>Ga0075520_1000570_pt1 | contig 16503 bp, 16 predicted proteins | sample NGEPerB_FD_75100 | JGI IMG/M metagenome (GOLD analysis project Ga0075520, IMG submission 75100) | Arctic peat soil microbial communities from the Barrow Environmental Observatory site, Barrow, Alaska, USA - NGEE PermafrostAB12-B | ecosystem: Environmental > Terrestrial > Soil > Wetlands > Peat ... | reverse complement strand
GCGGAAGTAGTCGCGACCCGGCGGGCGCGGCCGGCGAGGTGCCCGCGGCAGCGTCAGCGGGCGGGTCAGAGGCCGGCGGCCCTGCGAAAGCCGGCGAAGTCCCAGCGGGTGTACAGCCGGTAGAGCAGCGGCTCCGGCGCCGGTGGAAGCGAGTATTCGCGGTCCGCCGGCAGCTCGCGCAGCGGCTCGGTCGCCCACGTGCCCTGCAGGCGTCCGGCGGCGGCCAGGACGCCGAGGGACGGCCATTGGCTGGAGTCGGCGTGCGTGAGCGCTCGACGCAGCGCCAGGGCGCTCGCGTCCAGGAGCGGCTCGTCGGGCCGCACTGGCGTCTTGACGGCCAGCCCGCCACGGCCGCGCCGGTACAGGCCGAACTCGAAGAAGTGAGGCGCGCCGCCCGCGAGCGTCGCGCGACGCGTGTCGTCCACTCCCGCCGTCCACTCCCGCAGCCGCGCCGCGACGAGGTTCATGGCGTCGTGGTCCGGGTGGCCGCCTTCCCAAGCTGTCACGTAGACCGCGTCCACGTCATGCATCATGTCGGCGGCTTCGGCCGCCAGGCGGTCGAGGTGCTCCACGGCGTGCTGGTCCGGCAGCCCGAGCAGGCGGACGTCGACGTCGGGCAGCGCCAGGAGGCGCTGTACCCTGCGGCCCTCGGCGAGGCGGCGCGCCGCGGGCGCCAGCCCGCCCGCCGTCGCCCAGAGGAGCTTGACGCGGCGACCGGTAGCGAGCGCCGCCACCAGCGCCCCCGAGCAGAAGACCTCGTCGTCGTGATGCGCGAGCAGGAAGAGCGAAGCGCCCGGCGCTGGGGGGCTCACGCCCGGTACGGAGGCGCTCACGCCCGGCACGGAGGCGCTCACGCGAAGCTCACCAGCGCACGTCCGCGTAGACGTCCTTGAAGTGCGAGAACGCCTTCTTCCAGGTGCGGCCCTCGGCGTTGGCGCGCGCGGCGGCGCCCATGCGCTCGCGCAGCCCGGGGTCGTCTAGAAGGGTCTCGATGGCATCCCGGATGCCATCCACGTTGCCCGGGCTGACCGTGAGCGCGGTCTCCCCGGGGACGACCGCTTCGCTGGGGATGGAGCCCGCCGTTACGACCGTAGGCAGCCCGGACATCGCCGCCTCGAGTACGACCTGGCCAAACGTCTCCGCGGCGCCGGGGAAGACGAAGACGTCCGACGACGCGTAGATGCGGGCCAGCTCCTTGCCGGAGCGGAAGCCGAGGAAGGTCGCGTCCGGCGCCATCTCCTCGAGCGTCTTGCGGTACGGCCCGTCGCCGACGATCACGAGGCTCACGTCGTCGCGATGGTCACGGATCGCGGCATATGCGGTGGCGAGCAGCTCGAGGTTCTTCTCCGCCGAGATACGCCCCACCCACAGGATCACGTGACCCTCGCCGCCGAGCTCGTGGTGCAGGCCGGCGTCGCGACGCTCCGGCGAGAACGCCTCGGCGTCGACCGCCTGATCGAGGGGTTCGAAGCGAACGGCAAGCCCGCGCGCGGCAAGCTCCCTCTCCACACCGCGCGACGGCGTGAAGACCGCCTCGCAGCTGCGATAGAACCAGCGCATGTAGTTCCAGAGCAACTCCTCGAGGAGGTGGTCGCCGGTGAGGAAGTAACCGAGCCGCGGCACGTCGGTGTGATACGTGCCGATGAGCGGCAGGTCGAGCGCGCGGGCGAGGACAGACGCCGCCAAACCGATGGGGCCGGGCGTGGCGGCGTGGATGACGTCGATGCGCTCGTTCTCGCACCACGCCAGCATCTCGAGGAGCGGCGGGATGTCCAAGGGGAAGTCACTGTAGACCTCGAGGTTGATGCGCTCGAGCGCCGCGAACTGCTCGTGGCCGGGGCTCCCGGCACGCTTCTCTCCGCACGACACGATGGTGAGCGGGTACCCCTCCTGACGCGCCTCCGCGTTGATCGCCTGGAGGACGGTGGCGACGCCGTTGAGATCGAGGTACGTGTCGGTGAACATCGCCACCTTCGGGGCGCCGGGCGCCGGGCTGGGCGGCAGCAGGCCGGCATCCTCGAGCGTGTTCGCGAGCCGCGAGGAGTGCCGCTCCTCACGGGCCCGGAACGCCGCGGCGATGAAGTACGGCGCCAGGAGGACCTGGACGCTGGCGAGCTCCCGGAGCTCGTCGCCGGCGCGGCCGTCCTCGACCGCAACGGCTTCGCGCAGCGCGTCGAAGTGCTCGACAGTCGAGCGCTTCCACGTCTCGTCGATGATCTCGGCGAGTCGCCGGTAGCGCTGCGGGCCTTCGCCGAGGCCGCCCTGCTGCAGCGCCTCGGCGACCTCGGAGACGGCGGTCATCCTCCACGGCCGGCGGCCACCCGTGCCTGGCCGCCGGGTGGTGACGCCAAGCGCGCGTCCAAGCAGCTTCTGGCTGAGCGGCGAGCGCAGGAGCCACGTCGGCGGCTCCGGGCCCAGGACGTTGTCGAGGAACCACGCCGTCACGCGCCCGCCGCGCCCGCCCATGCCTTCCGAGGCGAGGCCGACCAAGGTGCGCGCCGTCTTCGTGGTGCTGGCGATCTCGCCCCGCGGATGGGTGGCACCTCGGCGCAGGCCAGCGAGGAGGTCGCCGTCGATCGTCTCGACCTCTGTGTACGTGGCGCCGACGTCGAGGCCGCTCAGATCGTTGGAGCCCGCGAATCCGCTGACCGACGTCGTCGCGGGCTCGATCCGGTAGTGATGGGCGAGGCGGCCCAGCGTCTCGGCGCTCGTCTCGGTGAGCCTGATCGCGAGGTCGTTGGCTGCCTTGTGCGTGGCTCCGTCCCGGACCTCCCACAGGCAGAAGAGGAGGAGCAGCTGCTCGAACTGGTCGGGGCGCAGGCCGCTCGAGCGAAGCGACGTAGGCTGCGCCAACCCGTGGGCGATCTCGTGACTGCGCAGGTAGGTCACGAGCTCGTGGATGTTGAAACGCAGCGCCTGGATCTCTGCGTGGTGCTCTTCGGCCAGGCCCCAGACGAGCACCTGCACCGAGTGCGCTTCGGACGGGAAGAACGCGGTCACCTCCTCACCGAGCACGAAGTCTTCGTGGTGCGCGAGCCGCAGACCGCCCTCGATCGTGTCGCGATCGGTGAGCGTCACGTGCGTCATACCCTGCGTCTTAGCGCGCCGGTAGATGTCGGCGGGGTCGCCGGTATGCTCACCAACGCGCAGCGTGCGGGCCATCCAGATGTCGGTCGCGCCGCTGTAGCGAGAGTGGCAGTGCAGGTCGATGCGGGCCAGGGTGTTCGCCATCACAGCCCTTGACTCTACTCACGGCCCGCAGCCGGAGCAACGCGAGCGGCGGCGTTCCCGGCCGGGGGCGCCGCCCGCCGCAGGCGAACGGCGCTGCTCGCCCGGCCGATGGCCGCACGATAGACTGGCCTCAGCAGCGCACCGCCAGGAGGCCCAATGATCTCCATTGAGACGATGAAGCACCGTACCGAGCAGATGATCGGCGAGGAGTTCCCGCTCGTCTTCTGGCGCGGCAAGGGCCGCATCGTCGCGTCGAGCGATCGCGAACTCTCGCTGCTCGTGCGGGGCATGCGCGCGGACTTCACGTGGGACCGTCTCACGGTCACCTGGAAGCGTCTCGTCGCCGACCACACACTGACCGTGGACGAACTGGGCGGCGGTCACGATGCCGTGGGCATCGTCAGCCTCTTCGCTCTCATGCAGGCCGACGCCCTTGACGTGCTCGACGCGGACGGCCTGCTCGTGCTCAAGGCGCCCGAGGACACGCCGGTGCATCAGTACGCCGACATGAACCGCCCCACGTCGTGGGCGCCCTGGCGGCGCAAGATCCACGGCGACTGAGCGCAGCTCGACCGGGGGAACTGGGCGTGCTGTGATTCACGTGGCCCGAGGCCAGAGCGTGTTCAGCCTCTCGTCTGGGGCGCCTGCTGTCGCTCGCATCAAGCCCGGCGACAGCGTCGTGCTCGACACGGCGGACTGCTTCAGCGATCAGTTGCGATCCCCGGCCGACAGACCGGACGCGGTCGATTGGCAGCACATCAATCCCGCGACCGGCCCGGTGTTCGTGGAGGGCGCAGAGCCGGGCGACGTGCTCTCCGTGCCCATCGAAAGTGTCGACGTGGCGGACCGCGGCGTGATGGCGGTGAGCGGCGACTTCGGCGTCCTGCGCGATCGGTTCGAGGGCGTGGCGTTCACGATGATCCCCATCGACGGCGGCGCGGCCTCGGTGGCGGGCGCCAGCGCCCAGTCGCGTGTCGATGTGAGGCGGGACCTCCAGCTCGCCAACCCGGTCGTCGAGACCCCCGACGGCGTCGCTTCGATCGCCTCGGCCGAGACCTTGGACGTGGCGGCCGAGATCGCGACGCGCGACATGGCCGACCTTCTCGCGCAACGGCTGGGGCTCTCGGACGGTGACGCGACTATGCTCATGAGCGCTGCCGGCCAGTTGCAGGTGTCACAAGTCGTGGACCCGCTGAAGACCGCGCGGTACGCGATGCCAAAGGAGATCCTCGCGCGGTTCGGTCTCGATCTGCTCTGATGCGGCCGTACGCGTGACTACCGTGGGGGGCACTATGACTGCCGGGTACGGAGCACAAAGCATGGTCGGTCGTCTGCGGCGGGTGGTGATGCGGCGCCCAGGTCCAGAGATGGCAGCCGCGGATCCCGCGACATGGCACTACACGGCTCCGATCGACATCGAGGAGGCGCGACGCGCCCACGACGAGTTCGCCGATGCGCTGCGCGCGTGGGGAGTCGAGGTCCTGTACCACGACGAGCCACTGCCGGGTCTTGCCGACAGCACCTTCGTGTTCGACCCCGCGCTGGTCACCGACGAGGGCGCCATCCTTCTCAGCATGGGCAAGGAAGCGCGGCGTGGCGAGGAGGAGGCTCTGGGCAGGTGCCTGCAAGGCTGTGGTGTGCCGGTCTTCGGCCGTCTGGACGGAGAAGCCCGAGCCGAGGGCGGCGACACCCTGTGGCTCGATCACGATACGCTCGCCGTCGGCCGCGCGTTCCGAACCAACGACGAGGGCGTACGCCAGCTTCGGGCTTTGCTGGAGCCGCTGGGCGCCACCGTGGTCGACTACGACCTGCCGTACTTCGGCGGGCCGGAGGCTTGCCTGCACCTTCTCAGCCTCGTCAGCCCGCTCGACGTTGACCTTGCCGTCGCGTACCCGCCGCTCATGCCCACGGCGTTCTGGGCGGAGCTCCGCCGCCGGGGAGTCCGGCTGCTCGAGGTGCCTGAGGAGGAATTCGCACGCACTCAGGCGACCAACATCCTTGCCGTGGGCCCGAGGCGGTGCATCATGCTGGACGGCAGCCCCGTCACGCGACAGCTGCTCGAAGAAGCCGACTGCGAAGTCGGGACGTTCCCGGGGGCGCCGCTCTCCTTCAAGGCCGAGGGCGGCCCCACCTGCCTGACGCGCCCGGTGTGGCGCGACCCGGACTGATCCGCGCGACGCGATGATCCACGCGCACTCCGACGGAGGTGCTCTCAGCGCCCCGGAGCAGCGTGCGCTCGACGCGCTCGACGAGGACGGCCTCGTCGACCTCGTCGAGCGCCTCGTCGCCATACCCAGCCTGGATGGTGCGGAGAGCGACGCGCAGCGCTTCGTCGCGGCGTGGCTCGCCGGCTGCGGCCTCGAGACGGACGTCTGGCCGATCGACCTAGAGCAGCTCGCGCTCCACCCGCTCTATGGTGCGGAGGTGGAGCGCACCGAGGCTCTCGGCGTGGTGGGCTGGACCGGCGGGCAGGCTGGCGGGCAGGCTGGCGGCCGGGACCTGATGCTCAACGGGCACATCGACGTCGTTCCGCCCGGCGATCTTGCGGCGTGGACCACGCCGCCCTGGAGGCCGGCCGTGCGCGACGGCCGGCTCTACGGCCGCGGCGCCGTCGACATGAAAGGCGGCCTCGGCTGCGCCCTCTTCGCCCTCAAGGCCGTCCGCGATGCGGGCGTGCATCTGCGCGGCCGCCTGTCTGTCGCCAGCGTCGTGGGCGAGGAGGACGGCGGTACGGGCACGCTCGCGACGGTGCTGCGCGGACACACCGCGCACGGCGCCGTCGTGGTCGAGCCTACCGGGCTGAGCGTCGTGGCCGCCCAAGCCGGCTCGATGATGTTCCGGCTCGTCGTGCCCGGCGCCTCCGCACACGGCTGCGTGCGTGAGGAGGGCGTGAGCGCCATCGAGAAGTTCCTGCCCTTGTTCGGCGCCCTGCGCGCCCTCGAGGCCGAGCGCTGCGGCGTCGCTCGCGGCAACACGCCTGCCGCGGGGGATCCGGCCGATCCGCTGTTCCGCGGGTATCGCCTGCCGTGGCCTATCGAGATCGGGACCTTGCGCGCCGGCGACTGGGCCTCGAGCGTGCCGGAGACGCTGGTCGCCGAAGGACGCTACGGAGTCGCCGTCGGCGAGGAGCCGGCCGACGCCCGTCGAGCGTTCGAGGCGGCGATCGCCAGGGCTGCGGCGGCGGACGAGTGGCTGGCCATCCACCCGCCCGTGGTGGAATGGTGGGGCGGGCGCTTCGATCCCGCGGTGACCGACGTCCTGGACCCCGTCCTCACCACAGTGGTCGAGGCGCTGCGGTCGGTGACGGGCTCGCCGGCGTCGGTAGAGGGCGTGACCTACGGTGCCGATATGCGCTTGCTGGTGAACGCCGCCGGTGTCCCGACGGTGCTGTTCGGCCCCGGGGACGTGCGAGTCGCGCACATGCCGGACGAGTACGTGCCGGTGGACGAACTCTGCGTGGCGGCCCGGACGCTCGTCCTTGCGGCCCTCCGCTTCTGCGGGGTCGAGGAGTAGGCTGGGGTCTGGGCCACCGGAAGACGAGGCGACGATGACCATCCCGGACGGCTACATCCTTCGCCATCCGACGACCGATGAGGCGCCGGCAGTCCAGGCCGTCCTCGACGCGGCCGAGAGCGCTGACACCGGAGAGGCACGCCACCACGAAGACGACGTGGCGACCGATTGGTCAATCCGGCGTTGCGTCATCAGCGAGAACTGGTGGGTGGCCGTCGCCGGAGACGGCTCGATCGTTGGGGTCGCCTTCGTCTGGCCCGAGACCGCCGGCGAGGTCACCGCAGATCACTACGTGCACCCGGACCATCGCGGCCGCGGACTTGGCGAGGCTTTGCTGGACACGATTGAGGCGCGTCTCACCGAGCTGCCGGCCCTCTCGCCCGAGGGCGATGTCCGGCAAGTGCTGATGTGGTGTGAGGACTCGGACGCGGAGCGTCGCGCCTCGCTCGAGCGGCGCGGCTTCTCGGCCGGCCGGCAGTACTTCGAGATGGCGCGGGACTTGACCGGGGAGTTCGGCGTGCCGGTCTGGCCCTCCGGGATCGTCGCCCGCGGCTTCCGGCCCGGCCTCGACGACCGGACCGTCTACGAGGCGGACGTCGAGGCCTTCTCCGAGCACCATCTGTACGAAGCACGTGCGTACGACGAGTGGAGGACCTTCCACGTCGAAGCGAAGGACGGCGACGTGACGCTCTGGTGGCTGGCGTGGGAAGGGGACCAGCTTGCCGGCTACGTCATCCCGTTCGCACAGGAGCGTGGAGCCGCGATCGGCGACCTTGCCGTGAGGAAGCCTTGGCGCGGCCGCGGCATCGGGCACGCCCTGCTGCTCGCCGCCTTCGGGACGCTGCACGATCGGGGTCAGACCGTGGTCCGTCTATACGTCGACGCCCAGAACGTCACCAACGCCGTCGCCGTGTATGAGGCTGCCGGCATGCATGTGGCGCGCCGCTTCGACGTGATGTCCAGGACGGTCGCGCGGGAGGCGGGCGCTGCGCCCTGAGGCCAGGACGACAGGTCCCAGAAGCGAGCCCACGAAGAACGGAGGGCCAGGGCGGCTTTCCCCGCCCCGGCCCTCCACGCTTCCCGGTGGGCGGAAGCGTCTCAGGGGCCTTTGGTGTCGCGAGTCAGTTGGCGGCGACGACGTCCTTGCGCGTGATCGGCATGTTGCGCACGCCGCACTCGGCGATGAACGCGTCGCGCACGCTGCGCGGCAGCTCCTCGGGGCAGATCATGCCCTTCTGGGTGATCCTGTCCTCGACGATGAACTCCGCGTAGATGCTCGAGGGCGTGCTGGTACCATAGCTCACGCAGGTCGCTCCGGGGATCTGGCCGTTCACCCATTTGATGTCCGGCGGGAAGATATTGTAGCCGATGGTGGCCGGCTTGCCGTTCTTCTCGCCGATGCAGTCGACGGTGACCACGCCGAAGTCCGTGATCTCGCCGGCGAGCGCGAGCCTCGCGAGCTCCTCCGCGGGCGGGTTCGGCGCCAAGGTGGCGACGTAGACGTCGATCGGTCGGACCTTGGTCCCGTCCTTGAGCGTGACGTACTCCTTGCTCACCATGCCGGAGCTGACGAAGGCGAGGTCGCCGTCGATGCCTTCCTCGTCGCCGCCCATCTTGAAGTCGACGTAGAGCAGGCCCTTCTCGCCGAGTGTCTTGGAGAGCAGGCGCGGCAAGGTGCTGACCTCTTCGTGGTCGTGGCAGATGACCGTGCCGAGGCCGAAGGGCTCGGGGAACTCGTAGTGCTCGCGGCGCCCGAAGATCTCGACGCGCTTGAACTCGCCGTCCTCGTAGAGCAACGGCGGTTGGGAGCAGTCGGTGTAGTAGGTCTCCTGGCTCCACACCTGCAGCGGGACCGGGGAGTCGAAGAGCGCGAAGTCCTTGATGCGGATCTCGAAGCACTTGTCGAGGTCCTCGTACCCGTTGGCCGCGAAGGTGTTGGTGACGCCCGGGTCCATGCCAGTGCTGAGAAGGGCGAGGACACCCTGCTTGGCGAACTCCGGCGCGAGGGTCATCTGGTCGAGGTAGGCCTCGTCGATCGTCTGCGTCTGCGTCTGGCCCTGGGCCATGTCCTGGTAAGCGGCGCCGCACTTGAGGCACGCCTGCATGATCGACTTGTTGAACTGCGGGATCACGGCGTTGACGATGAGCTTGCAGCCCTCGCCGGCCTGGGCGATCGCGTCCGAGTCGGCCGCGTTGATGAACATCGCCTTGGCCTTGCCGTTGCCGACCTGGCCGGCGACGAATTGCGCGCGCTTCTCGTCGTAGTCCGCCACGACGATCTCAGTGACGGCGGGGTTGCGGCCGAGGTTCCAGGTGATGACCTGACCCTGCATGCCGGCGCCCACGATGAGGACCTTCATCTGCCCACTCCTTTCGCTCGCGCCTCATGTGAGGCGGGAAGCCCATGGTGTCGCCCTCCGTTTTATCAGACGGATGTCGTGGGCACAAGCGCTGTGGAGACGAATATCGCATTGTTCAAAAGAGTATCGACGCAATATCGTATCAAGAGCACTGTTTGTGGTTGACATTCGTTGCGAAGGGCTGCTGTCGATGTCGATCCGCGGAGTCCTTGTGGATGAGACTCGCGCGCGAGGTGGTAGAACTAGCTGGACGACGGCGCGCGCCCGGTCGCGCACCAGGCGTCGTCGGCAGTCGCGAAGTGGCACAACGACGGAGGCTCAGCCGTGCACGAACTCGGGATCACGCAGGGCATCATCGATCGCGCCCGCGAGGCGGCGCAGGCCAACGGCGGCCGCCGTGTGACGGAGCTGTTCCTCGTCATGACGCCGGCGGCCGACTTCTCGCAGGAGTCCATCGAGATGTACTTCGAGATGCTCGCCGGCGAGGACGACTTCTTCCGCGGAGCCGTACTGCACTTCGACCATCAGCCGGTCGCCGCGACCTGTCTCAGCTGCAGCGACGAGTTCAGTACCGACGCACCTCAGCCGGTCTGCCCGCAGTGTGGGTCCTTGCTGGTGCAGCTCGACCCGGACGCCCCGATGGTCGTCCTCACGGACGTGGGCATCGACGACGACGAAGACGCCGAGGGGCAGCCCGCGGCCGGGCCTCCGCAGGCCTAGTCGCCGTTGCCGGCAGGCGGCTCCAGGAAGTACGAGCAGACGGACGGGGCGCCGGCCGCCGAAGCGAGTCTGGCGACCGGCTTGGCTGCCGTCGTCGCAGCGAGGAACGCGGCCCGCTTCGCCAGCGGCGTCAGCCGCGAGGCGATCCCCGCCGAGCTCGACTCGCGTGACTCGGCGCGGTAGAAGCGGTGCTTCTGCAGGCCCGGCGCCAGCGAGCCGACGAGCTGCGCCGCGCTGTGGCGGCGGGAATAGGTCTCCCGGCCCACGATCTCGAGCCCGGCCTTGGCGGCCAGCACCGCGAACGTCGTGTCCTCGAAGTGCGTGAGGTGGCGCGGCAGGTCGAGGGCGAGCCAGCGGGGGCCGAAGAGCCGGGCCTCCGGCGAATCCAGCATCGGCAGGAAGAGGACGGCCACCAGCCCGCCGGGCGCAAGGAGCGCCGGAGCGCGGCGCAGCGAGCCGAGCGGGTCGTGGACATGCTCGAGGACTCCCGAGAAGACGATGACGTCGAACGAGTGCTCCGGCAGGTCCACCTCCTCGAAGCGGCCGGTGACGACGTCCAGCCCGTGCTTGTCGCGTGCCTGCTCGGCGCCGGGCGGCGACGGCTCGACGCCGCGTGCGCTCCAGCCGTCCGCGCGGAGTGCCACGAGCAGATCCCCGGCGCCGCACCCGACGTCGAGCACGCGCCCGCGCGCCGGGCGCCGGGCGGCGAGCCAGCGGGCGACCTCGCCGTGCTGGCGCCGCCGGTACGCGGCCTCGAGCGCCTCGACGCGGCCGCTGCGGCCGCCGCCGGTGTAGCTGTCGGGGTAGAAGCGGCCGGCCGCCTCCGCCTCCGGCCGCGGCCGCTGATAGGCGAGGCCACATTCCTGACAGCGCACGACCGTGAACAGGTCGGGGAGCTCGGGCGTGAGCCGGTCACCGGCGCGTACGACGATCCTGGCGCGAGAACCCCCGCAGAGGGGGCAGGGAGCCAGCTCGAAGCCGGGCGGGACTGGATTGTCGTCGCGTGCGGGCACGCGGCGGATGGTATCACTGCGCGCGCTGCGTGGAGTCACAGAGCCGGTGACGTGCGGGCATGCAGGCTCGAGGGCGGCGTTCCCCGCGTGGGCTAGAATGCGGCGAGATCGTGCACGCACATTGCGCACCGACCCCAAAGGGGACACGCGTCGATGACCAGGCAGCCCAGAGTGAGTCGTGTCGCCGGCCACTTGCCCGCGGTGTCGGACTCGCGCTGGGTGCACCTGATGGTCCTGGCGCTGCCCTTCGTCATCGTCATCGTCGGGTGGCACGGACTCAGCCACTCCTTCAACACTTTCCAGGGAGCGGACGAGCCCATCCACTACGGCATCGTCCGCGTCGTCGCGCACCAGTGGCCGCGCCCCTGGCTGAGCGGCTATGGGGCGTGGTCCGGCCCCCTCGTCTACTGGCTGCTGGCCACGCTCGCGCTGCCCTTCGGCGGCTCGCTGGTCGCCGTGCGGCTCGTCGTCTGCGCATTCTCCTGGGGCACGTGCGCGATCGCTTACGTGCTGTTCCGCGACGGCCTGCAGGCTCGTCCGCCGGACGCGCTGGCGCTCGCGCTGCTCCTGGCGATCTCGCCGTTCTTCTTCGGCCAGTCATTCCACGTCCTCACCGACAACCCGACCTGGTTCTTCGTCGTCCTAGGCCTGGAGCGCTCACTCGCCTACGTGCGACGGCCCGGCCTGGGGCGCCTTGCCGCGTTCGCCGCCTGCCTCGCTGCGGCGACGCTGATGCGTCAGGTCACCGTGTGGCTGCTCGCACCAGGCTTGGTGGCGCTGCTGAGCGTGCCTTTGCCGCGCCGCCGTCAGATCGCCGGCCTCTGCATGCTCGCCCTCGCCCTCGTCCCTCTCGCGGCGCTGCTGGTTTACTGGGGCGGTCCGCTGCCGCCTGCTCCCGGCGCCGCCGCAGCGCCGACTCCGTTCGCGGCCGTACACCGGACGCGCAATCTCCTGTTGAGCCTGGGCGTCGTGGGGTCATACGCCGTCCTCATGCTGCCGGCCGGGGAGATTGCGGCGTGGTGGAGGCGGCTTCGCCACGATCGCGCCTGGCTGGCAACGCTCGCGTTCCCGGCCGCCGCCGCCGCCGGCCTCCTGGCGCTGGGCGTGCTCGGCACCATCACGAGCTTCCTCGGCCTCGTCTCTCGCGTGCCCTTCCCTCATCTGGCCGGGTCGAGTCTGCTCTGGTGGGTCCTCATCCCCCTGGGGTCGGCGGCGGTCTTAGGGCTGCTGGCCACGCGGCTCGCGGACGTGAGAAGTCGTCTGCTGATGAGCGCCCTCCTCGGCGTGCTGCTGAGCACCATGGCGAACGTGCGCTGGTACGAGCGCTACGCCGACTTCCCCGTGCTCCTGGCGTTCGCCGGGCTGGCAGTCGTGGCTGGCGTGACCCTGGGCCGGATCGACCGCGAACGCTGGCTACTGACGGGGCTCATCTCGATCGCGGCGTTCTTCTGGTTCGTGTGAAGGGCGACGGGCGTTCACGCCAGCGGGTGAGCCGTGTAGTGGGGCGAGGTGGTGCGAGAAGAAGTGGTGGAGCATAGCGGAATCGAACCGCTGACCTCCTGGGTGCGATCCAGGCGCTCTCCCAGCTGAGCTAATGCCCCACGCGGCCCCCTTCGGGGACTCCGTATTATGGGGCATTCGCCGACCGGCGGCAAGCCGGACGCGGCCCGGCAGAAGTGCGCCGGGCAGCGCCGGCGCCGCTTCCGGGCGCTCATCGAGATGGCATAGACTGATGCCGTCCCCAGGCGATCCGTCAGGTGTGGCCCGTGAAGATCACCGCCGTGCACGTCGAGACTCTGGAACTCCGCTACGCGGAGCCGTTCGTCATCGCCTCGTCGGCGCTGTCCGCGGGCCCCTGCGATCTCGTGCGCGTCGAGACGGACGAAGGCCTTGTCGGGCTCGGTGAGGCGTGCCCGGCGTACGAGTTCACGGGCGAGACGCTGTGGACCGTCCAGGACGTGATCGGCGAGTATCTCGGCCCGTCGGTCGTCGGGCGCGACCCCTTCCAGCTCGAGGCGATCCGCCGCGTGTGGGAGCGCGAGCTGTTCACGGTCGGCAACCAGGCGGCGCGCGCCGGCCTGGAGATGGCGCTGTGGGACCTCCAGGGGAAGGCGCTCGGGCGGCCGCTCTTCGACCTGATCGGCGGTCGCTCGCGCGACGGGCTGACGGAGGTCGTCGCCCTCGGGTGGGACACGCCGGAGGCGCTAGCGCGCAAGACGCGCGTCCTGCGCGCCGAGTCGGTGGTCGTCTTCAAGATCAGGGTCGGCGACGCGCCGGAGCGCGACGAACAGCGCGTCGCCGCCGTCCGTGAGGCGGCCGGGCCGGGCGCACGCATCACCGTGGACGCCAATCAAGGCTGGGGGAACGCGAGGACGGCGGTCCGCGCCATCAAACTGCTCGAACCGTACGGCGTCGAGTTCATCGAGCAGCCCGTGCGCATGGACGACCTCGAGGCGGCTCGCTTCGTGCGCGAGCGCGTCAACACGCCGATAGCGCTGGACGAGAGCATCCGCGGCCCGCGCGAGGCGCTCGCGGCGGCGCGGGCCGGCGCCTGCGACATCTTCGTGGTCAAGCTGATGAAGACCGGCGGCATCCTCGACGCGCTCAAGGTGAACGCGATGGCGGAGGCGGCCGGCATCACTATCATGATGGGGAACATGGGCGAGAGCAGCCTCGGCCTCGCTGCCCACTTCCACGTCAACATCGCGCTCACGAACGCCGTCTACGGCTACGCCGACCTCCCGTGGCGCGAGGGTGGTCTGGAGCTCGACCTCGCCTCAGGCCTCACGGCCGAGGTCCGCGACGGCGTCTCGACGGTCCTCGTGCCGCAGGGACCCGGCCTCGGGATCACTCTCGACGAAGGAGCCGTGGCGGCGCAGCGCGTGGCCCGGTGCTGGTAGGACCGGACGTGGACCGCGCGGAGCTGAGGCGGCTGTGGCAGACTGTCGCGCTCGGGTCCGCGGACGAGGCTTCCGGAGCCGGGCTGCTGGGGCTCCCAGTGGTGGACGACCCGGTCGCCCTCGGCGGTGCGGCGCTCGTCGTTTTGGGGCTGTCGGCCGGCGGGCGCCCCGACGGGCCGGCCGCCATCCGCCTGGCCTCTGCCCCGTATTACGGCTGGCGCCGCGCGGCCTCGTCCGGCGCCGGCCTGCGCGCCGTGGACTACGGGGACATCGCCGTGGACGACGACCTCACCGCGACGTTCGTGCGGGCGCACGAACGCCTGGCGGACGTCCTCGCCTGCGGTGCGACGCCGCTGGTCCTCGGGGGCGGCTCCCTCGTCAGTCTCCCGGTGCTGCAAGTGCTGTCGGGCAAACTGCAAGGCCGGCTCGGGGTGGTCGCCTTCGCGCCGGGATACGACGTGGCGCTCGAGCCGCCGCACGGCGGAGCGTCGAGGTGGGCGCGCGCACTGGAGCTGGGCGTCGTGGCCCCGGGCAACCTGGCGCTGATCGGCGGTCGCGCCGCGCCGCCGGACGCGCCGGCGCTGCGGGTGCTCGAGGAGATAGGGGCACACACGTTCTCCGTGGCGGACGTCGCCTCGGCCGGGATGGCGACCGTGGCTCAGGAGGCGCTGGAGGCCGCCGCCGCGGGCACCGAGGCGATCTACCTGTCGGTCGACCTCGGGGTCCTGGAAGGCGGTGCGGACCCGGTGGGCCTGACGACACGGGAGCTCGTCGGCGGGGCGTCCGTGGCCGCCGACGCCCTCCTCGCCGCAGCCGACGTCTGCGGCGGCGGCCCTCCGTCCGGCGACGCTGGCGAGGCGGTGGCGGCGGCGCGCGTCGCCGCCGAGATCGTCGCCGGGGTGGCGCGTCAGCGCGCCTGACCGGCCGCCCTCGCGTCGTCACGCATCGCGCCCCGTGCGCGTCCCAGAGGAGGACACTTGAATGAGCCCGTCGTCAATACGTTCAATGAGTGGGACCCGCTGGAGGAGATCGTGGTGGGCAGAGTCGACGAGCACTCGCTCGTGCCGCCGCGGGACGTCATCATGCCGGCGGTCGTCCACGACAAGAGCCAGTGGGACTTCTTCAAGCAACGCGGCGGGACGCCCTGGCCGGCCGAGATGCTGAAGAAGGTGGAGCGCGACGTCGAGGGCTTCGTCGATCTGCTCGAGCACGCCGGGGTCACGGTGCGGCGGCCGGAGCCATATGCCTGTGAGCGGCCGCTCAGCACCCCCGACTGGGAGGTGGCGAGCAGCTGCTACGCGCTCATGCCTCGCGACGTCCTGCTGGTGATCGGCGACCAGATCATCGAGGCGCCGATGGGCTGGCGCAGCCGCTCGACCGAGCGCCTCGCCTATCGAGAGCTGTGCAAGGAGTACTTCCGCGGCGGCGCCCGCTGGGTCGCCGTCCCGCCGCCCCGTCTCTCGGACGAAAGCTACACGCAAGGGTTCGTGGCGCCGGCCGAGGACGAACCCCAGCGTTTCCTGCCCACGGAGCACGAGCCGATGTTCGATGCCGCCGACGCCATCAAGTGCGGCCGCGACGTGTTCATCGCCCGGTCGAGCTGCTGCAACCGTTTCGGCATCGAGTGGCTGCGGCGTCACCTTGGCGACGAGTACGTCGTCCACGAGGTCGAGATCCACGACACTCACCCGATGCACATAGACGCCACGTTCTCGCCGCTGGCGCCGGGCAAGCTGCTCGTCAATCCGGAGCGCGTGGTCGAGGTGCCGGAGATGTTCGCCCAGTCGGGCTGGGACATCCTCGTGTGCCCTGAGCCCGAGATGCCGGAGTCTCACCCGATGTACAACTGCAGCCGCTGGATCATGATGAACGTCGTGATGCTGGACGAGAAGCGCGTCGTCGTGTCCGCCGGCGAGAAGAGATTCGTGCGCAAGCTCGAGGAGTGGGGCTTCGAGCCCATCGAGTGCCCGTTCTGGGACTTCGAGACCATCGGCGGCGGGTTCCACTGCGCTACCGTCGACATCCGCCGCCGGGGGGCGCTGAAGTCCTACTTCTGAGTGGCCGGTCACGCGGCCGGACCGGCCACACCGCGTCAGCGATCCGCCGCCGGCGGCCGCGCCGATCGAGGGCGCAGGGCCGGCTTCCCGGGCGCCGTGGGCACCCATCCCTAAACAATGCTCCCATAGTGCCGGCGAGGGCCGAGGCCGAAACTAGTACAGGAGCAAACGGGACCTCCTGGAGGGCTCACATGACTCGCGAGGAGAAGGAACAGGCAGCCGACGAGGTGCTCTCAAGGTATGAGCAGCTCGGCGCCACGATCGTGGGAGACGACGTCAGTCTCTGCCGGCTCCTCCGCACTCTGGAGTTCTCTTCCGCCGACAAGGATGTCGGCGAGTACCTCTGCTCCTTCCTCACCGCCTAGGCGGGCGCCGCCGGATCAGCGGCGCCCGGGTGGTGAGTTAGCTCGCCTGGCCCCGGCGGTCGGGCCCAGCGCCGGATCTCGGCTGCGGGGACCGCCGGGGCCGCATTCTGTCCGGACCCGGATCGGCCTGAGTGCAGCGCCTAGCTAGGCCCGGCTCTCTCTCCCGAGGACGCTCGCGAACGCCGCCGCCGCCGCGCGGTCCTCGCGAACGACAAGTGTGTCGAGGAACTCGTCGAGGGCCTCGGCCTCCGACAGCTGTGGCCGGTAGGGGCGCTCCAGCACGATCGCCTGATAGGCGGCTGCGAGGGACACGATCCGTTGCGCTGGGCTGAGCGCGCCGGCCG
>Ga0075520_1000569_pt1 | contig 16505 bp, 6 predicted proteins | sample NGEPerB_FD_75100 | JGI IMG/M metagenome (GOLD analysis project Ga0075520, IMG submission 75100) | Arctic peat soil microbial communities from the Barrow Environmental Observatory site, Barrow, Alaska, USA - NGEE PermafrostAB12-B | ecosystem: Environmental > Terrestrial > Soil > Wetlands > Peat ... | reverse complement strand
CTGGCCGTTGGCAACCAAAATCCCTTTCCAAGTTGCGCCACCGTCGGTGCTGCGGAAGATTTCGTCTTTCAGTTGCCAACGATCAATGGTCGAGGCCACGATGGTCGAGGGATGCCGGGCGTCCACCGAAACCGCGCCGTAACCCCAGCCGAGCCGCTCGCCGTCGGCGGGTTTCTCCGGCGAGATGTTCGCCCACGCGCCGGCCTTGGGATTGTATTTCCAAAGCGCGCCGTCGTTCGCATTGTTCGGACCCGGCACCGAGCTGTAGCTGATGTAAAAGAGACCATCCACGGAACGGATGACGTGGTTGGGCCGCAGGCCGACGGGCTGGCCGGCGACCGGCTGCCAACTGACACCGCCATCGTCACTGCGGAAAAGATTGGTGCCGACGGTGGAAACCGCCGCGTAAATCACAGGTGTCGGCGTTCCACGGTGGCCGCTGGACGCGTCGAAAACGACACTGACGATGCCGTAAGCCGTGTTGCCGCCACCACCAAAACCACCGCCGCGACGACCGCGAGCAACTGCATTCGTTGACGCGGAATTGGTGGATGCGGGATTGACGGACGCGACCGGAGGAGGCTGAACCACGCTGGTATTTGTGAAAGAGTCCACAGCCTTCCAGGTGGCGCCGCGATCACTGCTCTTCCACAAGCCGTCACGCCGCGAGCCGAAGAAAAGGATCGTGCCTTCGTTTGGGTCCACCGCCAGCCGTTCGCCGTTGGAACGTCCGTCTTCGTTGCCACCCATGCGGAATGACACCTCGGTCACTGCAAATGTTTTCCCTTGGTCGTCCGAGCGGAGGATGGCGGCGGGGTTGCGGCTGTAAGTGCCGGCGGCCAGATAAACACGGTTGGGATCGGAAGGGTCCAGGCCGATGCTCTCAATGCCGGTGTAATTGTTTTGGGCGGAGTTTAACCAGTCGTTCAAAGGGATCCATTGCTGATGCGTGGCGTCCCAGCGGTAGGCGCCGCCAACGTCGGTGCGCGCATACATCAAGTCCTTCGCCGTGGGATGAAACACGATGCCGTCCACAAAACCGCCGCCGCCCATCGCCACGTTGCGCCAGACATACGGTTGCGAGCTGGAAGGTTGCGCCAACGCGCAACAGGCGGATTGCAGCGCCACCATCACAACAACAATCAGGAATTTGAATTGGTTCTTCACGATTTTTACAGCCTTCAGGGTTTGTCGGTTTCGCCCAGAGTGCGAATCCAGATGTTGCGGTAATGAACCGGGTTGTTGTGATCCTGCAACTCAACGAAAACTTCGGGCGGATGCGGCGCGGAGTATTTCGACAGCGACTTCCACGGCAGTTCGCGGTTGATGCCGTCGGTCATGCCGGCAAACTCGTAACGGTTCTGCACCACAACGCCGTTGTGAAACACCGTCACAATGGCTTTCTTGATCAACTCGCCTTTGTCATTCCAGCGCGGCGATTCAAAAATAATATCGTAAGACTGCCATTCACCCGGCGGTTTGCTGGCGTTCACCAGCGGCGGCGACTGGCCGTAGATCGCACCCGCCTGGCCGTCGGGATAAGTTTTGGCCTGATAGGAATCGAGCACCTGAACCTCATACATGCCGTTGATGAGAATGCCGCTGTTGCCGCGGCCCTGGCCGGTGCCGTGCGGCGGATTGGGTGCGGCCCATTCCACATGCAATTGAAAATCGGCCCACGTGCCGCGCGTGCGGATGCCGCCGCCGCGCGCCGCCGTTTCCACATAACCATCTTGAATTTTCCAGGCCGCATCCTGCCCCCGGTTATTCTGCCACTTCGACAAATCCTTTCCATCGAAAAGCACTTCCGCGTCCGACGGCGCGGGCGCGTTCTGGCTGAATGTCGCGCCGGGCGTGACGACGCGCGGTTGCGGACGATCCGGATCGTGTAAATGCCATTTGCCGCCCGGCAGCATTGGTGTGTCTCTGAAACCGTCAATTTGTTCAACTTCGTTGGTCTCGCCACCGGCGGCGAACGCGCAAGCCGAGAGGTTCAGCACCAGCAGGAGGACCGGCCAATTTTTTATGAGTTCTTTTTTAAGCATAGGTTCAATTGTTGACATTGATGATTTTCTTCAAACGAATGTCAGCGGCGGAAGCTCCCGCGCGCAGTTCGATTTTTCCATTCTCCAGAACGAATGAGTGCCGGTTCGTATCCCAATAAGCCAGCGATTTTGCGGGCAATGGAATTTCAATCGTCTTCGTTTCGCCCGGCTGCAACGCGACGCGCTTGAAGCCGCGCAGTTCCTGTGCCGGATGTTCCAGCGCAGACTGCGCGTGCTTGACGTAAAGCTGCACGACTTCGTCGCCCGCGCGTTGGCCGGTGTTTTTCACGTTCACGCTGACGGTGATCGCGCCATCTTTTGCGAGCGTCGGCGAACTGGTTTTAAGGCCGGAATACTTGAACGTCGTGTAACTCAGTCCGTAACCAAATGGATAAAGCGGTTCGCCCTTGAAATACATGTAGGTCCGGCCATTGCGGATGTTGTAATCCATCATCGGCGGCAACTGGTCGAACGACTTCGGCCAGGTTTGCACGAGGCGGCCCGCCGGATTGAAATCACCAAACAAAACATCCGCCAGCGCATTGCCGGTCTCTTCGCTGCCTTGTGCCAGGTGCAAAATCGCGGGCACGTTTTCCTGCGTCCAGTTGATCGCGTAGGGGAAACTTGAGAGCAGCACGACAACGGTTTTCGGATTCGCGGCGTAAATCTGTTTGATCAATTCCTCCTGCTCCAAGTTGATCGCCTGCCGGTCAACCGCTTCCTTGCCTTCGCTGGGCACAGATACTTTCCCCCACGCGCCGTCCGGAAGACCGATGGGATTGTTGCCGACGCAAAGAATCACCACATCGGATGACCGGGCCAGTTTCACCGCTTCGGCGCTGTCGCTGTTCGTGGTGGAATTCACGGTCACATTACCACCGACCTTGTTTTTGATGCCTTCCACCGGCGAAATCCGGTAAGGCGGCGTGCCGCTATACCAGTCGAGCAAAACTTCGTTCGCGCGCGGCCCGATGACGGCGACGGATTTCAATTTTGATTTGTCGAGCGGGAGAAAATTTTTCGCGTTCTTCAGCAGCACGATGGATTTTTGCGTGACCAACCGCGCAACGGCCTTGTGCTTGTCCGTGGTCCACGGTTCCGGTTCGCCGGGTGCGCCGATGCTGGCGTAGGGAACCATGTTCGTCGGGTCGAGCAGGCCGAGCCGGATGAAAATACGGAGCGAGCCTTTGATGTTCGATTCCAGTTCGGCCACGGTGAGCAGATTGCTCTCGATGGCGGTGCGGACGGTGCGGGCGGAAGTGTTGTCGAGGAATTGGTTGATGCCCGCCTTGATCTCACCCGCGCCGGCTTCGGTGCTGTTGGTGTAATAGTGCTGCGCCCGCCCGAAAAGGTTGACGGAGGCGCCGCCGTCGGTGCAGATGATTCCGTCCACGCCCCATTCCTTGATGGCGACATCCCGGACGAACGGATGCACAGTGCAAGGGATGTTGTTGACCATGTTGTAGGCCGTCATGAAGCTGTCCGCGCCGCCTTCTTGAAAGCCCATGCGGAAGGGAACCGAATAATACTCGCGGAACAGTGCTTCGTCGAAGTCCGACGACGTGCTCGTGCGGCGCTCCTCATTGCTGTTGGCGAAAAAATGTTTCAACAACGAGGCCGAGAGCAAATACTTCGGGTTGTCGCCTTGCAGTCCGTGGATGAACGCGACGGCCATCGTCCCGTTGAAGAACGGGTCTTCGCCATAACATTCCTCCGTCCGGCCCCAGCGCGGATCGCGGCCAAGATCGGCGTTCGGCGCGCGCATGATCAGCGAACCGCGATGCAGCGAGCTTTGAACCATGTAGCGCGCCTCGTAACCTTCCACCGCGCCCGCCTGTTTCATCACGTCCGTGTCCCAAGTTTCGGCCATGCCGTAGGCCTGCGGAAAAATGGTCGTCGGATGAGGGTTGCGCTGACCCCAATTGCTCGGCCCGCCCATCGCCATGCCGTGAAGCCCTTCGCTATGTCCCATGCGCCGGATGCCCAGTCGCGGAACGCTGGGGCTGGAACTGAGAAAACCAATCTTCTCATCAAACGTCATCAACGAGATGATGTTGTTGACGCGGTCCTCCAGGGGCATGTTCGGATTTTGAAACGGATATTCGTTGGTGGTTTGCGCGGAGAGCCGCAGGGCGGCAACGACCGGCAGCAAACAGAGCAGAACGAATTTTATCGCGCGGCTGGTGCGGTTGACCAGCCTGCGGTTTGCTGGAATGCTTGCAAGCGAGGCTAGGTTGCTTGCGCTGGCCAGCCGGTTCCGGTGGAGAGTGTGAAGGTTCATTTTTCTTAAGATGCACATAAAAATCTTCAGGTTGTAATCATTGTCAGTCACAAAGGAAAGTTACTCGAACCGATAGACGGCATAAGTCCTCGGCGGCTGCAACACTTCAAAGACCGTCGTGTCGCCCTTCGCGTAACCCTGCACCGCACGGCCGGTGACGAGATTGGTCAGTTTGGCGCCCGCCTTTTTGACCACGATGTTGTAGCGCACCGGGTAAGGTTGATAGGACTTGGCGATGAAGGTGTTGTTGTCATAGGTGAACAGGCAGATTTTCGTCGGGCTGTCGAGATAGACCGGGATTTCCTCCATCAGGTCGCGCCGGATTTGCGAGAGGACTTCCGGCGGCAGATGATACAGGTCGTCGAAATTCTCCGGGATGGTCAGGATGAAAAACTTGCCCTTGGTCAGTCCGCGCACCTGCAACAGCAACGGATAACGGCTGGTCTCCTTGTAAAAGCCCTGGATGATTTCCTCCGAATCCACCAGACCGTAGGCCAGTTCAGGAATCATGATTTCGCTGTCCGAGAAATACACGTTCGCCGGCTCCTCGTCCATGACCCGACGAAAGGTGAATTCCTTGACCGACGCCTTCCGGCCCGTGTCCTCCACTTCCACGATTTTCTCGATGCCTTTTCCTTGCAGCGCCTTCAACAGGCCGGAGGTGATGACGACCGTTTTGTCCGCGTTCAGGTGCCTCCAGATTTTATTCACAATGTCCGGATCGAACTTGGCTTCTTCCGTGAGCAAAATGGTTCCGCGATCATCCGGAAAATACGGATACAGATCCATCGGCACACCGATCATCCCGATGTAATTTTGCAGATACATTTCGCCGGAGGACGCGAAGGGTTTGTAGGTGGCGACGCCGTAAGGCTGGCCGAGTTTGCCGAGGAACGAATCCAGTTTATCAAAGGTGTCGCCCGCATCCGCGAAAAGGATGCTGGTGATTTTAGCAGCACCATTATCGTCGCGCGACGTTTCCAGCGCGTTGCCATAGCTCCACAACGTGATCTGCTTCGGCTTGGCAAACAGCGTGTCCTCCAGTTGCTCGGTATAGCGGTTCAGCGTCTGGCGCTGGCCGGGATCCACCCAGCCGCCGCCGAAGTGGCCGGGTTTGACGTGCTCGTAATAGCGCACGATGTCGTAGCTCTGATACTGCTGGAGGTGCATGACGGTGTTGTCGGCGTCGCGTGTTTCCGTGCCGCAATAAATCATGTCGAACGCCTTGGATTGCGCTTCGAGATTGTAGCCGGAGAACTGGTATTGCTCATACCAGTTCGGCGGTTTGATGATGAGGTTGATCTTGGGATTGACACTTTTGGCGTTTTTTACCACGAGATCCTCGCCCACTCCCTGCATCACCTTCAGCCGATAATCGCTCCAGCTCATGTCGCCCCTGGCCTGTTGGTCCAGTTCGGAACGGGAATTGAAAATGAACAGGTCGTCGAAAATGATTTCATCAAACAAACCGGCAGTGTAAGCCACCGCTTTGCGAAACCGCTCGCGGTCGTCCGGGTTCTGGTAGTCGAAGCCCACGATGCGGTCGCCGGGCCGGCCGACGTAGCACATCATGCCGCCGGATGTCTGGATGCCCTTGCCATCGAAGAATGCCTTGACCATCCGCACCTCCGCCTCCGGCGTTTGTTCGCCACCACGGAAGGTTTCCAGCCAGAGCTTGTCCACCTTCAGGTAACGGTTGATCAGCTCCCAACTGTTCGTCATCCATTGCGGATCGGACGCCATGCGGTGCATGTCCCGGATGTCAACAAAGAGCGCGACGTCGAAATTTTGGTAACGGTTCGCGTTGGTGTTGTTTGTGGTCTGCACGAGGCCGGGATTTTGAGACGGGTATTGGTTGGTTTGCGCCAGGGTGCTTGTGACCGCGAGGCTGACAACCAATACGATCCTGTGAGTGTTTGGAAATAGTTTTCTCATATTTTTAAGTCTGTTCATGGCAGCGGCGGGCCGGCTTTGACGCGATAGAAACGATCCAGACCGGTCGCGTTGGTGTCTATGAAGAGCAGGACACCATTCGACGGCTGGTTGGTCCAGACCGGAGTCCAACCCGTCAGGTTGGTGGACGTTTCCACCACATAATTTTGTCCGTTCTCTCCCTGAAGCGAAAAGCTGAACTGTCCGCCCGCCTGCGGTCCGGACACCTGCACGGTCAGCGGCTTCACCATGATTGCGATGGTGGCCGGGGAAGTGTTCGTGGCGCCGGAATTGTCGGTGGCCACCGCCGTCAAATTGTAGCTGGCCGGAACGACATTGCTCCAGACCAGGCTGAACTGGCCGGCGAACCCGGTGGCGACGGTTCCCAGCAAATTGGTGCCGTTGAAAAACGCCACGTTCGTCACCGTGCCGGCGGCATCACTCGCCGAGGCGGTCAGCGTGATCGCCGGCGGCTGGATGAAGGTTGTGTTGTTGGTGGGAAGCACCCAGCTGATCACGGGCGGAACATTGGTGAGGAAACTGGCGGTGGCACTGTCGAACGACGACGTGTTGAGCGCGGAGTTGTCGTGCGAGCAAACGGCCAGGCCCACATAGGCGCTGGTGCCGGCCATCGGAATGTTCGTGGCGGCGCCGATCTGGTTCCAAGTGATTCCGTCGGGAGACCAGTAGGCGCGGAACAAATTGTTGGTGCGCGTCAGGCGAACCCAGTTGGGCGCGGTCTGGCCGGCAACGCTGGCGACGTAGGTCGAACCGACGGTGTTGGTGCGGAAAAGGAATTCGATGCCGGCGCTCGGCTCCACGTCCACCAGCGCGTGCCGGGAAGCGGGATCGAGCGTTTCACGGATCATCACGGCGGCCTTGGCGTTGGCATGGGTGTTTTGCACGCCGGCGACGCGGGCGCGGATGTCGCAGTTGGTGCTGATCGGGACGTAGGTATAAACGAACTGGAAGGCATCGGCATTGCTCCAAATGTCCGCGCCGGAACCGGAGACGGTGAACTGGCCGCCGCAGAATGTCACGCTGCCGGGCAATCCCACCGCGCCAATGTCGGCGCTTGTGAATTGCGGCGGAAGCGCGCCCGGCAATGCGGCGCCGGCTTCAGCGGAGTTGAGACTTTCGTTGCCGGCGTTGGTGATGGTGACCACGTAATAATACGGCTGGCAGAGAACCACATTGGCGTCGGTAAAATTGGTGCCGGTGATGGCGGCGGCAAGCATGGCATACGGCCCGCCGGTGACGTAGGAACGTTTGAGGTTGTAAGTGGCACCGGGTGAGCCAATCCAACTGATGAAAATCTGGTTGTTGGTCGCGACCGCCGTCACGCCCGGAACGATGGCGGTGGGCGTGGCGCTGACCTCCGCCGAATTGTCAACCGCACCGTTTCCATTGGCCGAGACGACATAATAGTAGGTCGTGAAATTGGCAACGCTGCCGTCGGTGTAACCTAGTCCGCCCAGGTTGCCAACGAGGTTGGTGTAAGGTCCGCCGCTGGTCGTGGAGCGCTTGAGATTGTAAGTGATGGCGCCCGGAACGACATCCCAACTGACGGTTACTTGAGTATTGCCCGCCATCGCCGCGACGCCCGTCGGCGGCACTGGCGCAGGCAAGCTGGCGGCTTCGGTGATGGTCACGTTCGTCGCGGTCAAACCCGGGGAAGTCGCGGTCAAGGTGATCAAACCGGGCTGGTTGGTGGATTGGACAATGACCTGGGCCAGGCCGTTGAATACGGCGCGCTGACTGGCCTTGTCCGCTTCGTGCGAACTGGGGTTGCCATTGCCGACCCCGATGATGGTGCCGCCGGTGGTGAAAAAGTTAATGTTGTTCAACGCAGTGGGCACCGTGTTTCCCTGCGCATCCAGGACGGCCACCGTCACCACCGAAACATCGCGGCCATCGGCTAGAATGGTGCTGCGGTCGGGCATCAGCGCGATGGCCGCCGGCACTCCGGTAGTTGCCACCGTGTTCGTGATAATCGGCACACCGTAGTTGTAGCCGATGGCCTGAAGCGTTCCCGCCGCGTAAGGCACATTCCAGGCAACGTGACCCTGGACGTTGAGCGTCTGGCGTCCCCGGCTCTGGCCGTTGAGAAACAATTCAACCGACTGGCAATTGCCATAAGCCCAGACATTGATGATCTGGCCCGGCGTTGACCAGTTCCAGTGCGGGAACAAGTGCAGCACGGGCTTGGGACTCCAGTTGGCCTGATAATAATAGAATAAATCTTTCGGGAACCCGCACATGTCCATGATGCCGAAGTGCGAGTTGATGCACGGCCAGCCGTATGGCGTCGGCTCACCCCGATAATCGAAGCCGGTCCAGCAGAATCCCCCCGAAGACCATGGACGCGCCGCGTAAAACGGCCACCATTGCTCCGCCGTTTCCCCCCAAGTCACCGGATTCTGGAGCATGCCGCTTTTGGTGGTCGTGATGATATCGTAGGATGCGACATAGCCGTTGACCGTGACGTCGTTGGTGTAAATGCCGCGCGTGGTCACCGTGCTGGCCGTTTCCGTCCCCAAAATGTTCGAGGTCGAATGGCCCGAGCGGTAAGAATCCAACTGGCTCAACTGGTAATTGAAGCCCTGCACATCAACAATCGAACTGAAACCCGATCCCCACGAATTCAGGGCTGCGGTGCACAGCCGGGTCGAATCCAGCGAGTGCGCCAGGTTCTGCATGGCCTGCATGACCGTCGCGCCGGCGGAGGTGCCTTGAATGTTAAATTCCTCGTTGGCCAGTGACCAGCAGAACACACTGGGATGATTGCGGTCGCGCAGCATCATGCGCTGGAGCTGCCCCAACGCTTCCGAGTCGTAGCCCACCCGCCGGGTTTCATCCAGCACCAGCATCCCCAACTGGTCACAGGCTTCGAGCAGTTCGGCCGTGGGCGTGTTGTGCGAGGTGCGATAGGCATTCACCCCCATCTGTTTGAGCCGCTCAATGCGAAAATACTGCAGCCGGTCCGGCAGCGCCGAACCCACTCCCGCATGATCCTGGTGATTGCACATGCCCTGGATTTCGACATGTTGACCGTTGATGAACACGCCGTTGGTGGCATCAAATCTCACCGTGCGCACGCCAAAGGGCGTTTGATAAACATCCGCCAGAACGGTGGCGTTGCTCACACTCGAAGCCAGGTTGTAGAGATACGGCGATTGCAGCGCCCACAGACTGGCATTGGCCAGCACCACGGTTTGCGTCACGACCAATCCCTGACCGGCGGCCAACGAGAGGGCTGTCGTAGCCGCGATCACGGAATTACTGTTGGCGTCCTGAAGGGTTGAAGTCAGGCTGCCCGCCATGGCCAGCGCGCTCTGGTTGGTGACGGTGGTTTGGATGGTGATGGTTGCATTGGAGCCAGCGAGTGATGTGGTGGCAACGTAGGTTCCCCAATGCGCCACATGCACCGGATCGGTTTTCTCCAGCCAGACGTGCCGGTAAATGCCGGCTCCCTCATAAAACCACCCTTCGGTGCGGGTCGCGTCCACGCGCACCACCAGCACGTTGGTTCCGCCGACGTTGACGTAAGGCGTCACGTCAAAATGGATGGGGGCATACCCGCTCACGTCCCGCCCAACACAATGGCCGTTGAGCCAGATCAGCGCGTTGCGGTAAATCCCGTCAAACTCCAACCACATGGTCTTGCCAGCATCATCGGACGGCAAAGTAAATGTGCGGCGATACCAGCCAATGGTATTGCCGCTCGTCGCCTTGGAACCGTGGCCCACGTCACCACTTGAGGTGAAAGGCAGTTCCACCACCCAGTCGTGCGGCAGATCCAGCGCCCGCCAGGCGCTGTCATTGTAATTGGTGAGGACATAGGATACGCCTTCTCCAACGTGAGTCGCGATGGGATCGGGCCGCGTGGCCTGCAGCGTTCCTTCCTGAGTCGGATCCTGGAGTTTGGCCAGATCGCTGATTTCCTGATACACGGTCACATTAGTGGTCACGTCCGCCGGATCGCCCAACTGGAAACGCCAGGCGGCATCCAGAAGGACCCGTTCGCGGGCCATCGCAGGGGTGAACGCGAGGCTGACCCACAGTCCAAGGATGCCCAGACAACCGAGGAAGCATGATTTTCTAACGAGAAACAAGACACCCGTTGATTTTGTTTGCATAAAATTTACGACAATTTTTTTCCTTCATCCCGGAGGAGTGAGCAGGAAGTTGGTAACAAAAAATTTCATTCAGTGGTAGCGGTAAAGTTTGACGTGCTGGATGGTATAAGCGTCGCTGCGAAAACGCAGCGCCTTCCATTCCGGAGTTTCGTCGCCGTTCAGCCGCCGTCCGGGAACCCATTTGCCATCGGCATAAACGCCTTCCTCGACCGTGGCCAAGCCCACGCTGTCGGACGGGTTTGTGGCGGCGGTGAAATAGACATTCATGCCCCGGCCGACGATGACGTAGTCGTCCGGCCCGTTGGAAATCAAAAGGCACGCGACCCGTTCGGGCGGAACGTTCGAGACACCGCCGAAGGAACGCGTCGAGAAGCGCGCCTCGATGTTGTAGTCGCCAAGCTTGACCGTCTGCGATGCCCCGCCGTTGTCCAGCAACATCGCGGTCATCGTGCCTTTGCCCTGGTTTGCCAGGATCAACGGCGCAACTTGCGACAAGACATCGTAGGCATGGGCTAATTCCGTGTCCGCACCGGCGCTGCGATCAATGCCAAACGGCGAGTAGCCGAGGGCGTCGTGTTTGCCGAAAGCCCAGATCGCGTTGGCGACTCCGCGCGCGTCGCCACGCGATTCCGGGATGAACAGCGGATTGCCTGACCGGGTGAACCGCCCGCTCAATTCCTCGAACTCCGGCACATAGAGATCCGGGGCAAGGAGGTCAATCGCCGGCGCGCCCGCCCGCCAGAGGTCATGCACCTGCGGCACCGGCCCGCCACACGGATAAGTTCCCGGCCAGGCATGATCGCGCTGTTGCAGCCACGCGTTCACAAACATCGGAATGTCATATTCCGTCTTGCCCGCAGCGGCAACATGACCGACATAACGCGCATAATTCCACGCCATGAAAATTTCGTCCACCGGCCAGTGCAAGTTCCGCCAGCCGGTTTCATGTTCCTGCTCGGTCAACGGCGGACTCAAGGTGCGGACCGGAATTGCCATGCCCGCCGGTTTGCCCGGTCCAAAAACTTCCGTCCAGGTGCCGGAGGTTTTGAAACCATTGGCCGCCCACACATCGCGCAGTTCGGGAATGAGCGTGTCCTTGTGCGCCACCAGATAATCCATCAGCTCCTGCGGCACCGGCCCGGCGAACGCCTGATTAGCGACCGGGGAATAATCTCGCGTGTCGCCGAGAAGTCCGACCTCGTTCTCCACCTGCATCATGAGGACGGTGTGCTTCTTGCCATCCACTTCGCGCAGATGACGCATGAGCGCGGCAAAGGCGCACGCGTCGGCATCGCGGTTGGCGTCGCTCAACGTGGTCATGATCGGCATGCTTTTGCCGTCCTCGCTGCACGCGAGCGGAAATTTTTCCTGGTTGGTTTTGACCCAGAGCGGCTGGTAGTTGGACTTGCCGTTTTTCCAACTGGCGAACCACAAAATCACAAGGTGCAAATCATTCGCCCGCGCTTCCTTGAGTAGGCCGTCCACCAAACTGAAGTCAAACTTGCCTTGTTCCGGTTCGATTAATTCCCAACTGACGGTGGCGAGCACCGTGTTGATGTGGCTCGCCGTCAGCCGCGGCCAGAGCGGCTTCATGTAAGCCAGGCTGGAGGCGCTGGAGTTGTTCAGTTCCGCCCCAAGGGCGAGAAACGGCTTGTTGTCCACGATCAATTGGGTGGCGGCACCCTGCTGCTGAAGCCGTGGAATGGCGGGATCTGATTTCGTTTGCCCGCTCGCGGTCGTGAGAATGAACGCGCAAAGGGTCCAAGTGGTGAACAAGGTTTTCATAATTTATTTGGTTTCAAATGCGGTCGCTGGCAAAACGATCGTGGCGGCCGGCAGCCCCGGAGCAGTGACTGAAACGCGGACTTCGCCCGCCGGCTGGCTCCGTTGCACCGTGGCGAGGAGACGGCCTTGATAGGCGTTGCGGGTGTCAGTCTTGAAAAGACCGGCATGGTTTAGGTCTCCCGTGTCGAGGCCGATGAGATTGCCTGCGCCTTCAATCCGCACGGTGACGGCAGGCGTCGCATCGGTCACAGTCAAACCGTTCTCATCAACGACCATAATCTCACAGAAGGCAAGATCCCTGGAGATGGATACTGGAACGGGCTTGATCTGAAGCCGCGCTGCGGCGCCAGCGGTGCGCAATTCATTCGTGACGGCTTGCCGGCCTGCGTTGTAACCGATTGCCGAGAGAACTCCCGGCGCGTAAGGCACCCTCCAATCGTTGTAATAAAGATTGTGCGAAACCGCATGACGACCCAATGAACGATCATTCAGGAACAATTCAACTTCCTCGCAATTCGCGACGGCGCGGACTGTGAGTTGCGTGTTTGTCGTTCCGCTCCATGTGCCGAAGGAAGGCCCGCCGCGTCTGCCGCCACCGCCGGTATTTTGATTTGCGAGAACAAGAATTTTTAGAACGGGATTGTCGCTCCAATACGCGGCGCGTTGGTAGAAGCCCGGCTTTTTTCCTCCAGCGAGATCAATCACTCCAGAACTGCTGCCGCGACGCGGAAACGCTCCCGCCTCGCCGAGATAGTCAATGCCCGTCCAGATGAAATCGCCGATGACGTAATCGTTGTCGCGCACGCCCAGCCAGTAATGAACTGTGTGACTGGTTTCCGTGCCGAGGAAAAGGCGTTTCGGAAATCGCGCGCGTTCGGGAACGTAGGTGTTGGTGGAATACAGGCGGTCAATGTAGTTGTAGCCGCCGATGTCGAGCGCATCCATAAAGCCGTTGCGCGAGGAAACGAAGGACTGGTCGCACGCGGAAGTTGCCGGACGCGTCGGGTCTTCTTCGTGGCAGATCGCCACCAGTTCTTTCGCGAGCTTGTAGCCGTCGCGATTCATCTGGTTGGGAATCTCGTTGCCGATGCTCCAGAGGATGACGCTCGGATGATTGCGGTCGCGGCGCAACATGGCGCGAATGTCCGTGTCATGCCACTGATCGAAATAGAGGTGATAGCCGTATTGCGATTTGCCGCGCGGGTTCTCGGTATAATTGTAAGGCCAGTCGCGAGTCCACTCATCGAAGGCTTCGTCAAAAACATAAAAGCCCATTTGATCGCAAAGGTCATAGAACTCCGGCGCGAACGGATGATGGCTCGGACGAATGGCATTGCAGCCCATCTCTTTCAGAAGTCCGAAACGATACGCCCAGACTTCGATGGGAACGGCGTTGCCAAAAGAGCCTGCGTCCTGATGAATGCAAACGCCTTTGAGTTTCGTGGGCTTGCCGTTCACAGACAGTCCACGGTCGGGATCAAATTCGAGTTTGCGGATTCCGAAAGTCGTCGTCGTTTCATCCAGCGTCCGATCTCCAAGCACGAGACTGCTGCGCAATTTGTAAAGCACCGGCGTCTTGTCAGACCAGAGACGCGGCTTCGGCACGGTGACGCTTTGCGTGGCGCTCTGGCCGGGTTGCATACTGTCGAGCGTGAGCTTCGATTCTGTGCTGGCGATGACCGAACCATCAGGAGCGAGCACGCTGTTGCGTAGAACAACTTCACGTTTTTCCGGTTTCGCATTCCAGTTATCCCTAAGCCACGCCTGCCGCGCTTCCTCGGAGAAAAAATGCGCGTCAATGATGTATTTGGTTTCGACAGTCGCTTGCTCGGCAGTGATCTGCGGCGTGGTGATCTGAATGCCGCCATCGAGCCGGAAGTGCGTGAAGTCTGTCGTGAGCAACCGCACATGACGGTAAATTCCCGAACCCGCATACCAGCGCAACGCAGGTTCGAGCGAATCATCCACGCGAACGGCCAGCACATTTGGCGAGCCGTTTGTTTTTAGAAACTGCGTGAGATCATAGCGGAAACCGATGAAGCCATACGGACGACGCCCAAGAAACTGGCCGTTGATCCAAACCTCGCTGTTCATATAAACGCCGTCGAATTCGATGACGACCTGCTTGCCGGTAGCAGACGGAAGCGTGAAACTTTTCCGATACCAGCCGATGCCATGAGAAAAATAGCCGCCGTTGCGCTCGCCATCCGGCGGACGGTTGACCGGCAATTCGACGCTCCAATCGTGCGGCACATCGAGGGTGCGCCAACTCGCGTCGTCGAAGCCGGGCTGCCTCGCAGCCGGGTCGTCACCCAGATAGAAGCGCCAACCGGTGTCGAAAGGAATGATGTCTCGCGGGCCGGACGCAGGCTCGGCGGCAGCGAACGTGGAGGTGGCCAGGCAGAGTGCGGCCCCGAGCGAAGCGAATGTGGAGTAGTTTTTCATAAAATTGGAGGAGTTATTGGTGAGGGCAAATTGTTTGTCCAGCGACATCGTCGCCGATATTATCAAAAAAAGACTTTCCACTCAACGTCCTTGCCGGTGGATGCCGTGAAGTCAACCGCGAGCAGGCTGCCGTCCGTTTTCATTGTGGGCGCGATGCCGTCGCTCAACTCGACGCGCTTCGCGGTGAAACCGTCCGGGACGTAAATTCGCAACTGATACGGATCGCCCGCCACCGCGCGTGAGACGCCTCGGAGCATCCGTTGCGCGCCGTCGTAGGCGAGGTCTTTGATGTCGAAAGCCATCTGCCGGATGTGGCGGCTGGTTGAGATCAGCACCGGACGATCTTGTTTCTCGACGATGCTGTAGATGTCGCAATCGTAGGGATTCAGCGCACGCGTCTTGAATGTTCCCTTGAACGTGCCGATGAGTTGCCGCGTCCAGAATTCGTAGGCGATGTATTCTTTGTTCGGGTCGAGATGGAGATTCTTCGCGGCATCCAACGAGGTGGTGAACGTGCGATTCGTTCTGCCGGTGTAATTGAAAACCGCCAGCACAGACCACTTACCGAATGGGCGTTCGACCGGCATGTTCCAGACTTGGGCCGGTCGGCGAACGAACAAGTCCACGGGATAGGCCACGTCCATCGTCGGCGGGCTGATCCGTTTCAGGAGTTCAATCCGGTCGGCGGGATAGGGCACGTTGAAGGCTTCGGAGACGAAGAACGTGTTGCCAGCGATGGCGTGAAAGTTCGCATCCACTTTTCCCTGACCGTAGTTGAAGAGTTGTCCGTCAGGCGCGTTGTATTTGTAAATGTGGAAACCGTCGCAGTCATTCCAGAAGACGCGACCGTTGTAGAAAAACCGGTTCGCCCCGCCCAGCACCGTCTCCGTGAGCAACCCCGTGAATTCTTTTCCCGCCAGCGACGACCCCGGTTCTTCATACCCCTGATCGGCGTCTTCCGAAATCCGGCAGATGTCCACGATGCCGTAGGAATGATCCACGGGCTGCATGTTCGAGCGGACAACGCGGCGGGGGGACAACTGGTCAATCGCTTCGCGCCACGGCATGCCTCCGGCGTGATACGTTTCCAACGCGCTCATGTAAGGGTCGTATTGTCCGGGCCACTTGTCCCACCAATCCGAAAAATCCATTTCCGCGCGGCCCGTGTCGTTCGAACCATTGGCCGCCCATTCAAACGCGCGGTCGTGTTCGAGTTTCACGGTCTGCGGATTGGAGAAGTCAATGACCCGTTCGCCTCCGTATTTCACCGTGCGGATCGGAAGGAAACATTCGGCGGGATAGTTGACCCGGGAACGACCCGTCGGTGCGGCTGCTGCGGAACCGTAGGTCCCCCAGTTGCCATTGATATCGAATTCAGGAAATCTGCCCGACGTGCTTCCGCCCGATCCGTAGTAGGCAAAGCTCCCCTGCCTGCCCGGTCCGCCCATGCCCCAGTAGAAATCGAACAGGCCATTGGTTTGAAAAAACTGCCGCGTGCTGTTGGCGTTGCCGCCGGACATCCATCCGTGAAAGCGGCTGTAGTTGTTGGCGACCAGTTCGCGGTCGTCGAGATTGATCGGGCGCCGCGTCTTGAGACGGATGTCATGCGCGAGCGCGATCAAGTCGGCCTGGTGCTCCATCGCGCGGAGCGCATCTTGATTGAAGGCGATCAGAAACTTCTCCCCGGGAAAGCTCTTGCCGGGAGGCATGGTGACTTTGTAGCTGCAGTATCCGCGAACCTGCATCCGGTCGGGAACTTTTCCCTGCCAGCCCGACGCCACCTCGAATCGCGACGAGCCCTTTTGCGTCGTCACATGCCCCATCAACAAACTGTTGCCCGTGTCCGAGTCTTGGACCACATGATTCACCGCGTAAGTT
>Ga0075520_1000568_pt1 | contig 16506 bp, 13 predicted proteins | sample NGEPerB_FD_75100 | JGI IMG/M metagenome (GOLD analysis project Ga0075520, IMG submission 75100) | Arctic peat soil microbial communities from the Barrow Environmental Observatory site, Barrow, Alaska, USA - NGEE PermafrostAB12-B | ecosystem: Environmental > Terrestrial > Soil > Wetlands > Peat ... | reverse complement strand
GTTGGGATGAACGAAGCTTCGCTGGGCTCGGACGCAGGCAGTGCAATGCGCGGCGACGAAGGCGGTGATTCAATCGGCTTTGATTCGGCACGAAAGAAGAGCGGCGAAGCATCTTCGGCGCCTGCGTCGGCGGCGGGCGCGGGCGGCATCACCGGGCGCAGACGTGCGGTCGGCTTCTCATCAGACCGCATCGGTTCGGTGGGTTCGATGACTAACGGCGGCTGCTTGGATATTTTTGTTTTTGTATCGGCGACACGTGGCAGGGCAGGTGACTCAGCGGCGGGCTTGGGCGACGGCTGACCGTTGATCTTAGCGGCGGACTCGGATATCAGAGTGGAGGCGCTGGGGGCGCTGGTGCCAGCCGCAGGCGTTGGCCGGGTGCGACGCACCGGTCGCGGTGGCGGCACGGAGGATGTTTTCTTCGCGGGTTTATCCGCAGGCGTCGGCGCTTCCCCATCACGCAATGTTGTGGGGGGATCAGAGAATGCTCGGCGCCCGCGCGGGGCGGGTTTTTCGTCGGGCTTTTCAACCTCAGGCTTTTCAACCTCGGTCGCTCCGGGTGGCGGCTCAAGCTCCGGGTGTACCGCGGGTGAACCGATCCCAAGCGCAGTTTGTTGTCGATGATTGACAGGTCGAACGGCCTCTGCCTTTGCCACCGCAACTGGCATTTGCAACGTTGCGAGCCCCACGCGCGCAACGGGAACTTTGGCGGCCGTGATCGGTGCAGCTTTCGGGTCAGGCGAAGGTGGCTCCGGGGGCGGGGCCACACCGGTCAATGTATTTTGCTGCCGCGCGACTCCGGCACGGGTTGGAAAAAACGGGTCGAGCTCGGCGATGGATCCCAGGGGACGTGGCGCCTGTCGGCCACGGATCAGAAGTGCATCGCGGCCCACTTCACCCTGAGAGATACCCTGTTGTAACTCGCGGAGCGTTCTATAGATGATAGCGCGTCCGCCGGTGGCCATAACGCGCCACTCGTCCGGTTCCGCGGGAATCACGTGGCTCGGATGGACTCGAAACTGGTGCCCGCATTCGGTGCAGCGCACCATCGTGCCCCGCTCGGATATGAGGGCGTCGTCGAATTCGTATTCAATGCCACAGCGGGCACAGCGAACATCCATGAGGGCCTAGAGATTTCCGCAGCTAGACTACGGTCAGGTATTGTACGTTGGCGAACCTAGCCAAGGCGAAATTCCGGGCAAGTGCTTGTCCCGGACGCGTGGCTTGCTACTGTATGCGCGTAGGCGACCGCAACCAACCGTTCAAAGGAGACAACCATGAATCGCGCAGTTATAATCTGCCTTTTGGCGGTGGTTGCACTATCAATGTCGGGCTGCCCGATTTATCCCAGTGACAACCTTTGCCACGGCCACTGGGATTGCGCGCCGGGGTACACCTGCGATGAGGTCAGCGGCGCCTGCCTCGCACCGACCCCCAGCTGCACTAAGCCCGCTGATTGTACGGGTCAAAGTGAGACATGCGCCCCCGACGGCACATGCCAAATTGGGTCCTGCCACACTGTTGGCGGATGTGTAGCCGGTTACAGTTGCGCTATATCTAAAGTGGATTCCACTTGGATCTGCGTTGCTGGCTCGACGGGAGCCAGCGCAGGCGGCTCGACTGGGTCCGGGGGCACGGCATCGATGGGTGGCACGGCCGGAAATTCGGCCGGAGCTGGGGGATCCACGGCCACGACGGGCGGTTCCACTTCCATAAGTGGCCTGTCTGGCACTGGAGGTTTGCCGGCTGCGGGCGGCTCTACCTAAATTATTTAACCACGCGCAAATACGACGGCATTTCACGCTTGCCGGGGCTTCCCGGCGCCGAGGATGGTCGAACGCTTTTCCCGGCCTTTGGGCGCGCTTCGGGTTTGGGCGCGTCCGCAGCATCTGATACACTGGTTATGCCGGGCTGGGGTGGCGTTTCGACTTGCGCAGGTGCCGGAACCGCTGCCAATTCCTTGGGCGCTTGCCGCGGTGTTTCACCCCCAGTCACAGCGGCCGCGAGCGAAGGAAGGGCTTGCAGCCGGGCGCGGGCGGGATTGCGCTGCGCCTTGGTAGCTTCTTTGGGCCCTTCCAGGGTGGCCTGCTTCTGCATTTGGGCGGCAATTTCTAAGGGAACATCTTCGGGCCAAATTCGGCCGCGACCATCTTCACCCACGAGGCCAAACACGGCGGTCCACGGCACTCGGCAGAAAAACGGGCTCCGATTGAAGCTTAAGGTGCAGCAGAGGGCCTCTTCGCCAATGTCCAAGTCCGGAATATTGACGGCCATGTTTAGGCCGATTTGCAGTACCAATTGCGGCTGTCGTTTGAGCCAGCCGGGCACTTTAGCCCCCTCCCGCCGCGGATCGAGGTGAACGAAAACGCTCGACTCCTGAAGGAGTGCAATCGCAAACTCTCGCTTGGCCGACGCACTATCCATACCCGGTGATTAATAGCGTCAGCCGGCCGTCTTTACCAGCAACATCGGAGTCGAACCGTTCATAAATGATCTCCCGCCGATCCGCTACGCCTCGATTCCGGTCGCCCGTGTCGGAAATGCCGGTGTGAGACTTCAGGGTTCGCCTAGGTCCAGATGCTTCTTCAGTAGACCGGGGTAAAAATGCCCCACGAGATAACTCGGCGCATTATCCCCTAACGCATCCCAGCGATCGATGGGCGCCACGACAACGGCAAGCGAGCCAGTCTTCATTAGAATCGGCCGGCGAATAAGCGCGACTACCAGGCTTTCCAATGTTGGATTGTGACCCACAATCAAGAGACAATTGACGGTCGCGGCGACACTATGGACAGCAATTAAATGCTGGGCCACGTCCGTATCATAAAGTTGGCTAAGCAGTTGAATCTCAACCGTCGAGTCAGTGACTTTCAGGGCTGCTTCAGAGGTGTCAACTGCGCGCTTTGCCGTCGAGCAGAGCACCACGTCCGGTTGCAGGCCGCGAAAAGCACGCCCGATCCGCTCTGCATCACGCAGGCCCTTGTCCGTCAGCGGCCGGTCGTGATCCGACTTACTGCCAAAATGGGCGGCCTGAGCATGACGCAAGACGAGCAGTGTTTTCATTCGAATTTGCGTTATTTTTGAAGCATTAGAGACAACGCGTCAAGTCGCGGCGCCAGATACATTGGCCGGGACGCGTCGCGAGTCCGGGCGCAATGAGAGAAACAAAGCCTCGAAGGTGCGGTGGCTGAGCGTGGCCAGTAGTGCTGTGCCGAGAAAGGAGAGTGGAAATAGGATAGTTGCTCGTTGGGCAATCGAGGGTAGGACGATGCGCAATGCTCCGATTACGGGAACATGGAAGAGATACATGCCGTAGCTTACGCGCCCCACGTGGCAAAGCGGCTTGCTAGCGAAGGCGCGTGGGAGACCGTATTGGATGCCAAGGGCGCAGGCGGCAACAAATAACGCGAGGGCCGCCTCGAAGAGCACAAATTCTCTAGGGGGCCAAATGAGCCATACGAAAATTACACCGAGACACAAGGGCGCGCTGAACCATTGCCCCAACGCAGGCCGGAGTCTGGCAAACCACTTGGGATCCTCGAGCCCGAGCGCCAGTAACGCACCGAAACCGATCGAGGCCATGAAGCTAGTTACGATGATTTCCGCCCTGCTGTGACGAGGAAGAATTAACGTCAAATGGTGATGCTCTGCCAGCTGATCAATCGCGATGACGGCCAACAGCATGAAGGTTAAAGTTGCGCGACTGGGAAGACATTTCACGAGTATCGGAAGCATCAGATAAAATTGCTCTTCGGTAGAGAGGGACCAAGCAAACCCGAAAAGTACAGGGTGTGTAACGTCATAGTCGATAAACCAGTTCGACGTGTGGCAAAGAAAAAAAGGTAGGTTCCCGATAAAGTGGGTTCTCTGGGCGGGCGTTTCCGGCAGTGACAGGGCAAATAGCGTGAACAAGGCAAGCACGGTGTAGTAGAGTGGAAAGATGCGCAAGCTGCGCCGAATCCAAAATCGCATCAAATCGATCGACCCGCGGACTCGCTGCTCTCGAAGCAGCAGTGTCGTAATTAGCAGGCCACTGATGCAAAAGAAAAGACGGACTCCCAAGTGACCCCGCCCGGCAATTCCGTCTAACTGCCGCGGTGTACAATGGTGCCAGATGACCGCGGCAATGCTAAAGCAGCGCAGTCCGTCCAGAGCCGGAAAGTAACGTGTACTTCGGAACCCTTCGAGCGTAATCATGGGACCAGGAGACGGGTCTAACCGAGAGGGAGTCACGCGGCGCCAGCATCTTGCAGGGTGGGTCCCTGGGTGTCCACTTACAGCCTCACGGTCTCGGTCTTACGGCCACGTTCACGCAGGTAGAGAAACGCAGGCAATAGAATGACCGCCGTGCTCAGACAGGTAAGCTCACCGGTCACGGCAAATACGCCAAATGAGAAGAGCGCGCGATTCTGCGCAACGAGCAGCGAACCGAAGCCAATGACGGTCGTCGCCGAACAGAGAGCCACCGCACCACCACTGCCCAATACAGCGCGGCGCGCATCACTCCCCCCTTCGGATTGATAGCGACGCAGGATGTTGATTGCATAGTCTGCCGCGATGCCGAAGGTGATCGGCAAAGTAACGAAGTTCGAAAAATTCAACTTGGCTCCACTCCACGCCAGTGTACCAAGCATGAAGGTGACACCAACGGCCAGTGAGGCCATCGTCAAGGCCGAAAGCCTGGTAGAACGAAATGCCAGCCAGCAGATCAAAAGGACTACGGACAAGGACACTAATGTCGCCTTGGGTCCGTCGGACATCATTGCCCGGGCGATGTCACTTGATAAGCAGAGGCTGCTCGCGACCGGAGCCGCCCTTCCATCGACGATAGCCGCAGCCCTCACATCACGGCTGAATTCGCCAATGCGATCGGCATTCCAGGTGTTGCCCCCAAGTTTCGGGAAGATGATAACGTTGCGATCACTTCGCCCGTCGATTTCGCGAAGTCCCGTCAATAATACCTTGGGCACGTCGTCGGGTGTAAGTTCAGTGAGTGCGTCCGTTGAAATCGCATTCTGCACCCTTTCGCGCTGCTGCGGATCCAGGTCTTCGAGCATGCGCGGCGTAATAGTAGCGGCTAGCTTTCTAGCTTCTGCCAAGGATTCCGAATGCCGAATCGGCAGGATATCATCCGCGGTGCGGACGTTGCCAATCAATCCGCCAGCCCCATGGGTCGACTGAAGTGCTCGCAATCTTTGGGCGATTACGCGAGCGTCAACCGCCGACTCGGCCAAAATGACGCTGGGTGTCAAGTATTGCCCGAGAGCACGGTCCATGTACTTGCCGAAGTGACACTCACCTGCGTCACACGTATCGCGTCGACGGAGCTTAGATAAATCGTACTCAATCGCGCTACTCTGTCGCATGTAAAGCCCAGCGGCGCAAGCTACGACAGCGGCGAGAGTTACGCCTAGTACGGGCCTGGGTCGCTCGACGAGCCACGCAGCTAGTCGCGACCCAGCACCACGTTTCCCATTGGCCGCGGAGGCGCGCCGGGCCATTGGCGTTGATGGATCCAAGACGCCAACCATCGCGGGCACGAAGACGTAATTGGCGAGCCAACAGACCATCATACCGACGCCACCAATCCAACCGAACTGATTGAACCCTCGAAATTCGGTAATGATGAGTGAGCCGTAGGCGACTGCCGCTGCCGCGCTAGCAGCCAGCGTCGGCCGCCAAGTCTGCGAGACGGCGATTGACATCGCTTGGCGGCGATCTGCGCCTCTCGCACGTTCTTCGTGGTAGCGCGCGAGCAGGATGATGGCGCTATTTATCCCGTTGCCAACTACGATCGAACCGAGAAACGCGGTATTGGTGTTCAGGCTGACGATGCGCAACGGCGGCAGCGCGACCAGTGCGAAGGTGTAGAGCGTGCCGAACAGCAGCGGGATCCCGAGAACCACCAAGGAACCGATCGATCGGTAGAACCAAACGATGGATCCGGCAACCAAGAGCGACACGAGAACGCTCGAGATCCCGAGATCGACCACGAGGCCATCCATTTCCTCGACGCGCGCCGCAACATCCCCCGCGAACCCCACGGTAATTCCATTGCCCTTATGCTTCGTGATGCCGTGCGCCGCGAGATCTTGGTTGACTCGATCGATGAGCCGACGATCCGCGTCATAGCTGGTCGCGTTCGATGCCGTCTGAAGCACGACCACTTGAACCCTACCGTCTTCCGATTCAAAACGCGAGTGTTGCTTGGCCTCCGTGATCCCGTGTCGCTTCTCGTATTTTTCCTGAATTTCCTTCCACGGGATAGGCGGAGGCTGCCCAACAGCATCATCGAGGCCAAGATCGAGCTCTTCAGACACAATAAAATCCCGACGCGCCTCGACAGCTTTGCGAAGCGTTGCCACATCTTCGGGATCCATCAGTGTCAACGCATGTCGCTCGATGAACTGGCTTTCACGGTCCGAATTCTGCCGAACGGCTTCTACGAGATCACGAGCGTAGTTATTGGCGCGAGCGGCGAGGTCATCAGCGAGCTTTCGTACCGCAGTGACCTTTTCGGGTGTGTCTGCGAGCATTACGACGCCGAGGTGACGTAGGCCGGGCAGTCTCGCGCGTGCCGCCTTGAGCGCTCGAACGCTAGGCGCTGATTCCGGCAGCAATTCTTCGAGATCACTGCGCAAATGAGCGTAGGTTTGCACGGTTCGAATGCCGGCAATCACCGCGAGCAGAGTTCCGACACACAATAACCAGCGACGCCTGGAAATTAGCCAATCTGCCAAGGACGGTCTGTTATTCGTCTTCATTCGGGGTGGACGACGCGAATAGGTACGTGACGACCCGGGGCCCATGCTGGCGCGAGTTCTGCCCACCGGCAACTGGCCAAACCAGTTAGGAGGTCAACAATGAACCGGTCAGTACTTCGTTAATGAATCCTCGCTGGCGATTCGAACCGTTCAAACGTTGAAATAGACGGGGCCAGTCGTTCAAACCCTTGAACAACTCCCTTTGGACAGTGTGACTGAACGAGCACTGGGATTTTGTGCTGGCATGACGCCCCAATCGATAGTCCTTTTGTCAAAAGTGACTAGACTGGGGACCAACCGACAACAAAACATGCGCCGCGTACCCGGGATCGTCACGGTTCAAGCCACAAGGGACTTGACTGAGGGGATGGGTTTCGTGATGTTTGGCCAGTTACCGGTCGTCGCGAGGAAGGGTTCGAGATCGCCCCTGGCAAGATTAAGGGTTTGCTGGGCGCGGAGCACTATGCGGGCAGCCCAGACCATTGGCGTCATTCGCTTGCCGCATAACGAAATGGTGCAATATCGGACACGGATGGGAAGTTGAAAGGAAAGGCAGTGGCCAACATACTTCGTGGAGCTTGCATCGGATTTGGATTTATTTCCTCAAAGGGCCATGCGCCCAGCTACCGTCAGCGCTCAAGTAGTCCCGGTGACTTCGAGATTGTTGCGATAGCTGACATTTGTTTAGAGCGGCAACTCGAAGCACGAAGACAGTTCCCAAAAGCGCGAATCTATAGCTCTTGGGAGGAATTGCTGCGTCAGGAGCAGAACAATCTCGATTTCGTTGATATAACAACTCCGCCCTACGCGCATGCAGAAATTGCAAATCGAGCGCTGGGCTGTGGCCTACACGTCCTGTGCGAAAAACCCATCGCGGCGTCCCCAGACGAGGCCTTTTCAATGGTGGAAATGGCGTCGCGAATGAAACGCGTCCTATTTCCTTGCCATAACTATCGCCACGCGCCTGTGGTAAAGTCGGTCCGTTCCTTGCTGCAGGCAGGCGCCATTGGCGAGGTGCGCCTCATCACCCTGCAAACCTTCCGCCCGACTCATGCGCGTGGTGTAGTGGAATGGCGGCCCGATTGGCGCCGTGAGCGGCGCTATTCGGGCGGGGGCATCGCCATGGATCATGGCAGCCACACCTTTTACCTTGCCTTCGAATGGATGCGTTCTTACCCAACTTCGGTCACGGCCAAAGCAACGACACTCGGCAGTTTCGATACCGAGGACAATTTGAGTTGCACGCTGACCTTTCCGACGGGTATGGCTACGGCGCATCTGACCTGGACTGCAGGTGCGCGACGCGTGCTCTATACCCTGCACGGCGATCGAGGCACTATCATAGTCGACGACGACGACGTGCGCCTACTCGGCGACGTGACCCAGGCGAATAACAGAACCAACGATTTGCCCTCAACGATTACGGTCCCTTCTAATTGGATGGACGCAAGTCACAAGGAATGGTTCAATAGCCTGCTGTGCGATTTTCGCGCGGCCATCGAATACCACCGTTGGGTTAGCCACGATACGCTGGACGCACTCACTTGCATGAATACGATTCATGCAGCCTATAGCTCTGCCAATCAGCACTCTCGCGAGGTGACTATCGATGATGCCGTGCGGCGGATGCGCATCGCCGCAACGCCAATGCGACCGCAAAAGCCAATCACCGCCGTGGCACTGAGTGACTCATGAATCCGTCGATTGCGACCTTGGAGTATCTTCCTTTCTTCCTCGTGTTGGGCTTCAGCGCGTTAATATTTGCCGCCTATGGTACAAGACTTGCTTTAGTGGGACGCGCCCGCGACCCCCGCGTTCAACGAGAGCAGGCAACAATTCTGCTCGGACGCTTCCCGATGGAGGCATTTCATTGGTCGATGCGCGCGATGGCCGACGGCATTACCCGCCTTCGTATCAACCCGGACTTTCTCACTTACCTTTCGCTTGGCGTGACGGCGCTGACTGTGCCCCTGATTGCGACAGGTGCGTTCAGTTGGGGCGCCTTGGCACTACTTATAGGGTCAGCTTTCGACGCCCTGGACGGGATCGTTGCTCGCCAACAAGGTGTCGCATCCGATTCTGGCGAGGTGCTCGATGCCGTGGTCGATCGCTACGCCGACGCGATGCCTCTTGCCGGCCTCATTCTCTACTACCATGAGTCTTCGTTAGCACAGGTGCTCGTGATGCTCGCGTGGGTCGGCAGTTTCGCGGTAAGTTACTTGCGCGCAAAAGCCGAAGCCATGTCGGTCAAGCTGCGCGGCGGCATCATGCGGCGCCAAGAACGGCTCTTTTACCTCGGGCTTGCATTGCTGGTTGGTCCAATGTTGAATCACTTGAAAGGTGTGTCGGTGGCGCGGCCGCTGACGCTATTGGTTGTTGCAGGCGTTGGAATTCTATCGAATATTGCCGTGGTGCAGCTGATGAGTCGCACCCGTCAGGCCTTGACGCAGGAAGGACGTGGGCCAAAGGGAATTGTCCGTGGTTAGCGGTGTCGAGCTTTCTCTGAATGCCGACCTAGTCAAACGTCGATTGCGTGTCGTCTCGGCGCTGCCAGGTCCTAAGTCACTGGCACTTAGGCTGCGCGAGGCCAAATGGCTGGCGCCGGGCTCGCAGGCGATTGCCACGTACGCAGGCATTGCGATCGACTCGGGATTTGGTGCTGAGTTCTCGGATGTCGACGGCAATTGCTTCCTCGATTTTGCGGCGGGGATCTGCGTGGCAGCTCTCGGCTACGCTCACCCGGGTTATGTAGCCAAGCTCAGCGCACAGCTTCAGCGGATCCACGTGGGCTCGTTCACTAGTCTGGCACGGGTCGAAGCGCTCGAGTCGATTGGCAACCTACTTCCCGCCGGGCTCGACCGTGTGCAGCTCTATTCGGGCGGTTCTGAAGCCGTGGAGAGCGCAATCCGCTTGGCGCGGTCCAAAACTCAGAAGTTTGAGGTGTTATCGTTTTGGGGGGGCTTTCACGGTAAAACCGCGGGAGCACTTTCTCAAATGGGAAGCACCTTCAAACAGGGTTTGGGGCCGTTTGTAGCTGGTTCATATCTGGCACCCTACGCGGACTGTTCGCGTTGTCCATTCAAGCTCGAATACAAGAGTTGTGGCCTTCTCTGTGCGGAATTCGTGAAAGACAAACTCGAGCTCGAAACCAGCGGTAGGCTCGCCGCCATCCTCGTCGAACCGATGCAAGGAACTGCCGGCAATATCGTACCACCGAGCGATTGGCTCCCCGCTATCGCGCAGATTGCCAAGGAGAAGGGTGCACTGCTCATCGCGGACGAGATGATCACCGGCTTTGGGCGCACCGGGCGCAATTTCGGCGTCGAACATACGGGCGTCGTGCCCGACATTATGACAGTGGGTAAGAGCCTGGGTGCTGGCTACCCTGTCTCAGGTCTAGTCACGCGTCGTGACATCGCGGAATCCGAGCCCTGGTCCAAGCCGAGTTTCTCGTCATCGAGTTACGGCGGCAATCCCCTCGCAGCAGCTGCCATTGCCGCCAGTGTCGGCATCATTCGGGACGAAGGCTTGGTCAGTCGCGCGAGCGTGGCCGGTAAGGCGCTCAAACAGGGTCTGGTGCAGTTGGCAGAGCGTTACCCTTGTATATCGGCAGTGCGCGGAGAGGGCTTGTTGATTGGGTTCGATCTCGTCGATCCCAAAACAGCGCGTCCCTGGTCGGCAAGTGAGTGTCAACGCCTGTTCCAGGCGCTGCTGCGACGCGGCCTGATGACCATGGCGTACGCGCCTCGTGTACGCATCAACCCGCCTTTGGTGATCACAGATGCGCAGATCGAGGAAGGATTGGCCATTATGCAGGAGGCCGTCGCGGAGGTCATGTCGGAATGACGGGCGTCGCGGGCAAGACGATCTCTAACTTGCAGCCAGCACCCAGGGAAGCAAAAATGGCCGTTCGCGGCACGATATCGTCGGGTGCGGCAACGCTTGTCGACGGCCTGCTATACGAAGCTTTGCTCTTCATCAGTCTCGGGCACTATGGGCTTGCCGCATTTGCGGGGGCTCTTCTCGGCGCGGTCACCAACTTCTCCCTGAATCGACACTGGACCTTCGTAGCCAGCCAAGGTGCGCTGGCGCGGCAAGTCATTCGCTATGCGGTCGTTTCGGGCCTCACATTCTTGGGACTGCGTGCCCTGCTTTGGTTGCTGATCGAGGTTTTAGGCACGAGTGCGCGCTTGGCGTGGTTGCCGGCAAAAGTCGTGGCATTTTTGGCCATTAGCTACCCACTGCAACGCTTTTGGGTGTTTCGCGGAGAACGCGGATGAGACTTTGGTCTCATCTGCGGTCGCTGTGGCCGCGTTTTACCCTATTGCCAATCGCCCCGTTTGCGCTTTGGACCTGTTTTTGGCTCGCCCGCGGCACGCTGCGCTGGGACCATCTCGCGGTTACTGTATTGGCGGGCAGTTTGGCTTATATTTCCGCCAAGACCAAACGATTGTATTTATGCCTATTGCCTGTTGCCCTCGTCGGGATCCTCTACGACGCGATGCGTTTCGTTCGAAACGTGGGGCTAACCGTCGGAAACGTTCATAATTGCGATCTGCGTGAGCACGAGGTGACGCTGTTTGGCTACGTGAGTGATGGGCATCGCTACACACTGCATGATTTCGCTCAAGCCCACGCGAGCGTTCCCTTGGATATACTCTTCGCCATCCCATACGGGATCTTTCTGTACACAGTGATGGGCTTTGCCATCTACCTCGTCCTGCGTCACCTGCCGTCAGCCCATCGCTTCACCTGGGGATTTTTTGGCTTGAATTTGCTCGGATTTTTGACGTACCACCTGTATCCCGCAGCGCCACCTTGGTATTACCATATGCATGGCTGCCTGGTCGATCTAGCCGCCAAAGCTAGCCCGGGTCCAAACCTTTTGCGGGTGGATGCACTGATGGGCGTTGAGTATTTCACAGGCTTCTACGGCCGGTCCAGCGATGTCTTTGGCGCCGTCCCGTCACTGCACGTCGCCTACCCGCTCCTTATGTGCATCGAGGGTTGGCGTCTGCAGCGCTGGCCCGCGCGCAGCATGCTCGCCGCTTTTTACGTTTGGATGTGCTGCGCGGCGGTGTATCTCGATCATCACTGGGTGATAGACATAGCCCTTGGAACACTTTACACGATCGTGGTTGCCGTCGGCATGCGCCAGCTGCAGATGTTTCGCGACCCGGTAGGATTGGGCAGCGGCCCGACGGCACTACTTGGCCGCGGAAGGTGACACATCAGGGGAAGTAGTCTTGAATCTGCCATACCTGGCCGGTGGCGGTAGTGTAAAAGCCACAAGCTACACTTGTGTACCTTGTATTTGTCATGTTGATAAAGTGGCCGTGCGTCGTAAAGCAATTGCCGGTGCAAGTTGACGGACCCATCAGTTCGATGGAATCGCGCCACTAGTGCCGCGATTCATCAGAAATACGGCTGCTTTCGCTGGTAGTCAGGTACGGTTGGCGCGATCGAGCAGAAAGTCGTTTTTGGGCTCGGCGCGTCGGCCATGGTGGTGCTTGGCGTGTTCGACAATGAGTGCATGGGCCTCCTGCCAATATTCAACAGTGGCGGCGACCGAGGGTCGTTCAAGTGCCCGCTCGAAGAGAGAGCGAATCCGCTCATAACTCCAACTGGTCTCGACGAGGGCGAGCCGCGCAAATACTCGGCGCGTGTATGCATCCACGACAAAAGTTGGAAGGGCATAAGCGTAAAGCAGAATCGAGTCAGCGGTTTCGGGGCCCACGCCGCGCACCTGAAGCAGCGTCGGGCGCGACGCTTCAAGCAGCGCGCGGCTGCGCGCTGCTCGACGCAGAGCGGGGTCGCACCGAAGGAACCACTCTGCTAAGGCGCGGAGATATCCCGATTTTTGATTGAAGTAGCCCGCCGGGCGGATAATGGTCCGCAACGTTTGGATATCTGCGGAGAGTAATTGCTCGGGCGTCACAATTCTCTGATTACGAAGCCCCGCCAGTGCCTGACGCACATTGGTCCATGCGGTATTTTGCGTGAGCAAGGCCCCGCAGCAGATCTCCCAACGCCCCCGGCGCGTGCGAGGGAATTCGAATTGCTTAGGATGATAGCCTTCCTGTTCGCGTTGCCCGTGGGGATTCACGAAGGCATTTCGTTCACCCTGAACCGGCCACCAACCTTGAGGTCCGTAGACTTCTGCCATTCGAGCTATGGCCACACCTACACGCGCGTCCGGTATTTGGCCCAGTTTACACGCGCGTCCGGAAGGCATTCGCGCAGGATAGTTCAAGTGGAAGGTGATCTAAATGTGTTTGGCTCGGTGATTGAATCCTAGGTTGAGATCCACGGCGCTGAGCCCATCGTTGGTTTCGCCAGTCGCCGCCGTACTGGCCGTTGCTTGCGCCTCCCGTAGCTGCCAAATGCGAGTACGGCCCCGATCTGGGCGCAGGCTAATTTAGGGCCTAGGCCTCCCCAAGTCAGGACCAACAGTTGCGGATTCGTCAACGACTCTTCCCCCGATGCCGTCTGCGCGGATGCGGGCCCAACGTTCGACACGGCGAGGCCATCGGGGTAAGCCGCGTAAGCGTCCGCAGAAAGGACCAGCACACCAGCAATGGGAGCGCGCGTTGACGTGAAGGTAACACACACAAAGAAAATGCAAATTGCCTGTATTGTCGGGATTGCGGTCGCGTGTGGCCGAGCGTCAAAGCGGACAGGAAGCGATACTTCGGCAAATTTGCCAGCATCCCAAGCGTCGACCCCTTCAGCGCCGGCATCACCGTCAGCCACTCATTCCAGTGCCGCGAAGGCACCCAAACAGTCAGTCCCAGGCCCCGTCGAACCAACCCTTCTTGTGAAGCTATCGATTTCGGCGTACAGCACGTCACTCGCGCTCGATGAGCATGCCGTGTATCTGCTGACGAGCAACGCCGCCTACCGCCTGGTGCCCGGTCAGAACCCACAGGGATTCCAGCTTGATCTTGGTTTCGGGGCTATTCTAACTCGAACGTCGTTCATTTTTTGGTCGAAAGGCGCCATCTGGCGTGCGCCCAAGCAGGGAGGCCCGTCGAGCCAGCTTGCGAAATTCCCGCATCAACCCCAGTACTTCATCACTTCAGGGGACCAATTCGCGTGGATCGACCGGACTGACGAGGGGCTCTTTACCATTCAGACGCTTGGAGGACAGAAGCCTCGGATACTCTTGTCTACGACTGACGAAATCACTGCGCTCAACATGATCAACGATTGGATATTCTTCGTGCACCGACCAGTGAACGGCTCTTGGCGAATTGGCAGACTCCCAATTGCAGGCGGCGAGCCCGCGTATACAAGCATGAGAAGTGGAAACACACCGGCCATGCTCGCCGTCTCGGACGATATTTTCTACTACGACATGAGCAAGTCAGAAATACACAGGCTGGTGCCCGATCTTCGCAATGAGGAAACACTGCTCAAGGATCTTGTCTGCTCGCCCGTCGCAGTGGCAACGCAGATTTACTGTGGTTGCGTAGAGGGCCTCTTCGAAGTGTCCAAGGAACTCCACACACCGCGGGTTCTAATTTACGGTCGTCGAGCGTCAATTACGGATATCAAGGCCAATGCCAATTTCGTCGCATGGACCAGCGATCTTGGCCCAAACAAGCTCGCGGTTGAGATGCTCCCTGCGCTTGGGGCCAACGGAAATGTTGCCGTGAAGCCTCAGTAACGACCCCCGTCCCCGCCCAGGCACCAATCATCCAAAGTTGCGCCGAGCGGGCTTGTGTGTCGCTGTCTCGCAACATGCAACATGCGCAGCTCAAACCAATTGGAGCGCGGGAATACTCGCGCTCCAATTGACTGATCAGTCGAGCCTAACTTTGCCTAATTGGGGGGCACCGGGCGACCGAGCTGACCCATTAGCCACGTCATGGCAGGCCTCGGCGAGGTACCATTGACTAAGCCGGTACCGGTCTTCCAGGTTTGTCCAACTATCCAGCCCCAATACGTGATGCCATGGACGGAGCTGGTGTTCCAGAAGACCGGGAATTGAGCCTGCATTATTGACAGCTGGTTGGAGTCACTCGTGTCAGGTATGTCGTACTCCGTGATGTAGACTGGTAGGCTAGTTTGCGAGGCGAGTGTGTTAATGTTGGTCTGAATCGTGCTGGCGGACATCTTGTATGCGTCATGCGCCTGAGCACCAACCGCGTCGATGGGCGCACCGTGTGACTTAATGTCTGACACGATGCTGATGAAGTGACTCTCATCGGTTGAGTACTCGATGGTGTTGTAGTCGTTCAGAATCAGAATCGCGCTGCCACAATACTGACGGGCTAACTTGAATGCCTTGGTGATCCAAGGGTATGTGCCGCTTTCACCCGCTCCAAGGTTTGCCGTGTAGTTTGGAGTCGTATGCGGGGGCGGTTCATTGACCACGTCGATTAGCTTCGTGTTCGGGTAGCGCTGACAGAACGACTTGATCCAATTTTCCACCTGGGCCTGGGTGGGTGTCCCGCTGGGCTGCTGACTGCCCCAGACGAAGTTGTGCTGCTTGAATTGGATATTGTTTGTATTCGTATAGCTGTAGATGGCGTCGAGCGTGCCCCAGTTGAATGCGCCAGTCGCAGACGACTGTACTGAGCCCCACTTGCCGGCATTTTCTGGGGTAATTTGGTCCCAATACTTCGAGAACTTCATGCCGCCGGTGTCAACGGAGCTACCGGTCGTGATATTGCCGCAGAATTTCTTGCCGGGGGTGATGCTAGTAGTGCCGCCCGTGGCCGGTGCGCCGCCGGTGCCTTTGCTGCCGCCCGTCGCAGACATACCGCCTGTTGCCGGCATGCCGCCGGTGCCTTTGCTGCCGCCCGTCGCAGGCATACCACCTGTTGCCGGTGTACCGCCCCCGGCTTTGCTACCGCCGGTCGCAAGTGCGCCGCCCGTGGCCGGTGTACCGCCCGCGCCTATTGCTCCGCCCGTCGCAGGCATACCGCCTGTTGCCGGTGTACGACCCCCGGCTTTGTTGCCGCCCGTCGCAGATGCGCCGCCCGTGGCCGGCGAACCGCCCGCGCCTATTGCTCCGCCAGTGTGCGTTCCGCCGGCGCTTGTGACGCCGCCGATTGCCGAAGATCCCCCATTGACGGTTGTTGCACCGCCAGCATCTGAGGAGCCACCAACGCCGGGAGGCGTGCTCGTATCCGTTCCGCTACAGCCTGTGACTCCAAGACCGACGGTGAGAATGAATATTTGGAGTGATATCGTACGCACGGATGCCTCCTACGCGAAAAAAATGGGCTCAAGCATCTATGCCCGCGACACCGAGTGCTGATCACAATATGTCAAATTCTGGTGTATAGGCCGCGTACCGCTCAACAAGCCCAAATCGCATTGAAACGCCAATTTACACCATCCCTGCGTCCCCTCGCGTAACAGTGGCCGTTGACCACACGTCGATCACACGTCGATCACACACTGTACGCGCTCGACGAGTCTGGACACCTCGGACTCAGTGGAAGTATTGCCAACAATAAACCCCGGGGGTGCTCAACCTTGTTGAGCGTCAGTACGCAATCGCAGGTATTGAGTGCCCACGCGAATCCTCAACTGCAATTGAAATCGAACCCGGTAACCGACTGGCACCGGGTGACAAGACACCAAGAACAAGGTAACTTTCAGGCTAATTCCGTTTATTCACGTGATGTGCCACTCGGGAGTAGAGGCAGAATCATGAACAATAGAATTTTATTAGGTTCAACAGGATGTCTGGGCCTATTGGTTGCGTTTACTGCTTGCAGTGGCTCGG
>Ga0075520_1000567_pt1 | contig 16507 bp, 15 predicted proteins | sample NGEPerB_FD_75100 | JGI IMG/M metagenome (GOLD analysis project Ga0075520, IMG submission 75100) | Arctic peat soil microbial communities from the Barrow Environmental Observatory site, Barrow, Alaska, USA - NGEE PermafrostAB12-B | ecosystem: Environmental > Terrestrial > Soil > Wetlands > Peat ... | reverse complement strand
GGGCCCGCGGACTGCCGTTCTCTGCACTTGCTCGACCGCTGCCTGCCCCCGTCAGGGCTCGAGGATCACCTTGATGAGGCCGTTCTCGCCGTTCCGGAGGCGCTCGAACCAGGCGGCTCCCTCGCTGAGCGGCGCCACGGCGCCGATTAAGGCCATCGCGTCGACCTTGCCCGAGGCGATCAGGTCAATGCATTCAGGGTACTCGCCGCAGGACGTCGCCGATCCGTGGACCGTCAGCTGGCGCGTGACGAAGGCCTGCAGCGGCACCGTGACCTGTGGTGACACGTTGCCCACCAGGACGACGGTGCCGCCCTTGCGGGCCGACTCGATCGCCAGGGTGACCGTGGGCGTGATGCCGACCGCCTCGAACGTCACGTCGGCCCCATCGGGCGAGGTCAGGCTCCGGATGCGGGCGAGGATGTCGGGCTCGTTGGACAGCAGTGTGGTCGTCGCGCCGAGCTTGGCCGCCATGGTGAGCCGGTCCGGGCTGAGGTCGACCGCCACGATGTTGTGGACGTCCTTCGCGTGGAGGACCTGTATCAGCATGAGTCCGATCACGCCCGAGCCCACCACGACGACGCTGCTGTCCGGCGTGACCGGAGCGAGCGAGACGGCATGGACGGCGATGGAGAGCGGCTCCACGCCCGCGCCCTGCTGATACGTGACCGCCTCTGGTAGGCGGTAGAGGATGTGCTCCGGCAGGGCCACGTACTCGGCGAACGCGCCGTGGGCGCGATACTCGGGGATCGACACCCCCACCACCTTGCGCTGCTCGCAGAGGTTGGTGAGGCCGCGCCGACACGGATCACAGTCGCTGCCGCAGTAGATCGTCGAGTCGAAGGTGACGCGATCGCCGACCTTCCAGCGCGCGACCTCCGATCCCACGCGCTCGATATCGCCGGCCGCCTCGTGACCCATGATCAGCGGCGGGAGCCGGCGTCCGCTGCTGCCGTCCAATCCGTGGATGTCGCTGCCGCAGATGCCGCAGGCGCGAACGCGCACGAGGACGTCGTGCGGGCGAATCTCCGGCACGGGATAGTCGACGTAGTCGAGCCGGTTGTATTCGCTCAGGATGAGCGCCTTCATTTCGAGGTCACTCCATTGATTCCCGGCGGCGGAACCAGCCGCCCGTCGTAGTCGTCGCCGTTCTCGGGCCGAAGGGGGAGCCTGCATGGCGCGTGGTCGCGCTGGGAGCGGTAGATGGCCGTGAACAACTCGACAACCCGCCTGCCGGCCTCCGCGTCGACGGTGGGCGGCCGATCCAGGGCGATGCTCTCGAGGAAGTCCTCTACCTGGCGATCGTGGTAGAACGTCAGAGGGTTCTCGCGCTCCACCGCGGCGCGGTCCTGGGCCTGCCAGTCCGCCAGCAGGTCCTCTTCGCCCCGGATCGTCCAGAGGTCGTTGATGGGGGGGTCGACGGCGGTTGTCATCCCGGAGACGAACATCGAACCGCCCTCGGTCTGCGCGCCGATGCTCGCGCCGTTGGAGCCGTAGATGTGGACCCGGCCGTAGAGCCCGGGGTTCTGCGAGTTACTCAGCGTAAGCGTCGCGACGCCGCCGTTCTGGAAGCGGACCACCGCGACGGCCGTGTCCTCCACGTCGATGTACGGGTGGTTGAAGTTCTCCCACTGCCCGTAGACCTCGGCCGCGGGGCCCATCAGCCACAGGAGGAGGTCGAGCTGGTGGGGGGTCTGGTTCACGAGGACGCCGCCGCCCTCCGACGACCAAGTGCCACGCCACGGGTCGGAACGGTAATAGGTCTCGTCTCGCCAGCCGAGCACGACCACGTTGGCGATGATCGGGATGCCGATCTTGCCCTCGTCGATCGCCTTGTGCATTCGGACGATGGGCCGGTACCAGCGGCGTTGGCTCATGACGCCGATCTTTACGCCGGCCTCGCCCGCGGCTGCGATTGCCCGGTCGCATGCGCCAAGGTCCGCCGCGAACGGCTTCTCCACGAGAGAATGCGCGCCGGCCCGCGCCGCGGCCACGACCGCGGCCTCGTGCTGGGGATGCGGCGTGCACACGGAGACCATGTCCAGACGCTCGGCCCGGACCATCTCGCCGGTGTCGCCGTAGGCAGGCACGCCGAACCGGGCGCCGAAGTCCCGGGCTCGCGCCAGGTCCGCATCGCACACAGCGCTGAACTTCGACCGGGCCAGGACCGAGAGCGCCAGGGCATGGGTTAGCCCGACCTTGCCGCACCCGACGAGCCCCGTGCGAACGCCGTCGCTCATCCGTTCACCTCCTGGCGGCCGTGGGCCGGTCTTCGCCTGTCGCTCCGTCCTTGGCGGCGACCAGTTCGCGGACGATCACGACCAGGTTCTCGGCCGTAAGGCCGTGCTTGGCGAGGAGCTCATCGGCCAGGCCGGTCTCGCCGAAGACATCCTGCACGCCGATCCGCCTGAACGGGACGCGGATGGAGCTCTCAGCGAGAGCCTCCGCCACCGCCGACCCCAGCCCGCCGATGACGCTGTGCTCCTCGAAGGTAACGAGGGCGCCGGTGCGTGCCGCCGATTCGAGGATCGCCCTGCGGTCGAGCGGCTTGATCGTATGAACGTTCAGCACCTCCGCCTCGATGCCCTGGCTTGCCAGCTGATCCGCGGCATCGAGGGCTCGGCCGAGCAGGACGCCGGTGGACGCGATCGTGATGTCGCGGCCCGCACGGCGGACCTCGGCCTCGCCGATCCTGAAGGGTCGGTCGGCCTCGCGCCACACGGGGGTGTCGTAACGGCTGAGCCGCAGGTAGACCGGGCCCTCGTGGGCCGCGGCCGCATGTGTCGCTAGGCGGGCCTCCTCGGCGTCGGACGGCACGATCACCGTCATGTTCGGGAGGCTGCGCATCAGGGACACATCGATGACGGACTGGTGGGTTGCGCCATCGGGCCCCTGGGTGATCCCGGCGCTCGAACCGCAGATCTTGACATTGAGGTTGGCGAGGGCGATCTGCTGGCGGATCTGGTCGAATGCCCGCCCGGTGATGAAGATCGCGAACGAGTTGGCGAAGGGGATGAAACCGCCGAGCGCCAGGCCGGCCGCCGTGCTGATCATGTCCTGCTCGGCGATCCCCATCTCGAAGAACCGGTCCGGGAACATGGTCCCGAAGTCCCAGGTCCGCGTCGATTTCGACAGGTCCGCATCCAGGGCGGCGATGCGGTCGTTCTCCTTGCCCAGCTCGACGAGAGCGTCGCCGTAGCCGTCACGTGCTCCGCGCAGGGTAGCCATCATTAGTTCTCCAGCGCTGCGAGGTTCGATTCCAGGATGCGGACCGCCTCGGCGTGCTGCTCCGGTGTGAGCATGGCGTTGTGGCTGCCCGGCTGGTTCTCCAGAAACGGGATACCGCGCGCCTTGGTCGTCGAGGCGATGATCACGGTCGGCTGCCCCTTGGTGGCGGTCGCGGTGTCCAGGGCGTCGCAGATCTGGGCCATGTCATGGCCGTCGATCTGGAGCACGTTCCAGCGGAAGGCCCGCCACTTGTCGGCCAGCGGCTCGAGGCCCTTGCGGTCCTCGGTGCGCCCCGTCGTCAGGAGGCCGTTCCGGTCCACGATTGCGGTCAGGTTGTCCAGGCGGTGATGGCCGGACGTCATGGCCGCTTCCCAGACCTGGCCCTCCATGAGCTCGCCGTCGCCCATCAGCGTGTAGACGTGGTAGCCGAGCCCCTTCGAGCGGGCAGCCAGGGCGAGGCCGTTCGACGCGGACAGGCCCATGCCGAGTGAGCCCGTGTTCGCCTCGAGCCCGCGCGTCTTGCGCATGTCGGGGTGACCCTGTAGCGGGCTGCCGAGAGTCTTGAAGTTGTCCAGGTCGGACATCGGGAAGAAGCCGCGCCGTGCCAGGCAGACATACTGCGAGGGAACCGAGTGGCCCTTGCTGAGGATGAACCGGTCGCGCTCCGGCCACCCCGGGTCATCGGGCCGCAGTCGCAGCTTGTAGTGGTAGAGGGCGACCATCAGGTCGGTCTCGGAGAGCGACCCGCCGTAATGGTGGAACTTGCCGGGGGTCATCGCCTCGACGACCTGAAGCCGGACCTCGGCTGCCATCCGGACCAAGTCCGCGACCGGCGGCCGGGCCGACCCGGCGGGCGGAGAGTTGCTGATCATGAGGGCTTCCTCCGGGTTTGGTGCGTGCTGAGCCGGCACCGCTGGAAATGAGTAGCGGCCGGTCACGCCGCGGGCCAACCGCGCGGGGCAGCCAGCATCGTGACCTGGCCCCCGTCCTGGTCCTGAAGGAGCAGGGGCGCCATCACCACCAGGCCGAGATCCTCGGGCTTGAGGTCCGCGTCGATCCGCGCGTCCTCGATGAGGAACACATACGGGTCGGTGCGCTGTCTGCCCAGCATGATCCGATGAAACTCGATTCCCTCGTCGACGAACGCCTGGCACGCGGCCGAGAGGAAGTCCATGGCCACTGCCCGGACGCTCGGGTGGCGCTCCTTCAGGTAACGGCCGGCCGAGCTGTCGAAGCCCGGGCTGTGGTTGCTGTAACGGGCCGGGTCCGCGGAGCGCCACCGGGCGCCGTAGCCGGTCCTCACGAGCACCATGTCGACACCCTCGAGTTCCTTCTCGTGCCTGGCGAAGTCCTCGCCGGTCACGACATCGTCGTCCGACTTGGGGATGTCGATCACGACCGGCCGGCGGAAGAAGAACTCCCCCGGGTCGATCTCGGTGATTCGCTTGCCGTTGGGATTGAAGTGGAAGGGGCCATCGACGTGCGTCGCCGCGTGGTTCTGGGTCGTGAAGACCAGCCAATTGGAGTTCGCCCCGTCGGCGGTCCGTTCCATCGGCTTGAACGTCACCCCGGGGGTGTTCGGATAAGTGGGCGTGTCGACGGTGAGCGGATACGAGAGCAACCTGATCATGCGGCACCTGTGCTGGAGGAGCGTCTGCCGAGGCGGAGGCGAGCCAAGATCGCGCGCCAGTCGACCGAGTACGCGGCCACGCCGGCGAGCGTGAGGATCCCGATCCAGACGTACTGGTAGTACGCCGAGACGTGCATTAGGTTGAGGACGTTCTGGATGCCCACGACGAGAACGGCACCCAGCAGTGGACCGACCATCGTCCCGCGGCCGCCGAAGAGGCTGAAGCCGCCCACCACCACCGCGGTCACCGAAGCGAGCGTGAACGTGGAGCCGGCATTGGGATCTCCGGATCCGAGGCGCGCCGCGAGGATCAGTCCGCCGACCGCAGCCGTCAGGCCGGAGCTCATGTATGCCAGCGTACGCACGCGGTCCACCCTGATTCCGGCGCTGAATGCCGCCTCGCGCGAGGAGCCCGTGGCATAGAGGCTGATGCCGGCCTTCGAGGTGCTCAGCATGAACGCGATCACTATGAAGGCCGCTGCAGTCAATATGGCCAGGATCGGGAACCAACCGATCTGCGCGCCCATCGCGCCGATGAAGTCGTCGTTCAAATGCCCTTGCGGAAACGGCCGGACCGTGAGGGCAAGGCCGTTCACGATGAACAGCGACGACAGCGTGACCACGAGGTCGGGCAGGCGCAGATACCGGATGGCGAGGCCGTTGGCGAGGCCGACCGTCATGCCCACGAGCAGGCAGATCAGGATGCCGATCAGGATCTCGGCCGGACCGGCGCCGGGCACGATGACGTAGGACGCGACCGTCACCACCAGGCTCATCGTCGCGCCGACCGACAGGTCGATGCCGCCGAGCAGGATCACGAGCGCCTGCCCGATGGCCACGACGGCCAGCGGTGTGGCGGCCATGGCCAGGTTCCCCAGGTTGTCGCCTGTCAGGAAGTATGGGGACTGGGTGGACGCGAAGACGCCGGCGAACACGAGGCCGAGCAGCAGCACGAGCGGCGTTCGCCACGACGGAGGAACGCTCAGCCGGCTGGCCAAGCGCGATGCGACGCTCGCGTCTGCCGCCGTACCGGCGTCGGCCGACGCGTCGGCTTGGTTCTTCCTGGTCGTGACCGCCGCCCCGACGATCATCTCCTCGGTGGCCTCGGAGCCGGCGACCTCGCGGACGATCCGGCCGTGCGAGATGACGAGGATCCGGTCCGCCAGGCCGATCATCTCGATCAGATCGGACGAAAGCAGCACGACGGCAACGCCGCTGGCCGCGAGCCTCCGTACTCGCTCGTAGAGCTCGAGCTTGCTGCGGACGTCCACGCCCTGGGTCGGTTCGTCCAGGATGGCGACACGCACGTCCGACAGTGTCCAGCGGCCGACTGCGACTTTCTGTTGGTTGCCGCCGCTCAGACCCTCGATGAGGGTTTCGGCGGATGGGGTCCGGACGCCGTACTCCTGGATGACGTCGGCCACGGCCACTCGCTCGGCAGCGCCGCGCACGAAGCCGAACCTCGCCCGGCGCTCGATGGTGGGCAGGGCCGCGTTCTCGCGCACGGAGAGTTGGAGCATCAGGCTCTCGCCGCGTCGATCGTTGCTGACGTAGGCGATCCCAGACGAGACCGCGCGCCTGGGCGAGCGAACGCGGACCTCCCGTCCGCCGACCTTGACGGTGCCGGCATCGATCATGCCCACCCCGAAGATGGAGCGGACGAGCTCGCGCTGGCCGTTGCCCTCGATGCCGCCGATGCCGACGATCTCGCCGCGGCGCACCGTGAAGCTGATGTCCTCGAACGTGCCGTGGCTCGACAGGCCCGACACCTCGAGGACGGGCTCCCCGGGGTTCTGGGTCCTCTCAGGGAAAACGACGTTCACCGGGCGCCCGACCATCATGCGGACCAGGTCCGCCTCGGTCGCCTCCCCGGTGGGGAGCGTGCCGACGACCTCGCCGTCCTTCATGACAGTGATCGTGTCCGTGATCTCGAGCACCTCGGGCAGACGATGCGAGACGAACACGATGCAGACGCCGGTCGCCCGCAGGTCGCGCAGGACGCCGAACAGCCTCTCGACCTCGCGCACGTTCAGGGCGGCCGTCGGCTCGTCGAGGATGAGGACCTTGGCGTTGCGCGATAGCGCTCGCGCTATCTCGACTGCCTGCCGCTGGGCCGCGCTCAGGTTGCGGACCGGGGTGCCAAGGTCGATGGGAAGGTTGAACGCGGCCAGAAGGCGGGCCGCCTCGCTCGTCAGCCGCGCCGGGCTGATGATGCCGAGCGGTCCGGCGGGTTCGTGCCCCAGCCAGACGTTCTTGGTCGCGTCCAGGTCCGGGGCGAGCCTCGTGTCCTGGTGGACCATGCTGATCCCGGCGCGGTGAGCGGAATCGGGGTCCGAGTGCCTGACCTCGACACCCTCGAGCCTGATCTGGCCGCGGTCCAGCTGGTAGATCCCGGCGACGACGCGCATGAGCGTCGACTTGCCGGCGCCGTTCTCTCCGATCAGGCCGTGGATACGACCCGCATATCCCTGGAAGCTCGCCCCCCTGAGCGCCTGGACGCCGGGGAACGCCTTCCAGACGTCGATCGCTTCGAGGACTGGCGACTGCTTCGAGGTTTGCATCAGGTGGCTCCGTGACCGGGAGGGATTCGTTTTGACGCACCCCTCCCGGCTATGGACCGCGCGTTGCCGCGCGGTTTGCTGGCCTACTGGCCCGCGAAGATCTGGTTGAGCTGAGCGTCGCTCAGATCGTTGTCCACGAAGACGGAGTCCGGAAGGTTCGTCTTGACCTTCTGGGCGGCGTTCGCGCCGGTGATCTCGCCGCCGGCGAACAGCCAGGTCTTGTAGACCTCCTTGCTGCCGGTGAGGACCGCGAGGACCTGCATGAGCGACAGCTTGCTCTCGTAGGTGGGCTGCGAAAGCGTGAAGATGTCGAACTTGGGGTTCGCGTCCTTGTTCGCGAGGTAGAGCTTCAGGAGGCCGTTGTAGTCGTCACCCGTGGAGGGCGGGAGCGCACGGCCGGCGGCGACGAATGCCTTCAGGCAGCCCGTGGTGTCCTGGCCACCGTCGGACCAGATCCCGTCGATCTGCGGGTAGGCAGTAAGAAGGTCCGTGCAGACAACCTTGGCGTTGTCTTCCTGCCAGTTGGCGTCCTTGTATGCCAGGACCTTGATGTTGCTGTTGAGAGCGGCCTGGGCGCACTTCCAGGCGGCTGCGGTGGAATCGTTGCCGGGGATGCCGCCGAGGGCGATGATCCCGCCGCCGCTAGGAAGCTTGGTGTTCAGCCACTTGCCGGCCTGGGTGCCGCGGGAGCAGTCGTCGGTGCCGTTGTAGACGGTGTAGTCCGTGCCGCCGACCGGAAGGTTGAACGGAGCGACGACGATGCCGGCGTCCGCAGCCTTCTTGATGACCGGCTCAACGGAGGTGCCTGAGTTGGCGATCATCATGATCGCGTCGACCTTCTGGGCGATGCAGCTCTCGATGTCCGAGACCTGCTTGTTGTCGTCGCCCTGGCCGTCGAGGATGATCAGGTCACTGATCAGGTCCTTGTGCGCGTCGGCGAAATTCTTCAGGGACTGAAGCATCATCGCGCGCCAGGAGTTGCCCGAGAAGCCGTTGCTGAAGCAGATCTTGTAGGGCCCTGGCTTGGCATACTTCGAGGTGTCGACGAGCACGTCGCCCTTTCCGGGCAGGAGATCCATCTTGAACGGGGTCGACGCACCCATGCTGGCGGCTGCGCTCGCAACCACCGTGGCGGCCGTAGTGGGCGCGGCCGTAGTGGGCGCGGCCGTTGGGGCGGGCGTCGCGGTGCTCGACGAACAAGCACCCGCGACAATCGCTGCCGCCGCCACGACGGCGACGAGACGGTTCTTGACAATCACTCTCTATCCTCCGCGAATTTCTCTCGACTCTGTTCCTTGGGAGACGCTCATCGCGGACGGCCCCGGACTGCTTCCCGTCCGCCGGATGCGGTGACATGTTGGCTACGGGTCTGAGATGGCTTCGGCGGTCGGGGCACCTCCTTCTGGCTTGCGTCCGGAAGCCGATGCATTGGATTCGTCGGGGCTCAGCGATGGGACGCGACGTCGCTGGGTGAGTGAGTAGAGCGCGGTTCCGAGCACGATCGCGCCGCCCTGGATGACCATCGTTGCGCCCGTTCCGACCTGGAGCACGTTGGTGATGCTCCCAAGCTCGGTCATGAACAGGGCGCCGCCGGCGCTCAGGACGACGCCGCCGATGCCGCCCGTGAGGGCGGTGCCACCGACTGCGACGGCCGCCACGGAAGGAAGCTGATACCTGTCGCCGCTCTGGAGAGCGGGCAGGCCGATGTAGGCGGTAACGATGAGGCCAGCGATCGCGGCAGTCAGCCCGCTCAGTGCGTAGGCAGCGATGACCGTGGGGTTCACCGCGCTCCCGGACATGTGGGCGGCCCGGGAGTTGGAGCCGGCCGCGTACAGGTTCCGGCCGAAGACGGTCCGGGTGGTCAGGATCGCGAAGGCTAGGGTCAAGACGATCCAGATGATCGCGGCCACCGGGACGCCGAAGAACCGGCCCTGGCCGATGTACTGGAAGTCCTTTGCGACACCGCCCGACGGGATGCCTCCTGTCAGCAGCAGCGCGACCCCGAACAGGATGGCCTGCATGGCGATCGTGACGACGAGCGGCACGATGCGCGCCTTTGTCACGAGGATCCCGTTGACGGTCCCGACGCCCAGTCCGATGGCGAGGCAGAGGATCACGGTCGAACCGATCCGGTTCGGATCCCCCTTCATGGAGAGCGCCGTGACGATGTTGACCATCGTCACCACGCCGCTAACCGAAAGGTCGATGCCGCCGGTCAGGATGACAAGGGTCTGACCGATCGCGACGATACCCAGGAACGAGGCGACCTGGAGGACGTTGAAGAGTTGGCTTACGGACAGCGAGTTCGGCTGCAGTGCCCAACCGACGCAGAAGAGGGCGAACGTCGCCAGCCAGATGCCGTGGATCTTGGGCAGGCGCCCTCGCAGGCGGCCGGGAAGCGCCGGCACGAATCTCGTTGTCATGCTGCACGTCTCGAACGCAACTCGGGACTGAATGCGACCGCAGCGGCTTGTGCCCTTCGAACGCATGAGGGGCTCCGGCAGCTCACGATTCCCCCTCCGTCTCGGTCTCCACGTTGAGCAAGAGAAGGCCCGGGCGGAGGGCTTCGGGCACCTGCATCCGGTCGAGCTCTCGCCGGAACAGCTGCGCGACCGGGATGTCGAGATCGTCGCCGTAGCGACGGAGCGAGACGTCGAGGTGTCCCTTCATCGCCGTCTCGGCCGCATCCGGGTCGTGGCGGGCGATGGCCTCAACCACGGCGTGGTGGAAGGGGTTGCCTTCGTCCGTGATGGCCGGTTCGGAGCTGCTCCTGAGGATGTGCTCGAAGACGAGCTCGATGATCGACATGAACATCGTCTCGATCACCGGATTGCCCGACGCTTGCGTGAGGCGGGAGTGGAAGGCAACGTCGGCGCGCGTCTTGTCGATCACATCCTTGATGCGGTCCACGCGCTTGATCGCCTCGTGGAGCTCGACGATGTCGCTTTCCGTCGCGCACTTGGCCGCCAACCTGACCGCTTGGACCTCGACCATCATCCGGGCCTCGACGAGATCGCGGGTCGTTGCGTTGCGGCGCCGGTACACAGTTGTCATCTGCGAAGTGATGTCCGTGGGGCGGGGCTCGCGCGCGAACGTGCCTCTCCCGGGCGAGACCTCGAGGAGGCGGCGCTCGGTCAGGGTGCGCAGTACCTCGCGCACCACGGACCGGCTGACGCCGAGCCGCGCAGCGAGCTGGCGTTCCGACGGGAGCTTGGTACCGGCGGGCAGACGGCCTGAAAGGAGCTCCGCTTCGATCAGGGCAGCCATCTCGTCGCGCGACGCGGTGGTACGACTGGTCTGACCGGTCATGCCGCGAATAGTGCCATCCGCTTCTCGCCGCTGTCAATGGCCGAATCCGCAAGACACCGGGGCTACCAACTAACGGTGCCAGCGCAGCAGGGCCTCGGGCGTGATGAAGAAATCCGACCAGCGCCAGCGCGGCAGCCCACAAGAGGCCGCGGCCAGAAAGACCCGATCGGCGTCGGAGCGTTCTGGGCGCGAGACATGTCGACGGAGGATTGCCAGCTCATGGCGCTCGGGGATCGCCTCGATCAGGCTCCGCAATTAGCGGCCGTGGAACCGGGCGGTGATGGAAAGTGGGACGTCCATCTTCCGGCAGGTGGCCACCACGTCGTGGGCATAGAAGCCGCTGTCCGCGCGCATCGTGAGTTGGCCGCCGGCTCCCGCATATCCAACCCGTCCGACGGTCTTGCGCAGGAAGTGGGCCGCGCCCCGGACCGTGGCGGCCCGACTCTCCCGCAGGCGCGCCATCGGGACGTCGCCGGTCGCGGCGGCCACCGCGAGCAGCGGCTGATAGCTGCGCACCTTGGTGTACCCGTGGTGGAGGGCGCCCTCCTTCTTGAGCCCGTACGTCTCGCAGATGGTCGAGTCGAGGTCGATCGTGAAGGGGGCGGACCCTGGTCCTGCCCCGGTGGCCCAGGCGCGGGCAAGGACCTCCCGACTCACCTGGTCGAGCTGGCGGACGTGGCCCCAGCGGGGGCTGCGCAGGAAGGTGCCGAGCGTGGAGGCGGCCTTGACCGTGAAGCCAAGGACCCGGTTCGTGCCGCCAGAGAGGAGGGCCGCCGCGTCGTCGATGCAGTCACCGCCCGCGAGCGCCGAGGCGACCAGCGTCAGCAGTTTGTCGCCGGGATTGGGAGCTCCCGGCGCCGACCCCAGATCGAGGTATTCCCCGACGATCGCGCTGACGCCCAGGTGCTGGGCCAGGGTGGCGGGCAGGAGCAGGCGCGCATCGGCGACCAGTTGCGTCCCGTCGAACACCACGTCGAGCCGGCCAAGGCTGTGGGGAGATCGCATCCTGCAGGTGCTCCTCTGATTGGGCCGATGGGCTGTTTCGCAACGCCATCATTCCCGTTCAGGCGGGCACCTGTTCTGCTGTCCCGGATCGTGAATCTCGGGGTCGCTTCGGTCGATCCGGGCTTATGACGGTCAAGGCCGTCCGCGGCTCGCGTACTGCTCGGCTGCGGTTGGCGTCACCTACTGATCGTCGCGAACGCGCTCGTACTGGCCTCACGACAGGGTAATGGCACCCGACCTGCCCCCGGTCGGGATCGGCGTGACGATCGTCGAGCCGGGCGGCGCGCGAACAAGAGTTCCTATATGGCAGTGCCCAGATCGCGGACCTCATGCCCGTCTACGACGGGACTCCGGCGCACGCCTTCCTGAGGATGTTCAATCCAAAGAAAAGGCTCGCCCCAGGTGACCGGGCACGCATGGCGGCGCGGATCATCGCGGACGTTGACGTCGAACCCGCGTCACTTCGCATAGTGCTCGGCTCGCAGGCTCTCGAAAGCACGCTCACGACGCTGCGGGAGCGGATCTCCAACTCCGAGGCGCCGAGGGCGCTCGCCGCTTCCACTGACTTTCCCCTCGGGGTGCAGCGGAAGGAGGCACTGCGATGCCAGCGTGGACCCGTGACGCAGCCAGAGGGCCGGAACGTTCGCGATCGCTCAGATGCTCATGGCTGTGGGCCCGCCACGGCGTCCCTCTGCGGCAGCCTCGAGCTCAGCTCTGTAAGCGGCAGCCATGATCGCGACGTCCGTGGAAATGCTCGCCATTGCGAAGCCACGCTCCACGGCGAGCCGGGCCGCACGGCCCGATAGGGTGTGAATCGCAGCGGGAATGCGATGTCGGCGGCATGCGCCGAGCGCCTGATCGATCGCCTCATCGCGCCTGGGATGGTCCTGCCCGGCCTCCAGCCCGAGTGAGAGTCCCAGGTCGGCAGGTCCAACGTACACGCCGTCGAGGCCCGGTACGGACAGAATCTCGTCGAGGTTGGCCAGGGCCTCAACGGTCTCGATCATCACCATGCACATGACCTGGGCGTCGGCGTTGTGCGTGTCCTCTCCGAGGTGCAAGTAGGAACGAACCGGCCCCATGCTGCGTTTGCCGGCCGGCGCATAGCGACAGGCTGCCACCGCTTCGCGCGTCTCGGCGGCCGTATTGGTCATCGGGAAGATCACGCCTTCCGCGCCTGCATCCAGGACCCTCTGGGCGACGCCGTAATTCCCGACAGGGACCCGTACGATCGGCGTGGTTTCGTACCCGGATATGGCCTGGAGCATCGCGACCGCGCCGCCGAAGTCCATGAGCCCGTGTTGCATGTCGACGCAGATGTACTCGAACCAAGGCTGGCCACTATCTCGGCAGACACCGAGCTGGGGATTGTGCACCAACCCCCGATGGCCGGTCGCCCCGCGTCGAGGATCCCCCGAAGCTTGTTTGCCCGCATCGTTGCCTCGCCTGCTCAGTCCGGCGTTCCCGCTGCTCGCGGTCGGTAGGACGGCGGGCCGCCAGCGGGGATCAACGCTTCGGGACGATACCCTCCGTGTTTGACCGAGTCAACCGGAGAACGAGTGGCCCGGATCGGCCCGACCGATAGCCGCGAGCGGGTCCAGGTCGGCGACCAGAAGCCCCGGTGCGGTCCGTTGGGGTCTGCGGCCTGGACCGATTCTCCTCGGCTGGACGAAGCCGCGCGGGAATGGTATTGCAATCCAATTGGCACCGTCCTGGGCTGCGGCGATTTGACCGGTATTACCAGTCCGACCAGAGCACAAGAGATGAGATCGCTGCCCGAATGGAGGCTTGTCTTCTGTCTGGACGCTTGCAGCCCGGCACGAAGCTCCCTTCCGGGAGGCAGCTCGCGATGCGATTGGGCGTCAGCAGGCCGGTCATCGCCTTGGGAAAGGCCGACTTCGCGCGCCAACTGATGCGGCAGCACCTCGAGTTCTCACGTACGCTTGATACGGCGGCGACATGAAACTCACGATCGAAGAGCTCGCGTCTCGTGAACTGGATCGGATAGGCGCTTCGTCTGAGGTCCGATCCGTCTGGTTCGCCGACGACTCCATGGAGGCGGTTTCGCACTAGGAGGAGAGCAAATGAGCGGTACCTCTGGCGTGATCGAGCACTTCTCCCGCACGCGACGGGTCTCCGTCGTCAACTCAGTGTCTCCGCCATTGCGACCCGGTGCTGTTCCGCTCGATTCGTGCAAGCAGTCCCGAGAGATGCCGGGAGCGATGCAGTGAAGATCGTCCGAGTAGAGACGATACGGCTTGGAAAGTTCCCTAACCTCGCCTTTGTGCGTCTCCACACGGACGAGGGGCTGGTCGGACTCGGAGAGGGCTTCTTCGGCGCGGAGGCCGTCACGTCGTACATCCACGAAACAGCCGCGCGGAAGCTCCTGGGAATTGACCCCCTTCGGATCGAAGGGATCGCGCAGTCGCTGATCCCCTACGTCGGATACCAGGGGGGAGGCGCAGAGGTTCGCGGCAATTCGGCCATCGACATGGCCCTCTGGGACATCCACGGCAAGGCGACCGGCCTGCCGATCTATCAGGCCCTTGGCGGCGCCAGTCGCGACTCGATCCCCGTCTACAACACGTGTGCCGGCTATCAGTACATCCGATCAAGGATCGGCCAGGACACAGGGAACTGGGGCCTCCCGACCGAACCGGAAGGGCCGTATGAGGACCTGGAGGCCTTCCTGACGCATCCTGCCGAGCTCGCCCAGGACCTGCTCGAGCAGGGGATCGGCGGCATGAAGATCTGGCCGTTCGACCCGTTCGTGGAGCAGGCCTCCGGCACTTCTATCCGGGCCGAGGATCTCGATCGCGCGCTCGAGCCATTCCGACAGATCCGCAAGGCGGTGGGCTCGAAGATGGAGATCCTGGTCGAACTGCACAGCCTGTGGTCGCTCCCTGCCGCCCGGCAGATCGTGCACGCCCTAGATGAGTACGCCCCGTTCTGGTACGAGGACCCGATCCGGTCCGACGCGGCTGACGCCCTGGCATCGCTTCAGTCGCAGACGCCCTTCCCCATCGCGGGCGGAGAGACGATCGCCGGTCGTCGGGGCTTCCTGCAAGTGCTCAGCCGCGGCGGGTTGGGCGTAGCAATCGTGGACATCGGCTGGTGTGGCGGACTCAGCGAGGCGCGCAAGATCGGTGCCCTGGCGGAGAGCTTCGGTGTTCCAATCGCCGCGCACGACTGCACTGGCCCGATCGGGCTGATCGCTTCGACGCACCTGTCGATGCACCTCCCGAACGCGATCCGGCAGGAGTTCGTCCGAGCGTCCTACCACAGCTGGTATCGCGAACTCGTCACCGAGCTCCCGTCCATTGAAGGGGGCTCAATCAAGCCTCCGACCGGCGCCGGGCTCGGCGTCGAGCTTGTCCCAGGCATTGAACGGCGCCCAGACGCACAGGTGAGGGAAACCACGATCCCATGAGCCAGTCCATCTGGTGGGGTGCCACTATTCGGTCGTGAGGCCGACCACGAGCAGGCTCGCGACGATCGGCAGGTAACGCCACCACGGCTGTCCCGCGTCAAGATCCTTGCACGTTTCAGGGCCTGTGGCCGAGTTGTTCCGCACGAATCGGGCTTCCGTGCCATCGAAGCTGGCACAGCCGGCCGCGATCCTGGCGCCACGGGCTTCGGGATCGCTCTCTCCGACGAGCAGTGGGGGCTCGTCGCTGACATCTTCGACCCGCCCGGCAGGCGCAGTGTCCACGCCGGCCCAATTCTGAGCAGGAATCGCCGGCTGAAACCTGAGCGGGTCAACGCTCCTTCTCGCCCGTGAGCATCTCCTCTCGTCTGCCCCGAAGGCGATGGCTCACTCCCTTGAGAACGATGACCTCGACGTGGTGGACTAGGCGATCGACCATCGCTGCGACGGCCACCGGATCGCCGAAGATCTCGGTCCAGGCGCTGAAGGTCTTGTTGCTCGACACGATCAGGCTCCGTGTCCGTGGCCATTAGAAAGTCGGCGGATTCCGGCGGTCGTCGCAACACGGGCGGCTATGGGACTGACGCGAGGAGACTATCGAGCTGCTGGGAAGGGGTCTCCCAGCCGAGGATCTTGCGGGGCCGAGCGTTGAGTTCGGCGGCGACACCGACCAGGTGGGCGGCGGTGTACACGCGCAAGTCCGTGCCCTTGGGGAAGTACTGGCGCAGCAGCCCGTTTGTGTTCTCGTTGGTGCCCCGCTGCCACGGACTGGCCCGCTCACAGAAGTAGACCGCGACGTCCGAGGCTCGGGTGAACTCGTCGTGGCGGCTCATCTCCACCCCCTGGTCCCAGGTGAGCGAGCGTCGCAGGCGGGAGGGCAGCACCGCCACGGCGTCGACCAGGGCGTCACGGACGTGCTCTGCGCCGTGGCCGTCCGGCAGGTGCAGCAGCAGGAGATAGCGCGTGGTGCGCTCGACGACCGTCCCGATCGCCGACCGGTTGGCGCTGCCGGTGATCAGGTCGCCCTCCCAGTGGCCGGCGATGAGCCGGTCGGCAACGTCGGCGGGACGCTTGTCGATCATCACCATCGGCGCGACGAACCGGCCGAGGCGCTCAGCTGACCGGCGACGTCGCTTGCGGTGGACGCGCCCGCTGCGGAGCAGGCGCACACCGTCCCGGTAGAGGCGGTCCGGTCCCCGCGCGTAGAGCGCCTGGTAGATCGTCTCGGGCGCCACGCGCATCTCGGGCCGGTCAGGGAAGAGCGCCGGCAGCAGCCGGCTGATCTGCTCCGGGCTCCAGCGGCGTTCGAGGTGGTCGGCCACGACCGCCCGGAGCTCGCGATTGCACCCG
>Ga0075520_1000566_pt1 | contig 16509 bp, 19 predicted proteins | sample NGEPerB_FD_75100 | JGI IMG/M metagenome (GOLD analysis project Ga0075520, IMG submission 75100) | Arctic peat soil microbial communities from the Barrow Environmental Observatory site, Barrow, Alaska, USA - NGEE PermafrostAB12-B | ecosystem: Environmental > Terrestrial > Soil > Wetlands > Peat ... | reverse complement strand
GCCTGATCTAATGTGGGAGTAAGTACGGTCCTCACTAGGTCATTCGCAACAAAAATATCCAAAGCGAGAAGGATTTTGGGCGTATAGTCTAGTCGAATAGCCGTATAATTTGGGGCTTGTCGACGAAATGCGTTCGTCACAAGTTCCAACGCAATGCGGGCGCTTCCGTAGAAAATGAGAAGAGCGCCTACAAGCTCGAAGAAAGTGACAATCCAGCTAACAACGGTGACCCAATCGATCATGTTCTCGAACATGTGACAAGCAGCTTAGCTTGTTATCGGTCATACTTGCTAATAACTTTTTTTCTAGGATAAGGGTAAGACGAGTTCCAAGGTGCGATATCCCCCTTAAAAATCTTCCATTGAGGAATGCCAATCGAGTAACAGATAGTCCTGCCTCGATCAGGCCTGCCACTTTCCGCATCGCACCTGTAGTCAATCGAGTAAGTTAATATTGGCCACTTGCCCGAGAAAGCCGCCGCAAGGTGTGACACGAACACACTGTCACGCTTTTCCACGCAATCGCTGCCTCACGCGGCCTTATGAAACTACTCTGTGTAGTTTGGATCGGAGATAAACGTTATGGCAACGAACGTAACGACCACAAAAAACGGGGGCTGCTGGTATGGCCTCCACTTCGGCTGCTTGTACACAAACGATCCAGACTGCACCAAGTGTGCAGAGCGCCTCGCCAACGCCGTGAACGGCGTGCTTCCCCCCACGTCTTTAAATAATGTATATCTATCATTCCGCCCTCTTACGAGGTGATAACTGATGACCACGGATGACGAGTTCACAAGTTGTTTAATCGGGTTCGGGCTCAGTGAAAAGGAGGACCAGACGTATCTTCACTTGATTAAGTACGGCCCAAAGACTCCGTCGCCGCTCGCCAAATCGCTGCACACCTATCTTGAGAATGTACATCGGACGCTCACAAGTCTTATCGAAAAAGGCATGGTGCATCTCTCTCCCGATTCACCTACAGTATACGCCGCTGTGGACATTGAGGTCGCTCTTGAAGCCGTGTTCAAGAAGCAAGAGAGCGAACTGCGCGAGATGGAGGCGCGGAAGCAGGAGCTCCAGGAATTGGCACTGCAACAGCGATTTCAGCCGACAGATAAGGTGACGACGTTCAAGATCATCACTTCGTCAGATAACTCTCCCTGCATAATCGTCAGGTGATCATGCTTTATTGTAAGCTTTGACGGGTTGCGGGCATATGCAACAACATCGTATCCTTCCGCAAGTGCCTGTTCTACCAGTAATTTTCCTACGTTCCCCGAGGAACCGAAAATAGCTATTTTCATAACAAATTAAAGCAGTTGCGTCATTCACCAAACGTTTGTATGAATCCTACGTGGGTCGAATCTGTTTTGTTTCGGCGGCGTTTCAGCCGGATAGCCTACCGCCACAAACGCAAGCGGCACGACGCCCTCAGGGAGCTGGCAGTGCTTGGTAAACCCAATCACCCGACGGTCCATCGGGTCCATCGGGTACACCCCGGTCCACACCGCCCCTAATCCAAGCGCATGAGCAGCAATCAGAAGGTTCTGCGTAGCTGCAGAGCAGTCTTGCACCCAGAATCCAGGGGCGATGAGGTTCCGCGTATCGCCGCAGATCAATATGCCAAGGGGTGCATGCGTTGCCATCCGGGCAAACGGGCTAAACGTCGGAATAGCGTCGAGCATTCCGCGGTCTTTTATGACGATAAACTCCCACGACTGCTGGTTCACCGCCGACGGCGCACTCATCGCCGCCGAGAGGAGTTTCTCTACGATCTCATCGTTAATCTCTTTTTTTTCGTATTTTCGCACGCTTCTACGCGTTTGAATGGCTTCTAGCGCGTCCATGATCTTTGTCCTCCGGTTCGTTTTTTAGTTGGCTCTAATCTCAATTGCTTCCTATTGTTACTTAGTGTTTTATTGATCGAATCGTTTTGTAGTATTATATCTCGTGCAAAACACATACAGTTCTTTACGTAAGTCTGCAGTATCTGTATCGTGCACTTGTTTAGCGACCTGGGGACACTGCAAGCAACTTAGGTTTACTTTGTGAGCGCTGTCACAAGAAAGAACACAGCATAAGGTGGTATGAATTAACCTCCCTGTTTTTGGTGCCATCATACGATAAGAGATAGAACGCAGCGAAACGATAACACTTAAGCTATTACACCGCCGTTTTGCCGTTTTGATTGGTGCAAAATGACACAAAAACTCGTAGCATTGTTTCTGATTATAACGAAGGCACAGTGGGTGAATTGAGAACGGATCAACCAGACTACGGCAATTGGGTCTCGGTGAGAATACTCTACGCTTTGGGCGCGCTCGCGATTCTTCTGCTGGGCCTCTCACTCATATTTCCTCTTATTATCGTCGGGGCAACAGCGTCCCTCGTGGCGTTTGGGTACTTCATGTATGCGCGGTATCGGTTCACCCAACGAGGTGGGGACTTACAGGCGCAAATCCGTGAACTTGTGGTGCACTCTGTAGAGTGGGACGGAGAAGGCCACGCCCTCGACATCGGGTGTGGAAATGCCGCCCTTACCATTAACATGGCCAAACGCTTCCCCACCGCGCGCGTCACGGGCATTGATTATTGGGGTGGAAAGTGGGAGTATTCACGAGCCGTTTGTGAGCGCAACGCAACGATTGAGGGGGTGGCGGACCGCGTCAACTTCCAAAAAGCAAGCGCTTCGGCCTTACCTTTTGAAGCGGGATCCTTCGATGCTGCGGTAAGCAATCTGGTCTTTCATGAAGTGAGCGATACAAAGGACAAGCGAGATTTGATCGAGGAGGCATTGCGGGTCGTTCGGAAGGGCGGCGCGTTCGCCTTTCAAGATTTGTTCTTAGTGCCGCGACTCTACGGCGATGTCGAAGATTTGCTCGAAGTAATCAGGAGTTGGGGTATCGAAAGCGTCGAGCTTCTCGATACCGCTCATTCAGGCGCTGTTCCAAAGGCGCTAAGACTTCCCTTTATGCTCGGCACTATTGGCATTCTCTACGGGACAAAATAAGAGGCGTTGTGCTGCTCTTCGCTTAAAAAGGTAGCACTTAACTAAATATTCGAAACCAAACGAGCAGAAACTTAGAGCTCATATCATTGCTATATTAACGGGCGATAAAACGCGCGCCCAATGGAAAGGCAAGGAAAGCTGAGAATTGCGCCCTATTTTGACAACAGAGGCTTTAAGCCTGCAAGTGGTGTTGAGCTGATTTTTAGTGATGGTAAACACGCGTTACACAATAGCAAAGCAACTTAGCTTCGGTTGCTACTCGGGAGTCTAATAAGTTCCCTCTTTTTTCAAAAGGCCGATTGCGCCATCTGGCTCGCTTGGTTTACAATATGCAAAGACCGTCGAAGTAAGCGCTCTCACAAAAAGTGAGAGGTCGCGGGTGACCGGCTAAATTATATGTCGTGCGACCGAGTCATGTGGATAAGGATGGTGTCACGTTGGGATTGATCGAGATTGCTGATTCTATCAAGAGCATGGAGATCAGAGGAGCGGGACTGATCGCTAGGAGCGCGGCGGAAGCGCTCCGGGAGCAGGCCCAAGAATATCAGGGCGATGACCTCGCAGAACTGCATCGGCGTCTAGAGGAGGGTAGAAGGTCGCTCATCTCGTCCCGGCCGACCGCCATATCGCTCTGGAACGCGGTCCAGGCCACCTTGAGGGGGTCTTCCAAGGCTACGGAGACAGAAGAGCTGCGCGCCTTAGTGATATCCAACGCCGACCGTTTCATAGAACGGTCCAGTAAGGCCGTTGAAATAATTGGACGGATCGGCTCCAAGCGGTTGAAAAGCGGGATGGCCGTCCTCACCCATTGCCACAGCAAGGCCGCGCTGGGCGTCATCAAGGCCGCCCACGCTGATGGCAAGGACATCAGCGTCTATGCCACCGAGTCGCGCCCGTGGAGGCAGGGTCTGCTGACGGTGAGTGACCTCGCCGCCGCCCAGATCCCCTCCACCCTTATCATCGACAGCGCGGTGCGCTGGAGCATGAAGGAGGTAGACGTCGTGCTCGTGGGGGCGGATACCATCTGCTCTAACGGAGCACTCATTAACAAGATCGGCACCTCCCAAGTAGCCCTGGCCGCCGAGGAGGCGAGGGTGCCGTTCATAGTCTGCGCGGAGACCTACAAGTTCTCCCCCAAGACCGTAATGGGAGAGCTGGTGGAGATCGAGGAACGGGACGCCCGTGAGATCGTGGACCCACGCGAACTGCCGGCTGGCGTAAAGGTCCGGAACCCGGTCTTCGACTCCACTCCTGCCGAGCACATCGATTCCATCGTCACCGAAATCGGGGTGATCTCCCCCTATGCCGCTTACGAGGTAATAGTAAACGAGCTCGGACAGGAGTCTATCTTCGAGGCCAACGAGGGATAAAAATGGAATATTCGGAGAAATATCTGCACCTGGGAGAGCGCGTCGACCCCGATGCCAACGTCATCTGCATATATAAGATCACGACCGACTTAGACATCAAGCTTGCCGCGGCGGCCATCGCCACCGAGCAGTCCACGGGGACCTGGACGGGCATCTCCACCCTCAACGATGAGATCTTCGAGAAATATCATGGACGGGTCATCGACATCCAGGGCAACGTCGCGACCATCGCTTACCCGGAGGACATTTTCAGCCTCGACATCGGGGGAGTGCCGCAGATCCTCAGCGTCGTTGCCGGTAACCTGTTTGGCCTAGAGGGGTTAAAAGGTGTGCGCCTGGAGGGCGTGGAGTTCCCCCACAGCATGCTACGCGAGTTCAAGGGTCCTAAGTTCGGCATCCCAGGGTTGCGGAAGATCCTGAAGCGACCGGAAAAACCTTTAGTAGGTACTATCGTCAAGCCGAAGATCGGGCTGCCCCCCAAGGGTATGGCTGACTTCATCTATGAGGCTGGAATGGGGGGGCTGACAAACGGCAAGGATGACGAGACGTTGTCCAACCAGAGGTTCTGTCCGCTGGAGGACAGGGTAGTCGCTATCGCCGAGGCCATCGACCGAGTCAAGGCAGAGACAGGGCAAGTGATGATACACGCCATCAATGTCTCCACAAAGGGAGACCAGATCCTGGAGGTCGCAGAACGCGCCCAGGAATTGGGGGCGTCGGAGCTGATGGTCGACGTGATCACGTGCGGGTTCGCCGCGGTCCAGGTACTAGCCGAGGACCCATCCATCAAACTCCCCATCCACGTCCACCGCACCATGCACGGCGCCATTACCCGCAATAAGGACTTAGGCGTCTCGATGGTAGTGTTCGCCAAACTGGTCCGCATGTGCGGCGGGGATGCCCTGCACGTAGGGACATTCGGGGTGGGCAAGATGAAGGACAGCTCGGCCGAAGACCTCGCCAACCAGCGCGCCTGCGTCGGGCCTGAGCTTCCATACGAAAAAGTGATGCCAGTATGCTCCGGCGGGATGCACCCCGCGCTCATCGAGCCGTTAGTGAAGATCGCCGGTACCAATGTCCAGATTCAAGCGGGAGGGGGCGTGGCCGGACACCCCGGAGGGGTCCGGAGCGGGGCCCGAGCTATGGTCCAGGCGGTCGAAGCGGCATACCAAGGGATCCCTTTTTCGGAATATTCCAAGAGCCATCAGGAGCTCCGAGAAGCGATCAATAAGTGGGGATAGAGATGCAGCTCACAGCAAAGTACATCGATATGGAATCCGCGGAATTCACCGCGGTCCTACATACGGAGGACGCCCGAGAAATCGGGGTAAGGGAACAGGACAGGGTGCGCATCAAGCACGAGCGCAGCTCCGCGGTGACTGTCGTACAAACCACCGATACTGTGGTGAAGAAGGGGGACGTCGGGATCCTGGGTAAGGCGTGGTCCGCGCTAGGACCAGACCCCGACGAGCTCATCGAGGTGGTGGCGACGTCCAAACCCGAATCGATCGAGTTCATCAAAAAGAAGATGGACGGTAAGACGCTGACCACCGAAGAGATTCGGACGATCATCGGCGATATCTGCTCCCACAACCTTAGTAATATCGAACTTGCCTCGTATATCGCCTCGCTCTACATCAACGGCATGAACCTGCGGGAAACGGCCGACCTGACCCGGGCGATGGTGGAAACCGGAGAGATAATCAAGTTCGACCGCTCCCGGGTGTTCGACTTCCACTCCGTCGGGGGATGCCCAGGCAACAAGATTACCTTAATCGTGGTCCCGATAGTCGCAGCGGCCGGACTGCTGATCCCCAAAACTTCCTCCCGGGCCATCAGCTCGGCGGCGGGTACTTCCGACATCGTGGAGGTGTTCGCCAAAGTGGACTTCGACGGGAACAAGCTTCGCAGCATCGCGGAGACCACGGGAGGAGCATTGGTCTGGGGCGGGTCGGTGAACCTCGCCCCAGCTGACGACCTTATCATTAGGGTGGAGTATCCGCTCGGCATCGACCCCCACGCCCAGCTTTTGGCCTCGGTCATGAGCAAGAAGAAGGCGGTGGGGGCGGAGTACCTAGCCATAGACATCCCGATGGGCGAAGAGACCAAGGCGCCCACTATGGAGAAGGCAAAGGCGTACGCCAAGGACTTCGTGGACCTGGGTGAGATGCTGGGCATCCACGTGGAATGCGCCATCACGTACGGAGGGCAGCCGGTGGGAAGGGCCATCGGCCCGGCCTTGGAAGCCCGGGAGGCCATCGCCATACTAGAGGGCGAGCAGCATCCCAGCAGCGTTGTCGAGAAGGCCTGCGGAGTGGCCGGCATGTTGCTGGAGATGAGCGGGATAAAGCAAGGAGAGGTCAAGGCCCAGGAGCTGCTCACGTCAGGCAAGGCCCTAGATAAGTTCAGGGAGATCGTGGCCGCACAGGGTGGGAACCCCAACATCGGGTCCGCGGACATAAAGATCGGGCAGTATAGCTACGATGTTACAGCCAACAGGTGTGGCTACGTCAACAGCATAAGCAACAAGGAACTGGTCGCGTTGGCCCGCGCCGCCGGGTCTCCTCAGGACAAGGGGGCGGGGGTCCTACTCCATAAGAAGCGGGGAAACCGCGTGGACGAGGGGGAGGCGGTGCTGACCATCTACGCCGACATCCGTGCCAAACTGGACCAAGCGGTGGAGCTGTCCCGAAAGCTGACCCCCGTCACTATCGAGGGTATGATCCTAGACAAGCTCCCGTACAACCGAACCATGGTAATCGAACAAACCTTCAGTCCCCCACGGTCGCCCTAACGACCGAGGATGTGAGTTATGACCGACGCGTCATCCGGCGACTTAGCAGAAGGGATGCTGCTAAAAATCAGAGAACATGATGTACGAATAGGTGATATACTCGCAGAAGTGCGACACTTTACCGCAGTCTCCGGGATCCTTTTCGGTTTCCTGCTCACTGTGTCTATCGCATACACAGCTCAAGTTCCCTGGATCGTTCCTCGCGTCCTTCTCCTCTTAGCACTTGTGTGTACGGGATCTGCTACGCTCATCTTCATCTTGCCTCCATTATACCACCACTTGCGCTTTCCGATGGATGAGAAACAGACGCTACAGTTCCTCTGGCGAAGTCATAAGTTCATCTTATGGGGCATTGTGCCTTTATATGCGGGCGTTTATTTCTCGGTGTTTCTTGCTTTATACAACGTCATCGGGGCTTCAGCCGCCGCCGTAATTGCCACAGCTATGGTGATAATTCCTTTTGTTGCTTACGAACTGAGAAAAATCGGCGATCCAAAGGAGCTCAGATAGACCCAGATAAATTTCACCGCATGCGCTCCAATCTTTTAGCTAAACAGCAAATTTTCGTTTCAAAAAGGGATGTTACAGCCATTCTTTAGCTTCAAATCGTATGGGAACCCCTTTGTACGGCTTCTTGTGGTCGAGTGTATTATTTAGGATGATTCAGGGGATTTCGAATAAAGCTGTAGTTTGAGACTCATCGAAGCTCGATCGCTCGCTCCAGATTCATTTCGAATCGGGATTGTGCCCTTCAAACAATTACAAACTTGTCACATTGCGCGCTTTATTCCTGCAATCGCCGGTCAAGACTAGATGCACCTAGCTGTCGGAGAATACCATACAAGTTCAGCTCGCCCCACTGCTCCGCAACTCTACCCTTCTCGACGCGGAAAATGGTAATTCCTTCCAGAGTTACCCTTTTGTTAGTGGGGGGCACGTCTAGGAAAGGTCCCTTGTGCGTCGCGTGTCCAGACCACCGAATCACCACCTTATCAGCCTGCGCGATCGTGTCCTCGACGACGATTTTGGCATCAGGAAAAGCGGTACGATAGATTGCACTGGCTTGCTTCGTGCCCCTTACGCCCGGCAATTGACCCTCCAGTGGGTTATGATCAACAAAGCTGGGCGCAGTCGTTTCTTCGAGCGTCCGTAAATCGCCTGAATCGAACGCTCGAAAGTTGCGCAGCACAGTTGCTCGATTTGTCTCTTCAATAGACATGTCTTTTTAGAGGCTCTTACGGTTCGATCTCTGCGCTTCATCCGGCGACATTTGGCGCTAAAAGAAGCTTCTTTACTCTTTAGCTGCCCCTTTTATACAGTAGAAGGCTTCGCCGAGGTCAAAAGTTGCCGATATAGGGCACACTCTACATGGACATTTAACGCGTCGCGGAATTTTCGGACTTGCGCCGATAGCGCAAAAAAGCGTATCACTTAGTTCGTTCTGATTGTACGTGGGACAATCTCCTTTATCACAAATACAGCTCTTCCTGTTGGCTTCGGTGTCTGGTACCTGCATACACATCTCCCGTTTTACATTCTGCTGACTTCGGTAGCTGCGGATAAGCGTAGCCAACGCACAGAGGCTTTCATTACCATTCCGTGCGTTTAGAAACCGTTTAGTTCTGAATAAGGGATGAGCGCGTCACTGGTATAAGATTTTCGAGCTCCCAAGCTGGCCGCCCGTTTGCGCGTGACCTGCCCTCATCTTGTCAATGAATTTTGACCCCTCAAGCACAAATTAAAAAGTCTTTATTGCACGACTAGTATTGCAGGCGAAGCTTGATGATGCGGATCTACACAGTTGGACATTCGAATCGATCGCTGCAGGAATTCATTTCAATTCTATCGCATTATGCCGTTTTAACGGTGATCGACGTGCGCAGCCATCCGCACTCGCTCGCTAATCCCCACTTCAATAAGGAAGTGCTTGAATACGAACTGCCACGGTCAAACATTCGATATTGCTGGATGGGAGAAGGACTTGGAGGGTTCAGACCCCAGATGCCGAACGATTCGCCAAACACTGCGTGGAAGGTGAAAAGTTTCAAGAACTACGCGGATTTCGCGCTCACCGATGCTTTTTCTGACTCCTTGTCGGCACTTACTGCTCTTGGCACAAAACAAACCGCCGCTTTAATGTGTGCTGAAATCCTTTGGACGCGTTGCCATCGCCGGATTATCGCTGATTATCTCTTAGCGCTTGGGTGGGAGGTCGTGCATATTATCGACGCTTCTCGTTCTACGCCCCACGAGCTCACCCCCTTTGCGAAGGTTGACGGTGCCCATATTACTTACCCCGCCCCCGTGCTCCAGTATTCACTGGATCATTTTCAGCCAGAATAAGACGCAATCACGCGTATGCGGCTCTTGTTATCGCGAATCCCTTTGAATCGTCAGAGTAATCTCAATAGAGGAGGCATTAAAAAATGACACGCCACGAGCTTCATGTGGCATAACTTGGCCGAATTGACTATATCTTAGGTTATATGAAGCGATATCTGCCTCTTTGAGCTTTCAATCGGAGATACCTCTGCACCGAGGATATTGTTGAGGTCAAAGCCGTACAGCGTCGCGTCTTTTTCTAAGACGACGAGTCGTCCTTTTACACCAATGACGCGGCCCAAGAGCATATTCTTCTCCTGCAATGGCCGCATCCAGAGCGGTACATCAAAATAACGGAGCTTAGTCTCACCATTAATGTCCATCTTAGCTTTCATAGCGTCCCAAGCCGCCCAGTCGATTTCAGTGTCAACGAGCATTTTTTGAGAATGGCGAACTGTCCCTTTGATTCGGTAACGCTTCTGCAGTTCACGCTCGCGTCTTCGGGCTAGTTCGCCGTCTAAGACATAGTCCACCACTGCACCCACATCGGCACCTTGCTCTCGCAGCCGGTCATCAAGTCGGCGGGCTTTCGTCACACCGATCTTGAAAATGTCGGGCCTGAACATTGCGATATATACGGCGTGCTCTTCTAAACACGTTTTTTCTTCCTTCAGGCACGTCCCCGTGCAGATCGCACAGGCATTAAACTCCTCGCAACTCCCACACACCGGCACGGCTTCACTATCGCACGAACTATACACGCCAGCCTGCCACTTGCCGATGCATGTTCGCCTCCCTACCCCAAGTGAGAGACTACCAGAGAGCGGTATCAGTTCCATGCTCGGATACGCCAGTAACGTCTTTTTTAGAGACGAGAAGCCAATAATCTTCACTATAATTAGGTTTGTTTCTAAGTATTAATATGTTGTAACCGCGCGACCGTTACTATTTAAGCTCAGAAAAAAGACTATGGGGTATGCTCGTTGAGGTCATAGAAGAGCCCGTGTTTTACGACGGGTCGCAAATAGAACCTCTGTGGGGTTACAAACGCCGCGGCATACTCGGCGATTGTGTTATCGTTTTTCGGGGTGGCATGGACGTCTCGGAAGAATGCATGAAAGACTGCGAGGATATTCGCGGCAAAAGTAAAATAACCGGCGACGATGTCCTCCATCTCATCGTTGAACGCTTTGACAGCCCTGGAAACATGTTTATATCCTACTTATTACAGCGATTACTCGTTATTTCCGGGCAAGCCGTGCTCAACATGTACGGTATTGAAACGATGAGATCTGGTGACGATCTTTACGTTTCAGACGAGAAACTTTCAGTGAGCATTGCAACAGCAAGCATAACCAGCGAGAAGATGCATCTGGGAATCAACGTCACCACGAGCGGGACGCCCAAAGGCGTCGCCATCACAAGCCTAACTTCCTTGGGGATCGAACCAGATGAAAGCCTTTCAATCGGAAGAGATATTGGCGATATGTTCGCAAGAGAGACCCTCGGAATCCTTAAAGATGTGGTGAAGACCCGTGGGTCCTAACGCTGAGCTTCTCTTGGCGGGCTAAAGAGGGGGATGCGCAATGCGAAAAGAACAGATCATTTACCTAGAGAGGCCCGGCCCTCAAAACACGGAAGACGTCATCGACTCCGTTAAGACCTACGTCGCCCGGAGCGGTCTGAAGCGAGTCGTTGTGGCGAGCACGACCGGCGCTACTGCGGCGAAATTTGCAGCCGCGCTCGAAAACACCGCAGAGCTGGTTGTTGTGACCCACCATACCGGCTTCAGTCAAGAGGGAACGCAGCGTTTTAACGCAGAAACACGGAAAATGCTCGAAAGACGGGGGGTCACGGTATTGACCCAATCACACGTGCTTTCAGGAGTTGAACGGAGTATCTCTCGGAAGTTCGGCGGCATTTCACGCGTTGAGACCATCGCAGAAGCTCTTCGCTCCCTGCTCGGACACGGACTCAAGGTGTGTGTCGAGATCGCGATCATGGCAGCTGATGCCGGCGCAATACCTATTGAAGACGTTATCGCCGTCGGTGGCACGGGTAGTGGTTCTGACACCGCTGTAGTGATTCGTCCTGCACACATGAACAACTTTTTCGATGCCCGCATCAGGGAGATCATCGTCATGCCACGAGGTGGCGATGCCTGATCGATTTGAAATTACGCACAAAGACGTGTTCGGGCGTATTGGCAAGCTTGATACGCCACACGGGCCGATTGAAACGCCAGCTCTGCTGCCGGTCGTAAACCCAAATACGGCACTCGTTGCGCCTAAGGAGATGCGACAGTTTGGCGCCGCAGCGCTCATAACCAACGCGTACATTATCTACCGGAATCCGCGTTTAAAGGAAGCGGCGCTCTCTGAAGGTATTCACGAATTGCTCGGATTTGACGGACCGATCATGACTGATTCAGGATCGTTTCAACTTGCCACATATGGGAAAATAGAGATTGGCTCAGCAGAGATAGTAGCTTTCCAGCGCGATATAGGGTCAGATATCGGCACTCCGATTGATATACCGACGCCCCCTGACGTTCCGTTTGAGCGGGCACTCAGGGAACTCAACGTGACGCTGGAGCGAATTCGGGAGGCAGCGGCGTTCTGTGGAGCTGAGATGCTCTTGGCAGCGCCTATCCAAGGGTCGACGCACCTCGACTTGAGAGAACAGCACGCGCGGCTGCTGAGCACCCTCAACGCCGACGTCTACCCGATCGGTGCGGTCGTTCCGCTCATGGAATCCTATCGGTATGCGGATCTGAGCAGCGTCATTATGGCTTGCAAGGCAGGATTGGCGTTGAACAAGCCCGTTCATCTGTTTGGAGCCGGACATCCCATGATGTTCGCTCTCGCCGTGGCGTTGGGCTGCGATCTGTTCGACTCAGCCGCCTATGCGCTCTATGCGAGAGCAGGGCGTTATATGACAGCAAGCGGCACGTACCAACTCAACGACCTCGCTTATTTGCCGTGTTCGTGTCCAGCGTGCGCAGGTGGAGATCCGAAGCTTACTGAAAGGGAACTTGCAGAGCATAACCTTTGGGTGTCATTTGCTGAGATCAACACTATCAAGCAAGCGATAATTGACGGACAGCTCTGGGAGCTGGTTGAAAGACGATGTGGGTATCCCGCGCTCTTGCAGGCCCTCCGAACGATCCAAAAAAACTGCGCGCCCTTTGAAGCCATAGAACCACTTAAGTGGTCTTTTATGTACACAAGCACGGAATCAGCCGAACGGCCTGACGTAGCACGCTTCTTAACAAAGCTTACCAACATTGAACTGACCGGCCGGGTGCTCATAACGACTAACAGGACGCAGACCCGGGACATGGAACACGAATTTGACACCACTTTACTTATGAAAGCGCCTTTTGGTCCTTATCCACAAGAGCTCGCAGAAACGTATCCTATCGGTCAGTCTGAAGTCCCCGATCCAGACTACGCCTCAATCAAATCCGCGGTACGAAATCTGATAGCGCTTATCAGATCTAAAAACGTTGACGCGACCTTTGCCTATGATAGCACGTGGAATCACGACGATCTTGAAAAACTAAGCTCTTATGCAACGCTCTTACCCTTGTAAAAGAATATGACGCGCCTGTTCGAAGTAACAAAGCGGGACGGTGCTGCCCGCTTAGGAAAGCTCGGGTGGCGAGGCAGAACGCTCGCTACACCGCACAGCCTTGAGTCCAAAGAGGACCTCGAGCTTCTGAAGGAGTCGACGATTCACCGAGCTGAAATCGACGTGGCGATCGTCGCCGCTCAAGAAGGGACCGGCACAGAAAGAATCGATGCTGATGTAGTCATCCTCGCAGGCGCGGCGAGATTCCAAGAGGATCCACGTGGCCTGACCAAAGCGCTCTTGGGGGCTCGAAAATTAACAAATCCTGATTCGGCGCTTTATGTGCCGGCGTTGGCGACGCCAACGAACGTGAGCTTGCTGGTGTACGCGGGCGTTGATCTTTTTGATTCCATTATAGCAGAGGTCAAGGCACGCGAAGGGTACTTTCTCGATGCCGACGGCGAACGACGTTTTGACGAGGTTTCGCATAGGCCCTGTTTTTGCGGCGTATGCAATGGCGCCAACATAACGGAACTCTCGTTCGAGCACAAGGTAGCGTTAGCATCTGACCACAACAAAAAAGCCCTCAAAGAAGAGCTCAACAAGGTAGCCGAGCATATCGAACGCGGAACCCTACGGGAGCTTGTGGAGGGAAGATGCAGGGCAGCTCCGGCACTTACAGCGCTTTTACGGTTGCTCGACAACGAGTATGAATACTTTGAGCGGCGATCGCCGATCGTTCGAACTGCTACGCTCCTGGCGTGTTCACAAGAATCCTTAAACAGGCCGGAAATACGTCGGTTTGGCGAGCGCGTCATCGAGCGCCTTCGGAGAAGAGACGGCGTCCTCCTTCTGCTTCCGTGTTCTGCACGGAAGCCTTACTCTCGCTCGCGGTCCCACAGGATTATCCTTACACAGCTCGGGGAACTGCGCCAGCATCTTAATGAGGCCATAATCACGTCGCCTGTCGGCGTTGTGCCACGAAGCCTCGAGATTATGTACCCTGCGAGCAACTACGACATACCGGTCACCGGCACATGGACGTGCGATGAGAGAGAGTGGGTGACCGCGTGCCTCACTCAATACCTGTCGGCCAATACCTTTGAAAGTGTTATTGCACACGTAAGCGGGCCCTATCGACAGATCTGTGAATCTGCAGTTGAGCAACTGGGGATCAACGTAGTACATACCGTCGACGATGCTAACGTCCTTAGTTCTGCGTCCCTCCAACGCTTACGCGCTGTCGCACACGAGCTTGTTGACGCGTGTTCTCCTGCCCGGCGCGATTTGCGGTTTGATTACATGCAGGATCTTGCTGATTTTCAATTTGGCCCCCACGCGTCAGAGGCTATCTTTCCAGAAATCCCAAAAATCGGCGGGCTTTTTCCGACCTACTATGCCTCGGATCGTGGACGGCGTATTGCGACTATAACCGGCAGTTACCAAACCCTTGCCCTGACGATCGAAGGCGCTCGAAGGTACCTGCCCGCAAGTGGGGGTAAGTATTGCGTGCAAATCGATGATTTTGAACCAAAAGGAACGGTTTTTGCGATCGGTGCGCTCAAAGCCGACCCGGGCATACGGCCTTTCGACGAGGTCGTCGTAGTGAACGACCGCTTCATTGCAGTTGGAAGAGCTCTTATGAGTGGCCGGGAAATGCAAGCGTCAAAAAGAGGTGGCGCAGTTGTTATACGGCACGTGGAGTCGCGATGAAAAAACAGCTAGTAGCTCGTGAACACACGACACAGAAGCCGGAACCAAAAATGCGCGGCAGCCGTGCACGTGGTAATACGCAATTTGCCTGGACCGGCTCGGATCTGCTTAACGGGGAAATCGTTCCGTCGCTTACTATGGTCCTTACGACAAAAGGTTGCTCCTGGGCCCGTCGAGATGGTTGTACCATGTGCGGCTATAACGTCAACTCGAATCCTTACGTGCAAGCCTCCGACATTCAAAAGCAATTCAACCAAGTAATTGCACACTATGGCAAAGCGTTCAAGATCGTGAAACTGTTCACCTCAGGCAGCTTTCTCGATAAAGAAGAGGTACCCATCGATGTGCGAGACACAATCCTGTCTGAGTTGAAGGACATGCCGAAGGTTATCGTCGAGAGTCGGCCGGAATATGTCACACCTGAGATCTGCGATGATATCGCTCGAACAAACGAGCACGTTGAAGTAGCAATTGGTCTTGAAACGTCAAGTGACCGCATCAGAAACAACTGCGTTAACAAAGGATTTTCATTCGGCGATTTTATCAGGGCATCTGAAACCGCAATCGCTCACGACTTCACTGTTAAGGCTTACCTGCTCCTCAAGCCACCTTTCATGACGGAACGAGAAGCCCTGGAAGATGCTCTACAATCCGTTCGCGACGCTGCCCCGTACGCAGATACGATCTCGTTGAACTTGTGCAACGTACAAAAGGGCACTTTGGTTGAGGCGCTTTGGAAAAAGGGCCTTTATAGGCCCCCGTGGTTGTGGACCGCCGTGGAAGTCTTAAAGCGCATGCAAGAGACGGCTACTGTGATCTGCGATCCCGTTGGAGGGGGCTCCCGGCGGGGGCCGCACAACCGTGGCAAATGCGATCGCAAGGTGGTTACAGAAATTAAAGAGTTCTCACTCTCTCAAAACGGCGCGTCATTCACCGCTTCGTGCACCGATCAGATGCTGTGGGAGTTTGTCCTCGAGTTTGAAGAGTTCAGTTATGGGGCACCGCTTGTGCCGTAAACTTGGTAAATTTTAGTTTCTTCGCTTCTCGCATGGAGTATTGCTTGGCTTTTAATCGGTGTATTCCTTATACTGTTCGTCATATCCCTCGTCGCTGCGTGGTTAGGAAACCGCTAGCGTGCGAGTAGGTGAATAGTTCAGGTCGACGCATTTCCTCACCGCAAAATACGGACAAACCCAGGATCTAAGTCTATATTTAGCAGCAGCTTTGTTTAGCAAAAGTGATTGACAAAACATCGCGTCAGGGTCCACAAAAGATCTATCCAAAGATACGCTTGAATTCGCGTATCTGTCCTGGCGTGCCGATAACCGTTAGAAAAGAATCCTTAGGGATAACTTGATGCGGATCGGGATTTGGTGTAGTTGCTCCATCGACAGTGACGGCGATAACTGTACACCCGGTGCGTGATCGTATCTTAACATCCCTTAGGCTTTTACCTACGAGTGACGTACTAGCAGGATATTCAACAACCTTCATGTCCTCTGAGAGCAGGATCTCCCGTAGTTTCGTGCCGCGCGGCGGGGGGTCAACAAATTTCAGCAAGACTTGGCCAGCGACAACGGACTGGGACAGCACAAAGTCTGCTCCTGCTTGATACAACTTTTCAACTGCTTGTGGACGCACTGCACGACAGATAATGTCAATCTGAGGGTTTAGTTTTCTCGCAACGAGAGTGGTGTAGATTGCATCCAAGTCATTATTGACCGT
>Ga0075520_1000565_pt1 | contig 16516 bp, 18 predicted proteins | sample NGEPerB_FD_75100 | JGI IMG/M metagenome (GOLD analysis project Ga0075520, IMG submission 75100) | Arctic peat soil microbial communities from the Barrow Environmental Observatory site, Barrow, Alaska, USA - NGEE PermafrostAB12-B | ecosystem: Environmental > Terrestrial > Soil > Wetlands > Peat ... | reverse complement strand
GCCGACGCCGTTCATCATCGCCGAGCAGTAGTTGAGGCGGTCGGTGTACGGGATCACCTGGTTCCAGGTGTGGCTCTCCGCCATCTTCTCGAAGCACCGGTGCAGGTAGCCGATCTCGACCTCAGCCTTGGTGATGATCTCGCCGTCGAGCCTGATGACCGTGCGCAGGGTGCCGTGGGTGGCGGGGTGCGAAGGGCCGAGGTTGAGCACCTGGGTCTCGAAGTGGTCTTGGTCCTCAGGGTGCTCGTTCGCCCACGCCGGCATGTCGTCCTGCTCCGCCTCGCGGAGCAGCCAGCGCTGGCCGGGGTCGTAGTCCTTGCGTAAGGCATGCCCTTGGAACGCCTGGTGGCACAGGATGCGCTTGAGGTTCGGGTGGCCTTCGAACCGGATGCCGAACATGTCGAACGCCTCGCGCTCGAACCAGTCCGCCGCCCGCCACACGCCGTAGACCGAAGGGACGACGAGGTCGTCCTCCCGCACCGGCACCCTGAGGCGGATCCGCTGCCCGCGTTCGAGCGAGGCCGCGTGGTACACGACCTCGAAACGCTCGTCGCGACCGGGGTAATCGACGCCGCAGACGTCGAGGAGGAGCTTGAAATCCAGCGCCGGATCGTTCTTGAGGTGGCGGGCGAGCTCCGGCAACACGCGGCGGTCGACGCGGAAGGCCTGCATCTCCCCGCCGGGGAGCTCTTCCACGCCCGCGCCCTCGGGAAAGATGTTGCGGATCACGGCCACCGTCTGTTCGCGGTTCTCCATTCGCCCCCCCGCTCCGCTCACGCCCCCGCCGCATTCGCCGCCGCCAGCGCCCGCTGGTAGCGGGTCTCGCCCCTGACGATCATCTCTTGCAGCTTCACGACGCCTTGCAGCAGCGCCTCGGGCGTCGGGGGACACCCCGGCACGTACACGTCCACGGGGATGAACTCGTCGATCCCCTGAACCACGTGATAGGCCCGGTAGAAGCCCCCGGTGCACGCGCACACGCCCATCGAAATGACGTACTTCGGTTCGGCCATCTGCTCGTAGATGCGCACCATCACCGGAGCCATCTTGTCCGTCACGGTCCCGGCCACGATCAGCAGGTCCGACTGCCTGGGCGAGAAACGCACGACCTCCGCCCCGAAGCGCGAGATGTCGTAGTGCGACATCATGAACGACATGAACTCGATGGCGCAGCAGGCGGTGCCGAACGGGAACGGCCACAGGCTGTTCTTTCGCGCCGCGTCGATCCAAGCACCCACCCGGGTCGTGAGGAACGCCGGGTCACCGTCCTTCTGGGGGATGGCCGCCCCGGCCCCCCCCGCCACGGGCAACGACAGCTTCGGTTCAGGCTCGCGCATCGATCCCTCCCGCACACTCTGGTCAACCGCCTGCTCCGGCCCCGTGTTCCTCGCCGGATGATGCACGTGCATTATACGTGCAATCACAACTCACCCGGCACCGGCACCGGGGTGCTCGGGACAGTACCTCGCGTACACCCTGCGAACGAAATCGCGCGTCTCGCGGTACGGCGGCACGCCCCCGCTCTTGGCCACTGTGGCAATGCCGGCGTTGTACGCTGCCAGCGCCAGCGTCAAGTCGCCGAAGCGGTCGAGTAGCGCTCTGAGGTGACGGCAACCGGCCCGAAGGTTGGCGGCCGGGTCGTACGGGCTGGCGAGCCCCTGCCCCAGCCAAACCGAGGGCATGAGCTGCATCAGACCTCCGGCGCCCACCCGCGAGACCGCCCAGGGCTTGAACGCCGATTCGGCCGCCACCACGGCCGCGACGAGGACCGGGGAAAGGTTGGCGCTCTTGCTGGCGCGCCGGATCTGGGCCGCGAAGGGCGTGTCCGGAGGCAGCGCCTGGCCGGCGTAGTCGAAGCGGCACGAGGCCTCCGGGATCGGCTCCGGTTTCGCCTCCACCTCGTCGGCAATCACGCGGTCGAGGCGCGCCAGTGGGACCTCGATCGACCCGCCTCCCGGCAGGTCCAGGTGAATGCTCCCCGTGCCGACGAGCCTCGCCGCGGTGACCTTGAGCAGGCGGCCGTCCACGAATACCGCCAGGTACTGCGCCCAGGCGATCCCCCGCCAGCCGAGCACGCCCATCACAGCGGCCGCCACCGCCACGGCGAGACAAATCCGCCCGGCGACACGGGCCGGCAACGTCCCATGCCGAAGGCTGCGAGCGGGCAGTGAGGCGGCGTCTCTCATGCGCGCGGGTGTTTGCTGTCGTACAGCGACCGCAGCCGCTCGCGCGTGATGTGGGTGTAGATCTCCGTCGTCGAGATGTCGGCGTGTCCGAGCATCGCCTGCACCGCCCGCAGGTCCGCCCCGTGCTCGAGCAGGTGCGTCGCGAACGAGTGCCGCAGGACATGCGGCGAAAGGTGCGCCGCGAGCGCCGCCTTCCGCCCATGCGCCTTGATCAGATGCCAGAAGCACTGGCGCGTCATGCCCTCGCCCCGCACCGTGAGGAAGAGCTCGTCGCAGCGCCTGGTGTCCAGTCCGGGCCGCGCGTCCTCGAGGTACCGGCCCAGCCACGCGCGCGCGTCCGAGCCGACAGGCACGATGCGCTCCTTTCCGCCCTTGCCCCAGACGCGCACGTACCCAGGGTCGAGGCGGAGCTGGCTCAGCGTGAGTCCCACCAGTTCGGAGACGCGGACGCCGGTCGCGTAAAGGGTCTCGATCATCGCGCGGTCGCGCAGGCCGAGAGGGCGCGAGACATCGGGCGCCGCCAGGAGCGCGTCGATTTCCTCGGCGGTGAGGAAGTGCGGCAACCCCGGCATCAGCTTCGGCGACTCGAGGTCGAGCGTCGGGTCGTGCGTGCAGGCGCCGCGTTCGACCAGGTACCGGTACAGCCCGCGCAACGCCGCCAGCGCCCTCGCCGCGGAGCGCGCCGCCAGGCCCCGCCCGCGCAGGACCGTGAGGTAGCGCCTGAGGTCGGAGCGCTCGCACGTCTCGGCCTCGAGGCGGCGCCCAGCCAACCACCTGCCGAAGCTCTCGAGGTCGCGACGGTACGACGCCACCGAGTTCGACGCGAGGCCCCTCTCCACCAGCAGGACCGCCAGGTAGTCCGGCAGGACCAGCTGCAAGAACCGCGTCTGGGGAACGGTTGGGCCCATGCGGTGCGATTCTAGACCCAGAGTGCGTCGCTCCCGCTCAGCGCCGCACCCGCACCCTCCGAACGGGGGGCTCGTGCCGCCAGCGCGCGAGATCGAGCGTGCCGTCGAGACGAAACTCCACGCCCTCCCTCTCGAGGAGGCTCCGCTGCAGTCCGGGGGGCAGGTCCCCCCGCCGGTCGGTCGCGCAGCGTCCGAGGGCGTTCACCACGCGCTGCCACGGCACGTCATCCGGGCACGCGTGCATCGCCCAGCCGACCGCCTTCGGCGAGAGCACGTTCCCCAGCAGAGCGGCAATCTGGCCGTAGGTCATCACCCGCCCGGGTGGAATCGCCCGCACCAGGATGTACACCCGCTCCCACGCTCCCCCGCCGGACGGGGCCGCAACCTCGCCATGCACTCGGGCATCCTGGGCCCGGCGCCGGACCCGCGGTGAGGCGGTCGCCTTCACCGGGCCGGCGCCGATCTCTTGTTTCGGCGGACGTCGTGTACGGGGCGTTGCCACGGTCTCTTTCAGCGCTGCGCCCGCGGCGGAGCCGGCGGCGCGATGGCAGCCCTTCGGGGCAACCCCGGGTCGTCCTTGACCGCCTGCGCCTGGCTCAGGTGTCGGCGCTCATGGGCCGCGAGGACCAGCAAAAGTTCATAAAGGTTGAGTCTGAAAACCTTTGCCCCGAACGCCGCCACTTTGGGTCGCGAGATGTCGAGGCCGGTGGCCGCCCTGACGCGGGCGCCGAACTGGCGGTTGAGATCGAGCAGCGCCGAGAGGACGAGGTCGACCGCCTGGTCCCCAGCCGCCACGTGTTCGGGGCGGGCCCGCTGCTTGCTCCGGACCGGTGGTTCGGTGGCCGCGATCAGCCGCCGGCCGACGAAGCCCACCCGGAGCGTCCCCTGTCTGTACCACGCGTGCCGCCGCGCCTCGCCGATGGCGGCGTCGATCAGAGGGAGAAGCTCCGAGCCGATCATGCTGAGGTGCCCGAAACACTCGGCGATCGACCAGCGGCCCGAACTGGAGCGCCAGTTGAACTGCCGCTCCGAGAGCCCTCCGGCGATACGCTCCGCGTCGCGGCCGACGTCGTCGAACTGACGGACGAGGCCGCTCAGCTCCGGCGTCAACCCTCCCGCGGCGGCTTTCGGGAGGGTCGTGCCGGCGGTCGACCGGCGGCCCGGCCGCCCGAACAGCGCGTCGAGATCCCCTGCGCCCGACTCCTTGCTCACCATGTCCGTTCCTCTCGTCGTCCCGGAGCGTCCGCCCAAAGCGATCGGGGCCGCCTGCTTGGGCGATGGCTCACGAGGTCCTGAACCCTCGTCTGTTCGCGAGCTCGATCAGCGCCTTGCGGTGGCGCTCGTCGGCGGCGTGCAGGTCGCCGAGCATGCGGGCGACATCCGGGTTTGCCTTCGCGATCGCCGGGCGCGCGTGGAGCTCCGCCACCCCGCCTTCGAACTGGATGGCAATCACCAGGGCCTCGTGCAACGAGAACCGCCGCGTCGCCTCGAGCGCCTTCTCCAGTTCTTCGACCTCCCGCGCGAGCACATCGGGGTCGATCTCCACGTCGCCGAAGTGCGTCGAGTTCTGCCGCACCAACCGGCGCAGGAACTGCACCTGCCTGAGGTGCGAGCCCTCCTCGAAGGCGAGCTTGGAGAACAGCCCCGCGGCCTCGGCGTCATCCGAGAAGGCGTCGGCAAGCTCGTTGTAGATCTGCTGCATCAGCCTCTCGAACTGCTCGAGCGGCCGCAACACGCTCTGAATCTCCGCCAAGGAACCCCCCCCGGTGCCCGTCCTCGACCTGCCCGCAGCCTGCTGTCCCGCGCCGGGCTCAAGTGATTCTACCGCGGCGACGCGCCCGTCGCCACCTGACCCCACCCCGGCGAGCGGGACGCTACTCAAGCGGATCGCCACCCAGCGGCAGAGCGGTCAGGATGAACACCATGGTAGGGATGACGGGGTAAAGTAGCGCCTGAAGAAACACCGGGGCTACGAGCAATCGTCTGGTCCAAGGCGGAGGGTCTTCGACCGCAGCCATGATGCGCATCGCCTTGAAGGTGAATTGCTCATGCCGCAACCGTGCCTCTTTGAACATGCCAATGAGTCTACGGTGGCTGGGCGGATTGCAGTCATATAGGGCCCCACGACGAAAGAATCGCAGGTATGCAGACCGTACCTGCGACGGGACCCAGCTCAGAAATGCCAACCGGAAATGCGGTTCAAACACTGTCCAACGATTGGGGACCGCAAAATAGACGAAGCCGCCTTCCCGCAAGACGCGCCGAATCTCCCGGAGGTGATCCGCCTGCTGCTCGAGATCGCCGACATGCTCGAACACGTGATTTGAAACCACGACGTCGAACGTGGCATCCGGGAAAGGAAGACGGCTATTCTCGACCAATTCGAAATCGTAGCCGCCGGCGATTTGGCGTTGATCGGCAATATCCACCGCCATCACCTTTCCGCCGCTGCCGACGGCTTCCGAAATGCAATGCGCGATGATGCCCGAACCAGTTCCGACTTCAAGCACATGCCGCCCCGTAAGATCCGTCTTGCTCTGAAGCGCGGCAACGATCTTTCTTCCCTTCTTCGTTCTTGACTCGCAGTCCAGAATGGCGTGGGGAAGGCGCTTCATCAAAACCTACACGATCTCAGTACTGCCGGTGGCAGCAACGCCCGCAATCCCCGAATACGCCCTTGCGGGCCAGCTCCTTGCGATAGCCGCGGAAACGCGGGCTGTTCCACACCTGCGCGAATGTCCCGCACTTGGTGGTCACGTTGTCGACGACGAAGCCCCGGCACGGCGTGATGTTGCCGAAGGTATCCACATGGATCACGTACCAGGGGAAAACGCACGCCCGCTTCAGATCGCGTTCGTCTCCGCCGTAGTAGGCTCGGAGCTGTCTGTCGCCCATCTTTGGAAACAGGGTGACAGGCAGGCCGGCTACCCGGGCCGCCTGTTTCAATAGGGGGACCATCACCAGCAGCTGCTCCAAAACGGGCACCGTTGCTCCCCCCTCAGCGCCGCAACCGGCAAAGATCAGGTGCTGATAGCTCAATGCGTCGGCGCCGGCGGTCTTGGCGATGTCGATCATCTCCGGCAGACGGGCCAGATTTTCACCCGTAATGACGGTGTTGATCGTGATCGCGGGCCTGTACGATGCCCCGGCAGAGCGCGCAGCCACCAACGCTTGAATCCCCCCTATCGCCAGATCGTACGCCCCGTGAATGCCGCGCTCCGCGTCGTGCACCTCACGCGGTCCGTCGATCGAAACGTTGATGCGGTCGAGGCCGAGCCCGACCAATTCCTCGGCGTGACGCTGCAACAACAGGCCGTTCGTCGTCAGGGAACACTGAAAGCCGCGCGCCTTGATGTAGCGTGCGAGCGTGATTGCATCCCGGCGCAGCAAGGTTTCGCCCCCGATGAGGTGAATCAACGGCCGGATCGGGAACGAGGTGCGCAGGTCATCCACGACCGCTTCAAGCTGCTCCAACGTCAGCTCGGGGTACTCAGTTTCTTCCCGCATCTGCACCTGCGGGCACATCTGGCAGGCGAGGTTGCAGCGCATCGTGAGCGAGAGGACAACGCCCATGGGGAAAGGAGTCCAGCCACCCAGGTACCGAATGAGGTTAGGCAGGCCCAGGTGCTGGGCGTTCTCCATCGCCTTCAAGCTCAATCGGCGGCCAAGAAATAACACGATCAACCCTCCACGGATGCGGTATGAGTGACAGGAGCGCACTTTCTCATGATCTCGATGATAGTCGATGACGGACAGGCGCTCGGCGCCCGACTCGAGCCGGCGGCGGCGCGTAGAATGGCCGCGGTGGCAGTCCGTATCGACCTCGACACCCGGCAGGTGACGTGCTCCGTCCACGACCTCCTCCCCGAGACGCTCCGGCCCGGTCTCGGGGGCCTCGGGGAGGGGTTTGCCCGCCTCTCGGTGGGCGCCGAGCTGCACCGTACCGTCCAGGCCCAGCGTCACGCCTCCGACCCCCGTTACGCCAGCGAGATCGCGGTCGACGCCAGGTTCGCGGCCGACGGCTGGGAGATGCGAGTGCTCGGTCGCGCCGACGGCGTCACCCGCGGGGATGACGGCAGGCCCGTCGTCGAAGAGATCAAGACGCTGCACTTCAAGAGTGAGCTCCACCATCCCCTGGCACACGAGCGGCTCGAGCGCTTCCGCTGGCAGGCGCGGCTGTACGGGTGGTGCCTGTTCCCCGACGGCGGCGCGAGCGTCCGTCTCCTGCTCGTCGACCTCGGTGGCGGCGACCACCGCGTCGAGGAGGTCCCGTGGTCGGCGCGCGAGGTCGAGGCCTACCTGCGCACGCGGCTGCACGTGCTCGTCGCGGCCGAGCAGGCGCGGGAGCGCACGCGCGCCGCGTGGCGCGAGGCCGCGCTCGAACTCCCGTTTCCGTTCGCGGAGGTCCGCCCGGTGCAGGCCGAGGCGATGGCGGCGGTCGAGGAGGCCCTCGGCGCCGGCCGCCACCTCTTGCTCGCCGCGCCCACCGGCGTCGGCAAGACCGCCGCCGCACTCTACCCCGCGGTCAAGCTCGCCCTCGCCACCGGCCGCCGGGTCGCGTTCCTCACCGCCAAGACGCTGCAGCAGCAGCTCGCGGTCGCGACGCTGCAGGCGATGCAGACCGGCGGCTGGCGCTCGATCCAGATCCGCGCCAAGGCCAGGATGTGCGCCAACCAGGAGGTGGTCTGCCACGAGGACTTCTGCCTCCACGCCCGCGACTATGGCGCCAAGCTGGCGCAACGCGGCGTGCTCCCGGCCCTGCTCTCGGGGCCGCCGCACCTCGACCCGGACCGGACCTTCGCGGTCGCCCACGCGGCCGAGGTGTGCCCGTTCGAGGTTTCCCTCGAGCTCGCACGCGAGGCCAGCGCTGTCGTCTGCGACTACAACTACGTCTTCGACCCGGCCATCGCCCTGTTCGGCCTCGCGGACGAGGGCGCGCTCGAGGACACGCTCCTGGTCGTCGACGAGGCGCACAACCTCGTCGATCGGGCGCGCGAGTACTTCTCGCCGCGTCTCGGCCGCAGCGCGGTCCGCCAGGCGCGTCGTATCGTCGAGGGCCATCGCCAGAAGGTGTGCCGTGACCTGGACGAGCTCCTGGGCAGCCTCGACGAGCTGATCGAGCGTGAGGCATCCGGCGCCCTCGGCGAGCGCGAGGGGAGCCGTCGTATCGAGCTCGACCCCCGCCCGCTCGCCGAGGTCCGGCTTGCGCTCGACGCGCTCGTCGCCCCCTATTTCACGTTCAAGCGCAACGCCGAAATCTGGCTGGCCAGGGACCCCGTGGTCGACGTCCTGCTGTCGCTGGCGCGCGTCACGGACCTGCTTCAGGACGGCGGGCGCGAACTCGTCCCCCTAGCCGAGCGCTCGGGCGGCGGCGAGCCCGACGAGCAGCTGCGCGTCTACTGCCTTGACGCCGCCCGCTTCACCGGCGCGACCATCGCGCGCTCGGCCGGTTGCGTCGCGATGTCCGCGACCCTCGAGCCGTTCGAGTTCTACCGCGACCTCCTCGGCTTCGACCCCGACCGGACCGACACCGTGAGCCTGCCCTCGCCATTTCCGCCGGAGAACCGCCTGATCGTCGCGGTGGACGAGGTGGACACGACGTTCCGCGCCCGCTCCCGCTGGTACGGGCGCATCGCGGAGCTCGTCACCGAGCTGGCGCCCCCCGGCCGGAACGGGCTGGTGCTATTCCCCTCCTACGCCTTCCTGCGGGAGGTGGCCAGCCGCCTGGCGGCCCCCGGCCATACCGTCGAGGTCCAGCGCGGCGACGACTCCGACCGGCTGCGCCGCGAGATCCTGGCGCGCCTGCGCGGCGGCGGCAAGCCCGTCCTCCTCCTCGCGGTTCTGGGAGGGGTATTCGCCGAGGGGGTGGACTACCCCGGGGAGATGCTCTCGGAGGTGGTCGTGGTTTCCCCGGCGCTCCCCCAGGTCGGACCCGAGCGCGAACTGCTCAAGGCGTACTTCGACGACCGCTACGAGCGCGGGTTCGAGTACGCCTACCTCGTGCCGGGGATGACCCGAGTGGTGCAGGCGGCCGGCCGGCTCATCCGCTCGGCCGAGGACCGCGGGGTCATCGCCTTGATCTGCAGGCGCTTCCTCGCCGATCCCTACCGCTCGCTCCTGCCCGAAGCGTGGACCGGCGGGGATCCGGAATCGCTCCGGCGCGAGGATCCGGCGGCCGCGGTGCGGGAGTTCTTCGTCAACCTGGACGCACGTCCGTGATATCGTTGCTTGGGAAGGCGAACGCAGCGGGGGGGCTCATGGAAACCGTCGGCAACATCCTCGGGGACAAGGGAGGCCAAGTCTTCAAGGTCCGGCCCGATACCACCGTCCTGCACGCCGTCCAGGAAATGTGCGCCATGCGCGTGGGCGCCGTCCTGGTCTGCGACGGGACGACGTGCTCCGGGATCTTCACGGAGCGCGACCTGATGGCCCGCGTGATCCTGAACGGGCTCGACCCCACGACGACGCGGGTGACCGAGGTCATGACTCCGCAGGTCGCGTGCGTCGAGCCTTCGACGCCTGCCAGCGAGGCGATGGCGATCATGACCGAGCGGCGTTGCCGCCACCTGCCGGTCGTCGAAGGCGGCGAGATCGTGGGCGTCGTCTCGATCGGCGACCTGGTGCGCTGGGACAGTCGCAACCAGGCGTTCGAGTTGCGGATGCTCACTGACTACATCCACGGCAAGTACCCCGGTTGAGGCCGATGCCAAGGCGGGCTTCCGACGCCACCTCCTCCGCGCTGTTGCTTTGCTGGAAGGCCGCTCGCGGCGGCGACTGGCATTACCCCCAGAGGTTGAACTTCAGGATGCACCAGATCGCCTCGAAGCCGTCCCTCCAGCCGATCTTCTTCCCCTCGGCGTACGTCCGGCCGTTGTATGAGATCGGGACCTCGTAGATCCTGACACCCATCCTCGCAACTCGGGCGGTGAACTCCGGCTCGAACCCGAAGCGCTCGGAGGTCAGGCGGAGGCGCTCCTTCACTTCGCGGGTGAACACCTTGTAGCACGTTTCCATGTCGGACATATTGAGGCCGGTGAACATGTTCGACAGCAACGTCAGAAACCTGTTGCCGACCAGGTGCCAGAAGAAGAGGACCCGGTGCGGCCCGCCAAGGAAGCGGCTCCCCATGACCACATCGGCCTTTCCCTCAAGGATCGGCGCGAACAGCACCGGATAGTCCGCCGGGTCGTACTCGAGGTCCGCATCCTGGATCACGATGACCTCGCCGGTTGCCTGCGCGAAGCCCGTCCGCAGCGCGGCGCCCTTGCCGCGGTTGACCTCGTGGCGGAACCAGCTGTACCGGCATGGCCGGACCCCGGCCGCCGGCGGCCGGTACGCCGCCAGCCGGGCGGGCGTCCCGTCGCGCGAACAGTCGTCCACCGCCACGATCTCGACCTCGGATACCGCCTCCGGGTATGGCGCCCCGGCCACCCGGTCCAGCACCTCGGTAATCGTGTGCTCCTCGTTGTAGGCCGGCACGACAATCGAGACCCTCACGGCTCCCCTTCCCTTCCGCCAACGATCCCCAGCCGCTTGCACGCCCGCCTCCGCGACGATAAGGTACCTCTATGAGGGGGCTGCTGTCCGTTCCGGCGTTGATCCTCCTCGGCTGGAGCATGGCCGGCCTCCTGTGGTGGCACCTGCACCGCGGCGCTGCCATCACCGCTATGGTGCCGTGGACGATGGCCGGCATGGCGCTCGTGGCGATTGCGATGGGACTCCTGCTCACGGCCGTGCCCGCGCCGCCTGGCGGACAGTTGGTGCGCGCCGTCCTGCTCGTTGAGGGTGTCCTCGGGTTCTGGCTGCTGGCTCGTCACGCGCCGGCGGGGTCCGGTCATGGGCGACGGTGACGCGCCCGTTCCGCTGGCCATCGAGGACACGCTCGATCTCCACACCTTCGCCCCGCGGGACGTTGTGTCACTTGTGGTCGAGTACCTGCTGGCCGCTCGCGCCGCCGGTCTCAGGGAGGTTCGGCTGATCCACGGCCGCGGTCGCGGCGTGCAACGCGCCCGTGTGCGCGCGGCCCTCGCCTCGTTGCCGTTTGTCATCGCGGCACACGATGCGCCCCCGGACCGCGGGGGCTGGGGCGCCGCCGTGGTCGTCCTCGATCCCCCCGAACAGGCTGACACCGTCGCGCCCGCTTAGTCCAGGTCCACGTCGCGGACGGGTTTGGTCACCGGCTCGCTCTTGGCCACCTCGAGGAGCTTCTTGAACTTCTCCTCCCGGATCTCGGCGCCGGCCTTTTCAACGCGCATCGCCTCGTCCATCCTTGCGCGCGCCGCCGCCCTTTCGTCGGAGAGCGCTTGCAGCCGCCCCTCGAGGGAGGCCGCCGTCTTCGGCTCCTCGTGCGGCTTCGAACCGATGATCACCTGGCGCTCGCTATCGACCTCGAGCAGCGCGCGGCAGTGCGGGCACGTCACCGAAAAGCTCGACATCGTCGCCCCTCCGACCCGATTGTACCCGTCCCGCGCCATCCCGAGCGTGCCCCGGGGGCCGTCTCAGGCGCCAGCACGAGCCGGGACCAGCTCGTCAAGCGCGGCGAGGAAGCGCACGTTCTCGGCGTGGGTCCCCACCGACACGCGGCCGCAGTTGACGAGGCCCGGCCCGCCGACCGGCCGGATGATCACGCCGCGCTTCTGGAACTCGAGGAACAGCTCGCCGATGTTGCTCCAGAACTCCACCAACACGAAGTTGGTCACCGAGGGCGTGAAGGGGACACCCTTCCGCTCGAGTTCCCCTTGCAGGAAATCCAGCTCCCTCAGGTTGTGCTCCCGTGAACCCCGCACCCAGTCGGCGTCGTCGATGGCGGCGAGCGCCGCAGCTTGGGCGAGCGAGGACGTGTTGAACGGCGACCGGACGCGGTTGACCGTGGCGATGACGTCCCGCGAGGCGATGCCGTATCCGATGCGCAGCCCGGCGAGCCCGTATACCTTGGAGAAGGTGCGCAGCACCATGACGTGGCGTCCGGCCTTGACATCGTCGATTGCGTCGGGAAAGTCGGACCGCGCGACATAATCGTGGTACGCCTCGTCCATTACGACCAGCGCGCGGTCCCCGACCTCGGCAAGGAAGCGATCGAGCGCCGCCCGGGAGAAATATGTCCCAGTGGGGTTGCAGGGATTGGCCAGGAAGATGAGCTTCGTACGGTCGCCGACCGCCCGCGCAAGCGCCGGCAGGTCGTGGCCGCGCCCGCTCGTCGCCGGCATGGTCACCGCGCGGCCGTTCACCTGGTTGACCGCAAGCAGGTAGGAGACGAACGACTGCTGCGAGAAGACTGCCTCGTCGCCGTCCGCCATGAAGGCGCGCGCCAGCATCTCGATGATCTCGACCGACCCGGCGCCCAGGATCACCTGCTCGATGTCAACGCCGTGGCGAGCGGCGAGCGCTTTGCGGAGGGCGTACCCGCTTCCGTCCGGGTACCGGTGCAGTGTGGGCAGCGCCGCCTTGACCGCGGCCACCGCCTTCGGGGACGGGCCGAGAGGGTTTTCGTTCGACGCGAGCTTGACGATGTCGCTCATCCCCAGCTCCCGCTCCACCTCCTCGATCGGCTTGCCGGGGATGTAAACGGCCAGTTTGCGGATGTACTCCGGCACCTGTGGTCCGCGCATGTTCACCTCTCTCGACCGCCCGCCCCCCGCGGCGAAGCCCCTCGATCTCTTCGGCCGTCAGTTCCCGCCATGCCCCCGGCCTGAGCGACGGGTCGCGCAGCGGCCCGATCGCAACTCGCATCAACCGCTGGACCGGGTGCCCGATGCGCAGGAACATCTCCCGCACCTCGTGGGTCTTCCCTTCGCCCACCACCACCCGCCACCACGAGTTCGTTCCGGAGGCGGTCGGCCGCACCAGCGCGAGATCGCGGGGGACGACCCGCTGGCCCTCGATGAACGTGCCCCGTGCGAGCTTGGCACGGTCCGGCTCATCCGGCACGCCCTTCACCTTGGCGAGGTACTCCCGCAGCACGCCGTAGCGCGGGTGCGCCACCCGCAGTGCGAACTCGCCGTCGTTGGTGAGGATGACCAGGCCCTCCGAACCGTAGTCGAGGCGGCCGACGGGGAACACGCGCTCGCCCACCTTGCCGCCGAGAGCATCGAGCACCGTCGGGCGGCCTTCGGGGTCGTCGTTGGTCGTGACCACACCGGGCGGCTTGTAGAGCAGGATGTAGCGCAGCGGCTGCGCCGGTCTGAGACGCTTGCCGTCGATCTTGATCGAGTCGCTGGCGAGGTCGGCCTGATCGCCAAGCTCGGCCGTTCGGCCGTTGACGGTCACGCGCCCTTCCCGGATCCAACCCTCCGCGTCGCGGCGGGAACACACGCCGGCGCGGGCAATCAGCTTCTGGATCCGCTCAAGGCTCACTGACACCTTCCCCGCCCGCCTGCTCCACCTCCTCCGGAGTCGGCAGTGCGGAGAGGTCGGACAGGCCGAAGTGTACCAGGAACTCCTTGCTCGTCCGGTACAGGAGCGGGGTCCCCACCACCTGCTTGCGCCCCGCCACCACGACCAGCTTGCGCTCCACCAGCGTCCTGACCACGCCGGCGGAGTTGACGCCGCGGAGGAAGTTGATCTCGGGCAGGGTGATCGGCTGCCGGTATGCGACGATCGCCAGGGTCTCCAGGGCCGCCTGCGACAGCCGCGCTCGCGATCGGAACCCCAGGTACTCGTGCAGCGCCCCCTCGTGCTCGGGTCTGGTCGCGAGCAGCCACCCCCCCGCGATGTGTTCGACCCGAATCCCGCTCCCCTCCTGCTCGTGCCTTTGCTTGACGAACTCGACCGCCGCCTCGACGAGGCCACGCTCGACCCCCTCCCCGGCCGCGGCGAGCAGGGCGTCGAGCGTGACCGGCTCCCCGGCGACCGCGAGGACGGCCTCGACCACCGCCGCGAGATCCTTGACCTCAGGCATCGGTGAGGGCATCCATCGGCAGCGGGACGCCGGTCGGCGTCAGGTAGATCTCGGCGAACGGCTGCCGCTGGTGCGCCGTCGCGCTGCCGAGCCGCACCAACTCCAGCGCCGCGAGCAGCAGGGTCACGCCCTCGAGCCGGTCGGGGCGCGTCAACAAGTGGGAGAGCAGCGGGAAGCTGCGCTGCCGGCTCACCAGTTCGAACAACTCGATGATCTTCTCCCGCACCGAGAACCGGATCGGCGCGAGCTGCATCGCCGCCGGATGGTCGCGCAGGTGGCGTTCCATCACCTCGCGCAGCGCCCTGGCGAGCGCCAGCACGTCCACCTCCTCGAGATCCAGCTCGACCTCGACCGGGGCGTCTGGGGCGGCACACCGAACCGGCTCCACGCCGCGCCGCATCTCAGCCAGGCCCGCGAGCTCCGCCGCCGCGGACTTCACCTTCTCGTACTCGACCAGGCGCTCCACCAGCTCCTGGCGCGGGTCCTTCTCCTCCCCCTCGTGGCGCGGCAGCAGCATCCGGGACTTGATCAGCAGGAGCCACGCGGCATACACGAGGTACTCCCCGGCCACTTCGAGATCCAGCTGCTCCATGCGGTGGAGTGCGTCGTGGTACTGGTCGCAGATCTTGAGGATGGGGATGTCCCAGATCGAAACCTTTTCCTCGCGCACGAGGTGCAGGAGCAGGTCGAGCGGCCCCTCGAACGCCGGCAGGATGACGGACACCCGGACGGGCTGCTCGCCGCCTACGAGAGCAGGATCCATAGCAGTCCCGTTACGAACGGCCGCAGGAGGATGTTAAGCACTCCCGTCCATAGCGCCCCGAATATCAGCAGAAACCCGTAACGCTCGAGCTGCGCCCACCGCCAATGCCACGCCGGGGGCAGCAGCGCGCCAACGACGTGGCTGCCGTCGAGCGGAGGGATCGGGATCAGGTTGAAGACGCAGAGCACGACGTTGATCATCGCGAGGGAGAACAGCAGGTAGATGAGCGGCGCCGCGATCCCGGTCGCACCCTGGGCGCCGTGCTCCAGCATTGCGCTCAGTACCGCGCGGAATGGCGGGAACAGCGCCTTCACGACCAGCAGCACCGCCGTCACGACCACCGCCAGCGCCAGGTTGGAGGCCGGCCCGGCGAGACCCACCAGGGCCGGGTCGCGCCGCGGGTTGCGCAGGTTCCGGCTCACGAACGGAACCGGCTTGGCCCAGCCGATAATCGGGGCCCCGATGGCCGCGAGCATCAGGGGAAACAGCACCGTCCCGATCGGGTCGATGTGCTTGAGGGGGTTGAGGGTGATGCGGCCCAGCCAGCGCGCCGTCGGGTCGCCGAGGCGTTCCGCCACCCAGCCGTGCGCCGACTCGTGGACGGAGATCGCCACGGCGAACGCCAGCAGTTGGATGACGATCTCGGGCAGCCGGGCGACCAGGCTCTCCATGGCGCGGCATGGTAGCAGACGCCGCCCCGGCCCCAAGGCGCCCGCGTCATCTGCGATAATCGTCCAGGGTGCAGCCGCGCGGCACCGGCCGGCGGCCGCCTTCCCGCGGGAGGGGGATCGTGCCGCACCGGCTGGCCTCGAAGCTCATCCTGGCTCTTGCTCTCATCGTCCTGATCGTCAAGACCTTCGCGATGTACATCAACGTCACGAGCCAGGAGGCGCGCCTGCTCGAGAGCATGACCCTGGGCGCCGACCAGCTCTCCCGCAGCATTACGTCGGCGACGTGGCAGATGATGCTCGCCGACCGTCGCGACGCCGCGTACTCGGTGATGCACACGATCGCCCTCAAGCAGGGGATCGACCGGATCCGCATGTTCAACAAGGACGGCGAACTGATGTTCTCCACGGTCCCCGAGGAGCGCATCCTGGTCGACAAGCGCGCCGAGGTGTGCAACCCCTGCCACTCGTCTTCGAAACCGCTGGTCAAGGTGGACGTCCCTAACCGGGCCCGGACGTTTCGGGACCTCGACGGCCGGCGCAAGATGGCCATGATCACGCCCATCTACAACGAGCCATCGTGCAGCAACGCCCCGTGCCACGCCCATCCGGCCAGCGTCAGCGTCCTCGGGGTCCTCGACCTCGGGATCAACCTGTCGAGGGTGGACCAGGAGATCGCCTCGATCCGAGCGCGGACGCTGGGACTCGGCTTGGTGGAAGTGGTCCTCATCGGCATCTTCGCCGTCTTCTTCACCCGCCATTTCGTGGAGACGCCGATCCAGCGGCTGATCGACGGCACCAGGGCGATCAGCGACATGAAGCTCGACCAGCCGATTACGATCCACTCGAGCGTGGAGCTCGAGGAACTGTCGCATTCGCTCAACGTGATGCGCGAGCGGCTGCAGGCGGCCATGGCGGAAAAGGCGCAGTTCACCCAGCGTCTGGAGAGCAAGGTCGAGGAGCGCACGGCCCAGCTTCGGGCTGCGCAGCAAAAGCTGATCCAGACGGACCGCCTCGCCTCGCTGGGCCAGCTCGCGGCGAGCGTCGCGCACGAGATCAACAACCCGGTCTCCGGCGTCCTCAACCTCGCGATG
>Ga0075520_1000563_pt1 | contig 16566 bp, 17 predicted proteins | sample NGEPerB_FD_75100 | JGI IMG/M metagenome (GOLD analysis project Ga0075520, IMG submission 75100) | Arctic peat soil microbial communities from the Barrow Environmental Observatory site, Barrow, Alaska, USA - NGEE PermafrostAB12-B | ecosystem: Environmental > Terrestrial > Soil > Wetlands > Peat ... | reverse complement strand
GGTTCGCGTTCGAGCCCGGAAGACGCAGCGCGTCGGGTTCGGTGAACTTGGGGTTGTCGAGCAGGGCGGCGATGCACATCGGCTCCGGGCTCGCGAGCAACAACGGAATGACGCCCCGGGGCGCGACGCGCGCCAGCGCGGTACGCTCGCCCAGGGTGAGGGTCACGATGCGCTCGGCCAGTTTCCTCTCACTCTGCTTGCGCACCGCGGGCGATGTCCTCGCGTCGCGCGCCACCTCGAGCAGGTCGTGCCAGCCCAGTCGCGGCAGGACCTCCAGCGCCAGGTGCCGCGGACAGCGGGGGTGGCGGACGACGAGCTGGAGCAGGCGGTTCGAGCGGGTGAGCCACCTGCAACCGGCCAGGCGTTCGACGATCTCTCCCGGGCAGCTGGGCCGGCGGAGGACGCGAGCGAGAAGCCCTGCCTCCGGTTCGCCGCCGGCATCGAGGATCCGGAGGACGGCTGCCGCCTCGTCGCCCGAGTTCCGCTCCACCCGGGCATGGTAACCCACGTCCCTTTGCTAGACTTGGGCGCGGTGCAGGGGCGGCCGCTGCCGCCCGCAGGCACGGCACTGGAGGTTCCACGGACGGCTTCGGAGTCGATCGCTGGCCCGGCCGCGCCGCGGGGCGTCTGAGCCTCGCGCTGGCTGTTCTCGTGCTGGCCCTCGGCTGCCGGGACGCGAGCGAAGGGCGGGCGCATCTGGTCGTCGGCACGTTCTGGGCCGGCGCCGGGGAGCAGGCCCTCCAGCGTGAGCTGATTCGAATTGCCCACGATCTCGGGCCGGTGAACATCGAGGTGAGGCGGTTCAGCGCGAGCGCGCTGCTCGACTATCTGAACCGGAGCCAGCCGCGGGAGGGCCGCCAACCGCTCGACCTCGCCATCGTCCCCCACGACTGGCTCGGCCAGCTCGTCCAGCGCGAGATCATCGGGGAGCTGCCTGCCGAGAGGGTTCTCGTGCTCCGGCAGCGGCTCATCGGCCAGGCGCTGCAGGCGGCGAGCGAGGGCCGGCGAGTGTTCGGCTACCCGATCAGCGCTCAGGTGTTGGCACTCGTCTACGACCCGACCCTCTTCGGCTATCCCCCGCGCTCGATCGAAGAGATCCTCGCGACTCGTTTTGCGGCCGGTGTGCTCCCGTTCGCTCTCGATGTCAGCGACCCAGCCTTCCTGGCGCCGCTTGTCGGCTCTTTCCAGGGCGCGCTCACCGACGCCGACGGCAACCTGATGTGGCGCGCCGCCACCGTGGCGGAGGTCCTGCGCCGCCTCGCGCCGGCGTGGGGAACCACCGCGGGCTGGCGGGCATGCCGCGGGAGCGACCTCGAGTCGCTGCAGGTTCAGCTATTCGCGCAGGGCAAACTCGCCAGCTTCATCGCCGGCCCGTGGCTGCTGCAAGCGCTGGAGGATTCGGGGCGGCCGTTCGCGGTGATGCCGATCTCCCCCTTGGCGAGCGGCATGGCGCCGGCGCGCGCGCTGGTCGGGTACCAGTGCGTCGTGGTCTCGCGCGAATCGCGTTGGGGGGACCTCGCCCTCGAAGTCGGCGCGCGCCTGGTGCGCGAGAAGGCGAACGAGAGGATCAACCACGCAACCCGTCGCCTCCCGGTCCTCCTGCGCGCCTACGAGTCGAAGCAGGGGTTGGCCGGGCCGGGCGGTTTCGGCTTTCTCCGCGCCCTCGAGCAGGGACAGTTCGTGCCGGCGACGGAGAAATGGAGCGAGGAGCTCGCCCAGGCCCAGCGCCAGCTCGACGCCTTCGCGAGCCGTACGCGGCCAGCCGCTCCCGGCGATATCGCCGCTCTCCTGACGGGGAGCGAACCGTGAAGTTGCGCTGGCAGCTGGTCGTCTCGCATCTGGTTTCGATCCTCACGGCCGCCTTGCTGATCGGCGCAGTCCACCTCTTCCTCCTGCTTCGCAGCACCAGGGTGCTCGAGCAGCAGAGCCTCGACGCGAGCCTCGCGACGGCGAGCCACCTGCTCAGCCAGAAGATGAGCGAACTCGAGGGCGACCGCGACGCCATGGCGGCGTTCGTCGCGTCGACGAGTTTTACCCCGGACGTCGAGCAGCTCGGCCGCCTCCACGATCTCCTCGCGCTCTACCGCGTCGAGCGCGTCGAGGTCTTCGACGGGCTGCGCAGGGAAGCCGAGGCGTACCGCTGGGAGAGAGGCATCGGGAGCAGCCTCGAGACGCCGTGGTTTCCCCGCAATCCCAACATCGCGGCGAAGATCGCGGCCGGGCGCAACGCGACCTGGGTCCACCGCGGGACGGACGGACGCGCGTCGCTCAAGCTCGCCACGCCGTTGCACTCCGCCGCGCCCGGCGAGCACCGCTGGCTGGTCGTGAGCGAGCCGCTCGACGGCACGCTGCTCGGAGAGATCGTTCCGGCTCAGGCGTTCGGCGCCCTCGAGGCCGGGGGCCAGACGCTGGCCGTGTGGCCGGAGACGCCCGGCAGTCACCAACCCGATCTCGCCAGCCTCGCGGCGTATCTCCCGAGGGGGACGTTCTCGTTCTTGTTCAAACCGCTGCTGGCCGTCAGGCCGACGCTGCAGCTCGACGACGGCACCGTCGTCAGCGTCGAGTTGATGACCTCCGCGGTCCGCAGCGGCGAGAGCCTCCTGGTGGGCCTGCAAGCCTGGTTCGTGGTGCTCGCCGGCGGCATGCTGCTCGCCTTCACTCTGGGGAACAGCCTCGCCAACCGGCTGCTGGCGCCCCTGTCGGCGTTGCTCGACGGCACCGCGGCGATGGCGCGGGGCCACCTCATGGTCAGGCTCCCCCAGGGCCGCAACGACGAGCTCGGCGCCCTCACCCGGGAGTTCAACCGGATGGCGGACGAGATCCGCAACACTTATCTCGCGTCGATCTCGACGCTCGCGGAGGTGGTGGAGGCGAAGTCACGGTACACGCGGGAGCACGTCGAACGCGTCGAAGCGCTCGTGCTCGCAACGGTCGAGGTCCTGGAGCACCGCGGGTGGGTGCGCTTCTCGAGTCACCAGCGCTTTCTCCTCTCGGTCGCGGCGATCCTCCACGACGTGGGCAAGATCGCGATCGGAAACGAGATCCTGAACAAGTCCGGTCCGCTCGACGCGGCGGAGCGGCAGCAGATCCTCACCCACCCCGAGGTCGGCGCCCTCATCGTGGAGCGCATGGGCAAGCTCGAGCGCGCGGCCGAGATCATCCGCTGCGCCCACGAGCACTTCGACGGCTCAGGCTACCCCAGGGGTTTGCGCGGCGAAGCGATCCCGCTAGAGTCCCGGATCATCCTCGCGGTCGACGCCTTCGATGCGATGACGATGGACCGGCCGTACTCGAGCGGACGCCCGCTCGCGGACGCGGTCTCCGAGCTGCGCGCCGAGGCCGGCCGCCAGTTCGACCCCGTTGTCGTCGAGGCCCTGGTGGAGGTGATCACGACGCGGGAACTGCCCAAGTCCGCGGCCCCGTCGTCGGAGAGCGGCCTGTACCGCGCGATCCAGTCCGGGCAGGACGGCGGCTTCAACTCGGGTGGCTCTCGTCGGCGGGGCGCCCCAGGATAGCCAGCAGCTTTTGCTTGCCGACCGCAAGCAGATCGGGTGTCCTTGCTTCCATGACCAGGCGCAGGAACGGCTCGGTGTTCGACGGACGGACGTTGAACCACCAGTCGGCGTACTGCACCGTGATGCCGTCGATGTAGTCGACGGCGCCGTCGCCGAACTGCTTGGCCAGACGCCGGATGACGCCGTCCTTGTCCTCGACGCGGAAGTTGATCTCGCCGGTGCTTGCGTATCGCCGGTGGGGGGCGAGCAGCTCCGCGAGCGGGCGTCCGGCGCGCCGCACCTCGTTGAGCACCTCGATCGCCGTGATGAGCGCGGAGTCGGCGAAGAAGTTCTCCCGGTAGTAGAAGTGCCCCGCCAGCTCGCCGCCGAACGGGCTTCCGATGCGGCGCATCGTGGCCTTCATGAACGAGTGGCCGACCCGCTCGCGCACGGGCTGTCCGCCGGCGGCGAGGATGGCCTCGCGCGTCGCCCAGGAGGAACGGATGTCGTACACGATCGGCGCGCCGGGGAAGCGCTCGAGGATCGGTCCGGCGAGGAGCGCGGTGATCATGTCGGCGCCGACCGCGCCGGCCCGGTCGTCCACGAAGATCGCCCGGTCGGCGTCGCCGTCGAACGCGATGCCGAGAGCGCACGAATGCTCCCGTACGGCGCGCTGCAGGTCCACGATGTTCTCCGGTTTGAGCGGGTTGGCTTCGTGGTTCGGGAAGCTTCCGTCCAGGCCGAAGAAGAGGGGCACGAGGTCGATGTCGAGCTCCTCGAGCAGGGGGCGGTAGAGCGTGGCCATGCCGTTGGCCACGTCTACGGCGACCTTCAGGCGCGGCTCCGAACGGCGGACGAACCCGAGGACGTGCGTGCGGTAGGCCGCCGAAATGTCCGCAGCTTCCAAACTGGCGCGCGCCGGACCCGACGGTTCCGGGTTCGAGCGCACGAGCTCCTCGAGCCGCGCGATGCCGGTCTCGCTGCTGACCGGGATCGCGTCCCGGCGCGAGAACTTGAGGCCGTTGTAGCGCGCCGGGTTGTGGCTGGCGGTGACCTGGATGCCGCCGGAGGTCGCGAGGTGCCCGATGGCGAAGTAGTTCATCGGCGTCGTCGCCAGGCCGATGTCCACGACGGAGAGGCCTCCGGCCCGCAGGCCGTCGGAGAGCGCGGCCGCGATCGAAGGCGAAGAGGCCCTCATGTCGCGGCTCACGACCACCCGCGCCCCGCGCGCCAGGTCCTCCGCATCGAGGATTCCGCGGAAGTGGTAGCCGATCGCGTATGCCAGCTTCTCGTCGATCTCCTCGGGGTAGACCCCGCGCACGTCATACGCCTTGAACACACCGCTCATCGGTGACCTCCGCCGGCGCAGGATAGACCAGCGGGGGGGCGAAGCCAACGGCGGCCGCCTCGCGACCGGGACGCTCCTCGGGCTACACTGCAGGCATGGGGTTGAAGTCCGACAATCCAGGTTGGGCGTGGTTCGGCGGCCGGCTGGTCCCGTTCTCGGAAGCCCGTGTCCCCGTGGAGGACCGCGGCCTGCAGTTCGGCGAGAGCCTGTACGAGGTGGTCGCCGTCGTGGCGGGCGAGCCGTTCCGGCTGCCCGACCACGTCGAGCGCATGGCCGCCGGCGCGCGCGAGATCGGCCTCGAGGGCGGCGTGCCGGACCTCCCCTGGTGGAGGGCGGTCATCGCGCAGCTCTACCGGCGCGAGCCCCACCGCACCGCGATCCTGTACGCGCAGCTCACCGGCGGGACGGCGCGCCGCCGCCACCTCCCCCCGGACCGCCCGGAACCGTTCTTCTTCGCCTACCTGCGCCGCTTCACCTTTCCGGTCCCCGCCGAGGCGGCTCGCGGGATCGCGGCGATCACGGTGCCGGAGACCCGCTGGCAACGTCGGGACGTCAAGGCGACGATGCTGCTGCCGGCCGTCCTCGCCAAGAAGGACGCGGTCGGCCGCGGTGCGGACGAGGCGATCTTCGTCGGGCAGGACGGCTTCGTGAACGAGGGCGCATCGAGCACGGTGTTCGCCGTGCACGGCCGCACCGTCGGCACGCCCCCGCCCACCCAGCGCGTCCTGCCCGGAGTGAGCACGAAAGCAGTCGAAGCGATCTGCCGCGACCTCGGGATCGCGCTCGCCCCGCGCCCCCTCACGTTGAGCGACCTCCACCGCGCCGACGAGCTGTTCGTGGCGTCCACGGCTTTGCTTCTCATGCCGGTCGTTCGCCTCGACGGCAACCCGGTGGGGAACGGGACGCCCGGAAGCGTGACGCTGCAACTCGCCTATCACTTCCAGCGCCAGTTCTGGGGCCAGCCGGGGCCGTGACCGGCCGTGGCGCCGCGCCCTCCGGCGCAGCCGGCTCCCTTTAGGTCCCCAATCCGCCGTCCACCCGCAGCGTCGTGCCCGTGATGTAGGAGGCCGCGCCGGAGAGCAGGAACGCCACGGCCCCCGCCACCTCGACGGGCCGGCCGAAACGGCCGAGTGGGATGCTCGCGACCGCGCGCGCCTTGCGCGTCTCGCCGAGGGCCTCGACCAGATCGGTCTCGACCCATCCCGGCACTACGGCGTTGACGGTGATCCCGTACCGGCCGACCTCGCGCGCCAGCCCCTTGCCGAAAGCGTGCAGGCCGCCCTTCGCGGCGACGTAGTTGGCCTGACCCGCCTGACCGATGACGCCGGCGAGCGAGCCGACGTTGACGATCCGGCCAGCGCCGGCGTGCAGCATCGGGCGGAGGAACGCCCGGGTGAGCCGGTACGCCGCGGTCAGGACCGTGTCGACGACGAGCGCCCAGCGCGCCTCGTCCATGAGGAGGAAGTGCCCGTCGCGCAGGACGGCGGCGTTGTTCACCAGCGCGTACACGCCCTCGCCGGCGATCTCGTCCACGACCACCTCCACCGCCCGTGCGTCGGTAACATCGCAGCGGTGCGCTACGGCGACCCCGCCGCGGGCGGCGACGAGATCGGTGACGACGCGGGCGGCATCGTCGCGGCAGCGGTAGAGAAAGTGGACGCGATAGCCGTCGGCCGCGAGCCGCTCCACGACGGCGCGACCGATTCCCCTGGAGCCTCCGCTGACAACCGCGTTCAGCATCCGCATCAGAGTAGACCGGATCGCAGCGCGGCCGCAATGCCGCTGAACGGCTCGCGCCGGTCCGGTCCTGGGCGCCTGCCGCGGCCGCTGCGGCGGCCCCTCAAGCGAGCACGCTCGTCATCGGCGCGACCACCGCCGGAGCGCTCACCAGCCGCTTCCACGCCTCGGGTCCGGGATCGAAGCGAAGGTCGCCCTCGTCGACCTTGAACCGCGCGGCGGAAAGCACGATGTGCACGGTGTCCCACAACGGCCGGTAGTGCGACACCGCCCCCTCGTAGATCACCCGCACCGGGACATGGGCAAAGCGCGCGCGCAGCTTCCCCGCCCGGACGATGATCTCCGTGTCCACGGAGTAGCGGTTGCCGACCAGGCCCATGCGGCGCAGGTACGACGACGCCACCAGGCGGTACCCGCACTGCGAGTCCTCCAGCGGGAAGCCGGTCATCAACTGCAGCGCGCGGGTGCCGATGAAGTTGGTCCAGAACCGCCTGGCCGGGATCGCCTCGCGGTTCCAGAGGCGGTCGCCGAGCACGAAGTCGGCCTCCGGCGCGGCGTCGAGAAAGTGCTGGGCGTCCTCCGGGTCGTGTTGCCCGTCCGCGTCGAGCATCAGGACGTGCGAGTACGGTTGGCCGAGCAGCACGGCCAACCCGGAGCGCACCGCGGGACCCTTGCCGCGGTTCTCGGGGTGGACGACCAGCCTTGCGCCGGCCGCGCGGGCGGCCTCGCCGGTGCCGTCAGTCGAGCCGTCGTCCACGACCAGCACGTCGGGGACGAACCTGCCAATGCCGCGCACCACGCTCCCGACACGGTCGGCACAGTTATACGCGGGGATCAGGGCGGCGATCGAGAGCATAACGGGCGCGTAAGTCTAGCATCAAAGTCAGTCGCCGCTTTGGCCCCGGGCCTGGGCTCCGAGGGGGCCGCCCTCGTGTCGGTCCCGGCTGCCCTCGTACAGGTCGTAGCGCAGCAGCCGGCACTCGATCGGCCCGTTGAACAGCACGATGCGGCGGGACGGCCGCAGCCCGACGGCCTTGGCGAGGTCGGGGTTGCCGACGAGCAGCCACGCCGTGGCGCCCGCCCCGCGGCGCTTGAAGGCATCGCCGAGCCCGCGGTAGAGCTCGGTCAGGTCGCCCGCGTCGCCGAGCCTCTCGCCGTACGGCGGGTTGCTGACGATCAGGGTCCCCGGCCCCGGCGGCGTCAGCTCGAGCGCATCCCTCTCCACCACCTCGACCGCATCCGCGACCCCGGCCTCGCGGGCGTTGCGCCGCGCGGCCGCCACGGCCCGCACGTCGCGGTCTCCGGCCACGATCGCGGACGGCGCCGGTCTGCGCGCGCCGGCAGCCCGTTCCCGCTCGGCGTCGAGCAGCGCCGCCGCGTGGAGCGGCCAGCGCTCGCAGGCGAAGCGCCGGCGCAGCCCGGGCGCGCTATTCGTGGCGATGAGGGCCGCCTCGATCGCGATCGTGCCGGTGCCGGCCATCGGGTCCAGGAACGGCTGCGCCCCGTCGTACCCGGCGAGCAGCAGCACGCCGGCGGCCAGCGTCTCAGAAAGCGGAGCGGGCCCGCCGCGCGGCCGGTAGCCGCGGTGCGAGAGGGGCTCCCCCGAGCTGTCGAGCGCGATGTCGGCCCGCTCCCCCGCCAGGTGCAGGTGGACGAGGAGATCGGGGTTGGCGCGCGCCACGTCCGGCCGCGTCCCCCAGCGGGCGCGCAGGCGGTCCACGATCGCGTCCTTGACCGTGAGGGCGGCGAACGCGCCGCTGGCAAACCCGCTCCCGCGCCCGGCCGAGTCGACCGCGAACGTCCTGCCCTGCGCGAACGTCTCCTCCCACGCCACCCCAGCCGCCAGCTCGTACAGCTGCTCGCGGCTCGCCGCGGAGCCCTCGGCGACGGTGCGCAGCACCCTCATCGCCGTGCGCAGCCGGAGGTTGGCGCGGTACACCGCGGCCAGGTCGCCGCGGAAGCCGACGACGCCCCGGCCGCACGCGGCCTCGTCGTGGCCAAGGCCCATGAGCTCCTGCCGCAACACCTCCTCGAGCCCGCGGGTGCAGGTGGCGACGAGAGGCCAGCGATCGCTTGGGGCAGGCGTTCGCATTGCGATCACCTTACTTCGCGCCCGGACCCCGACGGCGGGCGCGCAGCTCGGCGAGCCGCTCGCGGATCCGCTTCTCCCAACCCTCCTCGGTCGGCTCGAAGTACTTCTCGCCGGCGAGCTGCGGCGGCAGGCACTCCATGTCCGCGACCTTGCCCTCGGTGTCGTGCGCGTAGACGTAGCCCTCGCCGTACCCGAGTTCCTTCATCAGGCGCGTCGGGGCGTTGCGGATGTGCATCGGCACGGGGTAGGCCGGCTTGTCGGCGACGGCGCGCTGGACCCGCCCGTACGCCCGGTACAGCGCGTTGGATTTGGGGGCGAGGGCGAGGTAGACCGCCGCCTGCGCGAGCGCGAGCGCGCACTCGGGCATGCCCATGTGCTCGACGGCGTGCGCCGCCGCCCCCGCCTGCTCGATCGCCCTTGGATCCGCCATCCCGACGTCCTCCGACGCGACGCGCAGCAAACGGCGGGCGATGAAGCGAGGATCGGCGCCGCCCTCGAGCATGCGCGCGAGCCAGTACAGCGCCGCATCCGCGTCCGAGTTGCGGATCGACTTGTGCAGCGCCGAAATGAGGTTGTAGTGCTCCTCCCCTTCCTTGTCGTACTTCGCCAGGCGCCGCTGCGCGGTCCGGCGTACGAGGTCCGCGGTGACGGCGCCCCCGGCCCCGGCCGCGTCGGTGGCCACCTCGAGGAGGTTGTACGCCACCCGGGCGTCGCCTCCCGCCAGGCGGACGATCCCGTCGAGCGCCCCCTCACCCACCGTCAGCCCGCGGCCGCCGACACCCCTTTCGGCGTCCGCCAGCGCGCGCTCGAGGAGCAGCCGGAGGTCGCCATCGCCGAGTGCTTCGAGGACGTACACCTTGACCCGCGAGAGCAGGGCGGCGTTGAGCTCGAACGAGGGGTTCTCGGTCGTGGCGCCGATCAGCACGATGTCGCCGCTCTCGACGAACGGGAGGAACGCGTCCTGCTGCGATCTGTTGAAGCGGTGCACCTCGTCGACGAACAGCACCGTACGGCGGCCGGTGGCGGCGCGCAGGCGCCGCGCCGACTCCATGACTCCGCGCGCCTCCTTCACGCCCGAGAGCACGGCGGAAAACGTCATGAACTCGGCGTCACACGCCCCGGCCAGCACCCGCGCCAACGTCGTCTTGCCGCTTCCGGGCGGACCCCAGAACACGACGGAGGGCAACTCGCCGCGCCCGACCAGTTGGCGCAACACGCCGTCGTCCCCGACCAGCGTCCCCTGTCCCACGACTTCGGCGAGAGAGCGCGGCCGCATCCGTTCGGCCAGGGGCGTGCCGGGCGCGAAGCCGCCGCTGTCTCCGAACGGGAGCGTGCCGCTCATATCGCCACCGTCCGCTCGGCGGACGCGAGCGCAAGGCCGGCGAGCAGCTCCAGCACTTCCGTCCGCTCCAGCGCCTGCCAGACGTCGGCGCCGCCGCAGAGCACGCCGTGGCGGGCCAGGACCGCGGCCGGCGCGCGCAGCAAGGCCCGGGCGCACGCCGCCGCCAGTTCGGGGCTGCCGGGCGCCGCAGCGCCGACCCGCTCGATCCGCGGCACCAGAGCCAACCCCTCCTCCAGGCCGTTTGGGTCCGGGAGCCGCCCGAGTGCGGCGAGCGCCAGCACGTTCGGCGGGTGGGCGTGGACGAGGGCCCGCACGCCCGGACAAGCGCGATAGACGGCGAGGTGGGCCAGCACCTCGGTGGACGCCTCGGCCGGGGGCGAGTCCTCGAGCTCGCAGAGCACGAGGTCCGTCGCGGCGAGGCGCCCCTTGTTGGCGCCGCGGGGCGTCAGGAGCAGGGCGCCGTCACCGATCCGACACGAGAGGTTTCCTTCGCGGCCGCGGATCAAACCGCGCCGCGACAGCGCGGCACCGGCCGCGACCAGCTCGGCCCGCCGCAACGCTTCGGTCCAGGTCGTCATCGCCCCACCCCGGGCACCGCCGAGTCGGAGTCTACCGCCAAACGCCCGGCCGGCCGGCGACGGGCGCCCGCCGCGGCGAGCGGCGTCACTTCGTCCTGCGGGCGATCTCGCCTTCCAGCCCGGCCAGGTCGGGGATGTTCGGGACCGTGCCCTTGACCTGTTTGAGCTTCTCGACTTCGCGCTTGGCGCCGGCCGGGTCGTTGAGGTCGAACAGCCGCACGACCGCGGCGTTGTAGCGCGACTGCCAGTGCTCCGGGTGGAGGTCTGCCGCCCGGTCGAAGAGTTCGAGCGCCTTCTGCGGGTTCCCCGTTTCCTTGTAGCAGACGCCCAGGTCGGTCATCACGTCGGGCGAGTCGTCCTTGATGGCGCGCGCCTTTTCGTAGTAGTCCTCGGCCTTGATGAAGTCGTTGAGGTCGTACTCCGTGTTGGCCATCTGGACCAGGTGGTCGTAGTTCTTGGGGTCCTTGGCCAGCAGCCCCTCGAGCTCGTGCGCCTGTTCGAGCAGGCGGGGGTTCGCCGTGGCGGCCGTGCGGCCCCCTTCCGGCGGCTTCGCCGCCTCGCCGGAGAGCGGAGGCGCTCCGGGGACGCCGGCGTGCGGGTTTACAGCCGCCGACGGCCCGGGGGACGCCACGCGCTGGCCCTGGCCGGCCAGATAGCCGATGAAGAAACCGAGCAAAATGCCAACCACGGCAGTGACGACAGGGTTCTTCCACATCTGTCTCTCCAGACTCTCGATCAGGGATGCGCTTCGCGCCGTGCGACCCACGTGCCCGAGCCCGGCATGCCGGCGGCGAGGTTCGTCGCTTCCCAAGTCCCTTCAAGCTGCTTTTCATTCCCGCGCGCGACAAGCCGCCCGGTGTAGACGGCGACGAAGCCCTGCTGGGTGTCGATCCGCTCGAGGCGCACGTCGCCGCCGACGAGGGTCCCCCGCAGCGAGCCCCTCCACCCTCCCGAGATCTGGTAGACCCCGGTCACGAGCGTCCCGTCGAGGCGGAGGTCGAACACGCCCGTGAAGCCGCCCGGCTCGATTGCGACCGACCAGCGGCCCGACAGCTCATCGCCCACCGCCTGCGCGGCCTCCTCGATGCGCCGGATCTCGGCCTGGACCTGCTCGAGGTAAGCCCTCCGGGCGCCGATCGTGGCGCGGAGCTGGGACGCAGCGCCGAGAAGGGTCGTGACCTCGGACTCGGCGTGGCGGAGATCGGAGGATCGCGCCGTGAACCCACCGAGGTCCTCGCCGTCCTTCTGGGCGCGCAGGAGGTCGTCGCCGAGGCGGACCAGGCGGTCGCAGGCGCCGCGGATCTGGTCCTGGACCCGTTCCAGCGTGGCGAGGTCGGCCGCCATAAGGCGCTTCTCGATGTCCCGCTGCGTCTTGAAGACCTCCAGAACGCCTTCGTGGCTCTGCGCGACCGCCCATCCGCCCACCAGGAACGCCGCCGCCGCCAGTGCCGTGACTCGTCTCATGGTCTCGTCTCCCGCACCGTGGCGGCAACACTAGCACAGACCCGGCGAGCCCGGCATTGGCTAGAATGCCGGCATGACGATCTCTGAGACTCGACAACCTGCAATTCGCGTCATGCTCCACCCCCGCGACACCAGCCCCAACGGCACGATCTTCGGTGGCGTGATCCTTTCGTACATCGACCAGGCGGGGGCGATCGAGGCACGCCTGCACGGGGCCGACAGAGTGGTGACCGTGGCAATGGAGAAGGTCGTCTTCCACGCCCCCGTCCATGTCGGTGACCTGGCCTCGTTCTACGGCGAGCTCGTGCGGGTGGGGCGCACCTCGATCACGGTGAAGATCGTGGTCGAGGTGGCGCCGGCCCGCGAACGCTCGGCGACGACGAGGGTCACCGAGGCCGAGATCACCTACGTCAACGTGGATGAGACCGGCGTCCCCACCGCGATCCCGCGAACGAGTTAGCCCTTCCGCATTCGGACCGGCCTCGGGAGCGCCGGCGCCCATGCCTGGTGACCTTGCGCCGCGGCAGGCATACAATGGGGCGTGACCTGGGAGTTCTGCTACGTCGCGGTCTTCATCGTGGGCTTGGCGCTGGCCGCGGTCACCAGGCTGATCAGCGATCTCCGTTCGCTCGCCCGCCATCACCTCGTCGTCCCCCACCCCGACCTGCACCGCCCGTTCCTCGCGTTGGTCGGTCGCCGGCTCGCGATCGGCCTGGTGCTCTTCGGCCTGGTCGGCCTGGTCATCACCGCTCAACGGCACGCCGAAGCCCGGACCACTCTTCTGCTCGCCATCGCCGCCGGGATCGCCGGCATCTTCGCGGCGTTCCTGATGATGCGCCGCCCCTGCGCCATTGCGCTCGACAGCGAACGGGCCACGGTCGTCCGTGATATCCAGCCGGGAGCGTACGGGCAGGTCAGGATCGAGAAGAACGGGGTCACGGTCTTGATGGCGGCCCAGAGCGTGGACGCCGGCGTCATCCCTGCCGGCGCCGATGTGGAAGTCGTCGACTGCAGCCGTTCGGTCCTGACGGTGCGGTTGCGCTCCGAGGCATGAGCGGCGCCACCGCACTGGTGCTCGCCTCGGGATCGCCGCGGCGGCGCGAATTGCTGTCGCGGCTGGGCCTCGAGCTGGCGGTGGCGGCCCAGGACGTGGACGAAAGTCCGGTTGCAGGCGAGACCCCCGGCGCCCACGCCATGCGCGTCGCGCGGCTGAAAGCGCGGGCCGCCATCGCGCACCACCCCGACCGGCCGGTGCTGGCGGCCGACACCGTCGTGGCTCTCGGCCAACGGATCCTCGGCAAGCCTCGCGACTGCGCGGCCGCGGCCGCGATGCTCCGCGACCTCGCGGGCAAGACCCACACCGTCCTGACCGCGCTCGTGCTGCTCTGGAACGGGCAAGAGGCTGCTCACCTCGACCAGGCTCGCGTCACGATGGCGCCGTTTCGCCGCGAACTCTGGCGTTGGTACGCCGGCACCGGCGAGGGCGACGACAAGGCGGGCGCCTACGCGGTGCAGGGCCAGGGCGCGCTGCTGGTGGAGCGGGTGGAGGGCAACGTCCAAGCCGTCGTCGGCCTCCCCCTCGCCGCTCTCCCCGACCTGTTCGCGCGCGTCGGCCTGGCTCTTGTCCTCTCCGGCGCCGGGCTCGCGCTCATGTCGCCCGGCGTTGCGCCTCGCCAAGCTCCGACAGGCTGAAGCTCGCGAAAATGTGGTGAGAATCAGGATCGGGCTGGAGCCCGTGACGATCAGGTAGGAGCGCGTCGCCAGCGATTCCTCCTCCCGCTCGTTCCCCTGAAGCCCGTCTTCAGGAGGCCGCACGCCTCCGCTCGAGGTCGAGCAGCTCCTGCTTCATCGCCACGCCGGCGGCGAAGCCGGTCAACGCGCCGTTGCCGCCGACGATGCGATGGCACGGCACCAGGATCGGGACGGGGTTGGCGCCGCACGCGGTGCCGACGGCCCGTGCGGCCCGTGGCTTGCCCAGCTCCGTGGCGATCTGCCCGTACGTCCGTGTCTGGCCGTAGGGAACGGCGGCCAACCGGTTCCAGACCGCCTTTTGGAACGGCGTTCCTTCGAGCACGACGGTCACGGAGAACTTTCGCAGCCCGCCCTCGAGGTATGCGAGGATCTCGGCCTTCGCGGCGCGCGCGAACTCCAGCGCCGGCCCGTCCCCGACCTCGCGCTGCTTGCCGCGCGCGCCGAGGCGCACGCGGGTGATCCCGGCGTCCGCGGACTCGACCTCGACGAGCCCGAATGGAGATGAGAAGCAAACCGTCGCGGCGTGACGCGCCATCCTGCCCCCCGATTTGCTGGGAATTCTAGCACCGCCGCGCAAACCGGCCGGCGTCTCGCCGGCCACGAACGCGGGTGTTTCCAGAACCTCGCCTTGACAACTCCGGGAGCGGGCGGTAGGTTCGGGTCGTGCGCGCTTCGATGGCTCTCACGCTGGCGGGGTGGTTCGCGGTGGTGGTGCCGTGCGCCGCGCTGGCGCAGTGCGCCTCGCCCGCTCCCGTGCGCTCCTGCTGCGGCAAGGTGCAGGCGAGCTGCTGTTGCGGTGGCGGGGAACACCGTGTGCCGGCTCCGGCACCTGGAGTTCCCGCGCCCAGAGTCGCGCCCGACCATGCCGCAGAGCTGCCGGCCGCCGGCAACGAACTCGTGACGGCGGCGCTGGCTTGCAAGATCGAAGTCGCCCTCGTCTTCTCCTCGCCGATCGCCGCACCCACCTACCTCAGCGCCTGCTCGTTCCGCTGCTAGCAACGCCTTCCGGGAGACGTGTGTCCGCACTCTTGCGGGCGTAGTCTAGTTGTCGCAAAAACCCTGGAGGACGTCGTGAAGAAGCTTTCCTTTGCTGTGTCGTTCTGCATGATCTCTTTGCTATGTCAGAGCGCCCGGGCCGGAGCCCCGCCCGCGCCTTCACCCGGTGCGGGCGGCAGCGCGGTGCCGGCGCCGCCGGTCGAGGAGCTGGTCGCCGAAGCGCTGGCCCGCACGCCTTCACTCGCCGCGATGCGCGCTCGCCTCGCGGCCGCGCGCGAATTGATCGCTCCTGCTGGCGCGCTCCCCGACCCCATGGTCGAGATCGTGCTGCAGGACATGAGCTTTCCCAAGTGGACGGTCGGCAGCGACCAGATGTCGATGATCGGCCCCGAGGTGCGCCAGGACCTGCCCTGGCCCGGCAAGCGCGAGGCCCGGCGCGCGGTGGCCCGCGCCGCCGTCGCGTCGCGCGGTGCCGAGGTGGAGCAGCTCAGACGCCAGATCGCGATGCAGGTGCGCACGCTCTACGCCCGTCTCTTCGCCCTCGATCGCGAGCGGAAGTACCTCGACGCGGCGCGCGAGATGCTCGACATGCTGGCCGCCACCGCGGCGAGCCGGTACGCGGCGGGCGAGGACAGCCAGGAGTCGGTGCTCAAGGCGCAGCTCGAGACGTCCCGCCTGGCCGAGCGGAGCGACGACCTGACGGCGGAGCGCGCCACGCTCGTCGCGGCGCTCGACCGTCTTCTCGACCATGGTGGGGACGAGCCTCTCGGCGAAGTGATGTCGTTGCCTTCCGTGGCGCCTCCCCCGCCCCCATGGGATGAGCTGGCCGTCGCGCGCTCGCCGGAGGTTGCCGTCCGCCGGGCGGACGTGGCGGCCGCCGAGCGCCGCTCGGCGGCCGCGCGCCTCGACCTCAAGCCCGACCTAATCACGGGGGCCGCGGTCGGCCTCAGAGGGGGGTTCGACCCGGCGGTGACGTTGCGCTTCGGCATGACGCTGCCCCTGTGGCGCCAGGAGAAGCAGGCGCCGCTGGCGCGTGCCGCGGAGCTCGAGCTCGAGGCAGCGCGAGCCGACCTGCGGGACGCCCAGGCCCAGACGCGCGCCGAGGCGGCTCGCCTCGCCGCCGAGTGGAAGCGGGCCGGCCGTCAGGTCGAGCGCTACCGGCAGGCGATCGTGCCGCAGACCGCCGCCACCGTGGACGCGGCCCGCGCCGGATACCTGACCGGCCGGGGCGACTTCCTCACCGTGGTCGACGACTTCAACCGCTGGCTGGACGCGCGCGTCCAGCTCGCTTCCCGCGAGGCGGACATGTACTCGGCCTGGGCCCGGTTCCAGGCCCTCGCCGGCGGCAACGGGAAGGAGAACTGACATGCATCTCTCGCGCTCGCTTCCGAGGATCGCCGTGTCCGCCGCACTGATCGCCGCGCTCGTTCTCCTCGTCACTGCCTGCGGTGGAGGCGCTCAGACCTCGGCTCCGCCCGAGCGCAAGGTCCTCTTCTACCGGAACCCGATGAACCCCAAGATCACCTCGCCCGTGCCCGCCAAGGACGAGATGGGCATGGACTACGTTCCGGTCTACGCCGAGGAGGGCGCGGCCCAGGGTCCGGGAGTGCCTGGCCTTGCGACCGTGCAGGTGAGCCCCGAAGGGTTGCGTCTCGCCGGTGTGCAGGTGGAACCCGCGGTCCGCGAGCGGCTCGCGCGCACGATCCGCACGGTCGGGACGGTGATCGCCGACGAGACCCGCATCCGGCACTTCCATACGCGGG
>Ga0075520_1000561_pt1 | contig 16587 bp, 9 predicted proteins | sample NGEPerB_FD_75100 | JGI IMG/M metagenome (GOLD analysis project Ga0075520, IMG submission 75100) | Arctic peat soil microbial communities from the Barrow Environmental Observatory site, Barrow, Alaska, USA - NGEE PermafrostAB12-B | ecosystem: Environmental > Terrestrial > Soil > Wetlands > Peat ... | reverse complement strand
GGCGTGCCGCGGAGACAAGTAACTGTCACCCGCAAAAATGGAGCCGGTGTCGCGCCCCAACGTTAGCTGCGCTGAGTCCGGAAGCGGATAACTTCCGGCTTCACTTCCATCAGCGCGCAGGGCCACCATTACTACCGGGCGTATGGGGGCCGTGGCTGGTGCTTGCGCCATGGGTGGCGCCGATGGAATCATTTGAGCAGCGGCGGTAAGGTTATAGCCACATGCCGCGCAAAAACGATTCGAACGCGGGTTGACGTGACTGCACTGTGGACAGTTGACATTTGCATCTGCCGCAGCCGGAGGCGCAGATTGCGTCGCCGCAGATGGGCGCACTTGCTGGGCGTGGCCCGCAGGCGCGGCAGCAGGCGGCACGGAACCAACGAGAGCGGTCGCCGCCATGGCGGATTTCGGCGATGCGGCTGGAGCGGCATGTACAGCCGGTGATGGCTGTGCGGCTGCTGGCGCAACGGCATTGACGCCATGCGGTGGCGTTTGCGGGGAAAATGGCTTAGGTCCGGCTTCCCTTGGAAGTTCAGCGCCGCATCCGAGGCAGAACTTGTAGTGGTCTTGGTTTTCCTTCGCGCATTTGCGACAGGTGATCACGCTTGGCCTCCTCGGAGCGGGAACATGTTGCGGCATTCTCTCAAAATTGCCACGACAAGTCCGCGATTATCCACGGAGCCTGATTGGGGTCAAGCAGGAGCACGATTACTTTTGCATTAGGTTGGATGCCAGGCGTGCTTCCGCTGATTGAATCGAGCAAATTACCGGCCCAACCAGGCCAATGCCTCCCGAATAAGCTCTGGAACGGCCCGCTCGCCAATAGCCCCACCGAGTGACCGGACTGCCGCCTGAGCCTCGGCTGTTTTGTAGCCCATGCTGGTTAGAGCCTGCAATACGCGACTAACTTTGTCCGGCGCCGGCCCCGCTTCAATCGGGGGCACCTCTCCTGGCCCCTGAAGATCCGCGACCTTGGTCTTAAGTTCCAGCAGAAGACGCTCGGCGATCTTTTTCCCAATTCCAGGCACGCGCCCCAAGCGCGCCAAGTCTCCGGTACGAACTACCGCGGCTAGCTCGCGGGGCGGAATCGCACCGAGAAGCGCCACTGCTGTTTTGGGCCCGACGTTCGGAACCGCGACGAGTAGCCGAAATACACGACGCTCGTGTTCCGACGCAAACGCAAACAGATCGAGCGACTCTTGCCGGAAGGACGTGTGTATAAATAGGGTGATCCTACCCTCGGCGTCTCTCGCAGCGCGACCCGTGGTTCCTAGAGGAGCCAGCACTTCGTAACCAACTCCATTAACATCGATAATTAGGGGGCCCTCTGGCGTTTCCGTGACGACGTGACCCAAAAGGCGACCGATCATATTAGACCGCTAACATTAGCTTAGTCAGGGCGCAAAACTCATACATCTTGAATCAAGTTCTTAGCATCCCGCTGTTTGGGCCGGCGCGCTGCGAACTTTCGACAAACGTGCTAGCCAGAGCGCCATGCGAGTTCGGCCGCAACGGGCGCAGTGGGTCCTGGGTTGTCTGGGTTGGTTATGTTCAGCCTGCGGTGGCTCTTCAAGTGAGACGCCGCCCCCTGAGCGGCCGGATTCGAGGCAGCTTGAACTACGCCGACCAAAAGCTGCTTTGCCGCAAGGGCAATCCACAAGTCGCAACGCGTCCAACAACTTGGTGACCCGGGGCCCCCCCGCGCGCCCAACCTGGGGCTCGGGGCAAATCGCAAAAAAGCCCACTAGTGACGCCGGACTCCTCGAATATCCCTAGTAGCAACCGACCTAAAAACGGCCTTGCCAAGCCAAACCCGCCGAACCAGCACCAATCCAAGGGCTTACGGCAGGCCTTTCGATGTTCAGGGCCGTGCTAGGCGACTTCCGGGAGTCGAGCAAGAACCAAACTACACCGGCACCTGCCACCGCTAAACCGCCGAAGCTCATGACAGTGCCTGTGGTAATGCGCGCACGCGCGCTGTTGCCTTGTTGTACCTGCAACGGTGAACTGCACGAACTATGATTGGGACATACTTTTTCTACATTACTGAGATCAGACTTAGCCTTAAAGTACACGCCCGCACCCACCACTGTCACAACGCCGCCAACGGCCATGAGAGTAATTGGCGCCCACGCCAATGACGCCCGGTGGGTCGAAGAACTTTCGGGAACCGGTGCTGCCGGCGCTGAACCACTGCTGGGTTGGCTTGACGGCACGCCAACAACCGGTGCCGTCGCAGGACTCTTAACGGGTGATGCCGCAGCGGCTTGCTGCTTTTCTTCGGCAATTTTCTGCTCGAAGACCTCAATTCGCCGCTGGATTTGCCCCCGCTCGGGCGATTCTGGCGAACGCTCAATGAAAGTTCTAAGCGCAACGACAGCCTGTTCTAAGTTGCCCGAACCTTCATAAGCACGCCCCAAATGGTGCAATAGCAACGTGGCGGTGCAGTCGCGACGATACGCATCTTCCCAATAAAGAATGGCGCGGGCGTAATCGGCTTCATTGAAAGATACCGTGCCAGCCTGAAACGCGCCCTTGGCGGCAGTGGTATCACTTTCGCTTGGGTGCAGAGTACACTCGGCATAGGGGTGAGTGGTGCCTGCCCAAGCCGAGCCGGTCAGGACAAACACGCCACCAGCGGCCAACCAAACACGGGAACGGCTTTGCATCAAAATGTCCTCAAAGCGTCAACCAGTGCCTAATAGAAGCACAGCTTTCCACGTGAACGAACCACAATCCGATTTCTTTTCGCCGCTGGTAGCTCGGCAAAGCTTGTGTGCCTCCGGAAACCCTTCGACCAATCGACCAGTCAAACCAAACGCTGCCCCCCAGCGATACTAGCTTGTCCGACGTCGTGAATTGGGTTCATCGTTCAGGTTGCATGAGGCAAGAGGCAAACTCGCAGGGTCGTTACGTGCCGTTTCGGGCGTGGCTCGCGGGGTCCAGCGCAAGGCGGAGTATCTTGCTCGGTCTTTTGATGTTGTCGCAGCCAAGTCCGGCCACGGCGGCGCCAAAAGCTGGTGAGATTACGAGCGTGGATTCGATTCGACAACTCATGGAGAAGGGGCAGTCCCTTTTTGTCGCCGGCGAGTACACAATGAGCGCGGAAATTTTCGAAGCCGGATATGAATTACACCCCTATTCAGCGTTTCTATTCAACGCGGGCGTAGCCTTCGAAAAGGCTGACCGATTAGAGGATGCCCTGGCGCGATTCAAGAAATACACCACTGTGGATGCCGCGGCTCCGGATCGTGCCGAAGTTCAAAAGCGCATTGTGCGGATTGAACAAGAAATAGCCGATCGGAAGCTGGCTGAAAAATCCGGGAAAAAATCCAAGGCAACAGCGGTCTCCACCGAAGAAAGTGCCACCAAGTCCTTGGTCGTCGTCGAGACGGAGCCTCCCGGGGCAACCGTGCATTTTTTCCGAAAAATCGCCGGGGATAGTCCGTATCAATTGGGTTCGGATAACCCCGGTTACATATCGATACTTTCGGGAATTTCCCCAACCAATGCCTCACTGGACGTGGGCACTTATCACATCTTGGTTGATCGATTTGGCAATTTTAATCCAAGTGAATCGGACTTAGAAGTTGTATCCGGACATGTTCACCAGTTAAAGCTTAACCTTTCCCAAGGGGCTTTCATGGCCTACCTACGGGTTTCGGCCAACCCTAAACGTGCACAGGTGTTTCTCGACGACCCAAATCGCGAAAGAACTTCTTGGGGCACTGTACCGCACGGTGAATTAGTCCAAGTCGGAAAACACGTCGTCGTGGTGGCGGCACCCGGATACGTTCCTGTACAGCGTGATCTTACATTGGCTGAAGGGCAAAAAGAGCACCTCGCGCTTGATTTGGTGCGGGTCAACTTTGGCACGATTCGCATTGATTCGAACGCGCCTCAAATTCAGGTGCTCCTTGACGGACGTCCCGTCGGGTCTTGGACTGCGGGTAAGCCACCCCTCGAAATCGAGGGTATCTCGGCAGGTCCGCATCAAATAACCGTGACCGCGCCGGATCGAAAGCCCGTTGTGGACACCTTATATGTGCCCCGGGGCCAAGTGCAATTAGTACGCGCGAACATGGTCGTGAGGCCCCCGCGCGGCGCGGCCTGGACTGAGGCGGTTATAAGTGGCGTATTGTTGGGGGGAGGCGTTTACCTAGGCCTCGAGTCCAATCACATCTATGATGCACTCGGAGCTGATCGGAATTCTGGGAATTTGGTGCGTGACGATAGTCGCGGAACCCGGGGTAAGATTTACGCAATTAGTGCGGACATCGCGTTTTTGGGATCGGCCGTCCTCGGTGGCTTGGCAACGTACAGCTTCTTGAAGGACCCATTGCCACCTTCCAGACTCATCACGGGGAAGATTCGCGAGTTTGACGGGAACGCAAGAACCCTATCGCCCGGAGGCACACCGTGACGAAGGACAAAGCATTGGCGCGAAGCCTCATCGCCATGATATGCGCAGTGCAAGGTTGCTCGTGGACACGTTTTGACGACGTAACCGACCATCCCCCAGTAGAACTTCTTGAGACGCCTGACGGCATAGCGGCCTTGGGATTGTCAATGGCGACTTTTCCTACTGCATTGGGAACGACACTGGCGGTTGCGGGAACGGATCACTTGGTTACCTATGAGCTTGGAACCGGTGCGGATCCGTCGCGAACCGCAGCTTCTTCGCAAAGTTGTGCGGGTGATAGCTCTTGCATATTCGCACGACATTTGGCGGGTCTCAAGGACCAGCCATCGTTCAGCCCCAAGGGTTGTGTAGCCTATGGTCTCGGAACTGCTCCGGGACAAACTTTCGGTAAGCTTTGGCTCTATTGTGAAGGCGGCCAGCGGCATTCTCTGGACCTGTCGACAACACCCACCGAATGGTTAGCGACGGGTGTCGTCGACGCGCAGACAGTCGTAGAAATTGCGACGACGCAGCACGGCGAATTTCAGCCGTTGGTGGCGTCATTGCCGGACGCCGCTGCGATCTGGTTCTATGACGGCACCAGTATGACACCGATTGAATTGCCGAGCCTGCCCGATAATCAAGTCGCTGGCCGGGCACTGGCAATTATTCCTTACAACTCCGAATTCGTAATTGCTGCAAGTTCCGTGTCGACACCCAATGAAGTGTGGCTATATCGAATCGATGTAAAAGCCTCGGTTACGTTGATTGGTCGTATTCAGGGCCCACCCGAGTTCGGTCGTCTGCTCGCCACCGGACAATTCGATGCAGACGCCATAGACGACCTAATTGTCGCGGACGCGACGGAAGTTCATATCATTGCCGGCTCAAGTTTCGTCGCGTTGCCGGACAATATCGCGCCCCCTGTTACAACGTTTGATAAGTCAACGGCAATTGCCAACGTTAGTTGCTCGACGCTGACGGATTTGAATGGTTGCAGTGGGCAGGTATTTGCATCGGCAGTCGCAGCCGCCAATCTTGATGGAGTCGGAAGCGACGAACTGGTGGTGGGCGCCGCGGACACGGTTGTGAGGGGCGAAAATGCCGCTGGAGCCGTATTCGTGTACGCACAAGAAAACGGAAATCTAGTTGCCAAAGACGGGCTCTTTGTTTCATCGGCGTCCGCCGGCGACCGCTTAGGAAGTTCGCTTGCAATTGCCCCTGTCGTGGGTGTTGATGCCATAGTCGCGGGCGCTCCGGGGGCCAATTCCGTTATGGCATTTTATTGTAACTCGCTAATGCCCGCAGCGTCGAAGAGTGCACGTTGTCCCTAAGGAATCTTGATATGCTTCCCGAGCGCAAGCAGATACTCGTAGTTGATGATGAACCCAATTTACGACGTGTCTTGTCCGCCCTTTTAGTGCGAGACGACTACGACGTCCACACGGCCGAGGACGGAGAGCAGGCCCTGGCCGTTCTCGCCGAACATCACATTGATATGGTCGTTACGGATTTGCGCATGCCTAAGTTGGATGGCATGGAACTTTTGCGCCGCGTGCGGGCAATGGATGAAGAACTTCCCGTTGTCATCATTACAGCCCATGGCACCGTAGACAATGCGGTAGAGGCGTTGAAGACAGGTGCATTCGATTACATTACCAAACCGTTCGATCAAACTGAAGTGCGTACCATCGTTAAGAAAGCGCTGCGCACCCGTGACCTTGCCGCCGTGGAAGCCACCAGGCAGACGGAGTCCGCCATCGTCGGCGAGGAAATGCGCTTTGGGATTATTGGCACAAGCGGCGCAATTAAGGACCTTTACGCAATCATCGAACGCGTTGCCGATACACCGACTACGGTATTGGTCACCGGAGAAAGTGGAACCGGTAAGGAGTTGGTAGCGCGGGCATTACATGAGAATTCATCCCGCCGCGACAAGCCTTTTATTAAGGTGAACTGCGCGGCCATTCCACGCGACTTGATGGAAAGCGAGCTCTTCGGTTACGAACGCGGCGCCTTCACCGGGGCCGTGGGGTCCAAGCCGGGGCGTTTCGAATTGGCACATGGTGGGACTTTGTTCCTAGATGAAATCGGCACTATACCAACCGAGATGCAGGTGAAACTGTTGCGCTCCCTGCAAGAAAGCGAATTCGAGCGTGTTGGAGGCATCAAGACAATCCGCGTCGATGTCCGCCTGGTGGCTGCTACTAACAGTGATTTGCGCAAGGAAATCGAGCTTGGCTCGTTTAGAGATGACCTGTTCTATCGCCTCAATGTGGTGCCAATTCGCTTGTCTCCATTGCGCGAGCGTGCCGAGGATATCCCGCTGCTGGTGCGACATTTCTTGTTGAAATTTAACAGCCGTCTTAACAAGAATATCTTCAGCCTCTCGGGGGACGCCGAACTTGCGTTGATGAATCACCCATGGCCGGGAAACATTCGCGAACTAGAGAATGTCATTGAACGCGCCGTACTATTTGCCGACACTCAGCAAATTCAGCTCGGAGATCTGCCCGAGGAATTGCGTGATTCGAGTCTTTCCCCACGCCCGCGCGCCAGTGTCGTACCGCCGGCAATTGATGTAGCCACCAGCATTGAGGGTCTCAAAGAGCAGGTCAAAGCGGCAATGAGCAGGCTCGAGCGCGAGCTCATTTTGCGTGCGCTCGACCAGACCACTGGCAATGTCACGCATGCCGCACGTTTGCTGAAGATCTCGCGTAAGGGGCTGCAACTGAAAATGAAGGAACTTGGTCTGCGTGAGCGGGACGAGCGACTCGATCTGTGATTTCTTCAGGACGCTTTGCAGCCGTAGCAGTTGTTGCCATCACAACTGGCAATTCATGTGAGCGCCCGGAGGGTCCTAGAACTGGATCGGTCACATCAAGCGCACCCAGCCTGGGGGATGCGTCCATGGGTGAACCAGTGCCCACGGCTCCGCCGCGGGGTATGGTGTGGATTGGTCCCGGGCCGCTGGTGGTTGGGACACCGCCGAACATCTATCCACGCCGACCGGATCAGGAGCTAGCCGGAGAGCAATTCGTGCTACACGGTTTCTATATCGATGTGTTTCCTTATCCTAACGAGGATGGGGCAATACCGATGACCAACGCGACTCAAAATGACGCCCGAATTCTCTGCACCAAGCTTGGCAAGCGGCTGTGTACGGAACTCGAATGGGAACGGTCTTGCAAAGGGCCTGCTCAGCACACTTATGAGTATGGTGATCGTTATCGAGAGGAAACGTGTGGCACCGGGACATCCGTTGTTCCCCGGCCCAGCGGGATCAGAGTAGGCTGTCAAAGCGACTTTGGTGTGCATGATTTACACGGTGGGGTATTCGAGTGGACAGATAGTCGCTGGGCGCGAGGCATTACCAACAATGACAAGGTGGCGATTCGAGGCGGAAACGATGGGGCTGGAGAAGTTGTGGCGAGGTGCGCCAACGCGGAAGCAATTGCACCCGACATTAAGTCGCCTAGGCTTGGGTTTCGTTGCTGTTCGGGGCCGGTCAATGATGTTGAAGTAATAATGCGGGTGGAACGTGGCGAGGCGGTAACGTCAAGCACAAGCGTCGATCCAGCCCTTTTGCATCGAATGTTGGATCACCTACCCGCGGAAGCTTTGGCGGAGTTGAATGACATTCGGTGGGATGCCTTCTTTGGATTTGTGTGGCGACCGATCGGAAATGAGCGCCTCGTCGCACTATCGATATGTGCACGGCATCAGATGCCACAGCGTTGCGCAGTGCTGGTCGGTCGTGACACACCGGGACTGCCGACAGTTCTAGGTGCCGCAAGCACAGGCTTTTACCCATCCAAACTCTACGTTGATGAATCCCCTCGTGATGTTTGGTTGCTAGGAACAGACTCGGGGGGGCCGTTTCGCCGATTACTGCGCTATAACTGGGGTCGGGTGGATGTCGGGCCAAGGGAAAGGCAGCTTGCGCACTCTGAACTCGACAAGTCTTCGAAGAAACATCGACGTCAGCGCTAGCACCTAACTAGCGACCCTGTGGAGATGGAGCGGGGTGCGTCGGAGGTAGGGCCAAGCGGCCCGGTGCGCCGCCTGGTCCGCCGCGCATTCCCGGTGCCGAGAATTGCGGAGCCAATCGCAAGGGAACCTCCTTCTTGGGTTCCAGAGGATCATTGCTAACCAGCTCGAGTTTGCCAATTTCCGCCACGGCCGTTGGCGGAGGCTCGACGTCCTTCTTCAGAGCCACGTGTACTTCATAGCCAGCGCCCGCGTCGGGAGTTAGGATCTTCGCGGTAAACGGACCGGCCAATATTCGGGCCTCGCGCAGTCTGAAATCCGTCTTGCGACTGCTAATTCGTAAGACGCGCTCCGAAGCCGGCCCCATGTGGGCTGAAAAGTACAGCTGCGCTGGTATTACTTGAACGTTTCCTGTCACAGTCCAGTGAAATCCAATTTGCAGCTTGTCCGGCTTATCCAGACCTGTCCCCACCGTTAAATTCCCGTTACCGAAACCAACTTTCTTGCCGACTACGGAGAATCGAAGGCCTTGAAGATTGTGGCCATTCTCTAGTTTCTTATCGGCCAACTCGATTGTGACCTCTGCCTCACCTGTTGTTTCAAGTATCTTCAACTTGGCCTGCTCTTTGAGCTTTCCAGCAAGCCAAACTTCGCTTACTTGCTGTTTGCCTATCTCTGGATTCAGTCGCACAAATCCAGGGTCAAATGCCAAGAGTGTCTCAACGTTAGCTCGAATTTCAAGTTCCGCGCGAGGGCTGTTTGTGTCATTGGAAAGAACCGTAATAGTTTTGTGATTGTCACCACCACGCCGATTGGTGTCAAAAGTTACTTCGATTTGACCTTCTCCGCCGGGTAACACTTCTTTGTTCTTCAACACAGCAGCTGTACATCCGCAAGAAGTGGTCACGCGATCAATCAAGAGGGTTCCCGCTCCAGTATTCCTTATTACGAATACGTGGGTCAAACGATCCCCTTCGGTAGCGTTCCCAAAATCGTGCATCTTTTCGACAAACTCGAGTTTAGGAGGCAATGCCGTTGTACTCGACGAAGGCTCTTTCTTTTTGCCCCGAACACATCCGACAGCGACATTCGAGATTGCCAACGAAACAACAACGAGTGAAATGAGCCGACAAGGATGGGTGAACACGCGCGGTAGCCTCCCTCGAGCCTGGTCAGGTTTCAAGCGCCATCGTTACGAATTATTGAAATTATAACAAATTGCCGGAACAAGTGCCTACCAGGCAATAGTGATGAGCCTGCCAGCGGCCCGACGACGGCGGGCTAGTCTGCTGGCGTCAAAAGCGGTGAGCCGCGCGACACCAATTGCGGTGTCGCAAAAGGTTGACCTTCGACGGTCAACAGTACGTCGACACTCCCCCAATGCTGACCAGGAATGATAGGTCGATCGAGGGGGAAAGCACATTCTAGACGCCCAACGATGCGCTGAAATTGAGGAAAGAGTCCGCGAATACCCAACCCTGCTGCGTGCTTGGGACGGATCTGATGCCAGTCGTCAAAAGCGTCGCCGGCATCGTAAAACGCAGCTAGTCCGAACAAGACGGTCCAGAGCCGCAGTGGCCGAGTGCGTATCTCAAAGTTCGACGTTACAAAATTCGATCCAATAAATTGTTGAGACGGATATCCTCTTAGGCGCGTATCGCCGCCAAGCGCGTATCGGACATGTAAGTAGTCGCGGTAGCGAGACAGTGACCCGCCATCATATATGATCCTAAACGGACCAATCGCAGGGGTCACGACCCGTACCCCGCCCTGCACAGTGGCATCGTTCTGGGATCGATTCGGTGTAGCTTCAAGAGTGTGAAGTCCCCAAGCTATCGCCAACCCGTCGCCAAGAGGCCAAGTGTATGACAGTCCAGTCACTATTCCCAGCAAATCACGCGATGATTGAGCGTAACGGCTTGCTGCATAGCCCTTCAGAAGCAATCGATAACCAATGGGGAAGTCTTCCTGAAGCCCCAGCGTTTCCACATCAATTAGAGAAACATACTCGTTCCGGTAAATATCAAGACGAGCGAATGGGCCGAGACGCGTGTCGCTTTGCTCGACTTCTCTTTTTAGGAACTCGGCAACAATAGTTGGATTGTGCGCGGACTGAGCGGAATCACTTGCAAAACGATTCTGCTGCGCTTCCAGACCCATAGATACATCCGTTTTGAAACGCAACCCATACGACCGCGTTAGGTAGGTAATCCAGTAGAGCTCCCTTGCGCGATACTCCCAAGGTACGTCGTCGTTCTCAGGGGTAGATGGTGAATCGTAGCGCCGCTCGACGAGCGTGCCGCTTGCATCAGGTACTAACCACGTAATTAGTCTGTCACTCCATGCTAGGGAAGTGCCGTATGACCATTGAGTATCGGAAGCGTACAGCGGCTGACCGAAACTAAAGCTTCCCACTGTTCCGTCGATTGTTCCGGTATCACGCCGAAATACGACGCTGCTTGATGCGAGAAAGCTCAGGTGTGAACCAAGAATGCGCGGGTGCGACGCTATGGCCCCCAATGAATTCGACAGTCTATCATAGACATAGAGACCCGCGATGCGAAGATGAGTGCCGGATACATTCTCTTCGCTCGGTTGGAGCAGCAGGTATTCCAGGCGACCGTTTCTGAGTCGAAGCGAAGTGTTTAGACGTAGACTCCAAACATCTTTGGTGACGATGAGAGCACGTACGTGCTTAACATCCGACCCTCGAGTGGGCACGACGAGTACCAATGACACCTGACGCAATGCTCGCAGTCGGCGGGCGGTTTCGGCTGCTCGCCACGCGACCCAAGGTTGCCCTGGACTCATCAACAGCTCCCTTGCCACAATTGACGGACGCGTCGTCGCGTGAAACCAATTTAGAAATCTTGGAGCTGGGTCCCTGGGTTCGAATACGTCGAGGGGAACAACTTCAACGCTTTCGAGCACCTTACCTTCAGGTGTCGGATCAACCTCCAGACCACGGGTTCTCAGCACAATATCAAGGGTTTCTTGCTCGTAGGGCGAGAGTCTGACGCCGGGCACCGCCGAACCAACCTCAGCGATTGGCGGCGCCTTTACGTCACCGGTGCTTGTGATATTTGAGAGCTTCTCATCAGCGGCTTGAGCATTGGCGACAATAAGCGCCGTCCATATCCAGAGTAAAATTTGCCGGAGTGTCACGGGGTTAGTCGCGCAGTGACGCTTCCGCCGCAGTCAAAGTTCGATCAATATCCGCTGATGTGTGTGCAGCCGAAATGAATGCGGCTTCTAGCTGCGAAGGGGGCCAATAGACGCCGCGCGCAAGAAGCCCACGGTGCCAACGGGCAAATCGATCCCGGTCAGCCTGACACGCCGTTGTGTAGTTGGTAACCGATTGAGCCGAAAAGAACAACGTTAGCATCGATCCGACTCGCTGAACGACACCCAACACCTTCTGGCGCCTTAGGATTTCATTAAGGCCACTCTCCAAACGTGCGCCAAGTTCATTGAGTGTTTGGTAGATCGGTTCGTCCAGGAGCTCGAGTGTGGCAATGCCCGCGGCCACAGCCAAGGGGTTCCCACTCAACGTTCCAGCTTGGTATACTGGACCGAGCGGCGAGACGCATTGCATGATGTCGCGACGTCCACCGTAGATCGCAAGTGGCAGTCCGCCGCCGACGACCTTACCGAGGCAAGTCATATCTGGCAAAACGCCGTAGTGCGCTTGTGCACCTCCCCGCGAAACTCGGCATCCGGTCATTACTTCGTCAAATATACTTACCGAATCGTGTTTAGTGCAGAGAGTGACTATTGTTGCAAGAAAGTCGCGGGCGGGCGGAACACACCCCATATTTCCTGCAATGGGTTCCACAATTACAGCCGCAATATCGCTGCCGCGTTCGCGGAATAGCGAGCTTAGCGCCGCGGTATCATTGTATGGCAAGGTTAATGTATATTGGGCAACGCCTTCGGGTACTCCAGCCGAGTCTGGAATACCAAACGTGCTAAGACCACTGCCGGCTTTCACGAGCAGACCATCCGAATGTCCGTGGTAGCCCCCTTCAAACTTGACAACGTAGTTTCTGCCGACGAACCCCCGCGCAACGCGAAGTGCGCTCATGGTGGCTTCAGTTCCACTTGAAACGCACCGTAACATCTGGATGCTCGGATACCGGTCAACGATCATTTCGGCGAGGCGAGTTTCCTGTTCCGTCGGGGCACCAAAACTAAGCCCGTTTTCCGCAGCCGCTCGCACTACCGATACGATTGCAGGGTGAGCGTGCCCCAATATTGCCGGGCCCCAGGATCCGACAAAATCAATGAATCCATTGCCGTCAGCGTCAAATATGCGTGCCCCTGAAGCGTGGACGATAAATGGCGGCGTGCCGCCGACCGCACGGTACGCCCGGACCGGACTGTTGACCCCACCGGGAATTACACGTTCAGCCCGCTCTAATAGACGCTTTGAAACTTGGCTTTGCATCAAAACGATGAATCTCCGCTTTGCCTGAAATTGTCAAGTCCGATTGCGTCGCGGCAATACTCAATCTTTGGTCCGCCGATTTTTTTCAGCTATGGCAGTACGCCAAGCTTCGAGCTCTGCACGCGCCGTTTCGGACCAGCGATATCGGGAGAACCGAGCCAGCAGCTGCGGAGTGTGATCGCCAACAACGTGTAGTTCCCTAAATACCGTGGATGCCGCGGTTAGTTTTTCGTAAGCCCGCTCATCCTCGTTCTGTTCCAGGGCAAGCCAAGCTTCTGCCAGCAGCAGATGCTGTTTGGGCTCTGGTTCGACAACGGCAACGCGGCGTGCGCGCCCGAGAGCGTCGCTCGCGAATTTGACATCGTGGCGAATGAGCCCCAATTGAGCACGAAGTACTAGCGAATCAAGCTCACAACAGCGGTCGAGAGTTTTCTTGCATATATCGATGGCCCGCTCGCTGTGAATATCGGCCATTTGTGAATCGTCGCAATCCACCCCTACCATGGCAAGTAAGCGTTCGCAGTCAGCTTGGTATTGAAGGGTACCCAGGGCAAAAAACGTAGCCAACGCATCTTGAGCCCCCCGTTCCGCGCTGTGATAATTTGAAAGCCGGTGTTCCACGCGGGCCAGCGCTAAGTCCGCCAAGGCAGCACCGAGTCTGTAGCCCGCCCGCTCAAACTCGGATCGCGCTTCTGTTGTACGGCGTCGAGCTCGTTCAACTTGTCCTTCCGCCTGTTCAATTGCGCCTAGCAGTAAAAGACATTGTCCACGACCGTGTGGCTGCGCCAATGACGCAAAATGTGCTTGCCCCTTCTCCACGTAGGATCGCGCCATCACCATGTTGCCGAGTGAATATTGAATCTCCGCAAGTGCGGCCTCGCATTGCGCCAGGCCCGCCAGATTGCCCGCGGACTCAAAGCTCGCCCTAGCCTGCTCGACGAGCGTAAGCCCCGCAGTTGGTCGACCTTGCTCTGCTGTTATACAACCCAGCAGACGCAACGACTGGGCCAGATTCTCCGTATCTGCGAGTTCTTCAAAGGTGACCCTCGCAATCTCTGCGTGCATGCTTGCTTCTTCGACACGCGCCACTTGTCGGTAGGCTTCGGCTTGCCACCGATGTTTCAAAGCCAGCGTATGGCCCTGAAGTTTGCCCTTGAGCAAGTCAAGATCAGAGAGCAGTGACAACGGCTCTCGAGCACCGCCGCCCGAGGTCTGAAGGTAAGAGAATAGTATGTTCGCCGCCGCCTCAGGATCGCCGGCTCCCAGGAGATTGGTTATGCGTTGCCGCACAACCCGTCGCGTCCCCGCCAACGGGTGTTTCGCGAGGGCTTCGGATGCCGCGCGAAATATGCGGCGACTGTCATCCCTTTGTGCCAAGTGTGACGATAAGTGCTCGAACAATAGCGCATGCGGCCAGCCGTATCGGCCTGGCCCTCGGGGCACGAGGATTTCGGCGTTCTGTAGGCTCAAGATGGCATCGTCAGCGGGCAATTCTAGTGTAGCGAGTAGTGCGTGCAAAACAACACGACGAATATCTGCGCCCAGCGATGCTGCCGCATACGGGGCGACCCGGTGCTCTGCGGGCAAAGCGGCAATTCGGCTGTCCCACAATTCGGCCGTCGTATGTGGACGAACAGCCAAAATTTCTGCCGGGACGTGATACCGACCGGCGACTCGCGTCATGTCTCCGGACAATGCCCAGGCGTGCAACTGTTGTAAGGCAAATAACGGGTTGCCGCGGCTTCGGCGCGCAGCCTCCTCGACCGCTGCGTCGTCAAGAGGCAGTGAGGCGCGAACCAGTGCGCAAGTCGTATCGCTGTCCATTGGACGCACTTCTAACGTCCGCGTAAAAATACGTTCGCAAAGAGGTCGCAACTTGTCCGCGAGCGACGGTTCGAGCTGATAATCCTCATCACGAATCGTTGCCACCATGACGAATCGCTGGTCTGCTTCTTCTTCGTGAAGACGGGTAAGGCCAGATATCGTAGCGTCGCTGGCGTGGTGCAAGTCATCCAACCACAACATCATTGGGCGGCCACGAGCAATCCGCCTTAGAGTGTATCGCATCACCATGCGACGTGTTTCAGGTGTGTCCAGCGAAAAGCGAATTCCGCTTGGTCCTATAGGTTGATCACTGATGGGTCCGAGCGGTCGCAACCATTCCGCAACGCCTGCCACCCAGGTGCGGCCAACCTTGTCGTTACGGCCGATTTTCCAGCGGGCTAGTAATGTGCGCTCTATGGAGTCCCGATCGGCTCGCTCGAAATTGAAGTACTGCGTGACCGCACCCAACATTCCGTCAAGCGGGCCCCGCGGAGCTCGATAGCGCGCCCGCAGCGGCACCATGGAACCTTGCTCATGAACGGTTTCATAAAGCCATTCCGCAATTCGACTTTTTCCAACGCCGGCCGGACCAACCAATATGATAAGTTGGTGGGCTGGGCCTTGTCCGAGGATTGCTTCGCGACAGGCCGTCTGTAGTGCCTCCCTTAGCTCATCGCGACCTACCAGTGGACTGGGGCGAATGCTCAAAAGCCCTGGGCTGCGCTCTGCGGTTGCAACGCTTAGAACTGGTCGCGGTGGGTGCATTGGTGGCGGACGCGGCTTCGCCGTCGATTCTTCCTTTCGCGGCATAGGCGGAAACCGGAAGGTTCCGGGTTCAACATCATTGGATGGTTTCCACCGCAGCCATTCCGAACGAGCTTCGCTGGCAAACTCCCACCTATCCCAAGGTTGCTTGGCAAGCAATCGCAATACCCAGTGTACCGAATCATGGGGCGCGTCGGAACGAACGCGTGGGGCAATTGGAACATCGAATGCGTGATGTCGCAGCAGCTCCTTGGATTCCCCAGTGAAAGGGGCTTTACCGCTAAGCATCCTGTAAACGATGCAACCCAGCGAATAGAGGTCAGTCGCACCGCAAACATTGTGGCTTTCATGTTGAATTTGTTCAGGCGCCATGTAACCAGGAGTACCCGCGCCAGCGTGTGGTGTAAATTCCAGAGGCTTGGAGCCGTCTAAACGTTCATCATGACGATCTTGTTTTAGCCATGCGAGACCGAAATCGAGAACGTGTACGCGGGGCGGCCCATCCGGGTGTTCTTCAACGAGAATGTTAGATGGTTTCAAATCTCCATGGATTATTCCAAGTGCATGCGCGTGAGCCAGAGCGCCCAGGATCTGATCCACGACTGACCAGATGAGCGCAAAGGTCATTCGCGCATGCGACAAATCGTGCAATGATACTCCGACGGCCAAGTCCATCACCAAGAAAGGTGACCCGTCATTGAACTGACCAAAATCACGAGCTCTCACGATACTGGGATGGTCCAACGTGGCCAGAGCTTTGGATTCCTTATAAAACCAGAGCACATATTCGTTCGCCAGTGGACCTTCAGGGATGATGACGCACTTCAGTGCGACTTCGTCACCGCAGTACGTATCATGACACCGATAAACGATGCCCATTCCACCTTCGCCGAGAATGCTAAGCACTTCGTAGCGATCGGCCAGTATCTGACCCGGAGTAACTCCACTCGGGCTCTCAGGCGTTGGTTCTCGGGCGAGTTCGCGTCCCGCGGGTTCGAGCTTCGCGGCTGAAGGAATGCTCGGCGGACCGCTATCGAGGGCAGCCCAGAGATCCGCTTCCGCTTCCACCGCACGAGCGCGCTGGGGTCGTTGCCGTCGCGTCGCCGGGTCACTCGACTGTTGCCAGATTGCTGGGCTTTCATTGCCAATATCTTGTCGC
>Ga0075520_1000559_pt1 | contig 16604 bp, 11 predicted proteins | sample NGEPerB_FD_75100 | JGI IMG/M metagenome (GOLD analysis project Ga0075520, IMG submission 75100) | Arctic peat soil microbial communities from the Barrow Environmental Observatory site, Barrow, Alaska, USA - NGEE PermafrostAB12-B | ecosystem: Environmental > Terrestrial > Soil > Wetlands > Peat ... | reverse complement strand
TGAGAATCGCTGGCTTTGGCGGGCGAACATTCGGCGCATGGAATTTGAGGAAGTTCGGGATTCGTTGCTGGCGATTGGCGGCAAGCTCGACGAAACGATCGGCGGAAAGCCCGTGACCCTGGGGGCGTATCCTTATTCGACCCGCAGAACGATCTACGGTTACATCGACCGGCGCGATCTCCCGGAGCTGTATAACCAATTCGATTTTGCCAATCCTGACATCACGACGGGGAAGCGTTACGAAACGATCGTGCCGCAACAGTCCCTGTTCCTGATGAACAGCCCGTTTGTGATCGAGCAAGCCAGGAATCTCGCGAGTCGGTCTGATTTCACATCGCTGGCCAACGACCAGGAAAAGGTAAAACTGCTTTATGAGATCGTTTACCAGCGCGAGCCCAGGCCGGAGGAAATCCGGCTTGGTGTTGATTTTGTGTTGCAGTCGCCGGATTACGAGACAGTGCCGCGGATGGCTGGAGATGGAATTGGGCGCGCGCGCCGCAGGCCGGCAAACCCGGTGAAGGCAAAAAGGTTGGAAGCTTCATTTGCCAGCATCCCGGAAGGGGAGCGCAAGCCGCTGACGCCCTGGGAAAAATACGCCCACGCACTCTTGCAGGCAAATGAAGCCATGTTCGTGAATTGAAGCCAGGATTGGACTGCAAAGAGGTTGGCCGCACATGGCGGAATCCTGTAGCCTTGTTTCCATGAGCGAGGTGACTCTCATCCTCAACGCGCTCCAGCAGGGCGATCCCAAAGCTGCCGACCAACTGCTCCCGGTGGTTTACTCCGAACTTCGCAAACTCGCCGCTCACAAAATGTCCAGCGAAACGCCGGGCCAGACGTTGCAGCCCACGGCGCTGGTTCATGAAGCATGGCTGCGCCTGGTCGGCGAGGACAGCCAGGCCCAGTTTCAAAGTCGCGCGCATTTCTTCGGCGCGGCCGCCGAAGCCATGCGCCGGATTCTCATCGAGCGGGCGCGGCGAAAGCAGGCCCTTCGCCACGGCGGAGGCCAGCAGCGGATCGATATGGATGAGATCGACATCTCGGCTCCGGGAAATGACGAGCAATTGCTCGCGGTGAACGACGCGTTGGAGCGCCTTTGCGCCATCGACGCGCAGAAGGCCGAATTAGTGAAGCTGCGCTATTTCGTCGGCATGACCTTGGATGAAGCCGCGCTGGTGCTTGGGATATCCAAAGCGACGGCTAAACGGTGGTGGGCTTACTCCCGAGCGTGGCTGTTTGGGGAGATCAAAGGTCAGGGCATCTGAGATGGAAGGCCGCGCGCAGCGCGGCCCTACCCGCGTTGGTAGGGGCGCACTGTGTGCGTCCGGCTGCGCGCCAGCGTAGCCATGACGGGAATAACATCGCGTGTGGCGGCCTGCGAACTCGGATTGCGCGCAGGGTTCGCCTGGCCGCGCGCAGCGCGGCCCTACCGGGGTCAAACCATTTCCAATGAACTCGATCTGGACGCAAGTCTCCTCACGTCGTCTGCTACGGGGAGTTTGAGGCCGGATTCACACTTGCCTCTGCACCTCGATACCTCACACTTGCGAACAAGAGACGTAATCCTTTGCTGGAGCAAAATATGGACGCAATCATTCCGATCGTTCTCCTGGTAATTTGCATCCCGCTTGCGCTGGCCATTTGGCTGATCGTGCGCGTTGTCCAGGGAGATAGGCGGATTGAAGAACTTAGCCGGCGCACGGGCGAGCTCGAATTGGAGGTTCGCAGGCTCAAATCAACAGCGGCCGGCCCGCGCGAAGCTCCTCCGAAACCCGCCGAAACGTTCGCGCAAAAAGCCCCGCCGGCGCCGGTGATCGTGCAAGCACCCGAACCGATTTCTGCCAAAGCTCCATCCTTTGAAAGCCTGGCTGCCGCGCCTGCCTCGGAGGCTGCGCAACCCCCGCCGCCACCGCCTCTTCAGCCTGAACCCAGCCGGACGGAGTCACCGTGGTCGCCCGGAAAATTCGCCCCGGCGATCGATTGGGAAAAATTCATGGGCGTGAAATTGTTCGCGTGGATCGGCGGCCTCGCCCTCTTTCTCGGCGTCGTGTTCTTCGTCAAGTACTCCTTCGATCACAACCTTATCCCGCCGGAATTGCGAGTCGCCATCGGCTTCATCACCGGACTGGCCCTTCTGGCCGGCGGCATGGTGTTGCATCGACGACGGCAATATGTCGTCGGCGCCCAGGCGCTGTGCGCCACGGGAGTTGTCATTCTGTACGCGGTGACGTTCGCCTGCCGGTCCATTTATCATTTCGAGTTTTTTGGCTCCGTGCCGACGTTTCTCCTGATGGTGCTCATCACCACGACCGCGTTTTACATCGCGGTGCGCCTGGAAGCTCTCGTCGTCGCCATTCTCGGCATGCTGGGCGGATTTCTGACTCCGATTCTTGTCTCGACGCACCAGGACAACCCGCTCGGCCTGTTTGGCTACATTGCCATTCTCGATGCCGGTTTAATATTTGTCGCCCTGAACCGCCGCTGGTTTTTCCTGACCGCGCTTGCCGCCCTTGGGACAGTGATCATGCAAATTGGCTGGGCCGATGAATTCTTTGTCGCGGGAAGATACTTTGAAGGCGGCAAAATCATGATAGCGCTTGCGGTGCTGTTTGGGTTCGCGGCTTTCTATCTCGCGGCCAATTGGCTCGCCAAACGGCGGGGAAGAACCGATTTGTGGCTGGCGGGTTCCACCCTCGGCCTCGTTGCGGTCGCCCTGGCCCTCACGGCGTGGTTTCTGCATTTCCCCCCGCTGGCGCAAAGGCCCTGGCTGATGTTTAGCTTCGTGTTTGCCCTGGACCTGATCGTCATCGGGCTGGTTGTGCTCGAGGACAGAATATCCGCGGCTCAGTCGGTTTGCGGCCTTGTCATTTTCGGGTTGCTCGGTGCATGGACGGGAAATTCGCTGACGAACGCGCTGCTCAACGCGGGGCTGTCGTTTTGTTTTATTTTTGCGATCGTTCATTCCGCCGCTCCGGTGTTCCTGCAGCGGCGGCGAGGGACCAGGGCGCCTGGACTGGCGGCGCATGCATTTCCGATCATCGCCCTTGCGCTTGTCCTGGTTCCCATTTTCAAGCTGGCTGAAGTTTCCTTTTTGGTTTGGCCGTTCGTCCTCCTGGTGGATGTTCTGGCCATTGTGCTCGCGGTGGTGACGGTGACGCTGGCGCCGGTGATTGCGGTCCTGCTGCTGACGCTGGCCGCAACGGGCGCGCTTCTTTTCAAAATTCCGGCCGACCTGACCGGCCTGGCAGTTCCATTCTGGCTCCTTGGCGCCTTCGCGGTTTTCTTCTTTGCCGCGAGCACGTGGCTTGTTCGAAAATTCGCGCCCAGGGCTTTTCAAACCGGCCTGAGGTTCGGCCAGGACCTCAACACGCCCGGCGATATTGCGGCGGTCCTGCCGGCGTGCTCGGCCGTGCTTCCGTTCCTGTTGCTAATCATGGCCACGCTGCGCCTGCCGCTGATCAATCCTTCCCCAATTTTCGGCCTCGCGCTGCTGCTGGTCGTGCTGTCCCTTGGCGTGACAAGATTATTCCTGCTCGAATGGATGCCTGCGATCGCGCTGGTATCCCTGATGGGACTGGAATGCGCGTGGCATTTCAACCGGCTGGATCCGGCCAACCTGGGCCAGCCTTTGCGGCTGGTCCTGGCGTGGTACTTGATCTTTTATGCGGTTTTCACCGTCTTTCCATTCCTGTTCCTCCGCAAGTTTGCCGAAAAAGTCGGACCCTGGGGGGCTGCCGCAATGGCCGGTCCGCTTCAGTTCTTCCTGACGTATCGCCTCGTTAAACTCGCCTGGCCAAACCAATTCATGGGCCTGCTGCCCGCGGCATTTTCAATTCCAGCATTGCTCGCCCTTGTCATCGTTCTGAAAAACATTCCTGCGGCGAACAAGGCGCGCATGACCCAGTTGGCGTTGTTTGGAGGCGTCGCGCTGTTTTTTATCACGCTCATTTTCCCCATACAATTCGATCGCCAGTGGATCACCATCGGCTGGGCGCTGGAAGGGGCGGCGCTGCTATGGCTGTTCCATCGAGTGCCGCATCCGGGTCTGCGGCTCACCGGCGCCGGCCTGCTTGTCGCCGCATTTGTCCGGCTCGCATTCAACCCGGCAGTGCTCGAGTATCATCACCGGTCCACAACACCGATTTGGAACTGGTACCTGTACACCTACGGCATCGCCACCGCCTGTTTGTTCGCGGGGGCGCGATTGCTTGCCGCGCCGCGCAACAGAATCTTCCGCCTCAACGCGCAGATCCTGCTCGCCAGCCTCGGCATAGTGCTGGCTTTCTTTCTCCTGAACATCGAAATCGCGGATTACTTCAGCCAACCGGGGTCGACGTTGACCTTTCAGTTTGAAGGCAACTTTGCGCGGGACATGAGTTACTCGATTGCATGGGCGCTGTACGCCCTGGTTCTGCTGGTCATCGGCATAGCCAGGAACATCCCCGGACCCCGATATGCCGCCATGGGATTGCTGTGCCTGACGCTCCTGAAACTGTTCCTGCATGACCTCGCCCGCCTCAGCCAACTTTACAGAATCGGCGCGTTCATCGGCGTCGCCGTCATCGCCATTCTCGCATCCTTCGCTTACCAGCGCTTTTATTCCCTGGCCGGCAAAGACACCAAAACCAAAGATGAACCGGCTCCCTAAAATGGACGGAGATTCTGACCACGGATGGACACGGATGAAGGATGTCGAAAGTCGAGAGTCGAGTGTCGAGAGCAAGATAATTGGAATGCAGTCCGTCCATGAGCCTCGACTCTCGACCCTGGACCTTCGACCGCCTTTTTTATCCGTGTCCATCCGTGGTAAGAATTTAAAATCGCAATCCCGAACAGTGGTTTGGACTGCCCTGGCGCTGTGGGCATGCGTTATTTCCAGCAGTCCCGCGGCGCCCTTGCCTTCGGGCTGGCGGTACGACCAGGAATTCAACGTCCCGGCGCCGGGCCTGGTCAAACTGAGTTTGCCCCCGGCAACACTCGACAGCGCGCGACCCTCGCTCGAGGACGTGCGCGTCCTGGACGACAGCGGCACTGAGACGGGTTATTTCATTGAGCGGCCCTTGCCCGCCGTGAAGATCATTCAAAACGTCAAGTCGTTCCAGGTTTCGATGCAACCGCGCAGCACCATTATTACTGTGGAAACCGGAATTGCGCAGCCGCGGGACACCATCGGCCTGGAAACCCCGGCTTCTGATTTCATCAAGCCGATGCGTGTGGAGGGTTCCAGGGACGGAAAGAACTGGCAGATTCTCTCGCAGGGGCAACCGATTTTCCGGCAGTTGAACGGGGCGAGCCGGATGGCCGTTTCCTTTCCATCCGGCGCATGGGCGTGGCTGAAGCTGACTGTCGACGACCAGCGATTTGCGCCCATACCGTTTACCGGCGCGCGGGTCCATGCAACGGTCCTCGAACCTGCTCCGACCGAGTGGATGCCGGCGGCGATTTCCGAACGCAACGAGAACCCCGGTGAGACGCGGATCGCGGTGAATCTCGGCGCAGCGAACCTGAGCATTGCCAATGTGCGGATTGGGACTGCCGAGCCGTTGTTCACGCGACGGGTCAGGCTGGCCGTGCCGCAGGTCTCGGAAGAATCCATTCGCGAACAAAACGTCGGGCAGGGTGTTATTTACAAGGTGGCCGTAGAAGATCAGCCTGCGTCCGAAAACCTTGTGGTGCCGCTGGGGCAATTGGTGCGCTCGCGCTGGTTGTGGTGGTGCTCCTCTTGATCATCTCGCGATTGCTGCCGAAAGCCCCGCCGCCGCCGGCTGCTTGAATGGGGGCGCTTTTCCGAGGCACTGAATCCATTTGCGCTTTGGTGTGTGCGATTTAGGATCTGCCGATCATGCTGACCCTGGAGCAACTTGGTGAATTGCTGGAAGAAAATCGCGCCGCAGCACACACGCGCGTGAAGGAGTTTGCAGTCGGCGGAAAGAATTTTGCCTTCAACTCCCGGTCCGCAATCATGGGAGTCATCAACTTGTCCGCGGATTCCTGGTACCGCGAAAGCGTCTGTCTTACTTCGGACAGTGCGGTCCAGCGCGGTCGATTGTTGCATGAGCAAGGCGCTGATATTATCGACATCGGCGCGGAATCCACGCTGGCGCACGCCGCGCGGCTGGATGCTCCGGGGCAAAAGTCGAAACTCCTCCCCGTGATCCAGGGTCTTCGGGCGGCCGGGGTCCTGGTCTCCATAGAAACCTACGACGCGGCTGTGGCCAGGGCTGGATTGGAAGCCGGGGCGAGCATCATGAACCTCACCGGCACGGATGCGAGCGACGATTTCTTTCGAATGGTTGCGGCGCACGAGGCCGCAGTGATTCTATGTTACGTGCAGGGGAGGAATGTGCGCGAGGTTGCCGATTTTGATTTCAGCGCCGACCCTGTGGAAGCCATGCGCGAGTATTTTGCGCGGCAAATCGATCGAGCGACCCGCAATGGAGTCGAGCGGATCCTGGTTGATCCGGGGCTTGGATTTTATTATCGCAATCTTCAGGACAGTGCCGTTCGGGTGCGCCACCAGATGGCGGTGTTCCTGAATACCTTTCGGCTGCGCGCGCTCGGTTTTCCGGTGTGTCATGCGCTGCCGCATGCTTTTGAGTACTTCGGAGAAGAGGTTCGGTGTGCGGAACCGTTCTTTGCCGTTCTGGCTGCTTTGGGCAAAACGGACCTGTTCCGCACGCACGAAGTGCCGCGCGTTCGGGCAGTGTTGGAGACGCTGCGGGCGTTTTGAGGAGTGGGGACGGCTCGTCCCCAAAGGTTTTCAGATAGCCGCGCTCTTACGAGACGCGGCCACCGCGGCCACAGAGGAAAACCCCCTCTTCGCCTGACTTCGTCATCCAACTCTCCAGGACGCGGAGACCGTGCCGGGCGAGAATCGAGCGCGCCAGGACTGGAGTGTAGCGATACGAAAAGAAAAGTCGGACGGACTCTCCGCGCTTAAATCGAAAGCGTTCCCCGTATAATTGGACCGTGCGCGTCCGAACAAAAACGAAGTCGGCCACGATCCGCTTCAGTGTCCGGACTGTCTCGATCGAGAAGCGCAGTTTCCCATCCGAGTCAGCGATTCCAACGTCGTGGAGGAATGTCATCAACCAGTCGCGGGTGAGGGCGTTGTCGTATTGGGGAAGGATCATTTTCATCCCAGCCTGGTAATCGTCTCCAGGAGCGAGATTGGCGCTGAACAGCAGGAGATCCGCCGGTCGGACCAATTTCCTGAGGATGGGAAGGACGATTTGGGGTTTAAAGTTGGGAATCATGCCAAAGAACGTGACGAGGCGGGCCGCGGATTTGGGTGCGGGCGATGAAAGCACCTTTGGAAGGTCGGTTGCGGTCGCCAGGTCGCACACGAGAGGAAAGCAGTTTCCGGGCGGCACAGCGGCGAGGGCCGCCTGCCGGGCAGTCAAGACCATGGCGCCGCTGACGTCACAGGGAGTATAAAAGATTTTCCGACCTGCGGAATTCAAACGTCGCAGGAGGCGGGTGTCCTTTTGGCCTCCGCCGCAGCCGAGCCCGATCACATGAATTTGCCTGGCGCGGATGAACGAAGCTGCGGCTTTAAAAGCGAGATTGTACGTGACGGCGCAGTCGGCATCGTTGCGCGATGGGGAGCAGGCCTGGTGCAAAGCCAGCCATTGCAGGGCCTGCTTGTGAGTGGCGTAGTGGAATTTGTGGTTCACCTGCCGCCGTCGCAGCGATTCCAGGAAATCGTTCTGGACGTTTTCGGGGAATTGGCTGGAGTGAATGGTAACGTCGGCGGTGGAGCCCATGGAATGGTTGTGGCCTAAAAGGTGGAAAAACACAAGACTCCCCGCCCCTTGAGGGTCTGATTCAATGTGACGGTCACAGCCCAGTGCCTGGATTTCGTTCCCAATTTTTACGTACTCAATCAATTTTAAATGGAATTGGGAAACGTTCAGGAGTAGAACTGACAGCAGGTTGACTTGATACGACACGACCATCATATTCGGGCCGGTATGGACTTCGACATTACAGGTCTGCTGGAGCACTGGGACTACAAGCCCGGGCAGGTCGTCGTGCGCAAGTTCAAGGGCAAGGACGGCCAGGAGAAGATCCAGCTCCGGGTCGACCTTGGGCTGCTGCAGATGAATACCGAAGGCCGCCCCGATGGCAAACGGCCCTTCGGCCATGAATCCTTGTTCGCTTACTTTCAATCCAAACTGTATCGCCACCTGGCCCAGCACGGCGGCAGCGACGGCGAGTTTAAACTGAAGGCTGAGGATTGCGCGAAGCTCCAGATCGAATCGTTGCAATACCACCATCGCTACATCTGCCTGCTGCAACTGGCTGATTACGCCGGCGTGGTGCGTGACGCCAAGCACAACCTGGCTGTATTCGATTTTGTGGCAAAGCATTCCACCTCCGAAGAAATGGCCTGGTCTCTGCGGCAATTTCAGCCGCAACTCCTGATGATTCTGACCCGAGCCCTCACGATGGAAGCCATGGAAGCCGACGATTACCCGGCAGCCATTGACCAAATCGAAACCGGACTGGAACAAATCCGCGACTTTTACCGCGAGCATTCCAAACAGGATTTGATGGAACAAAGCGGCGAGATCCATTCGCTGGAAACCTGGCTTTTGGAAATGCGGGCCAACCGTCCTCTGTCCGCGAAGGAAAAGCTCGAAAAAGCCCTCAGCGACGCTGTGCAGCGCGAAGATTACGAACGCGCGGCCCAGATGCGCGACGCTCTTCGCAACCTGAAATCCAACTCGTAAGATCAGACCGCGATCGGGGCCTTGATGGGGGGATGCGGATCGTACCCGGCCAATTCGAAATCCTGGAACGTGAACTCGTGGATGTTCCGGATCGCGGGATTGAGTTTCATGACCGGCAAGGGGCGGGGCTCGCGGCTTAGTTGCAGTTTTGCCTGGTCCAGGTGATTGGCGTAGAGGTGAAGATCCCCGAACGTATGGACGAATGTGCCCGGCTTGAGGCCGCAAACCTGCGCCACCATCATTGTGAGCAGCGCGTAGGAGGCAATATTGAACGGCACACCCAGGAACAAGTCGGCGCTGCGCTGGTATAACTGGCAGCTCAACTCGCCCTCCAGAACATAGAATTGAAATAGGGCGTGGCAGGGCGCCAGCGCCATTTGGTCCAGCTCCCCGACATTCCAGGCGCTCACAATATGGCGGCGGCTTTGGGGATCGGTTTGAATTTGCCGAATCACCTGGTCAATCTGGTTGATGGAACGCCCGTCCGGAGCGCGCCAATCGCTCCATTGAGCGCCATAGACCCGGCCCAGGTCGCCCTGCGCATTCGCCCACTCGTCCCAAATCGTCACACCGTGCTGGTTCAAATACTGGATGTTGGTGTCACCCCGCAGGAACCAAAGGAGCTCATAAATGATGGATTTGACGTGGAGCTTTTTTGTCGTCAGCAGGGGAAAGCCCTTTGCGAGGTCAAACCGGGCCTGCTCACCAAATACAGAGTAAGTGCCCGTGCCGGTGCGGTCGGCTTTAAACCGGCCAGTGTCCAGAACGCGCCTGAGAAGTTCCAGGTATAGAGTCATGCCAGCGCCGTTGAGCTCGCCATAGCGTGAAAGCATTGGAAAGCATTGAAGTCAGCCAATCAAGCCAATCCTGCAATGGGGAAGGTGCGAGGTCAGAAGTGAGAGGGGAGAGGGACCGATGGCCGAAATTACCTCTCCCCTCTCACTTCTGACCTCGCACCTCCATCCTTGCCTTTCCTCCGGGAGACGGCTTGGCGAAGAATATATTCGACCTGTCCGTTGAGGCTTCGCAGTTCATCCTGCGCCCAGGACTCCAGCTCGGTCCAGAGCGCAGGATCAATTCTCAACAGGAAGGATTTTCGCTCCGCCATCAGCCGTTCAGTTGTAAAGGGTGCCGGCGTTCACCACCGGATGGACTTCGGATTCGCCGCACAACACCACCATCAGGTTGCTGACCATGGCCGCTTTGCGCTCGTCATCCAGATGGACCACTTGTTTCTCGGCCAGGCTTTTGAGGGCCATGTCGACCATGCTGACGGCGCCCTGGACGATTTTCTGCCGGGCATCGATGACCGCCTCGGCCTGCTGGCGGCGAAGCATGGCCTGGGCAATCTCCGGCGCGTACGCCAGATGGGTCAGCCGGGCTTCATCGACGGCAACGCCTGCTTTGCCGAGGCGCTCCTGAAGTTCGTCCTTCAACGCCAGCGACACGTCCCCGACATTGCTCCGCAACGTGATTTCGTTCTCTTCACCATGATCGTAGGAGTAACGGCTCGCGAGGTGACGCAATGCGGATTCACTTTGCGTTTGGACGTATTTTTCAAAATCATCGACGTCAAAGATCGCCTGGGCAGTGTCCTGCACCCGCCAGACGACGACGGCGGCGATTTCGACAGGGTTGCCGCGCTTGTCGTTCACTTTGAGCCGGTCGCCGTTCAACGTGCGCGCGCGCAGGGAAATTTTGTAACGCGGCAATGTCGCCCGGAAACTTTGGGCGCTCTCGGGTTCTGATTTGGATTTTCCATGCTGCTGGAGAGCCGCGCGCAGCCGGCCCTGGGTATTATTCGAATAGAAAGGATTGCTCCAATGAAATCCGCTGTCCCGCACCGACCCTTTGTAGGCGCCGAATAGGATCAGAACACGTGCTTCGTTTGGCTGCAGCGTGAAGAAGCCGGTGGCCAGCACGATGCCGGTGATTTCCGAGAGTATGGAAAAAACAAACAGCGGCCAAAAAGGATGGTTTTGGGCGCGAATACCCTCCGTGATCGAATAAATGAACAGAGCAATGCTCCCCAACAACACAACAATGATGAGCGCCAGCATCGTCGATCCTTTCAAAGTTCCAACCGTCTTTTCCTGATGAGAGTTTATCGAGTTCATAATTGTGCTTTCCTGACGCTGATGCGCAGCGATAGCTAAGTGATATCATAATGCAATCGCGTCGTCAATAAACCAATCTCGTTAGTTATGAGGGGCATGGGAACAATGGGTGAAAAACTTGGATTCTGCGGGTTAGGCTTCCTGGTGTGCTGTAACAGAAACCCTCACCCCGGCCCTCTCCCATCGGATGGGAGAGGGTGTCCGACTTGTCCGACTGGAGTTTCCGCCGGCACTTTGGCCATGTGGTATTCGCGGGCGAGCTCGTCGAGAAGAACGGTGATGACGCTCTGGAGGGTTCTCTGGTCGCGCCGGAGCCACCATACCATGACCGGGGCGGACAGCAGCAGCAACCAGGACCACGGACGCCAGGAATTTCCCATTCCAATCACAAGCAGTTCTATTCCCAAAATTGCCCAGAACAGGATCTGCGCTGCCAGGGACCATCGTGAACGAAGCCTGCAGCGAATCATCTGCCGGTCCTGGCTGTAATCTTCGGCTACCGTTGTCAGTTGCAAACGGGACCAGCGGCTCCCATATATTTCCAGGTCATACTCGCTCCAACCGATATCCGATCGCCGTGACCAGCCTTCGCTGTCCAGTCGCTGGGCGATTGCGGTGATGAACGCCAGCCGTTCCAGGCGCTTTTCGGACCAATACTGAACCTGTCCCAGCTTTTCGCTTGAGGCTCGCAGCGCGACGGAATCCAGTGATTGACGCTCGCCGACGGGGGAAGTGCGAAACGCCAATCGGCCCCGGTGTCGCGCCCAGCCGCGCACGATGGGCTGGAGGAAAAAAAGCAGTCCGACCAGGGGTCGCGACCACCACCTGGTCTTGTTTCGCGGCAGCGCGGCCTGGACGGCGGCTCCCGCGCAGACGCCGATCGGCAGGAGCAGGCTCGCGAAGGCGAGCGGGAACAGCGCAGGAAATACCACCGTCAATACCCACAGCGGCAGCAGAACAAAGGCATAATACCCCAGCGTCGTGCACAGCATCAGCGTCGAGGCTGGTTCCGAAGTGTACAGTTTCTGAAAATCCGCGCTCCCGAACAGCCCGTGGTAAATCACGGGCGACTGGATATCCAGGCCCAGCTTTGAAGGACCATAAATGCGCCCGCGCCAGATACTGTCGCCGAACGCGTTGAAATTTTCCGGGTGTTTCTGGACCAGCATCGACTCCGCTTCGCCATATCCCCGCTGCTGTTTCAAGTACTCGGAAACCGTGGAGCGGCGGTAATGCCACACCAGCGCCGAAGGGCTGAATCCGATCTGATACCCGCACTGCTGCAACCTCCAGCAGAGGTCGACATCATCTCCCGCTTTGCGGAACGTGGGATCAAACCCGCCGATTTCCTGCAGCACGGATTTATAAAACGCCATGTTGCAGCCCGGGATATGCTCCGCCCTGCGATCCGTCAGCATAACGTGCATCGGGCCGCCCGGTGAAACCATCACGGCCGAGGCCACGTAGGAATCTTCCGGGGGCAGCAAATTGGGACCGCCGATCCCGGCAAAGCTGCCGTCGAGGAGATCGCCGACCAGGTAATAAAGCCAATCTTCATCGGCCCGGCAGTCGGCGTCTGTGAACGCGATCACTTCGCCCGATGCGGCCGCGATGCCGGTATTTCGAGCCGCGGAAAGGCCGAAGTTTCGTTCATGCCGGATGGAAATGAACTTGTTGGCGCTCTCGCCGGCCTCGCCATACCGGTTGCGAATTTCTCCTGCAATTTGCGAGGTGCGGTCGGTGGAGCCATCATCCACCAGGATGACTTCGTAATCCGGATAGTTCAATCGCCTGAGCGAATCCAGGCACGCCAGGAGGGTGCGTTCGGCATTGTAGCTTGCGACGACCACCGAGACTTTCGGGCAGCGCGGCAGCGGGAAATAGGGCGCGGCGTGGAACATTTTTCGGACGACGCCAAAAGATTCTTTCGTGCGCCGATCGGCGGTGACGAGTCCCATCTGCCAGTCATCAACGAGCCGTCCTCCGCGAAACCATTCATCGGTATAGGTAAAGACCACCGTCCCGGCCAAACCGCCGCGGAAAGCGTTTTCGATCTGCCAGGCCAGCGCTTCGCATTTGCGCGCTTCACCCTCGCGAAGCGAATCGATGCCGAATTCGCCGAGGATCAACGGCCTGGAATCCGCGATGAGTTGCAGGCGCGAGAGATAATTCCGATACGGCCGTTGGTCGTGGAGGTAAACGTTGAAACAAATGAAATCCGGAGTTTGCGGCTGCAGGAATTCCGTGGGTGGAAAATTCGTGAACGTGCAGAGGCAGCCCGGATCGGCGTTGCGCGCCTCGGTGATGAGGTCATCGACGAGACGGGCGACGATCTTGGTCCCGGCCCACCGAACGATATCGGGAGGAAATTCATTGGCGACGCTGTAGGCGAAGACGGCTGGGTGATTGGCACAGGCTTGCACCGCGGTGCGAACAGCCCGCCGCGCTTCGGATCGCCGGCGCTCGGAATCGAAGCACAGATGCTTGTTCCAGGGGATATCGATCAGGACTTTGAGATTCCACTCCGCGGCAGCATCCAGGAACCGGCGTGGGGGAACGTGATAGACCCGCAACACATTGGCGCCCAGCTCGCGGATTTGGGCCAGGTCGGCCCGTGTTTGTTCCGGGGAAGCGAAGAAAAGGCCCTGCGCGCCGGGGGCCAGGGGCCCGTATGCGATGCCTTTGACGTAAAATTTATGCTCCCCCAGCCGGAAAAACTTTCCGTCGACAACAACGCGAGTGCGGGGAGAGACCTCAGATGCCATGGGAGTTAGACGGCGCTGCCGCGATAATTAGTCATTCGTGTCGGGAATACCAGACGGGCGCGATCGAGGGAAGTGGGAAATGGAGGGAGGTCGAAAGGCGAAGTGCGAAGGACGAGCCAGGAGTGGGGACGGCTCGTCCCCACTTCTTTGCCGCTCGACCCTCGGCTCTCGACCAGCAGTTTTGTGCTTGCGTGCGGCGGGTTGGGCACGATTGTCTGTTGAGGTAATGAAAACGTTGCCTCACACACGATCGTGCTTCGTTTGCGGTGAATCCAATCCTGTCGGCCTCAAGCTGCGGTTTGAGACCGACGGCCGGATCGTTCAATCGCGGTTCACCGCGTGCCCGGAACACGTGGGCTTCAAGCGATACGTGCATGGAGGGATCATTGCCACACTGCTGGACGAAATCATGGTCTGGGTGTGCGTCGTGAGGACCGGACGGTTTGCATTCTGCGGCGAACTCAATGTCCGCTTCACTTCTCCGTTGAAACCTGGCGAGGAAGCCATCCTTACGGGGGAACTCGATGGCAATCGGCGTGGAAAAATCTTCGATGCCAAGGCGCAATTGCGGGACCTGTCCGGGAAAGTGTTTGCCAGCGCCACGGGAAAGTACGTGCCCATGAAAGAATCCGATCTGGAGGGCTTGCCGATTGATTTGGTGGGCGACCCGAAGCCGTTGCACAATCCAGCCTCGTGGCGTTCGAACGTTGTGTAAAAGACGCCCCATGTTGCGCCGCTGACGGCGCACAGCGCCGTCACTACCTTCCGTGACTGCGTCTCGTCAGAGCGCAGCTGATTTTTCCGGCACAATGAGGGGAATAGACCAGCCGCGTTCTCACGAAACGCGGCCACATTGCCGAAGGACCTGGCTGGCAGCCTTATTTTACCTGCCAATCAATTCCGAGGCGTTCGAGGGTGGTGCCTTCATCCCGGCTGAGTGTGGAAACCGACTTGTTATAATTGTCCAGGGCGAGGATTTCGTTTCCGCGAGCGGCGGTTAAATCACGTTGCATCTGCAGGATTGTGTAAACGGTGCTCTTGCCGTTCTGGAGCTTGGTTTGCTCCGCGTTTAAGGCGGCCTCGGCATACTGCCGAGCGGAGCGCGTCGCGAGGACCTGCTCGTAATCGGCCTGCATCGTCCCGATGTCGTTATCGATGCTGATCATGACGTTCTGCTCCGCCTGTTTTAGCTGCAGGATGGTTTGTTCAACAGTGGCTTTTTGGGATTTATAGGCGTTGCGGGCCGTGGTATTTGCCAGCGGGATGCTGATCTTGGCGCCGTAAGTGTAGGTGCGGTGGTTCACTTGCTGCACGTTGTACAGGGCATCGCCGAATTCCCTTCCCGCCCCGTTGTATCCGTAGGTCCCAAACACATCCAACTCCGGAAAGAGCTGGTTGCGGTTGTACTTCAAAACAATTCCCTGCTGTTCCACATTGAGCTTGGATTGAAGAAGATCGGGGCGTTGCGACAATCCTTTGCTCCAGCTTTCCTGCCGGTTAAACAGATAGTGCGTATCGGTGAGTTTGCCGCTGGGCACCAGCACAAGATCCGCCCATTGTGCAAAATTGTCAGTGATCAGCGCCTTGACCACCCGTTCCTGGGTGCCGAGCTGGCTTTGGGCGGCGAGCACAGCGGCGCGACTCTGGGCGGCCTGGGCTTCGGCCGATTCCAGGTCCAGGGGAGCAAGGGCGCCCACTTCCAGCCTCTTCCGATTTTCGGCCACGAGCCTCGCGGCCAGCTCCACCGCGTTTTGCTGCACCACAACATTTTCGCGGGAATAAATCAGGTCAAAATACGCCTGCTCCAATAGCGTGATAACCTGGAAGACTTCCCACTTCAGCCCGAATTCGGAATATTTCAACCGGTTCTTTGCAACGCGGATTTGCAGCCGCGAGCTGTCGATCCAGAAATTCCTGAGCAGCGGCTGTGTGACATTAAAGGAAGCCGTTCCCGTGCTCAGCTCGGGGGAGTTTCCGTACGTGTCGGTGGCATTGCCCTGCAGTGCGTACGTTGTTCCGATCGGCGAAGACCCGGTCAGCGAGGGATTGAACGTGTTGTCGTCTGACCGAAGGGACGGAATTGTGATGTTTGTGCTCAGGATGCGCGGCACGCTTTCGTCATGATCATGCTGGGCCGAGAAGCCCAGGATGGGGTCGTAAGCGCCATAGGCCTCGCGAACGTTGAACAGGGCGACTTGCGGATTATAGCGGGTAATCTGCAGATCGAGGTTGTGCTGGAGGGTCAATTGAATGCAGTCCTGCAGCGAGAGGTGCCGTGCGTTGGGCGCCTCGGTCACCGGAGGCGTTTCAACGCCTGGAAGGTTCGAGCTGGTGTTGGGCGTCGGAAGCGCGTATTCCCACGCGTTGGTTCCGGCCGGAGTCGAGGCGTTTGTTGCGGCGTTGTTTGTGCCGGAGGGGACGCTTTCGGGGGCATTCGTCTGTCCCAGCAATGTCAAAGCTGCGGCTGGCAAGCTCAACAGGATGCTCACGAGTTTCATCGTGAGCGAAGGGTGGTGGATAGGGTTCATTTCGTCAAACACACGTTTGTTCGCAGTTCATTAAATCCAATCACCGGCGCGTTCAGGGCAGGTCATCATCGCCGCCGTATTCTGAATTGACCCGGTGGATCGAAAAAGGTTTCACGTTTTCGTTGCCGCCGCTTTTCTCAGACGATCGGCGAGCGCATTCCATTCAGGCGCCGCCGGAAGCGCCTCCACCACGATCAAGCCCGCCCCTTGTGCGTCGCATTCGTGCAGTTCGGCGTACAACGCGCGCGCAAACGCCTCCGGATCGCCCGGAATGACAGCCACCCGCCGGAACGGCTCCGCTGATGGAATTCGGGTGTGGGCGATGATGCAGGCTTTGGAAGTCTGAAATTTCAAATCTGAGATTTGCCCGAACAAATCCCGGTCATCGGCCCAGGCCCTGACCACAAGCATGGCGTTCGGCGCATAATGCCGCTGCAAAAGCCCGGGACTGGGCAGAGC
>Ga0075520_1000557_pt1 | contig 16626 bp, 16 predicted proteins | sample NGEPerB_FD_75100 | JGI IMG/M metagenome (GOLD analysis project Ga0075520, IMG submission 75100) | Arctic peat soil microbial communities from the Barrow Environmental Observatory site, Barrow, Alaska, USA - NGEE PermafrostAB12-B | ecosystem: Environmental > Terrestrial > Soil > Wetlands > Peat ... | reverse complement strand
TTTGAAAACACGACGAGTGACCCTTCTCCGCCGGATCGAACAACAAAGGCAATTCTTGACTGGGAGCCAGCCGCCCGAGCTCCAGACAGTCATCGCCCAAAAGGGACTATTAATGCAAGCCTAGCCGACGAGAAGCGTGGGCTCTGGAATGTTGGTGGCAACGGCGACGCGACCTATATTTCGAATCGCCGCGGATATCACCCTGGCACACGCGTTATCGTAGAGCTTATACCGCCCAGCTTGAAGCGAGGGGAAGCTCCCAAATCCGCAAATGCTCGGCACTACTTAGCTGAATTCCGAAGCCGCGGGTACTGGCCCTACCGAGCTTGCTTCGAGGCGACAGCTCGGGATAATCCTAGCAAAGGCGGCGACGCGTGGATACTCGTACAGTTCAGTTCTCACGGTCGTAGGACCACGTCGCGATTGCTAAAATCTAATATTAAGCAACCGCAAATCGCCGACTGCCTAGTGCGTGCGACTCACTCAATTTCCTTGCAACGACCGCCGCGCGCCGGAGCAAATGTCACCCTATTGGTCCGCATTTTTCCGGGGGACGCACCGCTTGTCCCGTCAAATAGCTTGGAATCCAAAACCATTACAGTTGACCAAGGTGCATTTACTGCGGCAATCGGTCCAATTCAGACCGCGATCGAGGCATGTGTTCGAGCAGGCCTAGATCATGACCCTAAACTATGGGGGCGACTGGCACTGCTGTTGTACTTGGACAATCTAGGCCGAGTGGTGCAAGCCATGGAACATGAAAGTCGTTTCCCCAACTCATCGGTTGTCAAGTGTTCTGTCGATGCAGCGCGCGCGCATTCGTTGCCAAATATTACGAAAGGAGGATGGCACTTGATCGCCCTAAGAGTCGGGGCAATACCGACGATCGTTACCGAATCGACTGACGAACATCAAGAACCAGCTCAGGAGCCACGTTCCCTTTCCGCTCAAGAACCATCAAAATGACGGTCACACGTTGCGAACAATGAGGCCACTGCACTTGGTGGGTCGACCCGGATTCGAACCGGGGACCTACGGATTAAAAATCCGCAGCTCTAACCTAACTGAGCTATCGACCCGATTTATGAGCCGACACTAGGTCAACTCGCGGGTTCGCTGTCTAGCTCGAATCAAATGGAACGGCCAGTTGTCGCGAGCGCTTTCACTTGATCTGGTCAGCCGGGAGAAAACCTGATCCTTCGTCACCCGACTGGTCGAAGTAATGTTAAAATCTTGGACACCTCTTTCATCAGCCGATCCTCCGCGACGGATTCCAGGACTCCCCCAGCGCAAAACAGGGCAAAGCCAACGTAATCATGAAGTATTTGCTTGAGCAAATTCACCGGGTCGGAACCCGCCGCAATGATGCGGGAGTTCTCGGCCACTCGCCCGGCATCCAATTCGCCCAAGGCGTTGGGACCCGCACCCCGAAATAAGATGTCATAAACACCGGCACCAATTGCAAATGACGCTAGTCCGTCTCGGACTTGTGCCCCTTTGCCACTCGCGTCTACGATTTGAAATACGCTTCGGAGCGCCTCATTCGCGAGCGTGACCAAGGCGTGGGGTCCTCCAGATAATCGAGGGGGGTGGATCGCCACGTGTTTGCTTTGCACCAAAGCGTAGAGTTGTTTGGTGGTTGCGAATTCGCCAAGCCCCGTTGAGCGACCGATTTCCTCTATACTGCGCATGCCGTCCACAACTTGAAACGTCATGAGGTATTCTTCGGAAGGAGACTCACGCCCCTCGGTGCGAACCGGTACGTGCTCCACAGATGGTATTTTCTGCGTAAAATATCGCATCTCATCCATTCGGGTCACGCCATCCATCAGTAGTGCATTCAAGCTTACGGCATGTCTCGTCGGTAAGCGCACATCATTGAAGCCATCAAGAAAGAAGAACGTCCCGTCTGCGCTCGTTAGAATTGAATAGGCGACTTCTTCTATTTGCTTACGAATATGGTGAAAAACCTGTTCCTGAGTAAGTATGCCCAGGTCAACCGCTACATCGCCAAAGCGTCGACCCGCTTCCAAGTGTTCGCTAATTGATTGATACTGAGTTTCGCTGAGAATTCCGTAGCGATACAGAACCGCTCCCAAGCGTTCATCTTCCACGGATGTCGTAACGCCAAGCACGTTTCCTTGGTCGATCAGCAATGAACGCGCTTTTTGCTCTTCGAATGCTACCAACTCGCCTCGCCACCCTGTCTGACCGAGCAACGCGAGGATATCGCAGAGCGCACCAGGATGCGTTACTTCACCGGCAAGGCGGACTACGGCCCCGTCTGTGTCGTCGCGGCGACCATCTTCCCCCGTGTAGCGCATGAATACAACATGCCCCGGCGATGGAAGCAACCGGTACGTCCCTGCTCTTGCCCTAAGACGTTGGCTTGCAATCTTACCGATGGCGTGCGCCTCGCCCGTCGAGGCTATCCGTACTAACTCTGCCCGTGGATCCATATCCGCATGCCAAAAGATATCAGCCGGGGATTCAATTGGGTTGGACTTTTTGGATTTCTGTCGGACCGGACGGCGACTCAGCAGAAATGTTCGTTAAGTTTGGATTCAGGCTAACGCAACTCAACGGAATTATTTCCGATGATACGCTCCAGGGCACCCAGAAACCCATCAGTGGGATTGACGCGCAATTGATCAAGTCCCAAAGCCACTTCAACACCACTGTCCAGCGTCACGACAAATTCAACCTCACAAGCACCTGGGAACGCGCCAATGACTTCATTAAGCTTTGCCCAAGTTTCTCGCTGAGCCCTGTCAGTGGAAATTCTTACAGTTAGTCCGCGCGTCACGCGTTGCACGGCAATTCCAAGTGGCTCGACTGAATCGACCCACAACGTGGGCTCCGATTCGCCGTCTTCCTCGTCGGACTGGGGGAAATTGACTTTGCCGGTTACAATCACCGGCTCTCCACCTCGAAGCAGGGTGACGCATTCTTCAATTCGCTCCGAACGAACCTTCGCACTAACGCGACCGTGCAGGTCCTCCAGAGTAAAAAATGCGGCCTTGCCGCTGCCCCCTCTAAACAACTTCTCCTGGTAATTCTCCACCATTCCCGCGACTTTTGCGATGCTCCAAGGATCGCAGCTAGCGAGGTCCTTTGTGGAGACAACGTCCAAACGTTGGAGCTTTTGCCCGTAACGCTCTAAAGGGTGACCTGTAACGTAACAGCCTAGCGATGCCTTCTCACGCGCCAATAATTCCATGCGATCCCAAGAGTCAACTGCAGGATATTGATCTTGTAGCGAGCCTGTTTCGATCTGGGCATCCCCACCCGCGATAAGTCCAAATAGTGAAGTTTGACCCCGTTCGCGATCTCTGGTGGCACTTCGCGACCTTTCGAGGGCCCTGTCGATAGCCGCAAAAAGCCGGGTTCGTGGAAGCCCCGTTGGTAACGCGACCGAATCGAACGCGCCGCATTGAACAAGCGACTCGAGCAAGCCCCTGTTTAGCCGCTTGCTCTCCACTCGTGCCGCGAAATCGAAAAGGTCGGTGAACGCTCCCCCCTGCCTTCGCGATTCAAATACGCCCTCCAAGGCGCTCTGTCCGACGCCGCGGACAGCACCTAAGCCAAATCGAATTCGAGGAGCAAACCGATCCTTAAGCCGACCGGGACCGCGCCTCGGTCCATCCCCTTCCGGGTTTTCGTACACAACTGTGAAGTCCAGCTCGCTTGCGTTTATATCTGGCGGAAGGACGACGACCCCCCAGGCGCGGGCCTCGGCAATTGTTCGAACCACCTTTTCGATCTTATCCTTGTCCGCGGTCATTGCCGCAGCAAAGAACTCGCTCGGATAGTGCGCTTTCAGGAAAGCTGTTTGGTAAGTAATCAGGGCGTATGCGGCCGAATGGCTCTTGTTAAATCCATAAGCTGCAAATCCTTCGACTTCCTTGAATATAGCCAAAGCCTGGTTTGGGTCTACGCCGTTGGCAGAAGCGCCGTCAATGAATATCGACTGTTGTTTGGCCATCTCTTCGGGCTTCTTCTTGCCCATGGCACGCCGCAACATATCTGCTCCTCCCAGCGTGTACCCAGCCAATTTCTGAGCAATCTGCATCACCTGTTCTTGATACACAATTACGCCATAAGTCGGCGCAAGAACATCATCCACCAGCGGGTGCAATTGGCGAATTTGCTGCCGTCCGTGTTTGCTCTTGATAAAATCTTCAATCATTCCCGTGCCGAGAGGGCCGGGACGGTACAGTGCGACTGCCGCAATGATGTCTTCGAAGCAATCCGGCTTCAGTCCGCGCAACATTTGTTGCATGCCGGTGGATTCCAATTGGAAAACGCCGGTCGTTTCACCGCTAGCTACTAGTTGGTAGGTTTCACGATCGTTGAGGTCAATCTTGCGGAGGTCAAGCGGTGAGTTCTTGCGATCGGGACGCGCATTCAAGAGGCGCTGGGCAATATCGACAACAGTCAGTGTCTTTAGCCCCAGAAAATCAAATTTCACGAGTCCGGCTGCTTCAACGTCGTCCTTATCGTATTGCGTTACTATCGCGGCGTCGCTCATAAAGCACGGCACGTGATCGTAAAGTGGCCCCTCACTGATGACAATGCCGGCCGCGTGCATGCCGGCATGTCGTGTGAGTCCTTCAAGCTTCTGGGCTTGAGCTATTAATTCGGCTATGCGGGAGTCGGCCTGAATTGCCGTCTTAAGCTTGGGTTCAAGCTCCAATGCTTCCGCAATCGTACACATTTTTCCCTGACCTTTTTCAGGAACCAGCGTTGCCATTCGCTGGGATTCTCCAGGAGAAAACCCCATTGCACGCCCGACATCTTTTATGACGCTGCGGGCCTTGAGATTTTGAAATGTTGCGATTTGTCCCACGCTTCGAGCCCCATACCGTTTAGATACGTAGTCGATGACTTCGCCTCTGCGATCCATACAAAAATCGATATCAAAGTCGGGCATGCTAACCCGTTCGGAATTCAAAAATCTTTCAAAGAGCAGCGCGTAAGGTATGGGATCAAGTTCCGTTATCCCCATGCTGTAAGCCACTAGCGAGCCCGCCCCCGATCCGCGACCAGGGCCCACCGGTACTCCTCGTTCTTTCGCTTCGCGTATGAAATCCCAAACAATCAGGAAGTAACCTGCAAATTGCATTGTTTCGATTACGTCCAGCTCCAAGGCAAGTCGACTTATGTAACGCGCTTCGTCAACAACCTTTCTTGTAATGCGGAATTCTTCAAAACGTTGAGCGAGCCCGGCCTTAGCGATGTGACGAAAATACCCTTGCAAGTCGAAGGAATCGGGGACTGGAAATTCCGGTAGCAGCGGCGTGCCCAAGGTAATTTGCATACCGGAACACATCTCAGCAACAATCGACGTCGTCTTAATCGCTTCGGGGCAATGCCGGAACAATTGCTGCATTTGCTCAGGACTTTTCAAATACATCTCGAACGACCCGTGGTGGTGGGGTTTGACTTCAGCGTACGTACGATTCTGCCTTATGCAGTCTAAATAGACTTGAGCCTCCCCGTCGTCCGAAGACATGAAGTGAACATCATTCGTTGCGACCAACCGCAATTCCATTTGCCGAGCGGCGCGTTCGAGTTCGCCGTTTATAACCGCCTGCTCGGGCAGTCCATGGTCCTGAAGTTCGATGAAAAGGCCGCGAGTCCCAAAAATCTCGCGCAAGCGACCGATGATTGGCTTTGATTGCTCGAGGCCATTAATTAGCATCGCTTGCGGCACAACTCCCCCCAGACATCCGGTCAATGCAACAAGTCCACTTGAGTATTGCGCGATAGTGTCCAGCGTAACTGCGAATGCCCCCTCAACTGCCGATTCTAGATGGCTCATCGAAACCAGACGCACTAAGTTGTGATAGCCTTCACTGTCGGTGGCTAGAACGACCATGTGGTCGAAGGCGCCGCTGAGATCGCTTCGTATCACGTTGATTTCGCACCCAATGATCGGCTGTATTCCCTCCGCCCTGCAGGCCTTATAGTGTCGTATGGCACCAAACATGTTGGCACGGTCCGTAATGGCAACCGCGGACATGGAGAGATTCTTTACTTGTTTTGGAAGATCGCCCAGACGCACAGTGCTGGTGAGGAATGAGAATTGGGAATGCACGTGCAGATGAACAAACTCCAATGACATGCTTTTATTCATACTATTTCGAGATCAATGAAGCCACGATGCCATCGACAACGAGACGTCTGCAGGCTCCAACTTCAAGAAACTTGCCTATTCGTGCGGGCAGAAACTCAGCTCAGGTTTTCTCTTCGGATTAGATTTACCGCGTTGTCCGACCGACCATTGGTCCAAGTCCTACGAAAGATTGCCGTGAAAATCGCCAACGCGTGGTATTGCCGCCAAGTGAATTGGCGATTTCGGATTTTGCCCGTCGTTGCGTTACTGGAATGGGGGTGCTCGAGGTCGGAAAGCGACATTCGGGTTTGGCGACCGAGCGATCACGAACAAGAGGTCGAAGTTGTCGCGTCCGGCCAGCCCAATGAAGCCCCAAATTTGCCGAGAAGTACCCCCCAGGCAATCAACCAAAACGCACGTTCGACCTGGGATTCGCTTTGCGTCGGTTGTCATGGACCGGTAGGTCAAGGCGATGGCATAAGTGGCGGTTCCATGGGAGCGCGAAACCTCTCCGATCCGAAGTGGCAAGCATCGGTATCTGACAGTCAAATTGTCACCAGCATCACGAGCGGCCGCGGCAGGATGCCCGCTTTTTCATTGCCACAAGAAACATTAGCCGGGCTTGTACGATTGATTCGAAGTATGAGCTCTGCCAGCAAAAGTGTTCAAGGGCGCTAGTCCCAGCCCAGCCGACCTAATCCTCGCCTTGGCTTGCAAAATCGCGTGAGTTTATACAATCGGCCATCATGAATAAGAATTCATGAATCGCCCGCCGCAGAATATTTGGAAGGGGGGGACTGGACGACACTGGGGGTGAAGCACCAAGTACTGCCCCAAGGCGAGGACCAATTCTTTCCCCTCGCCTTGGGGAGTGCAAGTGACTAACGCCGATACAGGAACATCCCACGCTTTTACTGGACTCGAGGGCAATTTTGGACGTTCGGAAGCCTTCGACGTCGCCGCCCGAATTGGTAACGCAGCAAGTGGAGTCGGCATGACGTCGGTTCCGTCCGATTTCGATCCAGCTCTCAGCTACGGTCAGACGCGAACCGCCTTTGAATCAGAGTTCGAGCGTCGTTATGTCTCGTGGCTGCTTGAGCGTCACCACGGCAATATCAGCGCTGCGGCGCGGGAAGCCCGGATGGATCGAAAGCACCTTCACGATCTCGCTAAGAAGCACGGCCTTCGTGGTCGCGGAAGTAACGGCCGCCGCTAAATCTACTTTGCTGTCACCACGCATCGCGTCGTCGTCTAATCGCCGACTGACTTCTCAACACCAACGCTAGCCCCTGGCTTATTGGGCGATGCTGGACACTCACCAGCCGATTTCGGACGCGGCAGGATAGTTTGCTGAAATTAGTACAGTATTATGGTAACAAGTCGGCTTTAATGTATGACGAGGTAACTGCTACACCTACCTAAATGGCCCCTGAATCATGCTTCGCGCTTGAACTGGCGCGTCACGGCAGGCTAAGAATTGTTGCGCTGCGCAAAATTGTAGTATGATTGACTACATTAGGTTACAATCTTAGCCTAGTCGGCCCGATGGGCCGTGCACTCCAAAAAGTTCGATGAGCGGCAACTGAATTCGGTCTCAATCGACCCCTCGCCCTGGAGACACGACTACGATGAAGCAAGATTTTTGGTACCTTCTACTTGGGGCCGTTCCCGTGGTTCTCTTGGCTTCTAGCGGAACGTACGGCGCTCAGTTAACCGTGCTTGGGTTAACCCTTGGCATATTCTTCGGGACTTTGTCGCTTCGACGCCGCGCGTCTGGCGACGTCACCAGCACGAATTCAGGAAGCTGACTACGCCATCCAACATTGACGCGCGGCGCCCCAGTGCTCCGCCCCCGGCCGGTAACAGTGGCCAACGGCTGAAAACTATCGATGATTTTGCGCTGCATGATCTAGAGGCTGTGCGGCTAATTTTGCGTGGTGGTTCGGTATTGGATTGGCACAGGCTCAATTTCGAGAACGTTGAGCAAGCAAGGAAGTTCATCCGAAACCATGAACTTCAAATTGATCAACCTAATGACCTTGCCTTTATCAATCATATCCGTAAGGAGGCAATCGAATATCTTCGGCGGCATTTCCAGTTTGCCGTGCCACAACCACTGGAAAAGATCCCAATAGAAGACTTGTTGATGTGCGCCAGCGGTCGAGGACAACGACAAGTCGCGGCCTGCACGGTCCTGAAGACCATGCAGATAATTCATCACCTGGCTGGGAGAGAGCTGTTGTTCAGGCTTCCGGTCAGCGATCGCGACCTGTTCCATTTAGTTGAAGAGAAGGTTTATCGCGTCGTCGGCACCATGTTAAGCGAAGGTTTTCCGATCACGGAATTCATCGGCGGCCGTAAGAATCTCGACTCAACATACACGAAATTGTTATCAAAGCGTTCCGCAACAGCCGCTCAACTTTACGACAAGCTTCGATTCCGAATCGTCACTCGAACTCGGGAACCCTTTCGCCAGTGCTCCTATATCTAACTGAGCAGCTCTTTCCTTTTACGTATATTGTTCCTGGGGAAAGCACGAATACAATTTTTCATTTCCGCACGTATTGTGAAGGCAATCAGCACTTACGGAAAATGATCGAGCGATTTCAGGAGCAGGTGGACGATGAACACGCACCCAATGACAACCGATTTAGTGCGTCAACCTATCGCGTAATCCATTTTGTGACGGACGTGCCGATTCGTGTGCCGTCCCACTTGACGGAGCTAGCGCCCGCTGGCTCCGAGTCCCTTGGTCCAGTCGTATACATGTTGTGCGAGTTTCAGCTTTTGGACGCGGAAACGGAAGCGGCCAATGAGTCGGGCGATGCGAGCCACGAGGCCTACAAGCGGCGCCAGAAGGAGGCCGTCTTTCGGCAATTGCAGCTTGGTACACGACACGACGCGGCCACGCCCGGAGGCACGCGCCGTCGCTAGTGGCGGGATTCCACCGAAACAGCGGGCCCTCCGGGCGGGTGGCTTTGCCGCCATCGCGCCCCTAGCCTGGTTTCTTCGGCTTTGCCCAATCCCAAATGCGCTTCGCGAACTTCTCGTACCTCGATTCCACGGAATCGAGGTACGAGGCAACTTAGGGCTGGTGTTTGCAGTCCGGTGGGGCTACCAATTGCCGCGATGCGGCTTCATAGTGCCAAATTTCCGGAACTTGCTCGTCAAATAGTGGATAGTCTGCTGGCGCAAGGGGACGTTGAAACGGAAGCGCCCGGAGAGGTTCGCGCCGACGTCCAGGCCGTATTGGAGCAGTATATCCGTGACGAACAACAAGTGGTTGAACGAGCAAAAGAGGTATTGCTTGCCCGTAGTCTTCCTGCAAGCGAGCTGCCTCGTCTAAAACGTCTCGTCTCTCAGGAGCGAGGGATAAAGCTCGGCGATGAAGCAATTGACTATGTGCTCGACCAGTTGCTCGAGATGCTCATGCACTCCCAGAACGTCGCCGAAATATATGCTGATGATATTACCCTGCGGCGCAAGATGCGCGACCCATTGCGCAAACATGCACAAATCGATGATGAGGTGCAGGCCGAGGTCAGAAGTCAGCTGAAACATGTAAAAGAAGGCTCGGCACTTTGGGAAGTCGAATACCAGCGAATGCTCGAAGATATTCGACGGCGCAAAGGGCTATAAAGCGAGAGTCGTCTCTTGTTCGGCGTGGGTTCGAGATAATGCGAAGCATGACCGGATTCGGTCTTGGTGAGGCTGCTGTAGGGGCGGGCCGGGTTACTGTCGAGTTAAAAAGCGTCAATCACCGATACTCAGATGTGCGAGTCCGAGTTCCGCCGGAGCTCGCGGATCACTCTTTCTTCGTTGAACAACTTGGTCGCCAAAAACTTGGTCGCGGTCGATTCGACGTGAGTGTACGGATTCACGGAGATGTGCTCTTAGTACCCGTTTTTTCAATGGACCGTGCGCGCACCCTTTACAGCGCCTTGTGCCGTCTTCGCGATGAGCTCAATCCAAGTTCTGAGTTATCGATTGCGGCACTGCTCGGAGCGCCCGGGCTGTTTTCTTACAATGACCCCAGTTACGACGCGCACTTGCGCCAGGCCATCGAAACGGCGTTCCTGCAGGCCATGGAGGCACTCGATACCATGCGTCAGTGTGAGGGAAGGAATCTGTCGCAACAGCTGTGCGGGCACATTCACCATGCGCGGGGGCTAGTTGAAGCATGTCGTGAAAGGGCGGAACAAGTTGCCCCAATGTACAGGATCAAGCTTCAGGATCGGTTGAATCGATTACTTATGGATACGCAGCGCCAACTTGATGAACTTCGCCTCGAACAGGAAGTCGCGCTGCTCGCCGAGCGCTCAGACGTTACGGAGGAAGTGGCTAGGCTAGCGAGCCATTTCAACCAATTTACATCACTTTTGGACTCGACCGACCAAGTCGGACGACGCTTGGACTTTTTGCTACAAGAAATCGGTCGAGAATCCAATACGATTGGTGCAAAGAGTCAAGATTCAGAACTTTCGCATCTTGTTGTCGAGCTAAAGGCGGAGGTGGAAAGAATGCGCGAACAGGTGCAGAATGTTGAATAGTAGTCCATTGCTGTTCATAGTGTCCTCTCCTTCTGGGGCGGGGAAAACAACATTGACAGGACGACTGATGAATTGCGTGTCAAGCGTTGTCTTTAGCATCTCGCACACAACGCGACGTCCGCGTGTATCCGAAGAGGATGGGCGTGAATACCACTTCATTTCTCACGACGCATTTGCTGCACTCATAGAACGGGGTGAGTTCTTGGAATGGGCCGAGGTTCACGGGAATCTATATGGGACCAGTGCGGCTGAAATTGATCGCGCCATCCAAACAAAGGCTCGGGGTGTCATATTCGACGTCGATCACCAGGGTGCACGTCAAATAAAGAGCCACCGGCCTGACGCGGTCACTGTATTTATTCTTCCGCCGAGCATGGCCGTGCTCCATTCGCGTTTAGCAGGCCGTGCTAGTGATGACACTGCAACCGTGGCGCGCCGTTTCGGCGTAGCGCTCAATGAAATTGCTCATTACGGTCTGTTTGATTACCTGCTCGTCAATGACAACCTAGACCTGAGTACGCAAAAACTGGTCTCCATTTTTCTCGCGGAAGAATGTCGACGACAGCGTTCAGCGGGGCTGGCGGAACGGCTCCTTACTGATGGTCGGGGGTACGGCGGTTCGCGCCCGCCCGGCAGCACCTAGAATTACTCCTCCCAACGTGGTACATCGGCGATAACGATGTCATACGTTCTAGCGGTCATTGGAGGTAGTGGATTTTATGCGGGACCGGGTCTGAAAGAACTCGAGAAGCTCAATACCGAAACTCCTTACGGTTTGCCCAGCAGCGAGATTATTCGAGGTCAATTAGGTGACACCACTCTGCTATTCCTGGCTCGGCATGGGGCCCGGCATCAAATTGCGCCGCATAGCATCAACTATCGAGCCAACGTATGCGCGCTCAAAATGGCGGGTGCCACCCACATTCTCAGCCTATCTGCGGTGGGCTCTATGCGAAATTCCATGCGTCCCGGCGATGTCGTCGTAGTTAGCGATTTCATCGATCTTACACGCAAGAGAATCAACACGTTTTTCGACACCGAAGTGGTAGCTCACGTGTCAATGGCGCGTCCAATTTGTCCCGACCTGGCGGGTGCCGTGTCCAAAGCGGCTGAATTCGCAGGGGCAAGCGTACACTCCAACGGAACATATGTGTGCATCGAAGGTCCCCAGTTCTCCACTCTCGCCGAAAGCCTCCTATACCGAACCTGGAATGTCGACGTCATTGGCATGACAGCAATGCCAGAGGCCAAGCTGGCGCGCGAGGCTGAGCTACCCTACGCCATTGCCGCATTTGTTACGGACTACGATTGCTGGAACGACACTGAAGCCGAGGTCTCCGTCGACCTGGTTGTAGCCACATTGAAGATGAATGCTGATTTGGCGCCGAGAATTGTGTCAGAGCTGGCATCTCACCTTCCAAACCCAGAAACAAGTCCCGCTTACGGCGCACTTAAGCACGCTGTCATAACTGACCCTAACCATCAGACTCCCAAGAATACACAACAACTGGCGTGGCTCCTTGGGACCTCTCGCTCAAGGACATAAGGACAACTCTCGTGAACAACTGTGCCCTAATTGTTGGTAGTATGGCCTTCGACGACTTGGAACTTCCGGGCGGAAGCTATCAGGATGTCGTGGGCGGGTCGGCGACTTACGCATCTCTGGCTGCATGCGTGTATGCCAAAGTTAGGACTGTGGCTGTCGTCGGGGATGATTTTCCCACGGCCTGGTTGGATCGCTTTGTAACGCGCGGTATCGACATTACGGGCATTGAGAAATGCTCGGGCAAGACATTTCGCTGGCACGGGAAGTATGCAACGGACCTTTCGAGTCGAACCACACTTGCTACCGAGTTAAACGTATTTGCCGATTTCGATCCGGTACTTCCAGATAGTTATCGAGATAGCTCGCACGTTCTTTTAGGGAATATTCATCCTGAACTTCAGCTACGTGTCCTAGAACAGGTTCGACAGCCGCAATTTGTCGCAGCGGATACGATGAATTACTGGATCGAGGGGGAGCGACCGAAGTTAGAAAAGGTGTTGGCACGCATTCATACTCTTTTGATTAACGACGAGGAAGTACGCCTACTCGCGAATGACCACAATATTGCTCGCGCTGCACGACGAATCAGATCAATGGGACCCAAGGCACTCATCGTGAAACGGGGTGATGCCGGCGCCCTGTTATTCGATGAAACAGGTACATTCTTTTGCCCGGCGTTGCCACTTGACTCAGAACTCGACCCCACAGGCGCTGGGGATACCTTTGCAGGGGCGCTGCTGGGGCAGCTTACCGCGGATGGGAGCCCAGAGCCGAGGCGCCTTCGGGCGGCAATTCGCGGTGCGTCGGCGGCCGCCTCGTTCTGTGTCGAGGGCGTGGGCCCCGAACACTTGGTGGATATGTCACGCGAGCTGGTCGACCGTCGCGGCGACGAAATTGCCCGACTTTCGCAGTGCTAGACTTGCGCGATTGCCTCTACGACCCAAGGGAATTATGCGGCCAAAACCGCCTCTGGCGTGAGTTCCTTGGTCGCCGGTCCGTCAACTACTTGCCGTTGTTCGGTGACAAGTTTCAACAATTCGCGCTCATTCGCGAGATTTGCATCAATAATCGAGCGCATATATCCGTCGATGTATCCCTGCGCTCGCGCTAAATTCGCGTATGAAGCTCCCTGGTTCCGTAGTCGAAAGACGTCAGTAAGCATTGAGCGCAAATTAGCGAGCATTTCGCTCTTGGTATGGGTGGCAATCATACGAATCTCCGGCACTGGGTAGCAGCTGCCCTGTCTTACAAGGGACGCAAAAATAGGCCAAATTGTTTGGCAATTAACTGGCCGATCCACCGCGGCGCTTTGGCCGATCGCTTTGCTGCGTCAACTCTGGAACGGGTACTAGAGCCCCACCGGGTACCACGCAGTCCGCCACGTACGACGCTGAAGTGCCACTTCAAATGGTGCGAAAACCGCAGTAAATACGCCTAGGGCCCTGGGACAAATACGGAAAATATATGGGCGCCCTATTGCGCGACGCCCAATGGATCGTATCTTAATTCAGTTGCACAGGCGGACCCACTTTGCGGCCGCCATGAAGCCACGCAGAGAATGACCCATGAAACTCAACGTCTTCAAGTCGAAGATTCACAGGGCGACCGTCACACACGCGGACGTTGACTATGAGGGAAGCGTTACAATCGACGCGAACCTGCTCGATGCCGCAAATATTCTGCCATATGAAGCTGTACATATCTGGAATGTCACCCGGGGTACACGCCTGTTGACGTACGCCCTTGAAGCACCGCGAGGCAGCGGTGCGGTGTGCGTGAATGGAGCTGCGGCCCATCTAAATTGCCCTGGGGACATAGTCATTCTTGCGACGTTTGCGGAGATGACCCCTGGAAAAGCCCGTGTCCACCGGCCTACAGTCGTTAGGGTTGATCGACAAAATCGCCCAACTGAAGACCTAACTGACGAAAAACCTGGACCGTTGCTCCGCAGTGTCCCCTGGCAGTGTTAGGGCGGGTTTTGCTATGGATGAGCAATATTCGTCGGGCGCTACTCCGCCAGATCTAGCTTCCCGCCTTGAAGAAAACGACTTGCAGCCTCATTTCTGGCTGGACCCCCAATCGCCAACGTTAACCGGTAAGTTATCCGCCGCGCCAAGAGGCCCATTTGGAACTGCGTTAGCTGCATTTACTGGCTGGATGCTAATCAGTCAATTGTTCGATTGGGCGGTAAGGGGCATTCTCGCCTATCGCGCGAACGCACAAGTAAGCGTATCGGAAAAGGGCATTGAGATTCACGAACAGAAATCATTGCTAGGCCGCAAACTGCAGGACAAAACTAGCATAATAACGCTTGGAAATGTCCTAAGTTTATCACGCGAGGTTCGATTCGCTCGCGCCGGAACTTATGCTGGACTTTTCGCCCTCGGCCTTGGCAGTTTCCTCGGGATGCGCCTCTTCGTGGACGGCCTGCGCGTGCCGGGCCTCTCGGGTTCACTGCTTATGTTGGGCCTCTCCGTCGTGCTACTTGGTTTGATCTTGGATTTCTTCCTAGCAAACTGGCTGGACGCTTCCCGCGGCCATTGTCGCTTCGTTGTCGTAACTCAAACAGGATCGGGACTTTGTTTAACGGGTGTCGAGCCCAAGCGAGTCGACGCTGTGCTGGGAGCTCTGGCAAAAAAACTAGCGACCTGAGACAACCACTAGAGCGAAGATCAGTTTGATTTCTTAGCAAAATCGATCACTTGCAACTTTCGTCTCGCGGGGGATCGACAATCGTCGCGGTCTATGATCTGTTGCGCCCGAAAGGTGACGACAGACATGGACCGATGGACGCCTCGGGTTGGTTTGTCTGCGCAGGAGAAGATGCTCATTAAGCGGTTGGCGCGTGTGCGCACGCTGTTTGCATTTTTCCGGCTGCACCGACATGAGTTATTCGACGATGGCTTTCAGGAGCAGCTCGAGAGCATGTACCGCACGACGGGAGCGGGACTGCCACCCCACGCACCTGCCTTTCTGTGCATGGTCTTGTTGCTTCAGGGGTATGTCGGTGCCTCTGACGCCGAAGCCGTGGAGCTGTCGGTTGTGGATCTGCGTTGGCAGATGTGCCTCGACTGCATTGGTGCGGAGGCAGCTCCGTTCTCGCAGGGTGCGCTTCAACTTTTCCGTGAGCGCATGGTGGCACATGACATGGACCGGATTCTTCTTGAGCGGACCGTTACGCTGGTCCGTTCCGGCGTCATGACGGAAGGAGAAAAGCACGCTGTGACGAAGGCACTTCGCGTCGCGGTGGATAGCCGCCCTTTAGCAGGGGCCGGTCGGGTTGAAGACACCATCAATCTGCTCGGCCATGCCGCACGAAGCATCGTGAAACTTGTGTCGAAGCTTACCGACCGTGAGCCAGACGATATTTGCCGCAAGGCAGGCATCCCACTACTGCTCGCACCCAGCATCAAGGCTGGCCTGGACATCGACTGGAGTGATCCCAAGCAAAAGGCAATGGCGATTGAGGTGGTAGAGCGGCAGGTATCCTCGCTGCAACGCTGGGTGGATCGCCACTTGGATGAGGCTATTTCTGAGCCACTTCGCCCGTACATTGATGCCATTACGCAGGCCCATGACCAGGATCTTGAGGTCTCCAAGAACGGGGCTATTCAGATTCGGCAAGGCGTCGCTCCTGAACGCCGCATCTCGATTCAAGACGCCGAGATGCGGCACGGTCGCAAGAGCAAGTCCAAGCGCTTCGACGGCTACAAGGAGCACATCGCTCGCGACCTGGACTTCCACGCCATTGTCGCTTGCGCTGTCACGCCCGCCAATAGACCTGAAGAAGAAGGTGCCGTGCCCATCGCCGACGACATCCGACACCAGAAGTTACGTCTTGTCGAATTGCACATCGACCGCGGGTACGTGAACAGTCCCGTTGTGGACGAAGTGTTTGCTGCTGGCGGCACGGTGCTAGCGAAACCTTGGGGACAACGCGCTCAGCATCCCGGGCTATTCACAAAACTCGACTTCAAAATCGATCTGCGTTCCCAATTGATCACCTGCCCGGCGGGAGAGGTGGAGCAATTCGAGCCCGGCGAAACCATCAATTTCGATCCGGAAGCCTGCGGGGCATGTCCCTTGCGCTCCAAATGCACGCAAGCCGCCTCAGGGAAAGGCAGAACCGTTTCGATTGCTGTTGACGAAGACCGCCAGAAGAAGTTTCGCAAGCTTCAGGAAACCAAGCCAGGTCGCGCCCTGCTACGCAAAAGGACCTACGTCGAACATGCGCTCGCTCACATCGCGGCCCGCAAGGGCTACCGCGCTCGGTATGTTGGTGTTCGCAGAAACCTCTTCGACCTGCGTCGTGCGGCGGCCATTCAGAATCTCGAAGGAATTCATTTCATACTTCGGCACGCTGCGTAACATGCCGACATTGCGTCGGTTTCATTATGTTCGGCGCTCTAGGG
>Ga0075520_1000556_pt1 | contig 16665 bp, 10 predicted proteins | sample NGEPerB_FD_75100 | JGI IMG/M metagenome (GOLD analysis project Ga0075520, IMG submission 75100) | Arctic peat soil microbial communities from the Barrow Environmental Observatory site, Barrow, Alaska, USA - NGEE PermafrostAB12-B | ecosystem: Environmental > Terrestrial > Soil > Wetlands > Peat ... | reverse complement strand
GCATGTAACGGCCGGCCTGGCGCATAAACCACAAGGGAGTGCAATCTACCGGCTCGCAACGACAGGCACGAATAAAGCGGTCCCACATAATACCACGGTTCTCAATCGTTGGAAGTCAAAGATTCAGCGCGCCACAATACCCGGTTGCGTGGCAAGCGTGCGCGGCATGGCTTGCACTTGCCCCGGTTTGCCCCGCATATCGTATTTTGACGGACATTTTGCCATGATCTGGTGCGCGCGAAATGATCCGTCGGGCAAGAGTTTGCCCTCTGCCGTGACTTCCACTTTGACACCCGGAACGTCACGAAATGTGTCGGGTACCACGCACTGCGGATACAGCACCGTCATTACCACATCGTTCTTTTGCATCTTGAATCGGTACTCGCAGGGGTCACTGCGACGGGCCAGCGTTCCTGAAACGAGTGTCCCGACGACGCGAACAGTTCGCGATTCGAATCGAGTTTTGTCTCGGAGCAGTTCGTCGACACCCTTCGAGTACACGGCGGCTTGTTTGAAACCGGAGAAGACGACAAATAGTATCGCGCTTCCCATAAACACCAGGCCGAGCAGCAATCCAAGATGACGTCGCGACCTTGTCGCGACGGGTCCAGGCGCCAGTGGCTTGATCGATACTGGTGGAGGCTCCGGATCGGTTTTTGACCGCCCCTCGTGGTTGTCGATGACCTGGCGTAGCTCGTCGTCGAGATTGCTCATGGCGCCTATTAACGATGTGTTAGCCGCCCCAAGGTCGAGCGGCCATTGAATCTACCACAAGGCTTCCTCCGGACCATCGCAATATGCGGGCTAAAGGCCCCGCATTACGTGATGTATAGCGATATTTAGCCGTGAAACTCCTCAGTTTTTGATCAAGTCCATTAGCTGCGGTGCTTGCGGCCTAACCGCCCGCCTAGCGCTGCCGTTGGAAGCCCGACTACTAATAGGCTCAGCGCGATGGCCGCGCCGGACGTCGGCGGTCGAAGCGCATTTCCAATTGCCGCCAAAACCAAAACAAACAAACAGCCCAGCGCCCCCGCCAACCCTGCGTCCAGGCGCCTGGGATGATTGGCAAATCGGCCAACAACTGCGCCGCCGACGACACAGGCGCAAGCAAATGAGAACAGGACAAGGCCAGATAACCCCATCCCACTTGTGACTGCCAACCTTCGACCCAAGAAAAGCGCCACCATGGCGAGCGGGACCCATACGGATACAACAACGATGCCACCGAAAAGTACCCATACCCACGGTGATTGCCCCGGGATCTCTTCGGTCTCAGCGTTCTTAAGTACAGGCAAGTGTTTCTTTTTGTCGGGGCCTTCCATGGTAGTTTTCGTCCAGGACTACGCCTAAACTCGGTCGATTTGAGTCTTTGGCTGAAAAACGACCGTTGTGCAAAGTTCAGCGGTGGTTTAGTCCCCCAGTCATCCACGTATGTCGTACGACGACCCGCTCACATTGGACCGACAAATTCGGCACCTTGCCGACTTCGATGATCAATACCAATTGAAACTAAGGGTCGACCCCGAGTCTGCTGACCCGAGCGGGCCGTTTATTGATGTGCCCGAGATTACGGTGCGAGGCGCATTCACGCAATTGCGAGAATTGCCAGAGGACCTGCCCTTGCGCTGGCCGATGCTCAGGTGGGCGTACCGCCTTGCGGAAGCGCGAGTCAATGCGCCGATTCAACTGGCAATGGCGCGCAGTTGGCGTTGTGAATCCGTTACCCTCGAGATGCCACAGCGCACCAGTACGACGCGAGCGTCGTTGCTGATCAAGCTACTGAGTGATGCAGCGGGTCGCAGTCAATGGCTTGCTGCGCTGCGGGCTCAGGCAGGCGCAGTGACCGACGATGTCAGCGAATTGTGGCAGCGCCGAGACGAACTTGCTAAGCGCGCCGGATTCGCCGGCGTGACTTCAGCCATTGATCCCACCCCGGATATGACAGTTTTGCTCGACGATTGGCTGGCACGTTCGGCCTCAATGTCTATCGACTCGTTACCCAGGGAACCGATTGAGCTCCTAGCGGTGGCGCTGGCAAACCGTGCCAATCATGGTTGGCCAGGGCGCATCGGTGTGCAATCAATAGCGGCGTTGCTGGGCGAGCGCAGCTGGCTGAAGCACGCGACCATTCGCGAACCCAATTGGCCCCTTTTGATTGGTCCCACGAGTTTCATGCGCGCGCTTCATTACACGGGTCAAGAGCTGGCGAGAACTTGGGCCGCAACAACGCATCCCTTTGTTATCGCCAATGAACCCTGGCACCTTGCGGAACATAGGCTCGGCTCGTTGCTCTCGTCCTTGGTGCTCAATGCTCAATGGCAGCGGCGCGTTCTTGGGTTGCAGAAAGACCGTGCACAAGCGCAGGTGCGTGATCTCTCTCGGTGCGTCCTTCTGGCAAGTCGCGCCTTGTGTCTCAAGTTGAGGCTGAGGCTGGCCGCAATCCAATCAACGGCGCAATTGCGATCGGCCTTTGTTGAGCAAATGCTCGAGATTTTCGGCTTCGAACTGCCCGGGGAAATGGCAGGCCAGATCCCACGTATTGCCGCGGACGACGCACAGCGTCTGCTGGGGCTATGGATGGGGCTGTCGGATCACGCTCGGCTAATACAATCGTTTGACGAGGATTGGTTCCGAAATCCAAGGGCAATTGAAGCTGTGCTCGGACAATTGGGTGATGTTGGTCAACTTAGCCCGAGCGCCGAGAGCACCCAAATCGCACTTTCGGAGGCCTCAATCTGGCTAGGGTCGGTCTGGAGCTAGTAGCTTTCGCCCCCTGCAGATCCGACGCCGCTCGACTCCACGTGATAGGCAAAACTAAACACTATCGCCGTCGCTCCGAATTCGCCAAAACTTCGTCGGGCGCCAACTTCAAGACTGAATACCGAACTGATGTAACCCAATCCCGCACTGGCCGCGTGCGCGTGGAGTCCCGAGTCCCACCGGTAGCCGGCCCGCAGCGGATAGTGTTCCGCCAACACGTATTCCGCTCCTGCCATCAAGCGCATGGTCGTGCGTTCCCAAGTCGTGAAATCCGCCACGCCATTGCCTTCGAGGGTGAAATTATTGGCAGACCAGCCCAAACCTCCGCCGAGCACAGTCGGTTGAAAGCCCGTGCCCGCACCATTCAAACCGGTCCCGACTAATGAAGCGGCGATACTGGGCGTTGGCTGAAACGTCGCGCCGACGTCTATGCCGAATCCACGCACGATAGACTTATCGTGAAGGCCGCCTGATGCAAGGCTGGATCCCAAGGGGCCGTTGCCATTTTCTCTGAGCGAAATGTAGCGGCCAGTGACACCCGCGCGAAATTTCTCGGAAAACGGCAAGGCCAGCCCCAACCGTAAATCGGAGCCAAGCCGATTTATCCCATTGTGGTCCTGCACCGTCCACAATGCGGCAAAGCCACCTGCTAACCGCGTGCTGCTGGTACTTGAATCTACGATTGCCGCACCATAGGTTTGGCGGCTCGCTTCCGGCCAGATCGAAGCGAGGGCGCCCACGTGGTAAACTCGCGAGCTTACCATGTTAGCGGGATTAGAAAGCAGCGCGCCGTAGGACGTACTAAAGGATCGCTGGGCGCCGGACAAGGCTGCACCACGGCCCGTGTCGACGTCGCCGTAATCCCATCCGACTTCCGGTGGAAGGTTACTTGCGCCGAAGCTTTTCGCGCCATACGCGATAATGGTAAGTCCAAGTGCCAAGTGCGCGAACCCTGCGCGCGCGCAGAGCGGTTTTCCGTGCGATGCGCGGTGCGACCGATGGGTCATGAACGTCCAAGAACAGCTACCCCGGACTAATCGTGCGGGCCAACAAACCGGCGGTTCTATTGACATACGAAGTTGATGAAACCTACCAGGTCCCTCTTGACTACGAGAATGGGGATTGATTGTGCATCGAAAAATGTATTATCGACCCAAGGACGCAACAGCAGCCACGTTAACCCGAATTTCCGGCGCAAGGAGCGCGGAGCCACGCGGATCCAAAAAGTTGCTGTGTTCGGGCCGCTGGTTCAAGGTACTTTTGTGCATGATCACTACAAATGCGTGTCAAGGATTGAATTCAATTACAAACCAGTGCTAGCTGCGCGTCCCACCTGATTGGGAAGGGGTGTCCGAGGGCAATTGGCTTTGTGCTACGCCGAATCATCAATAGTTTAATTTATCTTGTTGGCTTAGCGTTAGGCCCGGGTCGTTGGAACTGTCGGGTCAGTCCTTAGTGAATCAGCAGGACATAATTCGTGGTCGACCCCAGGTTATCCACAATGTTGTGGACAAACCAGGGCAAGTTTTCATTCAATGGTCTTTCATCTGTCAGTGAATACACTGATGCAGGATTCCTCGGAAATGCAGCATCTCTGGTTGCAGGCAATTGCCAAGACCAAGAGTCGAAGTCCGGTGACATTCGAGCAGTGGTTCTCGGGTGTTCAGTTCGATGGGCTTAAGGACAACGTATTGTTCCTCTCGGCGCGTGACGAATTCGTTCGGGACTGGGTGCATGATCACTTTGTGCCCGATTTGGTGGACCAATTGGCGTTGGCGCTGGGCGGACAGCGTGTAAGTGTCAAATGGCAAGTTCAGCGCATTTTGCAGTGTCCGGTTGCTGAGCCGCAGTTGCCGACGGTGAGTTCGAAAGGAGATGCGACGGAAATCTCGGACAACGCGGAGCGTTTACGGAACTCTTCGCGACCACCCTCGGCGGGCCAGGGCAGGCGGCCTAGTTCTGTTCCGCGTCTGGACCGTTCAATCAACAACGACGTGTGGCAGGCGCTAAACCCGAAGTTTACTTTCGACAATTTCATTGTTGGTCCCTCCAATGAACTAGCCTACGCAGCCGCCCGTGCCGTCGCTGATAGTCGAGGTGCCCGATATAACCCACTGTTCATTGCGGGGGGAACGGGCCTCGGCAAGACGCACTTAATGCATGCGATCGCGCACACGGTCTTGCTGAGCCGACCTGAGACGAGAGTCATGTACGTTTCCGCAGAGCGATTCACGAATGAATTCATCGAAGCATTGCAGCATCACAGGATGGACGATTTCCGACTTCGGTACCGCACCGGTTGCGATGTACTTCTTGTTGATGACGTTCAATTCCTGGCGGGTCGTGAACAAACGCAGGAGGAGTTCTTTCATACGTTCAATGCCCTGCGTGACAGGGACCGGCAAATCGTCGTTTCCGCAGACAAATATCCGCACCAACTCCAGCGTATGCCGGAACGATTGGCCTCTCGCTTCACGTCAGGCCTGGTTGCCGACGTACAGGCTCCACAGCTTGAAACGCGCGTAGCTATAGTAAGAAAAAAAGCTGAACTCGAGCGCATTGACGTTCCAGATGAGGTGGCATTGCTGTTGGCGCAATGCGTGCAAAGCAATGTGCGAGAGCTGGAAGGCGCGTTGATTCGCTTGGCCGCTAAGTCATCGCTAACGGGACGACGTATTGATGTGGAATTTGCGCGCACTGAGCTGCTGGTCGTGGCTTCGCGTCGCCCTGATCCGACGAGCGTGGCCGATATTCAACGGGCCGTCTGTGGTCACTTTCGCCTGTCAAACTCAGAACTACTCAGTAAAGACCGCCACAAGAGTGTTGCGTTCGCACGGCAAGTAGCAATGTACCTGTGCCGACGACGACTCAAGTGCAGTTTTCCAGAATTGGGGCGTGCCTTCGGCAATCGCGATCACACGACCGTCCTTAGCGCAGTACGGCGAGTGGAATCATTGAAGAACTCAGATCCACAGGTAGCGGCTCACCTTGAAGCCATTGAGAAGAAATTGGCATCGTCGGATGAGTAGAATAGGTTTGTTGTTGGCGCGAAATCGAGCCTCAGCCTGACGGGCTGCCGTACATAGCTTCGGCAATTGCGAAGGTGGCTTGCTCAAGGGCCGCGTACGAAGCGCGAATCTGGGTAATGTCGGCATTGCTCGAAAGCAGGCTACGGAGTGCCGAAACGTCATTTTTGACGGCGCTCACCCGTTCCGGTGGCAACAGATCGGCGTAGCTTTCAAGTGCTTGCTCGGTCGTGTAGAGCAACGCTTCGGCTTGATTGCGCACTTCAGCCAACTCGCGCCGCAGTTCGTCGGCAGCCTTGAACTTCTCACCCTCATTTACGAGCTGATCGATTTCTTCCTTTGTTAGGCCACTGGCCGGCGCCACATTGATCGCTTGTGATCTCCCGGTCGCCAGATCTTTCGCCTCCACGGACAGGATGCCGTTGGCGTCAATAGCGAAGGACACCTGAATCTTCGGGACACCGCGCGGCGACGGTGGAATCTTGGCCAACTCGAAGCGCGCTAGACTACGATTGTCAGCGGCCATCTCGCGCTCGCCTTGCAGTACGTGAACGGGCACAAACGTTTGATTATCAACGCTTGTCGTGAATATCTCGCTTCTTTGCGTAGGCACGGTAGTGTTTCTGGGGATAAGGCAGGTAAACACGCCTCCCCCGGTTTCCACGCCAATCGAAAGTGGGGCCACATCGAGCAACAGCACTTCTTTGATGGCTCCTGATATGGCCGCCCCCTGAATAGCGGCCCCCACCGCCACCACTTCATCCGGGTCGACGCCTTTATGCGGTTCCCTACCAAAGAGTTCGCGCACGCAACGTTGTACGATTGGCATTCTAGTCATGCCACCCACCAACACCACTTGGTCGATCTGATCGGGTCGCAACTTTGCGTCCTTCAATACATCATTACAGGCTGAAATAGTTCGCTCGATTAGATCTCGCGTCAAAATCTCCAGATCACTGCGTCGCATAGTTCGTTGCATGTGCAATGGACCATTGGGACCCACAGCAATGAACGGAATATTTATCTCGGTCTCTAGCGAAGAACTTAGCTCGTGCTTTGCCTTTTCCGCAGCTTCGCGAAGCCGCTGCAGAGCGGTTCGGTCCGCAGTGAGATCGATTCCGTTCTTCTTTTTAAATTCTTCGGCTAACATATCAATGAGTCGATTGTCGAAATCTTCTCCGCCAAGATGGGTGTCTCCCCCTGTAGCCTGGACGCTAAATACACCCTCCTGAATCTGAAGAATTGATATGTCGAAGGTTCCGCCGCCCAGATCGTAGACAGCGATTCTTTCAGCACCTTTCCGATCGAGACCGTAAGCTAGCGCCGCCGCTGTCGGCTCATTGAGGATTCGCTTCACGTCCAAGCCGGCGATTTTTCCGGCATCCTTAGTGGCTTGACGCTGGGCATCGTCAAAATACGCCGGCACCGTAATTATTGCTTCGGTGACAGTCTCGCCGAGAAAACTCTCGGCGGTCTCCTTGAGGGCGGTAAGAATAAAACTGGATACCTCGGGAGGAGAAATTTGCCGCTGTTGAACTTCAACCCAAGCATCTCCGTTTTGATGCTCAATGATGCGGTAAGCGGCCAGCTGCCGATCTCGCGCAATCGATGTATCGGCGTACTTCTTGCCCATTAATCGTTTAACGGCAAAAAGTGTGTTGCCCGGGTTCGTGGTTGCTTGACGCTTCGCGACCTGACCGACCAAACGTTCGCCGCTTGCCGAAAATGCGATAACGGATGGAGTTGTTCGGGCACCTTCTGGGTTGGGTATGACTTTCACTTCGGGCTGTCCCGAAGCACTGACACCTTCCATGACGGCAACGCAGGAGTTGGTCGTTCCGAGGTCTATCCCGATCACCTTGCCCATGGGTGCCCAATGATAGCCTGAGATTGCCCAATCAGGTCGTTTTTCAGGTCTCCGCAACGCAACCCGGGCTCTATCTCCTGCTGTAATTAGGCCCGGGCTGTCGGCGCCCTTGGCGCGGTGCAATCGCCATAAACGGGGAACGATGAATTGTTAGTCAGGTTAGCTGACAGAGGGCTTCACCACTACGACCATCGCGGGACGAATCAATCTGTCCCCTACGTGGTAGCCGGCCAGCAATTCTTGGGCGACTGCACCGGGGGGCAATTCTGCCGATTCGACTTGTTGAACGGCCTCGTGAACTGCCGGATCAAAGGCTAGACCGACAGTCGCCACCCGCTCGACACCAAGCTTTCCCAATGTATCGAAAAATTGACGCATTACGATCTGTATGCCGTCGGCCAACGACTGCATATCCGTGGAGCCTATGGCATGCTGGCTGGCCCGTTCGAGATTGTCGAATACCGGCAGCAACTCACGCAGTAGTTCTTCACGCGCGATTCGCTCTGCGTCGGTGATCTCCCGTCGACTGCGCTTGCGGAAATTGTCGAAGTCTGCCAGCGTGCGAAGCAATTGGTCTTTCAGTCGAGCTATTTCCGCTTTAAGCGCCTCAGCCGTTTCGCGATCGGGTACCGCCTGCAGATCGTCGCTTACACTGGAAAACGTCGCGACTTCGGCCTCCGGCACCGCGCCTGATTTCGGAGAGTCGCCTTGGCTGTCAGATGCGGAGTCAGTTATCGAGTCGGTCACGACGGTCGGCACTATAGCTACTCCTAGGGACCTGCCAATGGCCGCCAGAATCAAAAATCGAACGGCTATTCGCCAAGGCCGCGAAGATTCGAGTCGCAGGTACCCTGCCGCAATGCCGCAACAGTACCACCGGTAAAATGACTGGAATTCGAACTAAAGGCCGGCCCAAACCAAACATCGATCTCATCTTTGATTGCCCAAAAACTGAATCGCGGGTCTAAAACCTCCCTACTTGGTTGGCCAGCACGCGATCGACCAAACCCTGTTCGCTCGACCCAGAAACACACCGACTCTGGCCGCCCCGGCGCGAATAAGTGGGGTCGCCCCGGCAATACTTCCGCCTCGATCTGCTCGACGGTCGTACCATCTTGGCGCCGAGCTTCGAGGTGCCGCTTGCCTGTAGGCACTTGCACAAATTGCCCTGCCAGCGGACTTTCATGACTGGTTGATTGTACTTTCGCCAATTGATGATCATCCACGAAGACGATGACACCTTCATCCGAAAGGTTAAGGACTCTCACCGTCGCATGAAAAGTACTGTAAATCAACGGAGTGGCCACCAGTGCGATTACCACCCCACCGCAGGCCCAGGCTGAACTTACACTGATTCGCGATCGCTTTGAGCGAACGACGGCACCAATGCTTTCGGCTAAGAGTCGAGCCCACTCAGCATTGAAGCAGACCAACCCCTCGGCAACTGCACGTACCGACTGTCCGCGAATGGAATAATGGGAATCAACGTAGTTGCTCCACATTTGACCCACAAGCCATGGAAGACCGCCCAACGCCACGGCGCCACCAATCGCCGCCCCTTCCGAAATCCAAGGAAACAGAGGCAGAAAAAGACAGGCAGCACTGCCAAGCAGGATTGAAGCCAAGGCCCAGGCCAATAGCCCAGTACTAAGTCGTCCGATTCTTGCGAGACACGTTGAACAATAGGGAACAACAATACTTTTGCCATCGACGCGCCGAACTTCGCAACGACTCCCATTGGCCGGCGCCAGGCAACTGGCACAAAAGGGCAAATAGGGAACCCGATCCAAGTCCGCTGCCACTACCCAACAAGTCCGAGTGTTAGGCAAAGCGTAACGAATGCCACGAATCACTTCGCCGACATGACTAAAGATTGACTCGAATTGACGCGGCATGCGTGGTCACTGGCCGCGAGTAGGTTACCACAAGGTAGGCGTCTTACAGTTCCGGTGCTAAGGCCGCCAACTGCGACGACGAAGTACAATGTCCGCCCAGCACCTTAATGAGCCCCAGACCCAGGCTGTCCAACATGTATCTGGACCGTTGCTAGTGTTCGCGGGTGCTGGCAGCGGCAAGACCCGAACGATTACCTACCGAATTGCTAACCTGCTCGCCCATGAGAAAGTACCCCCGTACCGTATTTTAGCAGTGACATTTACCAATAAAGCCGCAGGCGAGATGCGCGACAGAATAGAACTACTCGCCGGGGCCGCTTTGGCACGCGACCTTTGGGTTGGCACATTTCATTCGGTCGCCGCAAGGCTGTTGCGAAGGTACTGCGATGAAGTTGGGCTCACGCGAAACTTTGTCATTTACGACGAATCAGACCAAAAAGCGCTGATGAATCGCTTGCTAAAGAGCAAGAATTTGAGCGATCGGGAATATCCGCCGCGGCTTGTTCTGTCTCGAATTCACGCCAAGAAGCAGGAAGGGCTGTCACCGGAGCAGGTCGAACGTAGTCGGTCCTTCGACGAGACGCTGGTGGAACTTTACGGTCACTATCAACGCGCGCTCTTGACTTCCAACGCCGTAGACTTCGAAGATCTCATATTGCTGATAATGCGTCTTTCCGAGAAACGCGACAGTCCGGCAGGTGACGAACTTCGAGCCCGCTTCGATTATGTGTTAGTTGACGAATTTCAGGACACTAACTCCACACAGTACCGACTCATAAGGGCGCTGAGCGCGCGCACGCGTAACTTATGTGTTGTGGGTGATGACGACCAGTCCATTTACGGATGGCGTGGCGCGAACGTTGGCATCATTCGTGGTTTCCGGCGGGATTTTTCGGACGCCGTTGTCATAAAACTGGAGCAAAATTACCGATCCTCAGCAAACATCGTGCAGGCGGCGCTAAGCATTATTGAGTCAGCAAGATCGCGTGAACCGAAACGGCTTTGGACGGAGCAATCTGCGGGGTCGCTCATCATAGTGCGATCCGTCGCAGACGAGCGTGACGAAGCCGCATGGGTCGTACGAACGGTGCGCGAGCGCCTGTCGCAACAAGTGGATCCACGGCAAATAGCAGTTTTCTATCGCGTGCACGCCCAGTCGCGCGTGCTCGAAGAAGCCTTTCGCGCAGAGAACTTGCCGTATCAAATCATCGGCGGAACGCGTTTCTTCGACCGCGCTGAGGTCAAAGACATCTTGGCCTATCTTAGGTTGGTGGAAAATCCCGACAGTGAGGCAGATTTCATAAGGATCATCAACGTCCCGGCGCGCGGAATCGGTAAGAAGACGGTCGAGCAGGTATTTGACGAAGCCGCACAATCAGGCTTGAGCGCCTGGCACGCATTAAATGCAATCGTCAAAAGCCAAAGCATCCCGCTGGCTGTGCGCCAGAAATTGCGCCCTTTTGTGGAGTTGATTGACCAATGGCGTTCCGCCCTTGTGGAGGGAATCACACCATTTCAGTTGGCCAATCGCATCGTCGACGAATCCGGCTATCGTAAGTATTTGCAGGATCAGGACAGCGCGGAAAGTGACGCACGCGTTGGCAACATCGAAGAGCTCTTGGGATCGATCGCGGAATACGAAGACGATACCGCGCTGACAGACGAGAAACCGACACTAACGGGCTATCTTGAGCGAATCTCCTTGGTCGCGGCGCCCGACGCCATGAAAGACGTGCCCAAGGTCGCGCTCATGACAGTCCACGCAGCGAAAGGTCTCGAATTTGACACGGTTCTTCTCACCGGCATGGAAGACGATGTATTTCCCTACAAGGGCCTTGATTCGGCGGAACCGGAAGAACTTGACGAGGAACGACGCCTTGCCTACGTTGCCGTGACACGTGCAAAGAATTTCCTGTCTATCTTTCACGCGTCTCAGCGCACACTATTCGGGCAAACTCGCTATTTACGTCAGAGTATGTTTCTGAACGCGCTGCCGGGGCACATCGTCAAGGAAGAAACCAGTTCTTTTGATCTAGCAAGAGCGTCTGCTGCGGAGAGTCGCGAAATCGAACCGCCCCGGCTACTCTCGGCGGAGAGATGGGTGACGCACAAAAAAACAACGGTGGGTCCTGCACTGCGCCCCGGCGAACGCTTCGTCGACCGTTCCGCATTTGATGACCTGGCTCATGCCGAGCCATCAGCGAACCTTCGTCGCGGACAGCCCGTTTTTCACGCAAGATTCGGCAAGGGTGTCATAGAAGCCATCGAATCAGTAGGCGAGTCCGCGACGGTTGTTGCCAACTTTCCGGGATTTGGCAGACGAAAAATACTATCACGCTATCTCGTGACTGGCTGAAGGCCGAATCGGGACCCTTCCAGCCGAATCACTCATGCCCGCCCTCCAATACCCACGCGTCGACGACACTCCTCAAATTGGGCTTTCCCGTCAGGAGTATTCATCCGTAGAACCCTGCGCGATTATGGGTTCAGCCTGTTCTGTTCGCGAATCGGCATTCAGCGAGATCTTTGTATGATTCTCCGCGGCTGCTGTTTCAGCGGCAGCTTGCTTCTTTTCAAGGGCACCTGTCCAAGAAAGCAACTTGCTGGCGGGACCCCGTTCCCGAAAGGTACGCTTTAGGTCTTGATTCTTGACTGAATCGCACAAACTCGAGAACCACGCCACCGCGCGGGACATCATCAGCTCGGCCTGGGGTGAACCGGCATTTCTAAGCGCTTCGCAGCACAGGACTCGGCTGGTCAACGCGTATTCAGAACCTTGGATTGTCTCCATTGCTCCGAGCGCCGTTGTAGCGAGGAGAATCCCAGTGTGTTGTTCGCCAATGTCGACCCGAGAAGCGGCTTCGATTGCCATCGCATAAAAATGAAACGCCACATAGGCTTGGGCTTCAGCGACTTGCCGTGCATCAAAAGCGTGCATCACGGCGGCCGCCGAATCTCCTCGTGCTCGCGACAAAATCGCGCGGACGATTTTTTCATGCGCTGCATCATAGGCGCTCCCCGTGACGGCGTTGATGTACGCGGCCTCTTGCAACAAGACTTCAGCCTCGACAGCATTACCCGTTTCTAGGTGAATTTCAGCCCAACAAAGCAACGTGTCGCTCTTGGATTCTTGGTCGTTGTAACTCTCATGGGACTGACGCGCCCGCCGAAAATATGCCAAGGCGCGGTCAATATCGCCCAGTGCGGCGTATGACTGCCCAATCGTGCTCAATGTCTTGGCAATTTGCAGCCGTCCACCAATTGAAAGATCGATGCGAATCGCGTCAATGCCCAGAGCAATGGCATCTTCAAAGCGGCCCAGCACGTACAGGGCAAACGCAAGTGAGTTCTTGGCATGTGCCTCCATTCGCTTCGCGCCAACCCTTCGGAACACAGCAATCGCTTCGGCATGTGCGCTGATGGCCTCGTCAACCCGGCCCACTCTCCTTAGCAACGTGCCTTTGGCGCGCAGAACTTCGGCGCGTTGACGCGCCGATACCTCCGGGTGAGCGGAAGCCGCGAGCGCTCGGTCAATAGCAGACAGGGCCCCTTGCACGTCCCCTAAATCACGCAGAATTTCGGCAATTAGCGCCTGCGCTTGCACCTGGTCGACCGCAAGCTCTGCGACCTTGGCTAAGTATTCCGCGCGCTGCGCCGCCGTCAACGCGCGCGCCAAGTGCCCAATGTCAACCTCGAAACGGGCTGTACGCATTAGCGCGACGGTGGCCCAGCGAGCTTTTCCGGAATCGCGGGCCAAAGATCGAATCGCAACCAGATGTCGTTTGCGTTCGCGTCGCAACCCTTGAACCCGGCAGATGGCTTCTAGAGCTTCAAAAGCCTCAAAACAACGGGCGTCATTCTCTGGTAAAATGCGGACCGCGCGACGGAAATAGCGCTTCGCAAGGCGAACTTGATAGCTGGAGTGAGCGGTTCGCCCCGCCTCCAAATAGTGATCGGCAGCAGCCTTTTGCGATCGTCCGGCTTCCAGATGGTGTGCCACGATGGCGGCGGTCAATCCTCTCGCTAGGGGCGTGAGACTCAGTTGCTCGCCAAGACGTCGATGCATCTCGACCCGCATTTCCACGTCCAGCGACGAGTAGGCCACGTCACGCGTGACCGGGTGTCGAACGTCGACGGTATCTCCCCCGTCGGAACAGACCCCGCGGGCACAAAGGCGGGTAATGCCGTCATCGACTTGAGAACCCACCAGACTGCGCATAACATCTACGCGCAAGGGCCCTCCTGCTACCGCCAGCCAGTCTACGATGGCTTGTTCTTCGCGAGGCAACTCTTCAAGGCGATCCGCGACTAGTTGTTCTAATGTCGAAGGCAGGCTTTGGCTGCCAATCTCGCTGCCTTCAACCGGCGCTAATTCGAGGACGTTCTTCCCTATTTCGCGCAGCTCCAATACGCCCCGCTCCAACAGCGCGTCGACCATTTCTAGCAAGAAGAACGGGTTACCTCCGATTCTTGGAATGAGATCGGCGCACACTTGCTCGACGCCGTGGCTGGCGCCTAACCGAGTTTGCAGCAAGCGGACTTGGTTTTCCGCGCTTAATTCCTTGAGTTCGACGTGTACCAAACCATCCAAGTAAGGCGACACACGTTCCCCCGGACGCGCTACCAAAAGCACCAACACTGGCCACGGTTCTGACCAGCGAAGCAGATCTTGAATCGCCTCCAGGCTTGAGGGATCGCTCCACTGCAAACTTTCGCCAATTAGGACTACCGGACCCTGCAGGGTGCGGCGAGCAATGAACGCCCGCAAGCCCGTGGTTAATAGTCGGCGGTTCTGTGACGCGTCACCTTCATCGATAGCGGCGGCGAACTGACCCGCAACAAGGGCGGCCAGACGTCCGAGAATCGCCTCCCGCTCTTCCCCAACATCGAATCCTTCGATCAGATGTGACAGATGTTGTTGGACCTCTTCCACGGACTGTTCAGGGATTGCGTCCGTTAGCGTTCGCATCCATTCAGCCAGCAAGTTGTAGGGCACTTCGCTGCGTGCAGGGGAACACTCCGCGCGAACTACAATTGTGTCCTCCGGTAGTTCGCTCAAAAACGCTGCAACGAGTGCAGACTTTCCGATCCCCATCTCCCCGGATACTACGCGGACCGTCATCGGACCGCTGTCGTCGGAAGCACGACTGACGCTGCGGTGGAACGCTGTCTGCAAATCCGCAATCTCCGCGTCGCGACCAATGAGATCACCCGACCCTTTTGCGGCTTCCAGTCCCTTTTCTTCCCGCGTCAGCGAACGAATCAACGCGTAAATTCGCATATTGTCGGGCATGCTCCGATTGCGAGAACTATCCAGAGCAATGGTAGGCGCGTCCGCCCACACGAAATCGCGACGAACCAAGCGGTATAAACCGCCAGCAACCCAAGTGCCGCCTGCCGGCGATTTCTGCCCCAGCATGCGCGCCAATTCCAACGCCGGTTCTTGAATAATATGCCCCACGAGGTGCCCCGCGCGATCACGGCGGCCCGTCGCGATGCCGCGCACAATCCCAATGCTCGCTTGCAACTCGACCGGCATATCGTCGCACGCGCCCTGAATGGCCTCATGAATATCGACGGCCAGCCAGGCCGCATCCGCTGGTGCTCGCGCCGGATTTGCCATCAGGCCCACTAGGGCGGTGGCTCCCCCAGATGGAATCAGGTGCTCCCCGAGCAGAGTTCGGTCGCGGTGCCAGGTAAGGCGGGCGCCCCGCTTGTAGGCGATTTCATTGAGCGTGTTGCGAAGTTGCTCAATGAAACGACCTGCGCCACTTGGACCGCTGGCTTCTGCAAGCTGTTCGATCCCGTGCAGTTGCAGGGAAACGATGACTACGTGACGCACTTCCTGGCCGCGCCTCGTGCGGCGTGGCCTTAGGGCGGGGCCCTCCACGTCCGAGTTAGGTGCGCCCGTGGCGGAGCCTCCGTGCGTTGTTGGGGAGTTTTGCGGGGGAATCAGTTCTCGTCCTGGATCCTCGTCAGGTCCCACGGTTTCGCTCGCAGCGGGCGATCCGGGAGCTGTGTGCTCTCGCTTGACCAAGGCATCGAGCAAGATCTCCAGGGTGTGGGACTCGACGGGTTGCTGTGCTTGAAAGAGCGCCCGCGTGACAGACGCTGCGAAATCTCGCGCTGTCGTGTAACGGTCGTCGGGATTTTTTGCGAGCGCCCGCATCACAATCGCGTCAAGATCAACCGGCACGTCCCGAGCAAATAAGCTAGGAGGTTCCACTTGACCGGAACGAACGGCCTCCAATAATTCTTGGCCTTCGGCCGCGCCGTGCAGGTGCTTTCCGGTCAAGAGCTCGTGAAATACCACGCCCAGTGAATAGATGTCCGTGCGCCGATCGACGCGTTCGCCTCGGGCTTGCTCGGGGGACATGTAACCAGTCTTACCCTTTAATACCCCTGGTTCTTCGCGAAATAGGTTCGCCGAGGCGATGCCGAAATCGGCAATCTTAACCCCGCCATCGAAGCTCACCAAGATGTTCTGCGGTGAGACGTCGCGATGCACGATAGCCATAGGGTTACCGCGCTCATCCTTTCGCTCGTGCGCGTAGTGCAATCCCTTGGCAACTTCACCAACGATAAAGGCGGCAACGTAGCCCGGGATCCGTTTGTGTTTTGCACGCGCTGCTCGCATCACGCGCCGAAGATCCGGACCTTCGACGTACTCCATGCTGAGAAGCTGTCCTTCATCGCCGTAATCCTGAAATTCGTAGACTTGGACAATGTTTGGGTGGTTCAAGCGGGTCGCCAACTGGGCTTCCTCCGCGAACATCGTTCGGAAGCGGCGCGACGATCCAAATTGGGGCAAGATGCGCTTTACGACGAGCAGCTTGAAAGTGCCTTCGGCCCCGCGCTTCTTGGCCAGAAAGACTTCCGCCATGCCGCCCACACCGAGCCGCCGCAGAACCTCAAAGTCTGCAAGCCGTGGCGGGATTGGCGTGGCCTCGTCAGCCATAAAAATTGATCGACTACACCCCCAGCGCTCCACACTTCGAACCGGGGCCACAGACTAGCCGTTTATGCGCCCGCCGACCACTAGTAGCGCGATTCATCAGAACTGATGGGTCCCGCGGACCGGCCGCTGCGCGGCCATCGCGCCACTATCCTCATTATC
>Ga0075520_1000553_pt1 | contig 16715 bp, 11 predicted proteins | sample NGEPerB_FD_75100 | JGI IMG/M metagenome (GOLD analysis project Ga0075520, IMG submission 75100) | Arctic peat soil microbial communities from the Barrow Environmental Observatory site, Barrow, Alaska, USA - NGEE PermafrostAB12-B | ecosystem: Environmental > Terrestrial > Soil > Wetlands > Peat ... | reverse complement strand
GTGGAGGTGGTGGAGGCGGGCGGACGGGCCCTCCCGGGCGGGCCGGTGAATCGGAGGAGACGGGAGCGGCAGCGGAAGCCGCCGAGATGGTGGCCGACGACGATCCCGGCTGTGGCGGCAAGGCGGATGCGCTGACCGTCGACGTCGCGGCGTGGATGCCGTGGCCCGCGGCCGGGTTCGAGTGAGCACTGCTGGATTCGGTGTGAGCGAAAAAATCCCGCCAGATCGAGTCCACGCTGGCCGGGTCGGCCAGGAATGCCTGATATCTCTCCCGGAGGAACCAATCGTTGGGCCCGAATTCCGGCACCGTGGGCGATGACACTGTCTCACCCATCTTCCGGGCCGCGAGTGGGGGTTGTGAGATCGGTCAGGGCGCCAGACACGGCAAGCGACGACGCGAATATCGCGACCTGGCCGGCGCCATGGGGTCTCCGTGGCCGGCTTGCCTCTCCTGGTGCGAGCCATACAGGTCCAGGCGGGACGTCGACGTGGTCTGAACTCGGCGACCCGCGTAGGTCCCTTGACCGTAACGGGAAATCCCGTTGGCGGCGTCTCATGGGGCAATCGTCAACGCCACGACCCCAAGATGACCCGTGCGGCCCCGATGGTCCGTGTGGACGGGGGGCCGCACGCGGGTTTCAGGTGGCGTGCTGCCGCGCCAGGGCCCGCCGGACGGTGACGGCGGCGGACCGACGGCTCGTTCCTGGAACCCGGCCGGTGGGGTACGCCGGGCGAGACCGGGCATTCGAGCCGCTTCTCCGCTCCGGGCGTGATCGTCCGGTTTGTGGTTGCGACCACGCTCCCAACGAGAGATGCCTCTGACCGCTGCCAACTGTCGCATTCCCGGGGGCCACCGCTGACGCGGGGTCGGGTGCAACCGCCGCCGGTCGCGGACTTGGCCGTTGGTGTCGTCCTCGCAGGTACGACGGTCGCTGGGTGCGGAGCCCTTACTGTCGGCCCGCGCGTGCCGTCCGGCTTCGCGGCCAGACGCAGTCCACCAGCGTCGGAATCGACGGCCCTGATGGATCATGCCAGGCGGCGTTGTTGATCATGAATGATCAACAGCACGGGCGAATGATCTCGGCCGACGCCCGACCGGTCGAGGCCCGAGGGCCGAGGGCGTGTTACCTGCTGGAAAGGCACGGTGGCGCGATAGGGGTTGCCGAAACGGTGGTCATGGCGTGCAGGGATCAGCGGGTTGGGTGGACAATCTGCCGGCCGGACACCGAGTTGGGCCTGATCCGCACCCAATGGGTCCGTTCGGCCAGATCCGCCCACGGCGACACACCGAGCGTGTCCAACCGTGCCAGTTGCAGGGGTTCCTCCACGGTCGTGGCCTTTCCCCGGATCACCACGCTCCACCCGGCGCGTCGGTCCTCATCGAACCCATCGACCTCGAACGCCACCAGTAGCCCGTTGTCCGCGGCCATCAGCTTGGAGCCGGGCGCGGTCCGGAAGACGACAGCCTCGCCGTCGAGGGCGTGGTTGACCGGCAGGATCACCGGTTCGCCTTGGTCGATGAAGGACACCCGACCCACCTTGGCGGCCCGTAACCGACGTAGGCATTCCTCGCGGGGTAAAACGCCCAGGCCTGAATGGTCCAACTGCAATGATGTTGTCCGCATGACGCTTTCTCCTTTCCTGAGATCGAAACCAAGGGTCGGCTCCGTACCTTCATTGTCCCCGTTTCTTACCGACGAGCTTGCGCGGGAGGACGGTCGTCCACCGCTGCGGCGGCATGGGTGATCCCTCGTCGAATGAGCGTTCATCGTGGAGTGTGAGGCGCAGGGGGATGCGCCGGCGAAGGTGGAGGCGTACGCGGGTGGCCTACGTCCAGCCCATCTATATCAGGCGGGGGAGTGACACCGGGAGCCGCCCGGCCCCGGCGCGCCCGTCTTCGGACCCGATTGCAAATACGGATCAGTTACATTGCGCGCCCGAAGCCGAACGTTGCGCGGACTGAAAAGGCGTGCGAGCGCCTTCCAGCTCTGCAGGTCCCCCCGACACGGCGCCAGAACCGTCGGTGGACCCCGGCGCTGTTGCGACCCGGGATAGTCGTCGAGCGGTCCGATCTCCCGACCGTTCGACCCGGCGATGACGACCTTCAGGACCCTACGTACCGGCCGCCGGCCGACTTGTCACCGCATGGCATGGGGGGCGGCGACCAACCATTCGTCAGCACCGCTCTTGCATCAAAAGTGGGGGTAAAATGGGGATGATCTTGCTGGGGGCAACTGTCAGATGGCCTCTGACCTGGGGAAACAGTGCGCCATCAGGGACTCGAACCCCGAACCCGCTGAATACCGGGTACGAACCCGGTTACTTGGGACGCGCTTAGGCCTTCGGCTACCGGTTCGGGCACTTGGCCGCACAGACGGCAGCTGCCCTCGGCCCGCCTGGCCCATGCGCAGCGCGTGAACCTACCGAACGACGCGAAGATGGCGGCTACCTGGCGTCGCATGGCTCGCACCGTTGCCCCCTACCGCGACCGCCACGGCATCGCCGACCCCAGCCTGCCTGTTGCACTGGACGAGTGGGCGGCACAGCGATCGACGCCTGCGCCCGGCGCAGATTTGACCGGCGCGGCGATCTCCCCGGTGTGACGGCGTGAAATCCGAGGCAGTCCGCCGCGCGACAGTGCAGCGGATTTGGTCGACTCCGTAGCGACGGTCGGCCCCAGGCCGTAGGTCGCCTACGTTTGGTCCTCACGTGCTGGGGGCTGGATCATCTGCACGTTCGAGACGCCGCCTTGGTTCACGCAGTCCTGCGCAAGGTCGTGAACATGCCAATAGAAATCAAGGTCGGACTCGGCAGCATTCACGGTGGTCTCAACCGGCGTGAAGTGGTGCAGGGGGGTCGAGACACAGTCGTACAGGTCGCCGAAGTTGTCCCTGGTCAGGATCGTAAGCGGCTGCTCGCCGGTCCATTTGATCCCGACTCGCAGGTCGCACTCGTCGTTATCGGTCGCTTCCGCGGTGGCCCGGACGAGTGCCATGAGGTCAGCGATTGCGCACTCGATGGCTGAGGCCTGGACCTGCCAGCCGCCGAAGTACCCGTCGCCGCTCATGCGGTGCCCGCCGACCGCGGCGGCCAGGGTGACTGACCCGTCGTGGTGGATGCTCGCCCACGATTCCTTCCACACGGCACGCTCACCGGTTGCCGTGTTCACGGTGACCCATCTCCGTAGCCCAGGTCGCGGGTTGTGCCGGTCCACACTTTCCAGCGGATGGATGCCACCGCGCCCCGCGTACAACAGCGCCAGCTGCTCGGCCTTTGACAGCACGACTCGGGCTCCGTCCTGACTCAGGCGATCCTGGAAGCGAGGGACGCGGGGGTGGGCGACCGCGATCAGCCATGCCCGCATGGCGGTATCGCGGCCAGCGGATGCGTCAGCGAACAGCGCGTCCAAGGCCTCGGTCGCGTGGCGGCGTTCCTCGAAACGAGCGCGGTACATAGCCTCGATTTGCCGCTCCTTCATCCACACCGTTTCTGAGTCGTTGCGCACCGGAGCGCCGAAGTACTCGTTCCTGTAGATGAGATGCGGCCCATCAACGCCCGCGGGGACCTCGACCACGAAAGCCCGGTTCCTTTCTGTCCCAAGGCGATGCACTTTCAGACCGAACACGGGCGGGGAGATGGCGGTGATGGCGGCGCTGCGCAGGGAACGCTCGTAGGTCTCGTCGAACTCGCCGACATCGACTCGCCCGGTCGCCGCCTTTTGGGCCTCGCGTACGCCGAAGACGATCACGCCACCGCCGCTGTTCGCCATCGCGGCGACATCCTTGGGAAAGTCCGTCTGCGGCAGCCCTTTCGCGGGCGGCAACTCCGACTTCCAGTCCAGATCGCTCGTCTCGACGACACCAGCGGCCACCGCGGCATCAAGGAGTTCATCGGTTAGCGGACCGGGCCCGACCCCGAGGGCGCGGTGGAGTGCGGTGAAGCTCATGGTCCAAGCGTAAAGAGGACCGACGATATGAACCGTGCACAACCCAGGGCGACCTTCAGGCTCGCCCGCCGTCGCGGAGCAACCGGGGCGCGGGGAGCGCTCGGTCCGGACCAGGGGGCTTCTTGGGCCCACCTTGGCCGGCCAAGGGGATGTTGCGCCGACTGAGCATTTCCCCTGCATCCAGACGGCCGCGGCGCATCTGTTCGTCGATGCCAGAGATGTCGTGGTGCAAGAGACTCAACATCCACGCCTCAAACTGCGCCTTGAGGAGAGGCGCAGAGCGGATTCTGGCGGACATTCGCGGTGACCGTCCGGTATCGTCGGTGAGAGGGCCACCGTCGCGTAGCGCGCGGGGAACTTGTCCTGAACTGCGGCGATGACTCATATTCCTGGTCGGAAGGGTGCGGTTTGTCAGAGCGGGCGACGAGAATCGAACTCGCGCTATCAGCTTGGGAAGCTGGCGGTTGTGCGGGGCAGCCCAAGTTCGCGCCGCCCTTGAGGACAGCGGGTCGGCCGAAGCTGCCGCGCTGCCAATGGAGCTTCAGGGATTGGGGGACTCTTCGAGCTCGTTCAGCACGCTGACCGCTATGCCGTCGGGGAGGAACCCAACTCGGCGATTGCTGTCGGGAGTAGCCACTCGTCAGCTGCAGTGCGGCCAGCGAGGAACGATGAGTCGGCAGCGCAGGCACGAGTCGATGGCACCTGTCGTTCGGGCGTGTCTATGCCTACGCATAGACAGCACCCGCAAAACACCCACAAACGAGTGGGATTTGGCATGACCGACCTTGACTGACGTGAGCCATCTGTGCAGGTCAGAGCCTATTTCTGCGATGCCTGAGCACCCCTTGCTTTTCGTTCGCATCGAAGAGATCCGGGGGTAGCAACCGTGAACGACGTCCGCCCGGGTCGACCCGGCCCATATTGAGCCACGCCTTGACGTCGTCGTGGCCTCACAGCGCTACCTTCTGCTTCGATGAGCGGCCTACCCCCGCCGATAATGGTCCTGCGACAATGCATCTCGGCTACTGACCGCTGACCGCTGACCTGCTCGACAGTGCGGAAAACGTCGATGAGCGAAAAGGGGATGGGGTGCGAGCGGGTATCCGCTCCGGGTCGGTCTCGTGCGGCGGGAACCGGCCTCCAGGGTCAGCGGTGCTGACCACAGGTAGCCGACGAATCTCCCCGACCCGCTCGTCGCGGGGCTATCGAGGGTAGACGGGGTGGCGACGGAGCATGTCCTCCTGGTGCGATCACCGCTGGTCTCCTGGCGGACAAGGCAGGCCCGGCAGCGGGTTTCATGGTCGCCGGTGCCGGCCGGAATTCTCCCAGGGAGTCCTATCCACGGCGTCCACCGGTAGATTGGAAATGCCAGTCCGATATTCGACCCCGTAAGGCGACCGAGGCTCATCCGTGGCAACAATCACTCCGTACGACACGGCATCCGGCAAGCGCTATCGGGTCCGCTACCGTACGCCGGACCGGCGACAAACGGACCGTCGCGGCTTCCGGACGAAACGGGACGCGCAAGCGTTCGCTTCGACCGTCGAGGTCGCTAAGATGCGCGGCGAGTACGTCGCACCCGGCGACGGGCGGATCACAGTCGACACGGTGGTCGACCGTTGGCTGCGTGGTCGCGGTGACCTCGGCGCATCGACGAGTGAGCGTTACGCGGGCATCATCCGGACACACATCGCGCCGAGGTGGACCGGCGTCGCGATCGGCGACGTCCGGCACTCCGACGTTCAGGCATGGTCCGCCGAACTGACCTCTGGTGGGATGTCACCGGCCTCGGTGCGCAAAACGGTGCGAGTGCTCTCGCTCACTCTCGACCTCGCCGTCTCCGATCGGCTCCTAGCTGTCAACCCTTGCGCCAAGGTCAAGATCGCGCGTCCGGAGGTCGCTCCTCGGCGCTATCTGAACCATTTGCAAGTGCGCGCGCTCGCTAACGCGTCGGGCGACCGCCGCGCGGTAGTCCTTCTGCTCGCCTACGGCGGCCTGCGATGGGGGGAGCTGGCTGCTCTCCGAGTCGGCGATGTCGATCTTGGCAGGCGTCGGGTGACGATCGAGCGATCGGTGACCGAGGTTGGAGGCAAGCTCGAATGGACGGACGGGAAGTCGAGTAAACGGCGGACGGTACCGATGCCGCGTTTCGTTGCGAGCGAGCTCGCCGGCGCGGTCGCGGGCAAGGGAGCCGACGACCTGCTGTTCACTGGGGAGAGGTCGGGCGGAGTGTTGCGAGTCCGGATTGCCCGGCGGTCGTGGTTCGACCGCGCGGTCGTCGAATCGGGCTGCCCGGAAGGCTTGCATCCGCACGAACTGCGGCACACCTCGGCATCGCTCGCCGTCTCGGCCGGTGCCAACGTCAAGGCTGTTCAGACCATGCTGGGACACGCCTCGGCGGCGATGACGCTGGACACATACGCGGATCTTTTTTCCGACGACCTCGACGCCGTAGCGGACCGCCTTGACGAGGTTGTGGGCAAAATGTGGGCAGCTGCCCCGCCAGCTGTGGTCTGATCTCTCGCGGTACCGCCTCTGACCTGCGCCTTTAGGGAGTGCCCCCGGCAGGATTCGAACCTGCGCACCCGCCTCCGGAGGGCGGTGCTCTATCCCCTGAGCTACGGGGGCGCGACCAGGAACTCTACCGCACCGGTGAGGCCGGCTCAGCCCGTCGGCGCCGGGAGCGGCTCCGCGCCGTGTTCCGCGAGCATCTGCGTCATCACCGAGATCTCCGCGGTCTGCGCCTGCAGCATCTTGTCGGCGAAGTTGCGCACCACGGGCAGGGTCGCGTGCTCCGCCGCGTACTGCATCATCCCGGCGCCGCCCTGGTGGTGCCGGACCATCAACTGCAGGAAGTAGATGTCGGACTCGTTGCCCTTGAGGCCTTTGAGTTTGGCGATCTCGGCGTCGGTGGCCATGCCCGGCATCAACGGCGTTTCGGCCGCCGCGACGCCCGACGGCGCTGTACCGGTCCCGGCGGCACCCGACGCTGCGGACGTCGTTCCGCCGGCGGCCGCTGCCGTACCCATCGCCATCCCGTGGTCCGACGCGGTCCCGCCCATCCAGGCCATCCGCGGCGCCGTGCTGGAATCCGGCAGATCCCACAACGAGAGCCAGCCCTGCATCTGACCGAGCTGATCGGTTTGGGTGTAACCGATGTCGTACGCCATCACGTCGATCTCGGGATCGGTGGTGTTCTGCTCGGCGTAGTGGGCCATCAGCACACCCTGGTCGTGGTGTGCCGCCATGTCACGGGCGAATCCTGCGTCCACCGAGTCGCTGGTGGGGGTGGCGGCGGTGCCCGAAGCGCCAAACCGGCCGCTGAGCGCCAGGCCCGCTGTCGCGCCGACGAGCAGCAGAATCACCGCGCCTGCGGCGATCAGGAACACCGTCGTGCGGTGGCTGGACCGGCCGATCGGTTCGCGGGCCGGCACGGTGGGCCCAGGGTTGCCGGCGGGTGTCTTGGCGTCGACCGCGGCTGTGGGCTCCACCGAGGTGCCGGTGTCTGCGGGCATACCGGAGCCGGTGTCCGGGTCGCTCCCGGTGTCCGTCACGGCGTCAGGGTCCGGCGGTGGACTCGGTGGCCGCCGGCGCCGGGGTCGACACCGGGGCAGGAGTGGCCGCCGTGGCGACCGACTCGGGCAGCGTGGTGATCACGGTGCCGTCGGGAACCGACATCTCGGTGGTGTTCGGCGTTCCGCCCACCCCCGCCATGGTCACGGCGTCGGGGCCGGGTGGGCTCGGATCGAAGGCCGGCGGGTTGACGGTGTCGAAGCTGGGCTGCTGGCAGGTCGCGCCCGCCTCCGGGTAGACCCAACGGTTCTGCCGCAGTGCGGTGATGAACTGCTGCACGCGCTCGTCGCTGGCCGAATTGACCTTGAGCTGGTGCGCCCAGGCCTGCAGCGAGATCGGCGAGTCGAGGCCCGGGTACGGGGTGAGACTGGTGAACGGCTGGCTCTTGACCAGGCCGGTCAGCACGTCAAGGTCGCCGGCGGCGATGGTGTCGGGGTTGTAGGTGATCCAGACCGCGCCGTGCTCGAGGGTGTGCACCATGTTCTCGGTGCGCACCGGGGTGGCGTAGACGATCCCGTTGCAGTTCGCCCAGGTGCCGTCGTGCGGACCGCCGACCGGCGGGTACCTGTTGTAGGCCACCCGCTGATCAGCGGTGATGTGAATGGCGGCCTTGTAGTCGACGTAGCTGGCCGGGTTGTCGGCGGTGGCCGGGGTGGCTGCGCCCACGTAGATGCCGGGGATCTTGGTCGACGGATCTGGGTTGTCGATGCTCGGCGTGAAGGGAGCCAGCGCATCGGCCTGCGCGGCCTTCTCGTTGTTCTTGTTCAGCACCACGGCAAAGATGCCGCCGGCAAGCAGCAGGATGACCACGACAGCGACAACGGTCAGCCACGGCGGGCCCTGGCGGCGGGCCGCCGCGGTGGACGGCGGCTTGCGGTTCTTGGCGTTCTTGTTGGTGGCCATCATGGCGAAGTAATCCTCGTCGTCTTGCGTCTTGGGAATCGTTGCGGAGTGTACGGGGCGAAATCGTGGCACCCCTGTGAAGCGCGGTCCCAGTCAGCCGCAGCTCGTGTGCGACGCAGGACCTGCTGTTACGGACCTCGGCCGGCACTGAGCGCCGGTTTTCAGGTCCCGGCGCCACACTATGGTGGCGCCGAGATCATGAGAATGGCGCCGAGTGCGGAAAGCGGCGCCGAGTGGCGGGACCGGTCGCGCCGATGCCGACCATTGCCCCCCGGACGGGTGAGCCCGTGCCGGGAAGGCGCCGTGCTGGTCACACCACACCGCGGGCCTTCCTAGAATGACCGGGTGGATCCCGCGCAGTTGGTCGATGCCGTCCGTCAGGCTCTGCAGGCAGCAGTCGCGGCCGGCGAGTTGACCGTTGCGGTGCCCGACGAGATCACCCTGGATCGTCCTCGCTCGCGCGACCACGGGGACTACGCGACGCCGGTGGCACTCAAGCTGGCCAAGATCGCGGGCCGGCCGCCCCGCGAGATCGCCGCCGTCATCGGCAGATACCTCGAGCAGGCGCCCGGAATCGACAGCGTCGAAGTGGCCGGCCCCGGATTCCTCAACATCACGCTGCACGCCGCCACGGCCGGCGCCCTGGTGGGCCAGATCGTGCAGGTCGGTGACGACTACGGACGCGGCAGCGCGCTGACGGGCAGGAGAGTCAACCTGGAGTTCGTCTCGGCGAACCCGACGGGCCCGGTGCACATCGGCGGCGCCCGGTGGGCCGCGGTGGGCGATGCGCTGGGTCGGGTACTCAGCGCCCAGGGCGCGGACGTCGTCCGCGAGTACTACTTCAACGATGCCGGCGCGCAGATCGACCGGTTCGCCAGGTCGTTGCTGGCCGCGGCGCGCGGCCTGCCCGCCCCGGACGACGGATACGCCGGCGATTACATCGGGGAGATCGCGGCCCGCATCACGGCCGAGCACCCGGACGCGCCGTCACTGCCGGATGACGCAGCAACCGAGCTGTTCCGGCACGAGGGCACCGAGCTGATGTTCGACGAGATCAAGGCCACGTTGCATCTTTTCCGGACCGATTTCGACGTCTACTTCCACGAGAACTCGCTACACGAAAGCGGCGCGGTGACGCGGACCGTCCAGCGGCTCAAGGATTCCGGACATCTGACGTTCAAGGACAATGCCTGGTGGCTGGCATCCACCGCCTACGGCGACGACAAGGACCGGGTGGTCGTCAAGTCCGACGGCGAGCCGGCCTACATCGCCGGCGACCTCGCGTATTTCCTGGACAAGCGCTCCCGCGGTTTCGACCTGTGCATCTACATGCTGGGCGCGGACCACCACGGTTACATCTCGCGGCTCAAGGCCGCGGCCGGGGCGCTCGGAGACGACCCTGACGTGGTCGAGGTGCTGATCGGGCAGATGGTCAATCTGGTCAGGGACGGCGTGCCGCTGCGGATGAGCAAGCGGGCCGGCACCGTCATCACCCTGGACGACCTGATCGACGCCCTCGGTGTGGACGCTGCCCGGTACTCGCTGATCCGCTACTCGGTGGACACCACGTTGGACCTCGACCTTGACCTGTGGACCCGGCAGACCAATGACAACCCGGTCTTCTACGTCCAGTACGCGCACGCCCGGCTGGCCTCGCTGGCCCGCAACGCCGCCGATCTTGGCATCGAGCTGGGCTCGATCGACGACTTCGACCCGGCGCTGCTGGACACCCAGCGGGAGTCCGAGCTCATCGCGCTGCTGGCCGCCTACCCCGGAATCCTCAGCGCCGCAGCCGATCTGCGCGAACCGCATCGGGTGGCGCGGTACCTGGAGGACCTGGCATCGGGCTACCACAAGTTCTACGACGCGGTCCGGGTGCTGCCGCGCGGCGACGAGGAGACCGGTCCGGCGAACGTCGCCCGGTTGTGGCTGTGCGCGGCCACCCGGCAGGTGCTGGCCAACGGCCTCGCCGTGCTGGCCGTCGACGCACCGGAGCGGATGTGAGGGCACATCCGGCCGGTCCCCGCTCGGGTGAACTGCACACCGATCGGCCCACCGGGGCGGCTCCCGCCGACCTGAATGCGCTCGATCCAGGGGTGTGGGCCCGCGGCGCCCGTCGGGACCCGGGAGGCGCGGTGAGCCTGGCGGGGGTGGATGTCCGCGATCTGGCCGACTCCTTCGGCACCCCGCTGATGCTGATCGACGAGGCCGACTTCCGCGGCCGCTGCCAGGATTTCGCCGCCGCCTTCGGGCGGGCGAGCGCGGTGCACTACGCCGGGAAGGCGTTCCTGTGCAGCGAGATCGTCCGCTGGCTGGACGACGAGGGGTTGGCGCTCGACGTGTGCACGGCGGGCGAGCTGCGGCTGGCGCTGCGGGCCGGCTTCCCGCCCGAGCGCATCGCGCTGCACGGATCCAACAAGTCCGGCCATGAGCTCGAGCTGGCGCTGGAGCACCGGATCGGCGCCGTCGTCATCGACTCCTTCCACGAGATCGGCCGTCTGGCAGGGCTTGTCGAGCAGTTCGGGCGATCCGCGGCGGATCCCGTACCCGTGATGGTGCGGATCACGGTCGGGGTGGAGGCGCACACCCACGAGTTCATCGCGACCGCCCACGAGGACCAGAAGTTCGGGTTCTCGCTGGCCGGCGGTGAAGCCGAGGAGGCGATCCGGCGGGTGGCCGCCTGCCCTGGGCTCAGGCTGATCGGGCTCCATTCGCACATCGGCTCGCAGATCTTCGACCCGTCCGGTTTCGAAGTGGCGGCGCACCGGGTGGTCGGGTTGCTCCGCGAGATCGTCCGCGAGCACCCGGCTCTCGCCGAGAGCATCGTCACCCTTGACCTGGGCGGCGGGCTGGGCATCGCCTACACGCCCGCGGACGACCCGCCCGCTCCCGACGTGATGGCCAAGTCGCTGCTCGAGATCGTCAGCCGGGAGTGCCAGATCGCCGGGCTGGTGACTCCAGCGGTGGTCGTGGAACCTGGCCGCGCGATCGCCGGACCGAGCGGCGTGACGGTCTACGAGGTGGGCACCATCAAGGACGTCGTGCTGGACGGTGGCCTGGTGCGCCGGTACGTCTCGGTCGACGGCGGGATGAGCGACAACATCCGGACAGCGCTGTACGACGCCGAGTACACGATCGTGCTGGCCTCCCGGTCCTCCGACCAACCGGGGGTGCTGTGCCGGGTGGTGGGCAAGCACTGCGAGAGTGGGGACATCGTGGTGCGCGACTGCTACCTGCCGGCCGACCTCGCGGTCGGTGACCTGGTGGCGGTGGCCGCCACCGGGGCGTACTGCTATGCCATGTCCAGCAACTACAACCGGGTGCCTCGCCCGGCGGTGGTCGCGGTGGCCGACGGCGGGCCGAGGCTGATGCTGCGCCGGGAGACCGACGACGACCTGACGCACCTGGAGAACGTGTGACCACCACACCGCCCGAGACACCGCCCGAGCCGACGGGTCCAGAACCGGAGGCCTCGCCGTCGCAGTCCTCGGCAGCTTCGGCTTCATCGGGATCCCCACCGTCGGGATCCCCACCGTCGGGATCCTCGCCGTCGGGGTCACCGGGGGCTTCATCGGAGTCCTCGTCACGATCCAAGCAACCCTCGCTGGCTCCCGGGGCGGCCCTGCTCGTGCTGGCCGGCGTGCTGATCGTCATCGTGCTGGTCAAGCCGGACATGCCGGACTGGCTGCGGACCACCATCGCGATCCTGGCGGTGGTCGTCGTGATCGGGCTGCTGGCGTACGCGTTCGTGGTCTTCCGCGAGACCACCAGGGGCGGTTCCCGATGACCACCGGGGTCACCACCGGCAGCCCGCAGCGCTCCCCGGCGCCCGCCGTGCGGGTCGGGGTGCTGGGTGCGGGGGTGGTCGGCTCGCAGGTGATCCGGCTGCTCACCGAACAAGCCGACGAACTGGCCGCCAGGGTTGGCGCCAAGCTCGAGCTGGTCGGGGTCGCGGTGCGCCGCCCCGCACGGCATCCTGACGTGCCCTCCGACCTGATCACCACCGACCCGGCCGGCCTGGTCGCGCGCGACGACATCGATGTCGTGGTCGAGGTGATCGGCGGGATCGACCCGACTAAATCGTTCTTGCTCACGGCGCTGCACCGGGGCGCCGGGGTGGTTACCGCGAACAAGGCGCTGCTGGCCGAGCACGGCCCCGAGCTGTACGCCGCGGCCGACGCCGCCGGTGCCGACCTGTATTTCGAGGCGGCCGTCGCCGGCGCCATCCCGCTGATCCGTCCGCTGCGCGAATCCCTTGCCGGGGACCGGATCTCGCGCATCATGGGGATCGTCAACGGGACCACCAACTTCATCCTGTCGGCGATGACCGACGCCGGCGCCGGCTACCCGGAGGCGTTGGCCGAGGCCACCAGGTTGGGCTACGCGGAAGCGGACCCCTCGGCCGACGTCGACGGGTTCGACGCCGCGGCCAAGGCGGCGATCATGGCGTCGATCGGGTTCCACACCAGGGTCGGCGCGGCCGACGTGCACCGTGAGGGCATCGCCAGGGTGACCGCCGCTGACATCGACGCGGCGCGCCGGATCGGTTGCACCGTCAAGCTTCTGGCGATCTGTGAGCGGGTGCGAGTGGCCCCGAACCCGGCGGGCGGCGACAACTACACCGAGGCCGTCTCGGCCAGGGTGCACCCGGTGATGATCCCGCAAAACCATCCGCTGGCGGTGGTGGACGGCGCCTACAACGCGGTCTACGTCGAGGCGGAAGCGGCCGGCCGGCTGATGTTCTACGGTCCCGGCGCCGGTGGGGCACCGACCGCGTCGGCGGTGCTCGGCGACCTGGTGGCGGTGGCCCGCAACAAGATTGCCGGCGGCCGGGGACCCCGGGAGTCGGCCTACGCGGCCCTGCCCATCCAGCCGATGGGCGAAGTGCTGAGCCGGTACCACATCAGCCTGGACGTCGACGACCGCGCAGGCGTGCTGGCCGTCGTCGCCGGGGCCTTCGCCGAGGCCGGGGTTTCGCTGTCCACGGTCCGTCAGGAGGGCCGCGACGCCGATGCCAGTCTGGTGGTCGTCACCCACAGTGCGCCCGATGCCGCGTTGGCCGGCACGGTGGCACGGCTGGCCGAACTCGATGCGGTGCATCGCGTCACCTCGGTGATGCGGGTGATGGGAGAGCTGAGATGAGCACGATCGTCGGCCCGGCGGGCGTGGCGCACGCCGCCTGGCCAGGGTTGATCGCCGCGTACCACGATCGGGTGTCCATCCCGCCGGGCGCCGCGGTGATCACCCTGCTGGAGGGCGGCACGGCGCTGCTGGCCGCCCCGTCGCTGTCCGACAGGGTCGGCGCGCAGGTGTACCTGAAGGTGGAGGGAGCTAACCCGACCGGGTCGTTCAAGGACCGCGGGATGACGGTGGCGCTGACCCACGCGGCGGCCCTCGGAGCCAAGGTGGTGATCTGCGCGTCCACCGGCAACACCTCGGCCTCCGCCGCCGCCTACGCCGCCAGAGCGGGCCTGACCTGCGCCGTTCTGGTGCCGCAGGGCAAGATCGCCGCCGGGAAACTGGCGCAGGCCATCGCCTACGGGGCCCGCATCCTGCAGATCGAGGGCAACTTCGACGACTGCCTGGAACTGGCCCGCAAGACGGCGGTCTCGCACCAGGAGATCGCGCTGGTGAACTCGGTGAACCCGGCGCGGATCGAGGGCCAGAAGACCGCGTCCTTCGAGATCTGCGACGTGCTGGGCCGGGCGCCCGACGTGCACTGCCTGCCGGTCGGCAACGCCGGGAACATCACCGCGTACTGGAAGGGCTATCGCGAGTACCAGCGCGACGGGATCATCGACGCGCTGCCCAGGATGTTCGGCTTCCAGGCCGCCGGCGCCGCGCCGCTCGTGCTCGGCCACCCGGTGCTGCATCCGGACACCATCGCCACCGCGATCCGGATCGGCGCGCCCGCCTCCTGGAATGGCGCCATCGGCGCGCGGGACGAGTCGCACGGGCTGATCGACTCCGTCACCGACGAGCAAATCCTGGCCGCCGCCCGGCTGCTGGCCACCTCGGAGGGGGTGTTCGTCGAGCCCGCCTCCGCGGCGTCCATCGCCGGGTTGCTGGCCACGGCCGCCGACGGCCGACTGCTGGCCGGGCTGTCCGGTGGTTCGGCCGACCCGGTCGTGGTCTGCACCGTCACCGGGAACGGCCTGAAGGACCCGGACACCGCTATGAGCTGGATGAGCACCCCCACCGTGCTGCCGGTGGCCGCCGAGGCGGTCGCGGCTGCGCTCGGTTTGCAGTGATCGGCGTGCAGTGATCAGCGCTGTGCATCGAGCGGTCACCGTCCGGGTACCGGCGACCTCGGCGAATCTCGGGCCCGGATTCGATAGTTTCGGGCTGGCCCTCGCCCGGTATGACGAGGTCAGCGCCTGTGTCACCGAAGGCGGGCTGCTGATCGAGGTTGACGGGGTCGGCGCCGGTGCGGTCCCGCTGACCGATGAGCACCTCGTGGTCAGGGCGATTGCCAAGGCGTTCGCCGCCGTCGGCACACCGGTGCCCGGCCTGCATCTGTGGTGCCGCAACACCATTGCGCACGGCGGGGGTCTTGGTTCGTCCGCTGCGGCCATCGTGGCCGGGCTACTGCTCGGGCGTGAACTGGCCAGACCCAGCGCCGCCCCCGGAGCCGCCGGACCGCCGGCCGCGCCCGCGGGTGAGGTGCTCACCGATGCCCACCTGCTGGCCCTGGCCAGCGAGATGGAGGGCCACCCCGACAACGTTGCCCCGGCATTGCTCGGCGGCTTCACCGTGGCGGTCGCGGACCCGGCCGGGAGGCCGGTGGTGGCTCGCCTCGCCGTGCATCCCGACGTCCGGGTGGTGGTGTTCACCGCCCGTCGTTCGAGCTCGACGCGACACTCACGCGGGTTGCTGCCGGCTTCGGTGCCGCACGCGGACGCCGCGGCCAACGCGGCGTCCGCCGGACTGCTGGTGCACGCGCTGACGACCGAGCCCTCGTACCTGCTGCTGGCCACCCGCGACCTTCTGCACCAGCGCTATCGCGCGTCCGCGATGCCGGAATCCGCGCGGCTGCTGGACGATCTGCGGGCGGCCGGGATCGCTGCGGTGGTCTCCGGAGCAGGGCCGTCCGTGCTGGCACTGGTGACTGAGCCGATGGAGCTTGCGCATTGGCAACGGCCGGGTTTCGACGTGGCGGAGATCACCGTGTGCGCGTCGGGCGCGCGGCTGATCGGCCGGTGATCACGGATGAGCCCGACCCGACCGGGTGACACGCTCACCGACAGTTGCTAGCTCTCCGGTTGAGCGTCTACTGTGGAAAGCGATCACCGGCTGTGCCCGCTACGCAAAAGAGGCTGAGAGCCGGAAATCGACGGTGGGGGTCAAATCTCCCGCTGCTCCCGCCCTGAAGGATCCTTCCCCCGCAGCACACCGCTCGGGCTCGATCATTCCAGGACCGGCTCGTCCCGCCACGGCAGCGCCACGGGCGAGGTGATCACTCCGCCGTGCCCAACTCGGGCGCGGATCGGCAGCCGCCGCATCTTCGACGCGGCGCGCACAACATCCGGCACGGCAATCGCCCGGCCGGACAGGAAAGGATCTTCGTGAGCGAAACCACGGAGTCGCTCGACAATCCCCAGGTCAGCCAAGACGCTGACGCCGAGACCGGTACGGCCAGGGGCCGTGCACGTCGTGGCAGTGGCTTGTCGGGCATGGTGCTCGCCGACCTCAAGGCCCTCGCAGGGCAGCTCGGCATCAAGGGCACCTCCGGAATGCGCAAGGGCGACCTGGTAGCCGCGATCGCGGCTCGCCAGAACGGCGCCGGCGCGGCAACACCGTCACACGACGGTGGCATTTCCAGTTCCAGCGCCGGCGGTTCCACGCCGAGTTCGGATTCACCGGCGCCGATCAATGGCTCCGCCGGGCACGGCGGGCAACACGATTCAGCTGGCTCCGACCCGGCCGAGCGCAACGGGCACGCGGTCGTCGTGACCGACCCGGTGTTGCCGCTGGGCGATCTGGGCCAGGCCGGTGGGGATGACGGCGGCAGTGCCGACCGCGACGCCGGCCAGCAGGGCACCGACTCCGCCCGTCAGGGCGGTCAGGGCGATGGCCAGACGGGCGAGGGTGAGGACGGCCAGCGCGGTCCCCGGCGCAACCGCCGCGGGCGCCGCGACGGCCGGGACTTCAACGACAGTGCCGGCCAGCAGGATCGCGGCCAGCAGGATCGCAGCCAGCAGGGTCGTGACCAGCAGGGTCGTGACAACCGGCAGGGCGGTGATAACCGGAACGACAACCGGAACGACAACCGGAACGACAACCGGCAGGGCGG
>Ga0075520_1000552_pt1 | contig 16722 bp, 11 predicted proteins | sample NGEPerB_FD_75100 | JGI IMG/M metagenome (GOLD analysis project Ga0075520, IMG submission 75100) | Arctic peat soil microbial communities from the Barrow Environmental Observatory site, Barrow, Alaska, USA - NGEE PermafrostAB12-B | ecosystem: Environmental > Terrestrial > Soil > Wetlands > Peat ... | reverse complement strand
GTTTAGTGATTTTAAAGTATTTATTAATTATCACTGTTATCTTTTTTGCCGCGGACATAATTTATCTTTCCTTCAGGGATAAATTATCCCCTAATTTAAAAATTACGGTTATTGATGTGGGACAGGGAAATTCCACCTTGGTTCGGTTTCCCGGCGGGGGAAATATGATTATTGACGGCGGTGGTTTTTCGGACAGTTCCTTTGATATCGGTAAAGTTGTTCTTGCTCCTTTTCTTTATCATGAAAGAATCAGCAATGTTGATACGGTTGTGCTGAGCCATCCTCATCCTGATCATTTACTGGGACTGATCTACATTATGAATAATTTTAATGTCCGGCAGGTCTGGAGGTCGAACTTGCCCATCGACTTGGAAGATTATCCGGAGTGGGAAAAAGCAATCAAACTTAACAACATTAATGTATCTCTGGTTTCTAATCACGGGTATGAACCCCAAAGCGAATTTCGGAGTTCATACCCTCCGCTTCGCGGAATTGTTCAACTTACCAATTCCGTTCCGTTACGCTTTCGGAATTGGAGTTTCAACAATAAATCTCCGGAAAAAATATTTAACGCTTTCCGGGTTAATGTCTTGTGGCCGTCGAATTATTCTGCCCAAGAGACGAATAATCTTTCTTACGATGAAGTCAACGATGCTTCCCTGGTCTTGAAAATAACATTCGGCAAAATAAGTTTTCTTATCCCCGGTGATATCTCAGCCGATGTTGAAAAGCGGCTTATTGAATCCAAAATAGATTTACGCAGTGATGTTCTGGTTGTTCCTCATCACGGCTCAGGCTATTCCAGCAGCGCCGAATTCATTAAAGCTGTCGCCTGCCGTTATGCGATAGTCAGCGCCGGTAAAGCAAATGTATTTCATCATCCGCATCCGTCAGTCCTCCAAAGATATAAAGAGGCCGGCGTTAATATTTTGCGCACTGATCGCGATGGAGCGGTAACAATAACGACCGATGGAAATGATTTGCAGATCAACACATTCATCAAACAATAAATAATCACGGGTATTAAACCCTCCGCTACGCGGGATTGTTCAACTTACCAATTCCGCTGCACTACGCTTTCGGAATTGGAGTTTCAACAATAAATATCCAACACCCAACTTCCAATTACGATTTGTACACATGGCTTGCATATATCAACGGAAAAACAATACCTTACGGCCATAAATAATATTGACTTTATGATTTTTGAGTGTAGAATATAAATAAATGCGTAAGCAAAATAGAAGGGATTTACATAATTATTCATTAACCTTAGTTATCTTACACGAAAGACTTTATGTTCAAACTAATCAATTATAATTTCAGTTGTTTAAGCAGACACTTTCCGCAGCCAACAGGGAGTTCCCAATGATGAAGGGATAAAATGAATCTTCTCCTTGGATATTGGACATTCAAACAGGAAGCGATATTGACATGATAACGCCAGTCAAAAGCACCAAATCCGAGACTTCAAAGTCTGCCGAACTGCGCCGGCAGGCAGAAAAAATTGCCAGGGAAAAAGCGGATCGGTCGCCGAAAAAACATGAGGCGTTTTCGCCCGAAGAGACGCTGAGGATAATTCACGAACTGCAGGTGCATCAGATCGAATTGCAAATGCAGAATGAAGAAATGAGCCGAGCACAAGCGGAACTAGACGCCGCGCGGGGTCGGTACTTCGACCTCTACGATCTGGCGCCGATAGGCTATTGCACCCTCAACGATCATGGGCTGATCATGGAGGCCAACCTTACCGCCGCCGCCCTGCTTGACTTAGCCCGAGAAAGGTTGGTCGGGCAGCTTCTGAACCGGTTCATCCTCAAGGAAGATCAAGACATCTACTACCTGAACAACAAACAGCTCTGGGACACATGTGAACCGCAGACGTGCGAACTGCGTATGGTGAAAAAAAATGGCACGTCCTTCTGGGCGCATCTGACAGCGACAATGGCCAAGGAAGAAGGCGGCGCGACGGAATGCCGCGTCGTAATGAGCGACATCACCGAGCGTAAGCAGGTGGAGGCCCAAAGGGAGGAGGCGCTCGAGGCGTTGCGCAAGAGCGAAACGCAACTCAGGGCTACCCTCGAAGCCGTCGCCGACGGCATTCTTGCCGTAGACAACAAGGGGAAAGTGGTACAAGCCAACCGGCGATTCGCCGATCTCTGGCGAATCCCCCAGTCTCTCATGGATCGCAGCGACGACGGGGCTCTGTTGGACTTCGTACTGAATCAGTTGACCGATCCCGACTCGTTTCTAAAGAAGGTACAGTCAATCTACGATTCGGACACTGAGGACATCGATAAGATCACCTTCAAAGACGGCCGGTTTTTTGAAAGTTATTCTTTGCCGATGATCATAGATGGTATCCGTATTGGCCGGGTGTGGTCCTTCCGCGATATCACACAGCGCAAGCAGATGGAAAAGAAATTAAAAAACAGCGAAGAAAAATTCCGCATGCTGGCCGAATCCAGCGCCTTTGCCATCATGATGTACCAGAGCGACCGTTGGATTTATGCGAATCGTGCGGCTGAGGAAATATCGGGGTACACGGAAGAGGAACTCTACAGCATGCACTTCTGGGATTTTGTGCACCCAGACTACAGGGACATGATAAAAGAAAGAGCTGTGGATCGTCACCAGGGAAAGATGGTTCCTCGTTCTTACGAATTCAAAATCATCGCAAAAAATGGCGCGGAAAAATGGGTCAGTCTGAGCGGAAACCGCATCCAATATGAAGATAAACCCACGGCTTTGATTTCCGTAACGGACATTTCAAAACGTAAAATAGTAGAGGCTGCCTTAAAGGAAAGCGAACAGAGATACCGCGACCTGAGCATAATCGACGATCTCACGCAACTTTACAATTCCCGGCATTTTTACGCTCAAATGGAAAGAGAAACAGAGCGGTCGAACCGCTATGGACACCCCTTGACCCTTCTGCTGTTGGATATTGATAAGTTTAAAGATTTTAACGACACATACGGCCATGTTCAGGGAGATTATGTATTATCGCGACTTGGTCATGCAATAAAACGAAGTCTGCGCGAGATCGATTCCGCTTATCGTTACGGCGGCGAGGAATTTACGATCATCCTGCCGATGACCATGAGCGAGGAGGGAATCGTAACGGCGAAAAGAATCCAAAAGGAATTAAGGAAAGAGAATTTTTCCCTGGTATCGGGTCAAGAGGTTTATGTGACTGTGAGCATCGGTCTGGCACAATACAAGCCGCAGGAAGAGATTAAGGCATTTGTTCGCCGGGTAGATCAGTTCATGTACAAGGTAAAAAAGAACGGAAGAGGCAAGATTTGTTCTGATGAGGGGGATTTGCAATAAAAAATATAGTATTCTGTAACTGATTATAAGGATAAATTGAACCATGAAAAACAAACCCAAACACACATCCCGGCCTAAAAAGCAGCCCAAGTCCGCATTAAAAAAAACATCGCCTGTAAAAGCGGCCTTGTCGGGTAAGAAAAAGAAACCGGAGGAAAAAACAGGTAAGAATAAAATCGGAACTCTGGATAATGCCAAACGGCACAAAATGGAGAGGGAATTGCGGGAAACTAAAGAACGTTTACACCTGCTTTCCGAAGCGGCCGAAGAGGGGATAGCTATTCACGATAAAGGTGTTATCATTGACGCTAATGATGCCTTAGCACGCATCTTTGGATACGAATTATCCGAAATTATTGGTATGAATTCAGAAAGGTTTGCTAGTCCCGAATCATGGAAAGTTATACAGGAACATATCTCCAAAGAATACGATAAACCATATGAAGGCGTTGGGATTAGGAAAGATGGTTCTACTTTTATATGTTCTCTGGTTGGCAAACTATATAAATATAAAGGCCGCGCACTAAGATTATCCGCCTTCCATGACATCACCGAGCGCAAAAGCATGGAGGAGAAATTACGTTTCGAGGAACAACGATTCCGGTCTTTTATAGAGCACTCTTCAGATATCATTGTTTTCGTAAACAGAGAAGGGATGGTCACCTATGAAAATCCGGCTGTGGAGAAACTTTTGGGATTCAAAGCGGAGGAAAGGATTGGCGTCAAAGTATTTGATCGTATTCATCCGGATGACTTGAAGTTTGCAAGCAATGCATTCAATATGTTTACATTGAATACGTCCTCCAAGGATATAAACGCCCCTGTTCGACAAATACGTCTTCGTCATCAGGATGGAAGCTGGTATACGTTCGAAACTTCAGGAAGCAAGCTGTTACACGATAATATTGTTAACACTGTAATCATTAACCTCCGTGATATCACTGAACGCAAACAGATAGAGGAAGCGCTACGCCAGAGTGAGAAAAAATACCGGATCATTCTTGAAAACATTCAGGAAGTCTATTTCGAAGTTGACCTTGCCGGCAATTTTACATTTTTTAACGATTCGGTGTGCCGTGTTCTCCAATACTCCAGAAAAGAATTAATGGGTATGAATAACCGGCAGTACATAGACAAAGAGGAATTAAAAAAAGTATTTAAGGCTTATAATAAAGTTTACAAAACGGGGAAGCCTCTCAAAGAGTTTGGTTATTGGATTTCCAGAAAAGACGGTGTCAGAAGATACGTTGAAGGTTCCGTTTCTCTCTTGAAAAATTCATCAGGCAAACCAACAGGTTTTCGGGGAATTATGAACGATTTCAGCGAGCGCAAGCAAGCGGAGGAAAAACTGCGTGAGAGAGAGAAGCAGTACCGGACATTCTTCAAAACTTCGAGGGATTGTGTTTTTATCACTTCCATAGATGGAAGTTGGATTGACATGAATGACGCGGCAGTTGAGTTGTTCGGCTATTCCAGCAGGGATGAACTAATGCGGGTAAAAATCCCGGACCTTTACGCAAAACCGGAAGATCGTACAAAACATATCAGCACTATTATCGAACAAGACAATACCAGGGATTATCCCGTTGATTTACTAAGAAAAGACGGCAAAATAATAAATACTCTCATAACATCGGCAGTCCGCTACGACGAGGCTGGCAAGACAATAGAACTTATGGGAACAATCAAGGATGTTACCGAGCGCAAGCGAGCAGAAGAATCTCTTAAAGAAACTGAATTAAAATTCAGATCAATATTTGATTTCGCGTCAGACGGAATTCTTCTAGCACAATCCAGCGACAGAACGTTTTTCTCTCCTAACGAAAAAATATGCGCTATGCTGGGTTATACTAAAGAGGAACTTCTGAAATTTGGCGTTTCCGATATTCATCCGGAAGAATCCATACCATACGTTAATGAGCAATTTAAAAAACTCCTGGAAAAAGAAATATTAGTTGCACAAAATATACCTCTATTGAAGAAAGATAAAACTGTATTTTTTGCGGATATTAGCGCTTCGTCAATTACTTTAGATGAAAAAGACTATCTCGTTGGTATATTCAGAGACATAACCGAGCGCAAGCGTTCTGAAGAAGAAATCAAATCGGCCAAAGTATTTCTCGACATGATCATTGATATGAGTCCCTTCGCCATGTGGATTTCAGATAAAGAAGGGACTATTACGAGGGCAAACCTTTCCTTGTATAATACCATAGATCTCACGGAGAATGAAATTGTCGGTAAGTACAATGTGCTCAATGATGTAAACTTGGAGATTCAAGGCGTCATGCCCATGGTAAGAGCTGTTTTCGAGAAGCATGAGCCCGCACGTTTCATTATTCCGTGGAAGACGGCGTATGCTGGTGATGTTGATTTTAAAGGCGCACGCGATATGCACATTGATGTATCCATGTTTCCGATATTGAACGCACAAGGCGAACTGACAAATGTAGTATGTCAGTGGGTTGACATCACCGAACGAAAAAAGATAGAAAAAGATTTGGAGAACAGCGAAGAGTTATTTAGAAATTTATTCCAGCACCACGCCGCAGTCAAACTTATTATCGATCCTGACACGGGGAACATAATGGACGCCAATGAAGCGGCTCTGAAATATTACGGATGGTCGCGTGAACAGATCACGCATATGAAAATACAGGATATCAACACTCTTTCGCAGGAAGAAGTTAAATCTGCAATGAGAAAGGTTCAAACCAAGAAAAGTATCCGTTTTGAATTCCAACACCGGAGATCTGACGGTTCGGTTCGTGATGTTGAGGTATTCAGCAGTAACATCAAAGCGCAGGGAAAGAACATTCTGCACACAATCGTTCATGACATTACCGAACGCAAGAAGGTGGAGAAAGAACTGAAAAAACACCGCGAGCACCTGGAAGAACTGGTGCACGAACGAACGATCAAACTCGAAGCATCCAATAAGGAACTAGAAGCGTTTTCATATTCAGCCTCCCACGACCTGCGCGCCCCCCTCAGAACAATTGAAGGGTTCAGTCAGGCGCTTCTGGAAGACTGCGAGGATAAACTGGATATACAAGGAAAGGATTATCTGATAAGAATCAGGGCAGCGACAAGGCGTATGGCGGAGCTTATAGAAGATCTGCTGCAGCTTTCCCGGATCACGCGTACGGAAATTAACATGGAAAAGGTTAATCTGACCCGGATTGCCCGGTTCGTCATAGATGAATTACAGAAGTCTCAGCCTCAAAGGCATGTTGAGATAAGAATCGCCGACGGCTTGGAAGAAACTGCGGATTCTAGATTAATGCGCATCGTCCTTGAAAACCTGCTGGGCAACGCCTGGAAATTCACCGAAAAGCAGGCAAAAGCGGTAATCGAGTTCGGGTGTACAAAGGAAGGCAAAAAAAAAGTATATTTCATCCGCGATAACGGGGTTGGTTTCGATATGGCCTATGCAGACAAACTGTTCGCCCCGTTCCAGCGCCTGCACACGGAAGATGAATTCCCGGGCACGGGAATCGGACTGGCTACAGTACGGCGCATTATCCACCGTCACGGAGGCAAGGTCTGGACAGAGGGAAAGACAGGCAAAGGTGCAACTTTCTATTTCAGTCTTAATGAAAAATAGATATTACTGGTGGAAGACAAAGGAGATGAAAAAGTGAATATTTTGCTTCGCGTTCTGATCGTTGATGATTCGGATGATGACGCCAAGCTGATGATACGTCAGTTGAACAAAGGAGGCTATGACCCCAAATGGGAAAGGGTGGAAACCCCCGAAGACATGGATGCTGCCCTTGGCCGGGAGCATTGGGACGTTATTCTCTGCGACTATAAAATGCCGCGTTTCAGCGCGCCCGCGGCCTTGAAACTTGTACAGGACAAAAACATCGACATTCCGTTCATAATTGTGTCCGGCGCTATCGGGGAGAACACGGCTGTGACTGCAATGAAATCCGGCGCGCACGACTATCTGATGAAGGACAAACTTGCCAAACTCGTGGTCACGATAGAGAGAGAGATTCGCGAAGCGAAAATGCGTCAGGAAAAGAAAAAGACGGATGAAATGCTGAAGAAGAGCGAGGAAAACTTCCGCCATTCCCTTGATGATTCCCCGCTGGGCATTCGCATTGTCAGCACCGATGGCAAAACACTCTACGCCAACCAGGAGATTTTGAATATATATGGCTACGATAGCTTTGAAGAGCTAGCCTCGACTCCCCACAAAAAGAGATACACCACGGAGTGCTATGCCGAATACGAGATAAGACAAGAAAAAAGGAGGTGCGGTGAGTACGTTCCGTCACATTATGAACTAAGCATCATCTGCAAGGATGGCAAAATACGCAATCTTGAAGTATTCCGCAAGCAAGTGCTGTGGAACGGCGAGATCCAGTTTCAGGCACTCTACGCTGATATTACCGAACGTAAGCAGGCCGAAAAGAATCTGCAGGAAGGCGAGGAACGGTATCGCATTGTCGTGGAAAATGCGCATGAAGCCATCATTATCACTCAGGACATGAAGTTGGTCTTTGCCAATCGTGCCGCTACAGAACAGATAGGTTATTCCAAGGAAACATTAACATCCGGCGTTTTTACAAGCTTCATCCATCCCGATGATCGCCGGATAGTCGCCGATTACAGCATAAAGAGATTGAATGGTGAGAATGTTCCCTCTTTTTATTCTTTCAGAATTATTAGTCAGGATGGAAAAGTAAAGTGGGTTGAACTTAATGCCACTGTTATTGAATGGCACAAAAAACCGGCTACCTTGAATTTTTTGAATGACATCACCGAGCGTAAGTTGCTGGAGGAAGAGCGAATCGAAGGCTATAACCGCATTAAAAAAGCCTTGCACGCCACGGTACAGTCGATCGCCCTTCTGGTAGAAACTAAAGATCCCTATACGGCTGGTCATCAGGATCGAGTATCCCAACTGGCTCAGGCGATTGCCAAAGAAATGGGTTTAACGGAAGATCGGCAGGATTTCGTCAGGACCGCATCCATCATTCATGACCTCGGTAAAGTATCCGTTCCGTCGGAGCTTCTCAGTAAGCCGACCAAGCTTAGCGAACTGGAATTCAACATAATTAAAGTTCACTCCCAGGCAGGGTATAATATACTGAAGGACATCGATTTTCCCTGGCCGGTGGCCGATGTCATCCTTCAGCATCATGAACGGATGAATGGATCCGGCTATCCACAACATCTTCCGGGAGAAGCTATTCTATTGGAGGCTAGGATTCTGGTTGTCGCCGACGTCGTGGAAGCCATATCTTCTCACCGTCCCTATCGTCCCGCCCTGGGAATTAGTGTTGCTCTGGATGAGATTTCCAAGAACAAAGGCATCCTTTATGATGCAAATGTAGTGGATGCCTGCCTGAAATTATTCCAAGAGAAAAACTTCGCCTTTAGTTAAAAAATGTCTCCGCTTTTTCCCCTCGTCATTGGGGATTCAGATTATTCATAGCTAAACAGTCCGTGGCGGCTCAATTTTTTCCCATTGCCAAACACAACCGAATATGTTAGAAAAACTATCTTTAATTATGGCTATAAATTATGGAAAAAATTACAGCAATTCGAGGATTTAAAGATATTTTACCGGAAGATGCGCGCCGCTTCTGGGAAGTTGAATCTGTTGCCCGCCAGGTTTTTAACTCTTTTGGTTTTCGTGAAATCCGCACTCCCATTATGGAAAAAACGGAGCTTTTCAAAAGGAGCATCGGGGAAACAACGGATATCGTCGAAAAAGAAATGTACACGTTTGCCGACCGGGACTCTGAATTTTTAACCCTGCGGCCGGAAGCTACTGCCTCCGTCATCCGCGCCTATATTGAACACAACATGTTTGCCGACCAACAGATAACCAAACTTTTTACGATTGGTCCGATGTTCCGCCGCGAGAGGCCGCAAAAAGGACGTTTCCGTCAGTTTAATCAGATTGATGTCGAATTTTTCGGCGAAGACAAACCGCAATCCGATGCTGAAATAATATTTATGCTGATGCATTTTTTAACCAGTGTCGGCTTAAAAGATTTGCAATTAGAAATCAATTCTCTTGGTTGCGCCTCCTGCCGTCCTTTATTTTCCATGGCCGTTATTAATTTTTTAAAAGGAAGGGAAGAAAATCTCTGCCCGGACTGCCAAAGACGAATCAATACTAATCTTCTGCGGGTTTTTGACTGCAAAGTTGAAAGCTGCGGTGAAATTATTGCCGATGCCCCGCGAATTCTTGATTTTTTATGTTACGATTGCGAAGTTCATTTTTCACAGGTGAAATCATTGCTCCAGGAGTTGCATATATCTTTTAATATCAATCCCCGGATGGTTCGCGGGCTGGATTACTACATAAAAACTGCGTTTGAAGTAAAATCAAATGCTCTGGGCGCGCAAAATGCTGTTGCCGGAGGCGGCAGATATAATGGTCTGGTTAGTTCTCTGGGCGGACCGGAAGTTGCCGGAATCGGATTTGGCGTCGGTTTTGAACGCCTTATAGATTGTCTGCCGAAAGATGGAATAAATAAATTTAAAACGGATTTATTTATCGCCGCCCTTGGTGTACAGGCCCAAAAGTTCGCTTTCAGTCTGACCAATGAAATGCGGCGCTCAGGAATATCCGCGGAAATGGATTACGCGGATAAAAGCCTGAAGAGCCAGCTAAAGCGGGCGGATAAATTAAACAGCTCTTTTACTCTTATTTTCGGCGATAAGGAGATTGATGAAAAACAGGTTCTATTAAGAAACATGCAGACAAAAGAGCAGCAGACAATACCCTTGGATGGTTTGCTTGCATCAATCATAAAAATTATTAAAGAGAGGTAAAAAGTTTTGGCTAATTTTTTAACAAAAGATAAGAGAACGCATTACTGCGGAAATTTGGATATTTCTCTTGCCGGGCAGGAAGTGATTCTGATGGGCTGGGCGCATCGCCGGCGTGATCATGGAGGCGTCATTTTTGTGGATTTACGCGACCGTGAAGGGATTGTGCAGGTGGTTTTCAACCCTGATGCCGGAGAAAGTGTTCACGGCGAAGCGCATAAAATTCGCAACGAATTTGTTCTCGCCGTCAAAGGAAAAGTCCGTAAAAGACCGGAAGGCATGGAAAATCCGGCGCTGAAAACCGGTGAAGTTGAAGTTATTGTCTCCGAACTGGAAATAATGAATGAATCCAAGACGCCGCCCTTCTCTTTTGATGATGAGGAAATTTCGGAAAATGTCCGCCTCAAATACCGCTATCTGGATTTGCGCCGTCCGGCGATTCAGAAGAACCTTTTTTTACGCAGTCGACTGGCCGCCGCGACCCGCCGCTATTTTGAAGAAAACGGTTTCATTGAAGTGGAAACGCCGTTTCTGGGTAAAAGTACACCAGAGGGCGCGCGCGATTATCTGGTGCCCAGCCGGATTTCCAAAGGCACTTTTTACGCTCTGCCGCAATCGCCACAGATATTCAAACAGCTTTTGATGGTTTCCGGTTTCGACCGTTATTATCAAATCGTCAAATGTTTCCGCGACGAGGATTTGCGCGCCGACCGTCAGCCGGAATTTACTCAGATCGACGTGGAAATGTCTTTCATTACTGAAGAAGATATTATGAATATGATGGAAGGTCTGATGAAAGCCATCTTTAAGGCCTGTCTAGACAAGGATCTAACACTACCCCTTCCCCGGCTGACCTACGCCGACGCGATCAGCCGCTACGGCAAAGACAATCCCGACGTGCGTTTCGGCATGGAGATAGTTGATCTCACCGCCATTGTCAAAGATTCCGGATTCAAACTTTTTACAGAAGTCGCGGCTTCCGGCGGCGTGATCAAAGCGATTAAAGCCGAACAGGCCTCAGCTCTCTCCCGCAAAGACCTTGACGGATTGAAGGATTTCGTGGCCATTTACGGCGCCAAAGGTTTGGCCTGGGCCAAAGTCAACGCTGCCGATTGGACATCGCCCATTTTTAAATTCCTTAAATCTGAGGAAGTAGCAGGCATCGCCAAGGCAATGAGCGCTAAAGAAGGCGATATTATTTTCTTTGTCGCCGATACACCCAAGGTTGTTTCCGACTCTCTGGGCAATTTACGTCTGAATCTCGGCAAAAAACTGAATCTGATTGATCCCGACGCATTGGCCTTCACCTGGATTACGGAATTTCCACTGATGGAATATTCGGAATCGGAAAAACGCTTTGTCTCCACACATCATCCATTCACGTCACCATTTCTGGAAGACCTGCCTCTGATGACCACCGATCCGGGAAAAGTTCGTGCCAGGGCCTACGATCTGGTACTTAACGGTTCGGAAATCGGCGGCGGCAGTATTCGTATCCATCATAAGGAAGTGCAGGCCCAAGTCTTCAGCGCGCTAAAATTGAGTGACGAAGAAGCACGGTTAAAATTCGGATATCTGCTGGATGCCCTCGAGTACGGGGCCCCGCCTCACGGAGGACTGGCTTTCGGTCTGGATAGACTCACCATGATTATGACCAAGACTGAATCGATACGCGACGTAATCGCCTTTCCAAAAACGCAGAAAGCAGCTTGTTTGATGTCCGATGCTCCTTCTAAAGTCAGCATCGAACAACTGATGGAATTATCGCTGAAAATTGTTTCATAGTAAATTATTGGAGAAAAAGATGGTAAAATCCAAGAATGAAAAAAAAATAACCGCTCAAAATAAAAAAACTAAAAAGTTTAAGTTAAAAGAACTGGATAAACCAAATTTATATAAAGATATATTTCCCTACAGTGAAGTAAGCAAGATTGTTTTCGATAATAAAATTGTTCCGATGCGTCCGGCTAAAGAAATTTTTATCACGGACACTACTTTTCGCGACGGACAGCAGTCCCGTCCTCCTTATACAGCGGAACAAATTGTTAAACTATTTCAATTGATGAACAAGTTGGGCGGCCCCAATGGAATCATCCGTCAATCGGAATTCTTCCTTTACAGTAAAAAAGATAAGGAAGCCGTGGAAAAATGTTTGGAGCTTGGTCTGCGTTATCCGGAAATTACCGGCTGGATCAGAGCTGCCAAAGAAGATGTTCGATTGGTTAAGGAACTCGGATTAATGGAAACCGGAATTCTTACCTCGGTTTCCGATTATCATATCTTTCTCAAGCTGGGCAAGAAAAGAAGCCAAGCCATGGATGATTATCTGGGCATAGTTAAATCCATTCTGGAATTAGGTATAATTCCCCGCTGCCATTTTGAAGACGTTACCCGCGCGGATGTATACGGCTTCTGCATTCCCTTCGCGCAGGAATTAATGAAGCTCCGGGAAGAAAGCGGCATTGATGTTAAAATCAGGCTGTGTGACACAATGGGTTATGGAGTAACTTATCCCGGCGCGGCTCTTCCCCGCAGTGTGGATAAGCTCGTCCATGCATTTATTAATGATGCCGGAGTTCCCAACCATCTTCTGGAATGGCACGGCCATAACGATTTTCATAAAGGCATGATTAACGCCACAACTGCCTGGCTCTATGGCTGCGGCGCGGCAAATTCAACACTTTTGGGGCTGGGCGAAAGAACAGGAAATCCTCCTATTGAAGGTTTAATTTTTGAATATATTGCGCTTAAAGGAAACAACGGCATTGACACCACAGTCATTACCGATATCGCCGAATATTTTGAAAAGGAGATCGGTGTAAAAATACCGCATAATTATCCCTTTGTCGGTTTGGGGTTCAATGTCACCAGCGCCGGTGTTCATGCTGACGGCCTTATTAAATGCGAAGAAATTTATAACATATTCGACACCAGAAAAATTTTAAAGCGACCGATTACGACAATGATCACCGACAAATCCGGCAATGCCGGCATCGCCTTCTGGATTAATCAACGCTTCAATCTTGAAGGCAACAAGATCGTGGATAAAAGGCATCCGGGAATTTCTAAAATTCATAAGTGGGTCACGGAACAATATGAATCCGGCCGTGTCACCTCGATTTCTCCTGAAGAGATGGAGAAAAGAGTGCGCCTGTATCTGCCGGAATACTTTATGTCAGAACTGGAAAAGATCAAATTCATTGCAGAAAAAGCAGCCGTTGACGCAGTCAATCAGATTATTGAACTTCCTTTAATGAAGAACATGAATACCGAGCAACAAGAATCGCTGATGCAGGATTTTGTCGATGAACATCCTTCCATTCAATTTGCTTACATAGTGGATATGAACGGCCGCAAAACGACCAAAAACATTACGAACATTGCCGATCGCGCTAAATATGAAAACTATGGAGTAGGCACCGACCAATCCGACAGAGAATGGTTTATCAAACCTCGCAAAGAGGGTAAAGTTTATGTCTCTGATTTCTTTATTTCCAAAATGACCGGCATCTTATGCTTCACTGTTTCCGCACCTCTCGTCAATGACAAAGATGAAATGATCGGTATTTTCGGTGTGGATATTCAATTCGAAGACTGGGTGAAGAGAGCGGAGGATATGGAAGATATGGATCATATCGCTCTGCGTGCAGAATACAAGGAAATGAAATCTAAAGCCAAGCATGGTCATCACTGAGCGGAAAATACTCACCGGGAGCGGCTAACAAGACGCGATACCGTGGAGTGTTTTCTTGGACCTGCTGCAGACTGCCGTGCTATTTTCATTAAACTTCTAAGCGCCTCATTGACCGATACATCATCCGGAAACACGGCAGCAACATCTGGACTTAGAAGAACAAGATTTGTTCCTTTTCCATAATCGTCGAAGTGTTTTCCTCTAATTCCTTTACCCAAATCTTGCCGCTTATATTGATTTCTCATTTCTTCTTGTTTAACCGTCTTCATATATTTTCCTCTCCTGTCTTGTCGCGCGTCTTGCACTTATTATTCTTGTTTTTCCCCGTCTTTCAGTATGGCTTACGACCAATAATGGACCTGTTTTTGAATATCCAAAAGTCAGATGCCTATGTTCCCCTATTGAATGGTCTGGATCATCGAAGGTTATCGATAATGGATGACCGAATACAGTAGAAGCATCGTGGAAAGATATCCCGTGTTTTTTAATATTGCTATCTGATTTTTTAGAGTCCCATTCAAAATTCATGAATTATTCTATAGCCATCTCCCTTTTTTTATGGCTTCGTACTCGGCATCAATATTTGCTTTATAATCAGCCATAGAGCAGGACTCCTTCTTTCAGTATCAATTTAATAAATTTAGAAGTACCTGAAATATCAATTACATCACAAGGTTTTGATAAAGAAAGCATAAGGTCGCCATAATAGGTGTAGAAATCTCTATGCGAAATGCCCTCTACAGCAATATCAATATCCCGGCTTTCTTTATCGGAATTCAAGCTAGACCCAAAAAGTAACACGCGTTTCGCACGATATTTTTTGGATATTTCACAAATTGCTTTTTTGTCGGCTTCGGTAATCATGGTTTAATTTATATCATTTTTTTTTAATATAATCGATAAATTTATATTTTAACATAAAGATCAGCCGCGAGTGAAACGAAGCGGGATTAATAAGACTCCGATTCCGTAAGCGAAGCGCATCGGAATTGGTAAGTAGAGTAGTCCCGCACAGCGCAGCGACGCGGGATTAGTGACACCTTATTTTTAATCTATTTGAGTTTACTGTCCCTCAAATTACCCCCGAATTATCAATTGACTTTGTATCTCAAATGTGATACAAATAGCGAAACAAGATTGGAATTTAAGAGGTGAATTTATGGCAAAAGCAGCAATGATCCATGCCCGGACAGAAATAGAATTAAAAAAAGAAGTGGAAACAATTTTTGCAACATTGGGACTTTCGACAACTGCAGCGCTAAATCTTTTTTTTCATCAGGTAAAGATGAGACGTGGACTTCCTTTCTCTGTGGAGATTCCTAATGAAGAAACGCTGAAAACTTTCAGTGAAAGCGATTCCGGTAAAGGGCTTGTGAAAAGTAAATCTGCCAAAGATATGTTTCGTAAATTAGGTATCTAATGCTTATTCCGGTATATACAACCCGCTTTGAAAAAGATTTAAAAAGAATGCTGAAACGCGGGTGTGATGTATCTAAAATTAAAGTGGCAATTATTTTACTGATAAACGAAAAACCGCTTGATGCAAAAATGAAAGATCATCTGCTCATTCCTTTTTAAATCAAAGATGATATCGAGGCGGCAAGGAAGAGGCGACGCAGACGTACATAAATAGTACGTTGAAGGAGCAGATGACGCAGCCAACAAAGATAGCGCTTTGATTTAAAATTGGGATGAGAGGTAATTTTAAAGATCGTCTGAAATGCTACTTGGAGCCTAATTGGCTTTTAATTTATCGGTTTGATGAAAACAAGGTAATTTTTGAACGCACCGGAACACATGCTGATCTATTCCGCTGATTATAATAATTAAGGATACTGTTACCGGAATTTGTACTCTATATTCCGTGGAGCGCGTTGTTAAACCAGATTTATTTTTCTTATCTCATGTCCACGAATATGAATTTATGCTCTCTTGGATAATTGATTTTGCTTTTTTCAATGTAGACTCAGAAATCTCAATTTCGTATTGTCTACCATCTTCACCAGTGAACGTGTAACGCCTTTCGATGAAGCACCCTATTATTATGATGTGTGTGTCAAGTGGCTCCTGTTTTCGCGTTTTACCCCGACCACGATCTTCAATATGTATGGCTGAGTCGCGTATATGCTTAAGGTGACCAAATAATTTCTTGTATTCTTCGTGCAAATGCTTTATTTCTTTAGGTGAGTCAAACAATTGCCACTAGACGATTAAAGAGCTTTTCAATGCCGTCTAAGGCGAATACAAAGGATTTCGCATAAAGTCCATTTAAACAACGCTCATATGGTGTTTCGTCGCCTCTTTCGAATCTATCCATGCAGTCTTTTACATTCTCAGTGGTAATTGGTTGAAATAAGGCGAAGGAAACAACAGCCTCAATGAATAAGCCTTGAATCAAGCTCAATATGCGCTGTACCTGGTATGCCTGATCTCGGTCTTCGCCCTCTATCCAGTGGCCAGGAAAAATAAGATCAAATTGTCTGAGACTTTTATAATGCAATTTATTCATTTGGGTTTAACAATTAATGTCCAAACCAAACATTTGGTATATATTTCTCAGCTGTTTTTTTACCTTTTTCCGATATGTTGCTAATATAAGTATACCCACCCGCATTTACTAAATGTATTTTAGGTTTTGATTCATTGCGAAAATCAATCGTCCCAGTAATCTCTGTACCACCATACTTATCATTTATGCTGCGACATTTAATTCTATGTACATTTTTTGAAACAATTTTCTTTTCAAGGATTTCAAAGAGATATGGTTCAGTAAAAATCACTCCACCAATTGGATTAAACGTTACTAATTGAAGCGTAACGTTGGAATACTCTAATTTCCCCATTATATAATCATCTTCATTAATTGTGACTGCAATTATAATACTGTAATTGGAATC
>Ga0075520_1000551_pt1 | contig 16722 bp, 15 predicted proteins | sample NGEPerB_FD_75100 | JGI IMG/M metagenome (GOLD analysis project Ga0075520, IMG submission 75100) | Arctic peat soil microbial communities from the Barrow Environmental Observatory site, Barrow, Alaska, USA - NGEE PermafrostAB12-B | ecosystem: Environmental > Terrestrial > Soil > Wetlands > Peat ... | reverse complement strand
ACGGGCGAGCTCTACGCCATGCTCGAGAAGAGCCCCGAGGCGGACTCCTGGACGCCCTTCGGCGACATCGAGGTCGAGGAGGCCAGGGTCGACACCCTCCTGGTCACGGTGCTGGGGTCGGTGGCGACCAGGGCTGCGGTGGAGGACCTGCTGTCCGGGTGGGCCGAACACATGGGCGAGCCCGACGGGGTCCACTGGGTGGCGGATCGTCTCCAGGCCGCCGGCATCACCCGGCCGACGTTGGACTGACCGGTCCTGCACGTGGAGGTCATGGTGGATCTGGCCGAGTCGCGGGTCTGGCTCGAGGGGTGGGAGGACTTCGGGGGGCTGGTCGTCAGCGCCCGGGCCCCGCGCCCCGGGGAGCCGGACCAGAGGACCCACGACGCCCTGGCCGAAGCGCTGGCCGGGGCGGACGCGGGGTGGATCGACGCCGACGGCGATGCCCGCCTCACTCCGGACGCCTTGCGGGTGCTGGCCACCGCGGCCGCCGACGATGAAGGACGGGACCTCGACGGCGGGTGGGAGGCGGACTTCTCCGACATGCTGGACGTCGCCGGCAGCAGTGGTTGGATCGATGACGATGGCGCCGTCCGGGCCCACGTCGAGTGGAGGGATGCCTGATGCGGTTCTCGTACGCGGAGTCCATGGTCGACCCCGCCTTCTATCTGCCCCTGGCGGTTGCCGCCGAAGAGGCGGGGTACGACTCGATGGTGGTTCCGGACAGCCTCTGCTATCCGGAGGTGTCCGACTCGACCTACCCGTTCAATCCCGACGGCTCACGGGAGTTCCTCGAGGGGAAGCCCTTCATCGAGCCGTTCTCGCTCATCCCGGCAATGGGGGCGGTGACCGAACGGCTCCGCTTCGTCACCTTCGTGCTCAAGTTGCCGATGCGGCACCCGCTGATCGTGGCCAAGCAGGCGACGTCGGTGGCCGTGCTGACCGGCAACCGGCTGGCTCTCGGGGTCGGCACCAGCCCGTGGCCCGAGGACTACGAGCTGGTCGGAGTGCCGTGGGAGGGCCGGGGCAGGCGCATGGACGAGGCGGTGGACGTGGTCCGCGGCCTGTCGGCCGGTGGCTACTTCGAGTACCACGGCGAGTGTTACGACATCCCTTCGGTCATGATGAGCCCCGTTCCGACCGAGCCGCTCCCCATCCTGGTAGGTGGCCACGCCGTCCCCGCCCTGCGCCGCGCCGCCCGCTCCGACGGCTGGCTGCACGGAGGTGGTGATCCGGCCGACCTGCCCGGACTGCTGGCCAAGCTGCACCAGCTCCGCGAGGAGGAGGGCACTGCCGACAAGCCGTTCGAGGTCCATGTGATCTCCCTCGACGCCTTCACGCTCGACGGTATCCACCGTTTGGAGGAGCAAGGTGTCACCGACGTGATCGTTGGTTTCCGGTGGCCCTACGACGTCGGCCCCGACACCGAGACGTTGCAGACCAAGCTGGACAACCTGCGCCGATTCGCCGAGACGGTGATCGCCGAGGTGGACGGATGAGCGACGTCGAGGTGGTGCCGACGGCCCGCGACCTGGGGCAGGCGTCGATGGCCGCCGTGGAGGCGGGGGACCGGGCGGCATGGCTGGCCCTGTTCGCCGAGGACGCCGTCGTCGAGGATCCGGTGGGTCCGTCCATGTTCGACCCCGAGGGGACCGGCCACCGTGGACCCCAGGCCATCGCCGCGTTCTACGACAACGTCATCGGTGTCAACGAGTCCATCCGGTTCACCATCCGGCAGTCCTTCCTGTGCGGTGACGAGGTGGCCAACGTCGGAGTCATCACCATCACCTTCGCCGGGGGTGGTGCCGTGGAGGTCGACGGGGTCTACTGCTATCGGCGTACCGCCGAGGGAAAGCTGGCCGGCATCCGGGCCTTCTGGGAGCCCGACCAGATCCGCAGCCTGGACTGACCGACTCCCGTCGGGCGGCCCGGCGTCGAGCGCCCCCGCTCAGGCGGTGGTGGCCGGGGTGTCCCGCAGGGCCATCGGCGCCCGCCAGCCCGGCATGGCCATGACCATCTGGACGTCACTGATGTGGCGTTCGAGGAAGGCTCCCGCGCAGTAGCAGAGGTAGAAGTTCCACAGTCGCTGGAACCGGTCGTCGAGCCCGAGGGCCGTCACCTCGTCGGCGTGTGCGGCCAGATTGTCGCACCAGCGCCGCAGTGTCTCGGCGTAGTGACGCCCGATGTCCTCGACGTCCACCACCACGAGCGGCGTCGCACGGCGCAACGATCGGGCGATGGCCTCCATCGAGGGGATGCACCCCCCGGGGAAGATGTACTCGCGGACGAAGTCGGTCCCGTTCTTCGCCCGCTCGTAGCTGCGGTCCTCGACGGTGATGGCCTGGAGGGCCATGAGTCCCCGGTCGTGGAGCAGTCCCGCACAGGTAGCGAAGAACGTGTCGTGCTGGCGCCAGTCGACGGCCTCGATCATCTCGATGGAGACGAGCTTGTCGTAGGTCCCGGTGAGGTCCCGGTAGTCCTTGTTCAGCACGGTGACCCGATCGGCGAGGCCGTCATCGACGACCCGCTTGGCCGCGTACTCGTACTGGGCGTCGGAGATGGTGGTGGTGGTGACCCGGCAGCCGTAGCGGGCGGCCGCATGACAGGCGAAGCCGCCCCATCCGGTGCCGATCTCGACGACGTGGTCGTCCGGCCCGAGCCCGAGTTTGGCGCACAGACGGTCGAGCTTGGCGCGCTGCGCATCGACCAGGCTCGTGTGCGGCCCCGCGAACATGGCCGACGAGTACATCATCGTGTCGTCGAGCATCAGGGCGAAGAAGTCGTTGGACACGTCGTAGTGCGACTGGATGTTGTGCCGGTCGAGGTGCTTCGACGGTGGTCGGAACCGTCGGAACCAGTCGGTGGAGGCACCCACGGCCTGTCCCACCCTGTCCTGGACGGCGGTCACGGGACGGAGGCCCCGGTTCAGCACCCGGGTGAGGGTGGTCAGGTCGTCACAGTCCCAGAGGCCGTCGGCGTAGTCGCGCCCGAGGCCGACCGAGCCCTGGCGCAGCGTGTCCCAGTAGACGACCGGGTCGTGGATCACCATGGTCACCTCCGGCGCCCCGTCTCCGAACCGGTGGGTGCCGTCGTCGTCGATCACCACGAGCGTCCCGCCCCGTAGGTGCGCCGCCATCGACCGCAGGAAGCGGGTGGCCAGAGACGCGCCGGCCCGCGTGCCCATCCATCCGATCGGGAGTTCGGCCATGCTCACTGCTCCTGTTCGTGGGTCGTGGCGCTGCCGGTGGGCGGCCGGCGGCGGCGCACGGTGGTGTCTGCAGCCTTGTCCGGATGAGGATGGAACGGCACACCCTTCCGCCTCAGCGACGCGGCCTGGCGATAGATGCCGAGGGAGACCCGCAGCGTCATGAGGGGGAAGCGCCACAGCAGACGCCTCTGGGCGTGTCTGCCGGGCGCCCGTCGGGTCAGCGCCATCGATGCCGAGAAGACGCGTTCGTCGTCGCGGTAGTCGTCGATGCCGAGTGTCAGTCGGACGCCGGGGACGCCGATGGCGAATGCATGGGTGAGGTCCATGGGGAGGAAGGGGGACACGTGCATGCCCTTCGCCACCCGGAAGGTCCCGGTCCCGCCCAACACGTAGGCCGTCCGTTCGTGCCACGGGGTGTTGGTCACCTCGACGACGGTCGACTCCACCACGGTGCCGGTGGCGTCGTAGCAGTAGTACGTGGTGATCGGGTTGAACAGCCAGCCCCAGGTGCGCAGCTGGGTGAGCACGCAGACGGGTCCCGACGGGCGGACCCCGGTGCGGGACTCGACCAGGTCGCGCACCGCGGCGTCGAGCGGCACCGCCGGGTCGCCGAGGTAGTCGCGGCGGCGGAACGACACGGCGTTGGCTCGCTCCGCGCTCCACAAGGGGTGGAGCCGGCACACCTCCTCGACCTCGTCCAGGTCGAGGAAGACCATGGCGATCCGGTAGGTGAAGCGATGGTCGACCGGGGTGAAGCGGTGGTGGACGACCCGACCCTCGTACACGCCGCTGCGCAACCCGGTGCCGGTGGGCGCCGGCCTGCCGCCGGGTACCGGGTCGACGACGGGCGGGGCGGCCGAGGTCACAGGTCCTCGTGGGCGAGTCGCCGGCAGACCGCACGGGCGCTCTGGACGCCGTCCTCGTGGAAGCCGTAGCCCCAGTAGGCGCCGGCGAACCAGGTGCGGTTCCGTCCGTGCAACTCCTCGTGGCGCCCCTGGGCGGCGATGGCGGCCACGTCGTACACGGGGTGGGCGTAGTCGAAGGTCCGCAGCACCTTGGCCGGGTCTATCGCGTCGTCCCGGTTGAGTGTGACCAGGAGCTCCTCGGTCGACTCGATCCCCTGCAGGCTCCGCATCCGGTAGGTCAAGGTGGCGACGGTGGGCTGGTCGGCCACCCGGTGGTAGTTCCAGCTCGCCCAGGCCTTGCGGTTGGCGGGGAGCAGGCGACGGTCGGTGTGGAGGGTCGCGCGGTTGGGCTGGTACCGGATGGCGGACAGTATCTCGCGCTCCACCGGTGTGGGATCGGACAGGAGGTCGAGCGCCTGGTCGCTGTGGGTCGCCACCACGATCTGGTCGAACCGCGCCGGGCCCGCGGCGGTGTGGATCTCCACCTCGTCGGGACTGCGGGTGATCTTCGTCACCGGCTCCTCGAGGCGCACGGCCCCGCCGAGCGGTGCGAGGATCGCCTCGACGTACCGCTTGGACCCACCGTCCACGGTGCGCCAGTCGGGCTGGTTCCCGTACTCGAGCAGTCCGTGGTTTGCGAAGAACCGGGCGAATGTCACCGCCGGCATGCCGAGGAAGGTGGTGGGGTCGGCCGACCAGATGGAGGAGCCCATGGGCACGAGGTACCAGTCGAGGAACTGGGACGACCACCGCCCTGACTCCAGCAGGTCGCCGAGCGACAGGGACGGGTCGGTGGGCCCGTCCAACAGGCCGCGCGCCTTCCGGTTGAACCGGACGACGTCGGCCAGCATGCGGAGGAACGCCGGGCGTGCCAGATTGCGACGCTGCGCGAACACGGTGTCGAACGACGTGCCCTTCCACTCGAGGCCGCTGACCTCGTCGCACACGCCGAAGCTCATGTCGCTCGGCTTGGTGGCGACGCCGAGGTCGGCGAAGAGCTTGACCAGGCCCGGATAGTTGCGTTCGTTGTAGACGAGGAACCCGGTGTCGACGTCGACGGTGCCGTCGGGCAGGTCGACCTGCACGGTGTGGGCATGGCCCCCGGGCCTCGCATCCGCCTCGAACACGGTGACCTCGTGCCGGCGGGACAGGATGTGGGCACACACCAGGCCGGACACCCCGGTCCCCACGATTGCGATCTTCATCCGTCCGGCCTGCTTCCCATCGTCGTCGTGACCTGTCCCTGGTTGCCCACCCCTTGTTCGGAGCGGACGTCCTGTCGGATGACTCCGATTCGAAGCCGCAGGTGGATCAGTATATTTGGGGGGGCGACGCGGTCGCCCGAACCCCCGGGCGCACCCGACGGAACCCTCGCCGCCTGGGAGGCGCAGCCATGGCCCGCTATCGCGGAACCATCGTGTCGACACGTTCGGCCGAGGAGACATTCGACTACATGGCCGACTTCGCCAACGCCGCATCCTGGGATCCCGGGACGGCCAGCGCGCTACGCCTCGACGACGGTGATGTCGGGCTCGGGAGCGTGTTCCGACTCGGCGTGCGCATCGGCTCGCGGACGGTCCCCCTCGACTACCACATCGTCGCCTTCGACCGCCCCCGCCGGGTGGTGCTCCTCGGCGAGTCGGACACCATCCGTTCCGAGGACACGGTGACCGTGGCGCCCTCGGCGGACGGCGGCTCGCTGCTGACCTACGACGCCGCCCTCACCCTCAAGGGCCCGTTCACCCTCGCCAACCCGTTCCTGGGCCTGTTCTTCGACCGGATCGGCGACAACGGGGTCGGCGGCCTGCGTCGGGCCCTGGGCGGCCCTCCGGTCCCGACCGACCGACCGCAGGCCGGCGCGGCCGTGGCCACGGCCGTGGACCAGGCGCTCGAGGCGAGCGTGGTCGGGAGCTTCTCGTCGGTGGGCCCGGCGGTGCGGAGCCGCACGGCGGGCTGGACCCCGCCGCCGTCCCTGGCCGGCAAGCGGGTCATGGTGACCGGGGCCACGTCGGGACTGGGGTTGGCCGCGGCCAAGGGCGTCGCCAGACTCGGCGCCGATGTGGTCGTCACCGCCCGCGGGCACGACCGGGCGGCGCACGCCGTTGATGCGGTGCGCGAGGCGGCGCCGGGAGCCGAGGTGTCCTATCAGCTGGCCGACATGGGCGAGTTCGACCAGGTGCGTGGGCTGGCCGAGGAGTTCCTCGACGCACACGACCGTCTCGACGTCCTGATCCACAATGCCGGCGCCCTGACCGCCGAGCGAACCCTGACCGGATCGGGCACCGAACTCACCGTTGCGTCGCAGGTGGCCGCCCCCTATCTCCTGACCGGCCTGCTCCTGCCGGCACTGACGGCCGGTGCGCCCGCGCGGGTGGTCCAGGTGTGCTCGGGCGGGATGTACACCCAGAAGTTCGACCTGGACACGCTGGAGATGGACGCCGACGAGTACGACGGCACCGTCGCCTACGCCCGGGCCAAGCGCGCCCAGCTGGTGCTGATGCACGAGTGGGTGCGTCGGATGGTGGGCACGGGCGTGGTGTTCCACGCCATGCACCCGGGGTGGGCCGACACACCGGGCATCCGCCACAGCCTTCCCGGGTTCGCCAAGGTGATGGGTCCCTTCCTGCGGACGCCGGAGCAGGGGGCGGACACCGCCGTGTGGCTCGCCGCGTCCCCCGTGGCCCTCGAGAGCACCGGCGGGTTCTGGCTGGACCGCCGCCCCCGGTGGGAGCACAAGGCCCCGTGGACCCGATTGTCCGAGTCGGAGTTCATCGATGCCGGGGCCACCCTGTGGGCCTGGTGTGCCGAACGGACCGGGTGGGACGGTCCGGTGCGGCCCGCCTGAACGACCGGGGCATGCAGCCGCAGGCGTCGGCGGTCGGCGCCCGTCCGTGCCTGTCCGCCTGGTTCAGCCGGTGAAGCCGTACTGCTCGTGGGCCCCCATGACTGCGCACTCGAACATGCCGTATCCGACCTTGCCCTCGCACGTGAATCGTGCCGCGTACTCGGTCAGTCCCCAGTCGGAGTAGGACGGGTCGGCCGGCGGCACCTGTTGGCCCTGGACGACGAGGTCTCCCTGGTACATCCCGTGCTTCCAGTCCGGCTCCAGCCCGTAGCCGGTGCCCATGAGCAAGGGGAAGGCGAGGAGCGTCTCGACCTCGATCTCGGTGGTCTTGCGGCCGTGCGGGCCGAAGTACGACAGCGTCGCCCCGGTGACGGTGCGGGTGCCGGGGGCGAAGCGGAGCTCGTGCTCGGGGCGCCCCAGCCACTCGGGCTCCCGTCCCGAGCCGAGCGGGAAGACCCGATGGGCGTCCTGCATGATCCGCTCCCCGTTCGACCGCTCCTGGATGATGGTGACCATCGCCTCGTCCTCGAACCGGACCGGTGCGTAGACCCAGAAGAACCCGAACGAGTTGTCGGCCACCCGGATCCCGGGATGCTCGGACTCGCCCACCGGCCGCACCCCCCAGGAGCGATCGCGCGAACCCCACCACCTGTCCGGAGTGAGGGCGATCTCGCGGTCGCCGACCTTGAGGGTGCCCGTCCACCCGCCCACCTGCGCGAATCGGGTCGAGTCGAACGTGACCCGCGAGAACTGCCGGTCGAAGTGGCGGGCCTCGAGGAGTGCGTCGCAGAACCCGTCGTAGACGGCATCCAGCTCGAGTCCCCATTCGTTGGGTTCGAGGACCACCCGGACCTGCTCGAGGCCCTTGTTCACCTCCACCCGGATGGGACCCACCGAGGCGTCCATGCGGTCCGCACCGAGCACCTTGGACGACCGGACCACCCGGTGGTCATCCCCGAGCTTCACCGACACGAAGGCATCGGCGACGCTCAGGTTCGGGTACTGGCCAACTCCGATGACGCCGAAGAGCTCCTCGTCGGTGCCGTGCACGTCACCGGTGCCGTGGATGTTGAAGTAGTACCGGTCGTAGAAGTTGCGGTCCGATGTGCCCACGTGGCGCATGGGCTCCGAGATCTGATGGACCGGATAGTCGTCGAGTGGGGAGAGCATGGCGTCCTCGATCGTGTGCATCGGTCAGGAGCGGGTGCCTCACGGATGGGGAGCCGCACCTGAAGCTGGTTGGTCAGGGGAGCGTAGCGAGTAACTCCGGCGCAGGCCCGCCCACGACGGCGGCCGGCCCGTGCCCACCCCGTCGGTGACGGAGTGGCAGGTTCCGATGTGCCGGGGCATGGTGCATCGCGCCGGTGGCGGGCACCGTGGCGACGCGGAACGAGCGATCGCACAGGCGCCGGACTACGATTGCCACAGGCTGTGCTGTGACCCGGAACGGGTGGGGGACCAGCCGACGCACACCGATCCGTCACCGTCCAGGGAGGGCCCATGAAGTCGTACGATCGCCTGTTCATCGGAGGGGAGTGGGTCGAGCCGTCCTCGTCCGCCGTCTTCGACGTGCACTCGCCGTCCAACGGCGAGCTCGTCGGGCGCACTCCCGAGGCCCAGAATGCAGACATCGACCGCGCCGTGGCCGCTGCTCGCGAGGCCGTGGACCACGGGCCGTGGCCGCACATGACGCCGACCGAGCGGGGGGCTGTCCTGGCTCGGGCCGCCGAACTGGTCCGCGAGCAGATGCAGGACATCTCGGAACTGATCTCCAACGAAATGGGCTCACCCGTCTCGTGGGGTCTCCTGGCCCAGGTGCTCGCCCCGACCATGATCCTCGACTACTACGCGGGCCTGGGGTCCACCTTCGCCTTCGACACGGTCAAGGACGGACTGCTCGGCCCGGTCCTGGTGTCCAAGGAGCCCATCGGCGTGGTCGCCGCCATCACCCCGTGGAACGTGCCTCTCTTCCTGGCGGCGGCCAAGCTGGCCCCTGCGCTCCTGTCGGGGAGCACCGTGGTGTTCAAGCCCGCTCCCGAGACCCCACTCGATGCCAACGTGTTCGCCGAGATCCTCGCCGAGGCCGGGCTGCCCAAGGGTGTCCTGAGCGTCGTGCCCGCAGGGCGTGAGGTCGGCGAGTACCTGGTCAACCACCCGGGCGTGAACAAGGTCTCCTTCACCGGGTCGACGGCAGCCGGCAAGAAGATCGGTGCCGCGTGCGGCGCCAACCTCAAGCGGTTCAGCCTCGAGCTGGGCGGCAAGTCGGCCGCCATCCTGCTCGACGACGTCGATCTGGCCGAGTCGCTCCCGCTCATGCTCCCGAACGCGATCATGAACAACGGTGAGGCCTGCATCTCGCTGACCCGGATCCTGGCCCCCCGTGACCGCTACACCGAGGTCACCGATGCGCTCGTGGAACTCGTCCGGGCCATGAAGGTGGGCGACGCGCTCGACCCGGCGACCGAGGTCGGGCCCCTGGTGGCAGAGCGCCAGCGGGACAGGGTGGAGGGCTACATCCGGATCGGGCAGGACGAGGGAGCCAAGATCGCGGTGGGTGGCGGTCGACCCGCCGGCCTCGACTCCGGGTGGTTCGTGGAGCCGACGGTCTTCGTCGACGTGGACAACTCGATGCGCATCGCCCAGGAGGAGATCTTCGGCCCGGTGCTGTCGGTCATCCCCTACGACGACGACGCCGACGCCGTGCGGATCGCCAACGACTCCGACTACGGCCTGTGTGGTGGCGTCTTCACCGGCGACAACGATCGTGGCCTGGGCATCGCCCGCCAGGTCCGGACCGGTACGTACATGGTCAACTCGTCGATCCCGATCGACTTCTCCTCGCCATTCGGCGGATACAAGGATTCCGGCGTGGGTCGCGAGTTCGGCGAGGACGGGCTCGAGCTCTTCCTGGAGAAGAAGACCATCAACCTGCCGGCGGGCTACACCCCGTCCGTCTGACCGCCGTCTGTCCCCCCGTCCGGCCCCAGCGTCGGACCACAGCACAGGTCCCTACTGCGCCGATGTCCTCCGGGGGCATCGGCGCAGTCGCATCCGGGGCCGTGCAGCGACCGATTCTGCAACCGACGGGGGTGTCCACGGGTGCGCCCATCTGCGAACATAGGGGTGCCATGACGTGCCGAACGCAGGGTCCGCCCGACCCCATCCGCCCCTCGGGGGCACTCCGACCGTGACCGTCGGCACCGCTGCGCCCGTGATCCCGCCACGCTTCGCCCCACGTGGGCGGACCATCGTCTTCGGTTTCGTCCCCGGCCTCGACGGCATCCGCGCCGTTGCCGTCCTCGGCGTGATGCTGTACCACGGTGGCGTCCCCATGGCCACCGGTGGGTTCCTGGGCGTCAACATGTTCTTCGTCCTCTCGGGCTTCCTCATCACCTCCCTGCTGCTGGGGGAGTGGGCCCGACGGCTGACCATCCGGTTGGGCCAGTTCTGGACCAGACGTGCCCGCCGGCTCCTGCCGGCGTTGCTCCTGATGCTCGTCGGGGTGGCGGCCTATGCCCGCTTCTTCGCCACACCGGGCGAGTTCGCCGACCTGCGCCTCGACTCGCTGTCGACGCTCTTCTACGTCGCCAACTGGCACTTCATCATCGGCGGGTCGAACTATTTCGCCTCGGCTGCACAGCCGTCCCCCCTGTCGCACATGTGGTCGTTGGCGATCGAGGAGCAGTTCTACATCGTGTGGCCACCGGTGGTGCTGGTGCTCCTGCATCTCGGCCGGCGCCTGCGACCGACGCGGCGGCTGCTCCCGGTGCTGGCGGTGGCCGTGCTCGGGGCCCTCGCCTCGGCCGCCGACATGCGGTGGTCGTTCTTCCACGGGGCGGCGGTCACCCGCCTCTACGAGGGCACCGATACCCGCTGCCAGGACATCCTGGTCGGTGCGGCGTTGGCCACCGGGATGGCGATCTGGGCCCAGCGCCGTCGACCGGTGCCGCTCCCGGTGCCCGACCTGGACACCGTCGAGTTCCCGCGGGCCCACCCGTCGGCCGGCACGGCGGGACTGGGCACGCCGCCGGCCAGTCGTCGGGACATCCAACGGCGCCGGGGGGCGGCCATCGGGCCCATCACCGCCTGGGAGCTGTCGAGTGTCACGGTGCGGATGACCGCGCAGTTCGTCGGCTGGGTGGCGCTCGCCTTCCTCCTGTTCCTCTGGAACCGCCTCCCCGGGCCGTCCAGCTTCCTGTTCACCGGCGGCGAGCTCCTGGTCGCCGTGGCCGTGGCCGTGGTGCTGTTCTGCGTGGTGACCGCCCAGTCGGGCTCGCTGGCCCGGGCGCTCGCCAATCCGGTCTTCGTCTTCGTGGGCCGGATCTCCTACGGGTTGTACCTCTGGCACTTCCCGCTGTACTCACTGCTCGACGCCGCCCGCCTCGACCTCTACGGGCTCCCGCTGCTGGCTGTGCGGTTCGCCGTGACAGCTGTGGTGGCGACCGCCTCCTTCTACCTGGTGGAACAGCCGATCCGCCGTGGCCGGATGGCTACCCTGGCTGAATGGCGGGGTTGGCTCGTCACGTCGGGCGCCTTCCTGGGTGTCGTCGCCGTGACCGTGGCCGCCACGCTGCCCTCTGCGGCCGAGGCCGCCGTACCGTCGCTGGCTCGGGGTACGACCTACTCCGGCGTTCCGGTGCGGGTGGCCATCCTGGGCGACTCGGTGGCCTGGCGGCTCGGGTTCGCACTGCAGGCCGATCAACCGCAGCAGACCTACGACGTCGACATCGACAACGCCGCCATCGTCGCCTGCGGCGTGGTCCGCAGCTCCGGTTACGTGGCCCACGGCGTGCCGGACCCGATGGCCAGGCAGTGCAACTCGTCGTCGCCGGCGGCCGGCCAGTGGCCGGCCCAGTGGGCCGGCAGCGTCGCCGAGTTCCATCCAAACGTGGTCATGATCCTCGCCGGCCGGTGGGAAGTCATGGACCGGGAGATCAACGGGCAGTTGACCCACATCGGTGAACCCGGCTTCGATGCCCTGCTCCAGCAGTCCCTCGAGCAGGCGGTGCGAGTGGCGTCGGCCGGGGGCGCCGACGTCGTGCTGATGACCGCCCCCTGCTTCGACTCGGGGGAACAGGCCGACGGGCAGCCGTGGCCCGAGGACTCACCGACGCGACTCGCCCTGTACAACTCGATGGTGCGCAGGGTCGCAGCCGAGCACCCTGACACCGTTCGGGTCGAGGACTTCGGTGCCCTCGTGTGCCCCGGCGGCACGTACACCACGTCGCTGGACGGGGTGCAGCTGCGGGACGGCGACGGGGTCCACATCGTCCCGACCCCGACCGCGGGACAGTGGCTGGCCTCGCGCCTCCTGCCCGACGTGATCCGGATCGGTCGGCTCCAGATGGCGGGGCGCAGCCTCGTCTCCCCCTCCACCTCGACACCCACCACCGGATCGCCACCGGCAACGGTGTCGGCCTCGGGCGCACTCACCTCGTCGGGCACCCGGGGGCCCTGACATATTCCCGGGCGCCGGGCGCCCCGACGGCAGGGGCTCAGCCGCCGGACGGTGACGACGACGGTGGCGGCTGCTGGCCGAAGACCGATGCGTCGGCGGTGGCGCACTGGGCTCGCAGCGACGGGATGAGCGTCGACTCCGGCACCCGGTTGGCCTCGGACAGCGTCGCCGACAGCGACTCCCACTGGATGTCGTGGTAGGCGGCCTGCGCGGCGATGGGGATGGCGGACAGCAGGTCGATGTAGGCCTTGTCCCGCAGCTCGGCGGCCGTGGACGGCTCCGGGGTCCGGGCGGCGCGCTGGTAGAGCGCGATCGATGCATTCACATGGGCACACGACGCCCTGGCCAGGTCACCGGCACTCGCACCGCACGCGGACAGCGCGACTCCCGAGGCCATCAACGCCAGGACCGGGGCGGCCCATCGGGTCGGACGGACCGCGGCCCGCCGCCTCACTCGAGCCAGGCGGGCGCCGAGTCGAGGAGGTAGCGGCTCACCGCGAGACAACGGTCGAAGACGTCACACATCATCTCCTCACCGGTGAGCACACGGGCCAGGGACACCGGAGTGCGGGCGACGATGCTGAGGCGGCGCTCGGCCGCATCGGTCGCCGAGGCGTAGGAGTCGATGGCCGACACCTCGAGTGGGAGCTCGATGCCCCCGACGCCGGCCAGGTCGATCGCCAGGCGCAGGAGGTCCGGGCCGTGGGGGAGTGGTGGGAGCGCCCAGGTGAAGGTCAGTGCGAAGTGGAACTCGTCGGGCGGGTCCTCGTCCTCGGGCAGTCCGAAGACGGCGTCCTCGAACGAGAGCAGGGTCCGGGGGTCGACCTCGAGGGCGAGGTGGAGGTCGAGGGGGCCACCACAGCCGTCCTCCGGGTGGAGCTCCACCTCCCAGACCTGCCGCAGCGAATAGGTCTCCACGAAGTGCCGCTCGTCGTGCACGTGGAAGCCGTGATCGACCGAATGGTCCTTGAGATCGGCCACGTATCCGGCCACGTCGATGACTGCCACAGGAGCCACAGACTACCGGCTGGGCGGTGGCCCGCCGACGTGACGGGCCTCCGGTATGGTCGGAGCGATGGACGACACCGAGCTGCTCGAGGTGCTCCACGCCACCGCCACGGCCATCGCCGATGCGCTGGCCGACCTCGACGACTGGGGGCTGGCCGACACACGTCCGGGGCAGTACCGGCACGACCTCGTGGCGGATGCGGCCGGTCTGGCCGTGCTGGACGACGCGGGGGTCGGGGTCCTGTCCGAGGAGTCGGGGACACGGGGACTCGAGCGGGACCTGGTGGTCGTCATCGATCCGGTCGACGGCTCGACCAACGCCTCACACGGGATCCCCTGGTACGCGACGAGTCTGTGCGCCGTCGACGCCGACGGACCACGCGCCGCCCTGGTGGTCAACCAGGCGTCCGGGGTTCGCTTCGAGGCCGTGCGCGGCGGCGGGGCCCGTAAGGACGGCCGGCCCATCGCCCCGTCCGGCTGCGATCGGTTGGACCAGGCGATCGTGGGATTCAGCGGCTACCCACCCAGCCACTACGGCTGGAACCAATACCGGTGTCTGGGGGCGGCCGCGTTGGACCTGTGCGGTGTCGCCGAGGGGATGCTCGACGGCTACGGAGTGGTGGGCGGCTCGAGCCTCGGGAGCTGGGACTACCTGGGAGGACTGCTCGTCTGCGTCGAGGCCGGCGCCGTCGTGACCGATCTGGGCGACCGCGAGCTGGTCACGCTGTCCCATGCCGAGCGCAGGGCGCCCTTCGCCGCCGCGACACCGGCCCTTCTGGGGCAATTCGTGGCCGTAGCGGCGCTGTAGCGTCTGCCATGGCGGGCGTTTAGCTCAGTTGGTTAGAGCAGCTGGCTTACAACCAGCAGGTCATCGGTTCGAATCCGATAGCGCCCACTACCTGGATAAACGATTCGCTGTCGACTTGCACAGCGTTCGGACAGCAGATAACTTTCGACTACGAGGGTGCCGTGCAGCGAGCGTAAAAGCGGAGCTGTGACTCACCACAACAGACGGGACTGCCGGCGTGGCCGAAGTTGTGGTGTTGGCAATCAATGATATTTCCGAGCTTGAACGCGGTTTCGACCTGAGTCTGCGGGCACGTAATCGTTCACCGAAGACGGTCAAGAGCTACTTGGAGGCGGTCCGCCTGTTTCGTGCCTTTCTGGCACGCGTTGGGATGCCGACTCAGGTCGACAAGATCACCCGCGAGCACGTCGAGGCGTTCATCGCAGAGCAGTTATCCCTGTGGAAGCCCAAGACAGCCCATGTGAGGTATGGAGACCTGCGTCAGTTCTTCAAATGGGCTGCTGAAGATGGTGAGATCACCTTCTCGCCTATGGCGAACATGAAGCCGCCGACCGTACCTGAGGTCCCCGTGCCCGTCGTCGGGGATGACATCCTTCGCAAACTCCTGAAGGCTGCGGACGGCAAGGGTTTCGAGCAGCGCCGGGATACTGCGCTGTTGCGAGTGCTGATCGACTGTGGAGTACGCCTGGCCGAGGTAACCAACCTTCGAACAGAGGACGTGGACCTTGACCTGGAAGTGCTGATAGTGATGGGCAAGGGGCGACGTCCCCGATCGGTGCCTTTCGGAATGAAGACGGGGCAAGCCATTGAGCGCTACACGCGTATGCGGAAGGGTCGTCCACAGGCAGCTTTGCCAGCACTCTGGCTCGGGTCGAAGGGCGCCCTGACGGATTCAGGAGTTGCTCAGATGCTCCGACGACGGTGCAACGATGCTGGCATCGAACAGCTCCATCCTCATCAGCTTCGCCACACCGCGGCTCACAACTGGTTGGCGATGGGCGGGAATGAGGGTGATGCGATGCGACTCTTTGGGTGGCGGTCTCGGCAGATGCTCAACCGGTACGGTGCGAGTGCGGCTGACGAGAGAGCACGTGATGCCTACCGGCGTTTGCTCCCAGGGGACCGGCTGTGACCAACCAAACTTTGACGGAACGGCTGCGCTCTGCGATCAGACAGCACGAGGATCGACGACCGCCTGGGCTCAACCCGAATCTGCAGTATCTCCCCAAACATCCGCTGGTGGAATGCCGGTGCGCCGGTGGAGGTTCGGGCAACGGGATCGCCTGCCGTCACGGTGTCGCCCTTGTCACCGCCACCCTCGAAGGCCCACTTTTCATTGGCAATACCGCGAACCAGTTGTCGATGGAAGTCCGAAACCAACGCCTGAAGGCCCACCATCAATCGCCCGACACTGAACTCCGACCTCGTGCCGTGGCGGCTTCGTGGACGCTTACGTATGCGCTGCTGGTGGAGGGGAAGTGGTACGGCGACCTGACTGCCAACTGCGACGTCCACGGGATCCGGCCGGTTCAGATCGGCAAACTCGCTGCCGTTACTCACGACGCCGGGAATCTCGGGAAGCTCAAGACCGTCCTCTTCTGAGTAGCATCCGCCGGCTGTGAGGCGATCAACTGTACGCTGTGCTCAGCTAAATACTGGTCCGGAGGTCTCCTCCATTTTCCCGTTCGGCTCGGGCGTTCGAAGGTTGATCGTCCATGTCCCACGGCCAGTCGCTCACCCCAGAGCAGCGCTCTCAGCGTGCTCGCATCGCTGCCCACACCCTTCATTCCAGGGTTGACTCACGCGCTCATACCGAACCTGCTCGCAAGGCGTTTCTCGATCGTTTTGAGAGCCAGGTTGATCCAGACGGCATCCTTCCGGAAGCAGAGCGTCGCCGTCGAGCTGAGTCGGCCAAGTCGGCGTACTTCACGGCGATGGCGTTCCGATCAGCTAGAGCACGATCGAGTCGGAAGTCGTCTTGATCGCCCGATCAGGAGTAACTGCGGGTGATGGCATCGCAGTTGATCCCTCTCTTAGCTCTGCATCTTCGCAATCTTCGCGATGCATCTTCGGCATCGACCGCATCGTTGTGACCTATCCGCTGGGCCTGTCGCGGATGGGCATCATTCCCACCGGCAGGATCCATATTGGCGGCGACGACTACCCAGAACCCAGTGGACTTGCGTACATCGGCTTCGCTCATGGCTGGCTCAGGATTGACTTCAATCCTTCTCGGTGGTTCGAGCCATTCGGATATTCAGTTGCGCCCATCGACGCTGCCCTGCAGATCATTCCGGACGCCCTCGGATGCGTCTCCGACTGGATCCCCATGGAACTGGACTGGAGTAAGGCAAATGTCACCGGCCTGCATTTGGCAACCGACTTCGGCTTCGCAGCCGACTCGGCCCGGCTGATCGAGGCCCTTGCGGCCATTCCCCGGCCATATCAAGGGAAAGTAGCTCGGTTTTCCGGCTCTTCGGGTCTGGAGGGCGT
>Ga0075520_1000550_pt1 | contig 16724 bp, 20 predicted proteins | sample NGEPerB_FD_75100 | JGI IMG/M metagenome (GOLD analysis project Ga0075520, IMG submission 75100) | Arctic peat soil microbial communities from the Barrow Environmental Observatory site, Barrow, Alaska, USA - NGEE PermafrostAB12-B | ecosystem: Environmental > Terrestrial > Soil > Wetlands > Peat ... | reverse complement strand
GTAATTACACCGAGTCAACTCAATTTTGATTGTTTTCTGAACAATTTTTTTTGACCCAGTGATCTACCCAAAATCGGCGCGGCAACCATCGTTATTCTGACGCCGGTGGAACTCGTTCTCGCCCTCGACGCCGGCACCTCGGGCGTGCGCAGCGTCGCCTACGACGAGAACGCCAGGGTCGTCGACTCCTCCTATCGCGCGCTGACCCAACACTTCGCCCACCCGGGCGAAGTGGAACACGACCCGATCGAGATCGCCCGGATGTCCGTCGAGACCTTGCGCGACGTCGCCGTTCGTGCGCGCGAGAATGGCCATCACGTCGTCGCGCTCGGCATCACCAATCAACGCGAGACAACGGTCGCCTTCGACCGCAGTAACGCCGACGATGTGACGCACGCGATTGTCTGGCAGGACCGACGCACCGCGAGCTACTGCGACGAGCTCGCACGGACCGGGCATGGACCGCTCGTTCGGCGCACGACAGGTCTCGTCCTCGACTCGTACTTCTCGGCGACCAAGATGCGTTGGCTCCTCGACCACGGCGTCCTCGACGAAGCCACCACCCCGAGTCTCGCCACCATCGATACCTGGCTTCTCTGGTGGCTGAGCGGTGGCGTCGACGGTGGGACCTTCGCCACCGAAGCATCCAACGCCTCGCGCACGATGTTGATGGACCTGGCGACTCGCACGTGGTCAAGGGAGATGACCGACCTCTTCGACATCGAGCCGTCAATGCTCGCGGAAGTTCGACCGTCGTGTTCAGTATTCGCGACAGTTGACACAACGCTGCTGCCCGAGTTGGCCGGCGTGCCGATCACGGCGATGCTCGGCGACCAACAGGCTGCGCTCTTTGGTCAGGCCTGCTTCGACGCCGGCGTAGTGAAGGCAACCTACGGCACGGGAGCATTCATTCTCGCCAACGTCGGCCACGACGTCCCCGGAGTGTTCGACGGTCTCGTGACGACGGTGGCGTGGGACCTCGGCGACTACGGACCAGCGTCCTACGCCGTCGAGGGTTCGGCGTTCGTGGCGGGTGCCGCCGTGCAGTGGCTCCGCGACGAAATGGGTTTCATTGATGACTCGAGTGAACTCGAAGCACTGGCCATGCGCGCGTCCGACAGCGGAGGCGTGTCGTTCGTGCCGGCCTTCACCGGTCTCGGTTCGCCGTTCTGGCGAAGCGACGCACGCGGATCAATCACCGGACTCAGTCGTGGCGTTGGTCGCGCGCAGATCGCGCGAGCACTCATTGAGTCACTGGCCTTTGAGGTGCGCGCCATGACCGACGCGTTCGCCGCCGGCGGCATCGCGCTCTCACACATTCGAGCCGACGGCGGTGCCGCTGCGATGGGCCTGCTCCTCGGACTCCAGGCCACGAACTCGCGACTGCCTGTCTATCGCAGCACGTCACTCGAAGCCACCGCTCGGGGTGCGGCGACACTCGCCGGACTCGGCGTTGGTCACTGGGCATCGCTCGAAGAACTCGCAGGACTCTGGGAGTTCGACCACCGCTTCGAACCGGACGATCCCCTTTTCGCGGATCTCGGGTACGCCCAGTGGCTTCGCGCTGTTGGACACGCCTGAGTTAGTTTCGTTGAACGAAGAGAGGGGCATCGTGGAGGAGTACACAGCACTCGTCGTGCGCGGCGGTCTGGCGTTTGGTGAAGCTCCGCGCTGGCACGAGGGTCGACTCTGGTACTCCGACCTCTTCCGTCGCGCCATCTACTCAATGGCGGCCGATGGAACCAACGAAGTCCTCGAGCACGAAGTTGTCTGCCAACCCTCGGGACTCGGCTGGCTGCCCAACGGCGATTTGCTCTGCGTGTCGATGATTGATCAGAAGGTCTTGCGATTCTCTGCCAAGAACGTATCGACCTTCGCCGACATCAGCGAGTACTGCACGTTTTGGGCCAACGACATGACGGTATCGGCGAGTGGCTACAGCTACGTGGGCAACTTCGGTTTCGATCTGGACACCCGACTAAAGGAACTCGGCGTCGAAGCCTTCAGAGCAACGCCACCGCCCTCGACCAACCTCGTGGTACTTGATCCCGACGGCCACGTCGTCCAGGTTGTCCCCGATATGGACTTCCCGAATGGCACCGTGATCACCCCTGACGGGTCCACGCTGATCATTGGCGAAACCATGGGTTCTCGCCTGAGCGCCTTCGATATCAACAAAGACGGCACCTTGAGCAACCGGCGCGTGTGGGCCCAGTTCGACTTCGTGGCGACCGACGGTATGTGCCTCGACGCGGAGGGCCAGATCTGGCTCGCCAACGCCGTGTCCAAAACGTGCGTGCGCGTGAGGGAGGGTGGCGAAGTGACCGGAACCGTCACCAGTACGCAGAGAGCCTTCGCGTGCATGCTCGGCGGCGAGGACCGACGCAACCTTTACGTCGTGACGGCTCCCACCAGTGATCGTTTCAAGATCGCCGAGGTAACTCGTGGTCGCATCGAGATGGTGCGGGTCGAGACGCCGGGAGCCGGACTGCCCTGAGGATCAACTCGGCGATCAGCCGAGTTTGGGCAGCGCTCTTTTCAGATTGCGAATGGCTTGCGTCGTGCGAAGTTCATTTTCAATGAGCGCGAAGCGAACGTGCCCATCGCCACCGTCACCGAATCCGATGCCGGGGCTGGTCGCGACGCTCGCCTCCTCGATGAGGTACTTCGCGAACCCCAGTGATCCCTGTTCGGCGTAGGGCTCGGGCACCGGGGCCCAAATGAACATCGAACCTCGTGGCGCGGTCACGTCCCAACCAATGCGATTGAGGCCTTCGATCAAGGTGTCGCGACGCGATTGGTAGATGACTTGGAGCTGTGCTGGGTAGTCGGTGGCCTCATTCATCGCGACGATCGCGGCGATTTGGACCGGTTGGAAGGTGCCGTAGTCGAGGTAGCTCTTGAGTTTCGTGAGCGCCGCCACGATCTCGGCGTTGCCGACGAGGAAGCCGACGCGCCAGCCGGCCATCGAGAATGACTTGGTCAGCGTGTAGAGCTCAACGCAACACTCCTTCGCGCGCGGGACCTGGAGAATCGACGGCGGCGTGTAGCCGTCAAAACCGAGGTCGGCGTAGGCAAAGTCGTGACAGATGATCACGTCGTGCTCGAGGGCGAAGTCGACGAGTCGCGTCATGAAGGCGAGATCGACGCAGGCGCTCGTCGGGTTGTGCGGGAACGAGCAGATGATGACGCGCGGCTTGACGATCGCGTTCTCCCACGCGACGACGAGTCCGTCGAAGAAGTCATCGCCCGGGTCGTTTGACGTCGCGCCGGGGTCGTGCATGGGCACGGTGATGACGGTGGCCCCCGCAAAACCGGGTCCGGCCAAGTGAATCGGATAACTCGGACTCGGCACGATTGCCGCATCGCCGGGACCAAGCAACACCCACATGAGGTGCGTAAGGCCCTCTTTGGCACCAATTGTCGTCACGACCTCCGTGTCGGGATCGAGGTCCACGTCGAAGAGCATCTTGTAGCGATTGGCCATCGCGAGGCGCAGATTAGGGATTCCACGACTCGCGCTGTAGCGGTGGTTCCGAGGGTTGTTCGCGGCCTCGGCGAGTTTCGCCACGGCGATCTCGGGACTCGGCAGGTCCGGGTTTCCAAAGCCAAAGTCGATGACGTCGCGACCGCCGGCGCGCGCCTCTGCCTTCAACGCATTGATCGTGGCGAAGACGTAGGGTGGCAGGCCGTTGATTCGACGAAATTCCATCAATGGACTTTACTCGTCACGACCGTGCGCGCCATGCCGCGAGCGCATCGATGTCGGCGTCGGGCGTCAACACCACCCACGTGGCGCCGGCGTCACGCAGTGCGTCGAGTGACGTCACGAGATCGTTGGGCACTGGTCCGGCCCACGAGACGGGGCCGTCCGCACGTAACGTGACGACGCGCTCGGGCGTCGCGTTCCAGAGGTTGAGGACCGCACCGACGTCGCGCGCGACACCATTGGTCGTGTCGTTACCAGCACCGAACCAGACGGGCATGGTGTCAACGAGAGCTCGCGCCGTCTCAACCATGAGGGTGCGGCGCTCGTCCGCGTTCCTCTCAGGAATGTCGTAGGCCGCATTCTCAGCCGTCGAAAGCTTGTCGCCTGATCCGAGTGCCGCGATGACCCGGCCCGGTGCCAATGCGTGCAACGTCGTGAACTGCCCGATCAGATGCGGCGTGCCCACGAGTCCCGCCCGCGCCACGAGCGGACCAACGATCAAGGTCGAGTTCGCACGCGCGACCGCCGTCAAAACCGGGAACGGTGCCAGCGACGGGCGCGTTGGTGTGCCCATCGGCCAAAGGTGGTCGTAGGCGAAGACGCCGTCGAGCCCCGCGTCTGCGGCGCGTTTGGCGAACGCCAGGGCGTCATCGGCGTTGTCGCGAAAGGTCGGCAGCAACACTCCGAGTTTCATGACGTTCGCTCGAACGCCACCAGCGCCGCACCCATGGCACCCGAACGGGGTCCGAACAGCGACGATGTCACCGTGATGGCCGGGCGCGCGCTGTAGCCCTCGACGAGGTCTGCGAGGTATTCGCGCGCCGACGGCAGCACGAGGTCCGACGCACTCGAGAGTCCCCCGCCGATGACGAAGTGGCCGCAGTCGAGGATCGCGGTCAGATTCGCCAGACCGAGCGCGAGCCACCACCCGATCTCCTTCATGAGTACTACGGCCTCGTCCAAATCCTGTGCGGCCGCCTCGGTGACGTCCTCCGCGCGAACGGCGGCGGCGTTGCCGCGTTGCGCAACCAACGTCGGCAACCGGCCCTCGATCGCCGCTTCTCGGGTCATGCGATTAAGTCCCCCGCCCGAGGCGTAGCGCTCCCAACACCCGTGCGCGCCACAGTGGCACGCGGCACCTCTCGCCTCGACGACCATGTGACCGATCTCGCCAGCGAATCCGCTTCGACCGCGCACCAACCTGCCGTCGGCGACGACGCCGCCACCGATACCGGTGCCGAGCGTGACCATGACGAAGTCATCGATGCCCCGCGCCGCACCCCACTCGTGCTCGCAGAGCGCTGCGCAGTTGGCGTCGTTCTCACAGAACACCATCGCGCTCGAGAGTGACGCGCCCAGTAACGCGCCCAGGTCCGCCCCCGAGGCCGAACGCAGATTAGGCGCGTAGACCAGTCGTCCGTCACGGCGCATCATGCCGGGCAGACCAATACAGACCGGCACCTCGCTCGCATCGAGACCCTGACGCGAGCACAGTTCTTCAATAATCGCGGTGACGACGTCCGCCGTGGGTCCGCCGATGTTGTCACTGTTGAGGTGTGGCGTGGGCGCCTGAACTTCGGCGAGTACTCGGCCGTCACGAGCCACGACCAACGCCAAGGCTTTGGTCCCGCCAACGTCAACGCCTATCGCGACGTCGATCATCGTGACCGCTCGGCCTGCGCCTTCAGCTCTCGAAGCGCCTGCGTTTGAATACGGTAGGCCGCGCGAGATTTGATGAACGTGGGAATCGGCACGAGGAGTTCCACCTCGAGCTCGTAGGTCACGCGGGTGTCGTCGCCGTCCGCCTCGAACGAATACTGGCCATTGAGCGTCTCGGTCAGATCCCCTTCGATCTGGTGCCACGAGAGTTGGGCCGGCGCGTGCGAGTAGTCGTAGTGCAGCGTGTAGGTCGTGGAGCGACCGAAGGCAGCGGCACGAAACTCGACCTCGAGGGCTCGCCCCTCAGCGTCGCGCGAGAGGACTTCAATTCGCTTGAGGTCGCTCACCCACGCGTCGTAGTGCTCGAAGTCCGTGACGACGTCATACACACGTTGAGGTGATGCATCGACCGTGATTGTTTCCGTTGCTCGTTGTGCCACGAAACCCCCTCAACGACAACCTTACGACAGTGGGTTGTGCACCCCAAAGTGGTCGAACGGCACGAGTCCGTATGAGAGTTGCATCGCCAGTCGGTACCACTCGAAACGTCCGACCGCCGCAACGCGTGACGCCCGACCGTACGCGAGTCGACGCTCATCGTCGAAGGCGAGCGCGCGAATGGCCTCGGCGAGCAACTCGTCACTGCGCGGGTCCCCAAGGACGAGACCCGTGACGCCGTTCTCCACCGCCTCGTGACTGCCGCCTGAGCGTCCCGCGATCTGGGCCACGCCGGTCGCCGCTGCCTCGACGAAGACAATGCCGAAGCCCTCCTGTTCGAGTCCGAGCCATCGACTCCGACAGTCCATCACCATGAGGTCGCTCGACGCAATCCAGTCGCTGAGTTCGTCGTCGGGGACGCGACCGAGGAACGTGACCGGCGCCTTCAGCCGTTCGGCCAGTTTCTTCAGTCGGGCCTCGTCTCGGCCGGAGCCGCCAATCATCACGTGAAGTTGCGGTAGTTCACCCGTGAGGCGTGCGGCGGCGCGAATCAACGTGTCCACACCCTTGCGCGGTACGAGTCGCGAATAGGAACTCACGACAAAGTCATTGTCGTCAACGCCGAGCGTCGCGCGGACCTCACGGCGGCGACGGGCGTCGACGGGCGCGAACCTCATGGTGTCGACGCCCGGTGGAATCTGGATGATTGGCGGGGTGAATTCCGCGGCGTTGTTTCGCACGATCGCTTCGGGGTACGAGCCGGCACAGATCGCCACCACGGCGCGTTTCAGAACGAAGCGAAGCGACGACGCGACGAACGGAATGCGACTCGGTATCGTCGCTTCCGCGCCGTGCACGATCACGCCGTACGGTACCGAGAGAAGCGGGCCAAGTAGTCCGAGTGGCCACGCCGGATCGAGGAGCACCAGGTCCGGTTCGTGGCGTGCAATCGCCGCTTCTATGGCGCGCCATGCGCGATAGGTCGGCAGGAAGAGAGTGGCCGACGGTACCCGCTCCACGATGATCTCTGAATCGACGTCGAAAGCCGCGGCGCCAGGGTGCGACGAGGCCGTCAACACGACCGCGCGGCCTGTTTCGAGGCGACGCCAAAGTTCGTGGAGATAGACCTGAATACCGCCCGTTTTTGGCGGATAGTCGTTGGTCACCAACAAGTGACGTGCCATGCGATCAGGCTACTCAGTCGATCTGGACCCTTCGGCTGGCTCCAACGACGTCATACGGTGCTGGAACTTGAGGCGGGGCATCATCCCCTGTGCGGTGAACAGTTGCACCACGTCGGCCTCGGCACTCGTCATGACCAATTCGTCAGGCGTCGCACCGAGCACGAAGCTCACGAGGCAGTCCTCACAGTCCGGTGTTCCTCGACGAACGCAGTCATTGCAGCTAATGGAAAGTTCAATCTCGTTGCTCATTGACACACCTTTCACTTACGTCAACTGTGACGCCGGGCTGTGACATCTCAATGACGTAGGAACGAGGCAATCTCTGCGGCGACCTGCGACGGTCCAAAAAGGACGCCTTCGGTGCGGACGAGTCCGGCGATCGAATCAACGAGCACGTAGAAAGGCGGCCACTTCACGTCAAGAGCGAGAAGTGCGTCGGGCGCAATCAGTACCGGTCGGGGAGCATCGATCCATTCGCTGTCCGCGTCGTCCGTCGCACTCACGAAGACAACATCAATTTCGGCGAACCCTTCGAGATCCGAGAATAGGAAGTCGTGGCACCCGTCACAGTTCGCTTTGATGACGACGAGGAGCGTCAACTTGGTGAGCGAGACCATCGCGTCACCACCGTTCGACCAGTGACCCGTCAGGTGCGACGGGGCCGGACGCTCGCGTGGTCGATCGAAGGAGCGCGGTCCTAGGTCAGACGTCACTGGATTCGATGAGTGGTTCTACGCCGCGCCCGTGGCCGCACCATCGACAGGTCACGGATTCAACGGAGTGCGCAATGACCTCGGGCTCTTCGATCGAAAGGTCGCCGCCGACCGTGTAGTGGTGAAACGCCCGTACTGAGGTCGTTTCGACGACGTCGAATCGGGTCAGGTTGCCGCAGGCCGTACAACGGTAACGAGTGGTCACGAATTCACGATACGTGGAAACTCGGCGAATCATTCCATTTCGTGGCGCCCTCGACTGTTGCGAGGCTGCACTTCGTAGTCGAAGGGCTCTGGGTCGTCGTAGGAAAACACCGTGCCGAGCGCGACGGGAACTGACTCCGCATTGAATCGTTCAGCGTCGATAAGACGACAGAGGGCGCTGGGGTGACGAAGCTTGCCAATCGAAATGGTCCCGGCAACAGTCTCTAAGTAGATGACTCCTCGCCGCGTGAGCCGCTCACTCACACGTTGGTCGATTCGAAGTGCCGCAATGTCGCGAAGCTCAATGGCGCTTCGCGAATGGTGCAGGACACCGCCCTCAACGAGAATCCGCTCGTTGGTGACGTGCACCTTGTGCGAGCGCCAACGCCACGTTCTGGTCAGTGCCACCAACGCGAACGGCCCCGCCAGCAGCACGGCCAACAACATCTCGTGCTGGTGCACGAGGTGCACGTGTTGGGCACCGAATATAACCAGGGCGACCAGCACGATTGCGACCAGCACTGGCCGACTAATTCCACGCGACACGGGCGTCACCGAAATGATCCGGACCTCGCCCTCTCGAAGCACCGTTCGTGTGGGCCATACCTACAAGCGTATGGACTCAACGGCGAAAAAGCAGAACATCGCGAGTGAAACTCCTGTGAATATCACGATTCAAACGTTGCGCATCTGGTGGGCCGCCATATCGAAATAGCTATGCAGTTCTACGAATTGCTCGTCACTCAGGCTGGACTTCACTCTCTCCATAGCCGCCTCCATGGCTGCCAGCCAGGCATCACGGGCGCCCTTCGTGATGTGAAAGGGAGCGTGGCGCATGCGAAGTCGCGGGTGTCCACGCTCCTCGGCGTAGGTCTTCGGTCCGCCCCAGTACTGCTCGAGGAAGAGTTCGAAGTGGCGCTTCGACTCGGTCAGATCTTCTGGGTACATGGGCCGAAGTTGTTGGTCGATCTCGACATGTTCGTAGAACGAATCCACCAGTGAATGAAAGAACGCATGACCGCCGACCTGGTCGTAGAACGTGTCCTCCACCTCTCCACGTTAATGGTGTCATCTAGACTGCTTCGAGTCTCATTGAGACGTGCGGGTGTAGCTCAATGGTAGAGCTCCAGCCTTCCAAGCTGGCCATGCGGGTTCGATCCCCGTCACCCGCTCCAACCGATTTTCGTTGAGAGCGTACTGCTTTCAAGCGCTTTCGAGGGACCACGAGTAACCACGAATGTCCTCTGTTGCATGCCCAAACTATGCCCACGGTCTCGTCGGGTGACACGTCTTTGTTTCGAACGGAACTGGAGTAATACAAAAAAACATTTGTCCGGTACAAAATCTTTGAGGGGTCCCATTCACGAGATGGCGTCACTCGGCACCAAAACCTTCAGCGTGCGAAACTGCCTTATGACTATCGCCACCATCGCCGTGAAGGGAAGCGCGAGCGACGACTTCCCCGCTGACTACGCAATCGTTAATTTCGGATATGAGTTCAATGCTCCGGCGCGCTCCGAAGCCCTGGCCGGGGGCAACGCCGTCATTGGCCAATTGCGCGACTCCGTTGCACAAGTCGGAGCCGGCGTGCGAGAGATGAAGGTCCAATCGCTTCGAGTGCACGAAACCTTCCACCACGTTGGCCCCGAAAACATCCGAGAGCACACTGGTTGGGTTGCGCAATTGGGCGGCCGGCTACTGATAGAACCAGGCACCGTACCCGCCGTTAGTGCTGAGCTCATCAAAACGGGCGTGATAATCAATGAACTCACATGGCACCTTGACCGCGGCACCGAGTTCCAGGCACGTCGCGCGGTGCGACGCCTGGCGGTCGCGGATGCGAGGGAGGCTGCCAAAGACTTCGCCCTCGCACTCGGCGCGAAGCTGGGGAGTCTCATCGCACTGGCCGATCCAGGCCTTCTCGGTGCCACGGTCTTCGCGAACAGTGCACGTGGGTCGTCGCACATGGCGTTCGCCACTTCAGGGAGGTCCGGCGCCTTGTGGGACGAGTACGTCGACATCGATCCTGAGGCGATCACGATCTCAGCCAACGTGGAGGCGAGTTACGAAGTGACGCTCAAATAGGTGTCAGCGTCCAACGAATGCCCAATGGTCCGGTTCTGGCGGTAATTACTCCGGCAATGGTCAAAGAGTCAATCTGTGTAGGACACATGTGGCCGGCTCAAACCATTATTCAGAGTCGGGATGATTTCCAAGAATCAATTCCCTGTTCGCAACAACGACGAAATCTCCGAGAGCATCCGCGATGATTCTGTCTCGCTCCTTGGTCGCGTGTTGGTCACGCATGGCAGCAACGGACGACGAATGCCCGGCGCCGTGCATCAGCTCCACTGTGGTTGCGCCCGTGGCGGCCGCCAACGTCAGGCCTGTGTGTCGCAGATCATGCGGAAGCAAACAATTCCGACCCACACTCCCTCTAGCCCTTTGCCACGCGGTTTGCAATACGTTGGCCGCCTAGCTGTAACAAGCCGCCCGCTTGGCGGACTGGGCGATTCGCGCCCGCCGGCCGCGGGAGAAGGGATTCCAGAAGAAGCGAATCCGTGGGGCAATTTGTAGAACTCTTCTTCACGTTGTCAAGTAGGAATTCCGTAAAATATTGTCGTTGCCCGCGCGCACGAACGAAAGCTTCATCCCTCCGAGCCGCTAATTCTAGGTCCTTAGCCCAAGACGGTGGCAGACAACTACCCCTTTGTCGAGCGCCCTCACCATCCCAATGCCGTTTCCCGTTTGCGATTCCTCACGTGCAGCAGACTTCAGTTCTTGAGCGACATCTTCGAGAGCGACGTCGTTTGACTTTGCGAGAGCAGAAATAACAGACGCCTTAACCGAGATCGCCATGAACTTGGCAGGGTTCGGCGTTGGCAGTTTTGGAGGTGTTCCAATGAGTTTGCAAGCGGCCTGCTCGCGCTGCAAACGTTGGCTTTGCGGAGACTGCGCAATGTGGGCTGAACAACCAGCCAATAAGACACCGATTGCGGCAATACACAGGAATCTCAGCAATCTTGTTCGAACCCGAGGAACTTCAACCATGGTCATGCACCTCCTAGAGGCGACGTCATCCTAATTGGCGGCTACCTGAATTGACAGATTGCTCGAATCGTTCACAAATACAAGAGAATGAGAAGTTCCCCAACGATGAATCCCGAATTCGCGCAACTTCAATTAAAAAGATTTGAACACACAGCCCAACACTTCTGACAAGCCTTCGTTCGAATGGCTCGCACCCTTAAGTTCTACTGGTTACACGGTAGACCGACCGGTGGCGAAATGAGGTACTCAAAGGCGGTTGGAGGAACCGAAACTGGCGGCCAGGTGATGTTCGTCGTCATGTCAGTGTGGAAGACATTCCTTGGCGCATAACCGACATTGCAAACAGCCGTGCCTTGTGGATAGTCAACCGTCGCTCCCGCGGAAAAAGTCGTTCCAATAAGCTCATTGGTCGAGTAATTGTAAAGATCCCACAATTGAAGCAAATCGTTTATCGCCGCGGGTATGTTGCAGAAGACAGTGCCACCGTAATAGACCGAGGCGCCGTAGTTATAAGGAGTTGCCACGAATCCGTTGCATGTTCCTACGATGCGGCGATCTCGCTTTACTTGAGAGTGACATCGCTTGACTGGCGGTTGGCTCTGCGATTGTGAACGTCGTTCCCGGAACTTTCGTCTCAAAAGGCGCGGCAGGCGAAGCGTTCGATGTGTTGAAGACCCAATTGCTTTCTTGGTTGTCACCGGGCACCCACCCGCTAACAACTTCGACGCCGCTGTCTGAAACCATGATGCCCAGAATTATTTTGCCCGAGTTGTCAGAGGCGATGAGCGACCAGTGTTGAGACACCCCTACGCTTTGATTCTCTGTGGATGACGAGTAAACGCCGCTGTCGACGCTTCCGGCGGTTGAGTCAACGGTTAGCGGACCACTGTCGCGAGCCGTTGCCACGACGGCTAATGCTTCTTGGACAGGTAGCGGGATAGCGGTTGACGTCAATGTGTGCGGACTCGGCGACGAAACTCCGCCTATTCCTACAATACTTAATCGGGAATCGGTTGAGTTACTCCGCTTCGCGCCGGCAGTAGCACTCGAGGCCGGCAGCAGGATGCTCACACCCAGGCACATCGTTGCTCCCATGATGGAAATGAAACGTAAGTGTCTGCGCAATTTGTCCTCTTTCTCAATACAGCCATTCAGGAGACACCGTACCCGAATGGTGCGCGAACCTTTCAACGAATGCGTCGTCTGATCCATCAAAGCAGCCCGACGTTTCAAGTCGCTCCGGCAAAGGGACTGACATCAAGACCGAATCAGGAAACAGCAAACCTCACGGCCCAACCTGAATAGCACCGAGTCGATTCTGGCCACCGCCACTTCGTCCACCGGCTCGCGGGATGAGCTGGTTGGCATCGATCCTGAAGTGATCACGATTTCGGCACACGTAGAGGCGAGTTGCGAAGTGACGTTCAATTAGGAACCCACGCCTCAACGATTGCCGGATTTTGCAGTTCTGGCACCTCACGGCGAGAGCCGCTCATGCGAGACTCAATTGACCATGGACGATCCAGTTTCCGTTCCACCTTCAAACGAAGTCGTAACTCTTGCGACCATTGCACGCGAATGGACGAAACTGGGATTCATCGGGTTCGGTGGACCACCGACTCACATCGTTCTGCTGCGCCGCCTCTGTGTTGAAAAGCGACAATGGCTCGAACCTGACGAGTTCGAGGATGCGATATCCGCCACGAACCTCCTCCCTGGACCGGCCTCCACCCAACTCGCAATCTTTTGCGCGTGGAAATTGCGCGGGGCTGCCGGGGCGATCATCGGTGGCCTTGGATTCATCTGCCCGGGCTTGACAATGATCATCGGATTGTCGGTGGTCTTTCTTGCGAAGCATCCTCCGATTGGAGTCCTCGGTGCCGCCGCGGGAGCCGGAGCCGCCGTTCCCGCAGTTGCTCTTAACGCGTCTCGCGGACTTGTACCAGCCAGTTGGAAGCGCGTTGGCGAAGTATGGACGCAAAGGTGCAGATGGGTTGCGTACGCGCTCGCTGGCGCACTGTCCGCAGCCATCATTGGTCAATATCTCGTCATCACACTCATCGTGTGCGGCTTTCTGGAGATCTTGATTCGACGACATCGGGAGATGGACGCGAAAGGTACGTCGAGAGCCATTCTCGTGGGAACGTTGCATTCAATGACGATGGGGGGACTCGCCGCCCTTAGCTGGGAGGCACTCAAGGTAGGCGCGCTTTCCTATGGCGGTGGCTTCGTCATCGTTCCCCTCATGCAACACGATGCAGTGGTCACCTACCACTGGATGTCGGGGCCGCAGTTTCTCAATGCCGTGGCGTTGGGTCAGGTGACGCCAGGCCCCGTCGTGCAAACGGTGGCAGTCGTTGGCTTCGCTGCCGCGGGCCTCGGAGGCGCACTGCTCGCTGCGGCACTGGCGTTCGCTCCATCATTCGCGTTCATCATTGCCGGCGGATCGAAGTTTGGAAAGATTCGATCAAACAGTTCAGTCCAATACTTCCTCACCGGCGCGGGACCCGCAGTGATCGGAGCAATCGCGGGTTCGGCTATCCCGCTGGGGCTGTCACTGCACTTTTACTGGCAGATCGCAGTGCTTGCCGGCGCGCTGTTGTGGCTTCTTCTCGCGCGCCGTAGCGTTGTCGCCTGCCTGGTGACTGCCGGCATCGTTGGCGCTCTTTTGGCGCTCATGAAGGTGCACGTGTAAGGCGATTGCGCTATCGCAAGTAACTCAATCCCTATTCGACACCGACACGTGAACGTCGCGCGAGTTCACGCCGCGGGCGATTGAAACGTAACCAACTGCGCCAGTTGCGGATAGTTCTTGTTGGCCGCGTACTGCTTGACGTCACGAAGAATGTCTTCACTCGAAAACTCATCGAATCCGTACAACTCCGCGCGAGTGCCGGCAACCATTTCGAAGCCGAGAATCTCCTGCATCCACGCAATGGACACGTTCGTACCCCATTTGTTCGTAGGACTCGTCGTGAAGGGAACCACGTCCAAAAAGAGATCGACCGTGAGCACGAGCAGGCCGCCCGGTACGAGTAACTCCTTCGCACTTCTCAGCGTTGCCGCAATATCCCCTTCGCTCATGTGCTCGATGGTCGATACGCAAATAACCGCGTCAAAACGTCGTTCGAGTTTCAGCTCGGGCAACGTCGACTTGTGGAGGAAGACGTTCGCACCAAATATCCGATTGAGTTGCGCATGTTCAACCAAGGGATCGATGCCGTAGTCACCGAGTCCGTAGTCAAAGAACGGATCGACGTTGTGGACTTCGTGCCCCTCCTTCGACAGCACGAATTGCAGACCCGAGAGTGCACCGCCGATCTCCAAGATCGTGGCCCGCTCTCCATTCATCAACTGGAAATAGGTCCACGGGTATTCGACGGCTCTCGTACTCGTATTGAATTGGTAGCCGAAGGGACCGATCGCCCGGCGAAGAGTTGACGAACGTTTTAGAAGCGGGAGCTGATTGAGTGCCTTCAGTACCTTGAATTTGCCATAGGGAGAACCCCACTTTCGGTTCCACTCCTCGAACTGTTCCGGCTGAATCGCCCTCGCAAGCATGGGCACTCCCCGCTGTTACGTGTTTGCTCACTGGTTGTCTTTCGAACGCTACTTTGTAGCGTCACACCGCGCTTCGCTCACGAGATTTCGCTCGAAGCGGTCAGAGCCTCGCGCCATCGTGCAACTCGACGTGAGCGCGAAACTTCAATAGTCCGCAGTAATTCGCTGGCCGGGTCCGTCGACGGTCATCGATCCTCCGAAGGGAATCACGTACTGCGGATCAGTATGTCCGAGGTCCGGTCCAAAGACGATCATCGCGCTGGGGTTATACGTCGCCATTGCTTCGAGAACCGCAGCTCGCTGCTCCTCGCGAAACGCGTCACGCTCCCCTTCCGAGAGTTGCTTGTCATTGCGCCAGCATTTCGGCTTCCCCATCACGAGCGCCGGGAACTGTTCGAGCAATCCGCGTTCACCCATGTTGCGCAGCATCCGAAAGACCTCCTGGGCGGGGGGCATCTCCTCGGAGGTTTCGAGGACCAGCACGCATCCGCTGTACGCGTCGCGGGGAAGGATCCATCGGTTGACCGCCAGATTCCAGTGAAGGATCTCGAGATTGCCGCCCCAGGTCGGACCCGTGATGACGTTCGTCGCGTTGTGCCAAAGCCAACCCGGCTCGCGCGACGTGGGCATCGGTTCGAGCATCGTCTCGGGCTTCTCCCACCTGGCGTTGAGGTCAGTGAAACGTTCCAGCGGTTCGACTGCGAATGTGCCGGTCTCGAAGAGAGCGCGACGAAGGGACGCCAGCGACACCTCGTGCACGCCATAGGGGCGAGCGAGGTGGATGAGCGTCGATCCGCCGTGGTAGCTCGAAATACCTAAATTCCAAAGCCAGTTGAGAATATTCGTGTTGTCACTGAATCCAATGAAGGCCTTGGGATTCTCCTGGACGAGATCGGGATCAAGGAAGGGCAGCACGGTGATCTGATCGTCGCCTCCGATGCTCGAGAGCACCGCGCGAATCGACGGATCCTCGAACGCCGCCATAACGTCCTCGGCCCGTGCTCGCGGCGATGCGCCGACCAATCGCGTCGTTGGATACTCAACGGGCACGAGTCCGAGTTCGTCTCGCAGGACCTTCATCCCCATCTCGTGCACTTCGGGGAAGACGCCGGGCCCGGCCCACGATGGCGAAACAATCGCCACGCGGTCACCACGTTGCGCCTTGGGAGGCGTCGTCAACGACGGACGTGCGCTCATGAGAGTTCAGTCACTTCCAATCGACTCGGCAACGTCTTTGAACGCGAGCAGTACCGGATCAATTTCGGCGTCATCATCCTCGACACCACTATCCGGTTGGTCACTCACTCGAGGATCGGCCTGCGTGATAGTCACCGTCGTCACGTCGCCATCAGGCTTAAGTTCATAGGTCATCGTGAAATAGTTCTCGGGCACGTCGGCAACGTCCGGGCGTGGGGCAAAGAGTGAGTAGTGCAACGACGTGGGCTCGTCGAACGACAGTACGGTCCCCCACTGTTCGAAGATCTGCCCTTCCCACTCCGTCGTGAATCGAAGAGGGCCCCGACACTCCAGTCGGTTGCGAGCACGCTCCCGTACTGCCAGCGCGCGACGTAGGCGGGAACGGTCAGAGCGGCCCACACGGCCTCTGGTGGTGCCGCGATCACGACGTTCGAGATTGAGGTGCGCACGGCCGTCGATTGTACGAGCGCCCGCTTTCGGTTCTGTAGTCTGCGTCGAGGCCCCATGAATCACCAGTGATTCATGGGCTTTTGTGAGGGATACTTACAATTGGTCGTCTTCCCTACTAAACCACTAGACATAGTAGATAACACCACAACGACCTCCTGGAAGCAGTCATGACACTCAGTGTTGCATCAGTACGAAGTGAGGCGCCCCCGGCGCGAGCGCTGCAGTTCGCCGAATATTTTGCGTCACTTGATTTACCCGAAGGTCGACTCAACCTGAGCGACCTGGAGCGCGTGGTCTCGAGTGTCGCATCGCGCCACGACCTTTTCGACGACCTCGCATCTTTCGGCGCCGGCCACGTGCACCACGTCTATCGTGCCGGCGCGCCTGCGGTAAGCGTCCACGCGTACTCGCCACCGCTCACCGGTATGACGCACTACGACCACTCCCCCAACGGCTTCGCCGCACTTGAGCTTGTGCCAGAGAAGCTCCCCTTCGATTTCGACTCAAGTTCGATCGAACAGTAACGCGTCGCGTTCGCCTCGGGGCGGCGTCGAATCG
>Ga0075520_1000549_pt1 | contig 16725 bp, 17 predicted proteins | sample NGEPerB_FD_75100 | JGI IMG/M metagenome (GOLD analysis project Ga0075520, IMG submission 75100) | Arctic peat soil microbial communities from the Barrow Environmental Observatory site, Barrow, Alaska, USA - NGEE PermafrostAB12-B | ecosystem: Environmental > Terrestrial > Soil > Wetlands > Peat ... | reverse complement strand
CATTGCGACCTTCCCAGATCGAAACCCCGCCGGTTGTCAAACAAATCGTTTCTGACGCGGCTATTGTTTTTGCTTAATGATATCAGTCATGGGCAGATGTAAGTCTGTGCCGATTTATGAGTCAACACGTTTTGGGTTGGCTGGCCAGACAATTTAGAATAATTTCCAAATAAGCGTCGGCCCGGCAACTCGCATCTGGGTAGGAACTAACGAAATCATGCGCACTTTTTATAAAATCATCCTGCCGGCGTTTTTCAGCACTAAAATGCGCCGAAATGCTTTTCGCCATTGAATCTACGTCATTGGCAACAAAATACCTAGCAAACTCATGGCAGCTGTCCACTATAAATGGAAGATTAGAGGCGAATACCGGCTTGTTCATCATCATTGCCTCAATCGGACAGGCTGAAAAACACTCCAATAAACTGGGGAAAATAACACCGTCCATGGCGGCATAAAAGCTGGGGCACTGTGCCAGTGTTAAAGAACCAACATTGATTATGTTACTCTTGTAATTTTCGCTGCACAATTCCCATTCTTTATTAGGAAAAGTGACAAAGAAATCGGCATCAATGGCGAATAATTCTTTCAGGCGGTTCTTCAGACGAGGCAAGCAAGCCAGATTTTTATGCGGATAGTTTCTGGAAATAATTCCCAGCCTCAGAGTATTCGGCTTCATTGGTATGACAACAGGATGCCACCTAAAGGGATCATTAAATATATCATCTACAGTGCTGTTAACAATATGAATGGGCTTATTTTTAAAAAGCCATTTATTTTTCAAGCCGGTTTTGACATGACCAAGTTCAACGATGATCTCGTCTGCGCGAAAGAAAAAGAATTCTTGAATAAGATATTTAAGACGATGCTTTAGACGCGGCAGCAACTTCATTCTCCTCTCAACAGGATTATTCGGATAAATTATTGAAGGCTGCGCAAACCCACAAACGTGAAAGGTTCTTTTCCGAAGAAAATAACAAGGGCCAAAAACCGTAAAAACTACGTCGTGCCCTTTAAAGTGGCCGTCCAATCCCTGCCATAGCGACCTTATTCCGAAGTAATCACAAACTTTAAAATTGCTGAAACGGTTAACATCAATGCCTAGCGCCAAAAGATTCGAATGCACAGATGAAGAAGCGAGAACAGAAATTTCAATTCCAATATCCTCTTTGCGGTTTATACAGCATAAAAACGAAGTTGCCACAGCAACAGAACCACCACTGTGCAAGTTGGAACAATTTATGAGCAAGCTAGGCTTCTTTATCATAATCATGCAGACTGGCAGATCGCTCTTGTTCCAAGATCAATGGAACATATTTCCTAAGCACCTTCTTCCAGTAATCAGAAGCGAGCACCGGATCATTAGAATCAATGTATCTTCGCAACAACCCTATGTCCGGGTTTATTTTGTAACCTGAGTCAACGACTTTAATTAAGGCATCCTTGTTCAAGATGGCCGATATTTCGTTCACTATATCAAGAACTTTTACGTTATGGCCTGCCGCCACAGTCATTATACGATTTTGCGCAATGTTATTTTCCACGAAAAATGATATGAACCTTGCCAAATCAGCTACGTCAACAAGATTCCTTTCAGCGAAATTTTGCACGGCCAATTCTTTCCCCTGAACAATGCTGGCAACAAAAAAACTTATCAAAGTTGAATTTTTCACAACACCAACAAGTTGCGGAACCCTGAAAATATGAAAAAAATTTGATTTGGCTGCGATAAGGCCTTCCATTGCAAGCTTATGTTTGACGTATGGTGTTTGTTCCGGTTGAAGCACACTGGTTGTTGAAAAATAAATAATTTTACTGTCTGGATTTTTCTGTATGGTTTCTTGAGTCAGGTTTGTTTCCCTTTCAAACTCTGAGATTTTTTGCTCAAGAGAATTGGAAACACCGGACGCAATAATAACGCAGTCTTCAGAAAATCGAATGTTTGCCAAGCTTCTGGCTATCAAACCATTGCCAATAATTTTCATGGATGGATACTTCTCATATTTCAACTTATCGCCAATTCAGCCGCCCGAACGACGTTTTTAGCAAAATTGTCACAACCCCAGTTGGAAATTATTCTTCGAGATCCAGCACCCCTCTTAATTGGATTGCCGATTCAACCAGGAGGTGAAGTATCCGGCTTAACCCTTTTCATGCAACCTTCATACAACCTGATGTAATCATTAAACCGCACATCCTTATCAAAACAATCTCTTGCTCGTTTTTGGCAGTGTGCGGTATACGATTCTTTGCCTTTTTTTCGCACTGTCGCAATTGCCGCAACCAGGCCCGGCAAATCTCCGCGTTCCACCACCAGCCCGCAACGGTCATCCAGACTCTCCGGGCTGCCGCCGGTGTTAAAGGTGACGACTGGAGTTCCACAGGCCATCGCTTCGAGGTTAGTGGCTGGAAAATTATCTTCCAACGTGGGATTAACGAATAAATCAGCGGTGCTGTAAATCTCGGCTAGTTCGGTGATGCTGTAAGTTTCAGCCAACTGTCTGGCGCTGCTGGTCTTGGCCAAGCCGATGATTCCCGCTGGCAACTGCTGCTTCTGCTGCTCACTGACCCCCACCAAGACTATCTTTTCATCCGGGCGCAGATGCCTGGCAAGCTCAATAAAGTATTGATACCCCTTGCGTTCATCCCAGGCGGCGGCAACCCCCAAAAGAATGAATTGATCCTCCAGCTTGAAGCGGCTGCGGAAATTACTTGGCGTTGGCTTAAAGACTGTCAGGTCAATCCCACCGTTGATCAGCACAACCGGATACTCCTGAAGAAAAGACTTCTTGACCAAGTTTGCGAGCCAGCTTGAGGGAGTGGTAATCGTCAATTCTCGGATTCCCGTAAAAAGCTCCTTTTTCCGCTGATAATTCCACCGCGACCGGTCCAGAAAAAGGCTTTTCGGATATTCCGATTTCAAGGGGCAGTCATGGCATTCACTTTGCCACCGGTTGCAGCCGATAAAGTCAAAATACGAACAATGACCGGTGAATGCCCAGCAGTCGTGCAAGGTCCAGATGACCGGTTTCCCGGCCTTTTTAAGATACTCAAAGAGCAATCCGATATGAAGATAATACCCATGCAGATTATGCAGATGAATGACATCCGGATTCAATTCTTTTAACTTCGCAATAAATGCTTTGGTGGCGCTGGCGGAGCCAAAGCCGTGGGTGTCAAAGAGCCTGGTGCGGGCAACGTGCAGGTAGTTGTCGAGACTCCCGCCAATGCGAATGGTCTGATTACAGTCTTTTGCCATGCCGCGCCCGAAAGCCACCATGCTTTGATGTCCTTGCGACACTAACATCGCGTGGATGCCGGTCGTCAACCGCCCCGTGCCGTAAATGCCGCAAACTGTATTAATTTGCAAAATTTTCATGATAATCTCACCCACTTGTCATGCGTTAACATCATGACTCTGATGGACAAATGCTGAAACTTGTCATCGGGTGCGGGCGTGTGCCAAGGCCAAATCCGCTGCATGGAAAAACTGGCGTGCAAAGTTATCAAGCGAAAAGGCCTCCACACGTTTTCGCGCGGCTATGCCCATCGCGGATAAGCGGTCATTTTCCCGAACATAGACGTCCATCAGCGTCGCGAGCCGGGCCTCGTCTCCCACTGGAAAGGTGAATCCGGTTACGTCATCAACGACTAAATCCTTAGTTGCTCCACAAATATCGCTGGCAATTACCGGCAAACCAGCCGCCATCGCCTCATTTACAACCAACCCCCACTGTTCCTCACATAGACTTGGCATCACAAAACCATTCGCAAGTCCCATATATTGGGCCGTTTCCAGCGAAGATAAATAACCTGGAAGAAACACCTGCCCGTGCTTGTCTAGTCTTGAGATTTCGGTCTCCACCGCCGCTCTCTCCGGACCATCGCCGATGATCACAAGCGCCCACGGCACGCGGCCGCTCTGGATCTCGCGTTTCGCATAGCGTCCGAAAGCCCGGACAAGGAAGGGGAATCCCTTCTTCGGGATCATCCGCCCTGCGGCGAGAAAGTATGCCTCTGGTAAACTCAACCGGTTTCGCCATGCACAGGCATCTCGCCGGACCTCATCTGACCGCGCCTCAAAGAACGCGTTGTCCACGGCGTCATAACCCGTGACCACGCGCTCCGCCGGCAGGCCTAGCTTGACCAGATACTCTCGACTCGTAATCCCACTTGCAAACGCAGCATCGTAGCGCCGGACAACGTGCCGCTTCAACCATTCTTTCCAGAGGGGGCGAGGCCGGTCGCGCTCTTGAGTATCGAACATCAATACTGCCCCCTTACGCCGACGCCGACACCACCTGACCGCATCGAACGTCACCGAACCATCATATCCTGGGGTCATCACTATATCAGGCTGCACACGATCCAATAGATTTTTTAGAGCGGCTCGGACCCGTGGGTTACAACCGGGATCATCAACCCTCTCCGGCACCAAAACTTCAACGCGCCCAGCTAAATCATCAGAGAGTTCTGATTGATGGTGGTCGTTGGCGGAGCCTGCGAGTGCCAAAGGAAAGACCTCCCAGTTGGATGTCTTGCTCAATCGCAATACTTCACGGACACGAGCGCTGTGGTAGTTCTGGAAATAGCTCCAGTAAACCACGATTCTTTTTTTACTTTTCTCGGCCATCTTTTTGCTCCAGCACAGAGTCAAACATGGTTAGCGAACGCTCGACATCCAAGTAGCTTGCCGCAAAAGATCGTGACTGGTTACGCCACTCATTCCTTTCACGATCCCCCAAAGCAACGATCTCTTTCACCTCGGATGCCAATGCAACTGGGTCCCGACGGGGGAAAAAGCGGATCGGGCATTTCTCGCCACTTCCGCAAAGGAATCGAAAATCAGCCTCAATCATACCGCCACCTTCCGCCAGGGCTATTCCGCCGCTGGCAAGGCATTCGGACAGCGAAGTGGCCCCCGCCGGCTGCCACGCATCGAAGCGGGAGACATAGATCGTAAGCGCTGCTTCTCGGTATAGACGGGCAAGGACTTCAAAAGGAACCCTGGATAATATCCGGTCACCCCGATCCAGGTTCTGGATCCTACCCACCCGCATCACGACCAACGGATCACGCGAAATTCTCAAAATGGGTATTCGCACAGATTTTAAAGACTCATAGATGAAGGCGTCATCGCGGGTCGAATCTCCGACTACCAAGCAAAATAATCTAGAGCATTCCACTGGTGCTCGTGGAGACTCTGCAGCACGGTCAAAGTAGTTATAATCTGCCGTTACGGGTGAATACCAAATGCGGCATGCAGCACCCCAGTGTTCTGCAAGGAGTGGAACGGCTTTACTAAATGCAACAAGGTCGGTAGCTCCCCATACACCCAAACGATAAATAATTTCCCGCAACCAGCGCTTCACAGCGGTGCCTTCTGGATTTGGGCCGGAGAAAAGCACGAGGACACGCTGCATTCGTGGGCGCAGAATTTTTGCAGCACATACTATTAAACAACCAGACAGAGAATATCCAAGAACCGTTGACGCACCCCAGAATCGCTGAGCCCGGCGGGCGCGGCCGATGCTGGCAACCTGAACGCCGGAATCTGCGCCAACAGCCAGTTCGACGTTCGTGAACATTACCAGCTTGGCATGTTTCAACAGCCGACAGGCAAACCCAAAACCTTCATAGAAGTGTCGTGGCTGGGGGGTATTTTCGGTTCCGCGCAACTCGGTGTAGCATTGCTGATCACGAAGATCAATCCCAATTAGTAACGAGGATATTTTGCTGCTCATGCTATTTCCTCTTTCGAATCGAGGTTTGTTTAGTCTACTTTTGCCCAAGTTAAAGATGAAATGAATGAGCAAGGGTTTTTGCAACCAAGCAAAACGTTACGCTCCAAATTTGAACAGAGCGGCTAGTATGCACCCCAATGGCTTCGATTGTGGTTTGAAACGCTATATTTGCAAAGCCTCTTCAGAGTATAATAAGTCTGAAGCCGCCCCAATATTAAGCGGCGAATTCTGGTTCCTCTTTGTAATTAGAAATGCTTTCCTCAGCCCTTGTAAGCTGATCACACCGACCGGCGCGGTTAGATGTTTCTTACTGCTAAAATGCCTGGTGCGTCGCAACGTGTCACTTGCGGCATATTTCATCCCAGATTTTTGCATATTGCCGCGAAATGACATCCTGGCTGAAGCGTTCTTTCATTAGTAAGTGGCCCGCGTGGCCCATCTCATATTGCTTTGCCGGGCTTTTGAGTAAACTGATTATCGCATTGGAAAAATCACCGTGATTATTGCATATGGCACCGTTTATATCGTTTTTTACATACAAAGGGTGCAGATGGTTCCGCCAGGCCACTACCGGAATGCCCAGGGCCATTGCTTGTTGTATTTTCGTCTGTATGCCACTTCCGCACCGCTGAGGATATACGAATACCGAGGCGGTTTTTAAGAACCCCACGTAATCCTCGACCCAGGATACTTGCCTGATGTCTGAATGCAGCTTGAGCTTATTTTTCAATTTCTTCGTTGGATTTTTACCCCAAAAAGTGACTTGAAGACTGGGAATCGCCTTGGCGATTTGAGTATAACAGTTTTCCAGAAATGCCAAGGCCCCTTCAACTATCGCTTCATCATTATAAGTGCCGCAACATAACATATGTGGTCTGGTCGGAACTGCGGACAGGGTTCTAACATTGTCGAAATAATGCTGCTCAACAGCTAAGCCCACGGCATGGGTCTTTGCTTTTGGAACATAGCGCCTGATATAGGCCGCGTCCAGACGGCTGACCGGACAAACCATCGAATACTTAGGATATGTGGAATGTTCATAGTTCCAAAACGATAACATCCGGTAAGTATTTTTTATTTTTTCCTTTATCGAAGTGCAATTTTTAAGCGCGTTTAGGAACATCAGCTTGGCCGAGTCGCACGGCACCAGCACCGAGGGGGTGTCAACCCACGCAGGCCAGTAATCGGCAACATTGATTCCATGCACATGCACCAGCGTGTATTGACCCTCTCTTACGATCTTATTGATAGAATTCATTGCACCAGGAAAGCAATATTTCCTAAATATTATTGGCTTTCCAGTTATTGCTAATTTGGCTCCAATCAGATATTCGTCCCGCTTATTTTGCCCGGGTATTAACATCTTGATATTCATTTCGGGCATCAACTCACTTAACTGCCGCCAGCGATCTAACGCCGCGGCATCGCGATAAAATCCAATTACATCACAACCGCCATATCGGATCGCCGCTCGTAACTGACTTAAGCCTGCCACCCGACTGCCTTGGTCGGTTGGATAGGGACATTCCCAGGCGATGAATAACATTGACATTCTTATTGGCTTGAAAAAATGCTATACAATTTTACTGGCGACATTGCTAATTTTAGCGGTAAATTTGCGGTGGTAAATAGATAAAAGCAACCCGCAAAGAATTATTGCGCCGCCATGCATTGTAAATTGGTAGATAATACAAAGGTGATCTTCATTCAAATACATAAAGTTAAGCCACAGGGTAGTGCCAACCGCGACTGGTGTGGCGGTGAAAAGGCCGAGCCGCTTGCGATCAATTAAGAATGCCAGTGTGGTTACAAAGACCATGCCTGCCAGGGCCCCCCATTTTCCGGCAATCAGAAAGGAGCTGGCAAACGTCGAACTGCCGGAACTGGTCATTGCCGATACCGGTATTCCGTCGATTATACCGGTATGAAATGCTGCTGGTCCTCCTACTTCATTGACTTCATCCAACACGCCTGAAGTATCAATCCCAAGATAGTCGGCATATTTAGTCAAGTATAGACCACTGGAAAATTGCCGGGTAAACATCAAGGCAAAGCCATAGTCATCCTTTGATTGTTGATTCTCCACGAGCGCTGCCTGCAAGTCAACTAGGTTGACGCGCTGGCCATGGGCGGCCACATTCCGAAGAGCGCCAAAAAATGGGAATAGCACCATAGCGATTACTGCCATTAGACCAAACGCGGCGGCAACTCCTACGGTTATTTTTCCCCGGCTGGCCTTATAAAACAGCCAAAGCAGGGCGATGCTAAATACGAATCCTTTACTGGTCCGCACATAACTATCCACGAGCGCCCATAGAAGGAAGACCACCATAAGCAGCCATTGCGTCCTTTTATGGGCACATCTCATGTAATCAATAAAACAAATGAATCCGCAAGGAATTAACCATTGCCGCGATATATTTATAAGTCCCCCAAGCTTATACGGTAACACATTTGTTTCCATGCTCATGCCGGAAATACCAAGCCAATTGCTGAACAACGAAAGGAAAATTGAAAATAGGGCAAACAGAATGAACATCATGTATGTTTTCGCCCGCAAATTATTTTTAGGATCACGCTCCTGGCAAGAGCGCCATGCGGGCACTATGCGATCCAACAGATGATACCCCAATCCTTGAACCAACAGCGCCACCGCACCGAAACGACAACTGAAGATTAACCCGTCCGTTTGTAGCAATGCATGGTTCTCTAAATTGATCCCCCCCGCTATAATCCAGCCAAAGAAACTTAGTTCTGTATAAACCCAGGTCGTAAGTGCTGCCAGTTGCAGCGTTTGCATTCTTATTGCGATTATACACCTGCCAGCAATGCCGATGGCAATGAATATCATCTCGGTCTGCAAACATTCCAATTGTAGATAGGCTGCATATTGCAAAATGGAAAAAATTACAACTAGAGGAATTGCATAAAGGCGCTTCACAAGCCTTGAGTCCGTTCGGTGGCGGGAGTAGCGGGATGATTGGCCACGCCCAGTCCGGCGAACTGGGACTAGCTGTGCATTGGAATCGTTACCCTCCAAGCGGGATCTGGTGTTCTCATTCATAATATTGGCGCGCAATTCGGTTTGGGGACTTCGCCCCTCTAACCGGCCTACTGATGACGGAATGAATGAACATCAAAAGTGAAAATCGAGAGTTCAACATCGGCTGGCGGGGTGAAAGACCGAAAGTGCATGTCGAAATCCAATAGCCCACGAGTCGGCAGACCACTACCCACGATCGTTAAGACAAACAATCGCAATGTCAGCGATTATCACCATTTGGCATTTTCCCGCGACCGCCTCTCGCAACTCTGCGAAAGAAGGGTATTCGCTATTCTTTCCGAAAAGGCGCATATCATCAATGACAAGGACGTGGTTTTAGCGGGCGTCAGATGTGATCGCTCGAATCTCACGCAGTATCGGATTCGCTTCCCCGCTGACGGCGTAGTCTTGGACATGCGCATCCAACCAAAACAGCGCGGGTCCATCCAGTAATGGAAGAATAGCATGTAGAACATCACCGCTATCTCCACAATACCGCTTGACATTAAGAATATTAGAGAACCGAAGACCTGCAGCATCGAACAGTTGTTTGGCAGCCTCAATCGTGTATACCAGCCGAAACCAACTTGCCAATTCGGCACTGGTATCTCCGAAATATGTGCCGGTTTCAACCAGCAATTCCAGCCTATGCCGCCCGGCAATATCAAGCAGCATCGCTCGTTTTATTGCCGGGGGAAACGGCGCCCCGCGCCCTCGCGCGGCCCAACTGAAACAAACCACTCCATTACGCAGCCTCCTTAAAAACCTTAACCGGTCAAGAATCTTGCGATATCGTATTTGAGTTTGCGGCTTTACATGATCTAGTGACAGTATAGACATAACCATATTTAATTGACATTTCCCATTTGGTTTCTTGCCCACGCCCGGCGTAGGCCTTTTTCGTGATTTTCTTCCTTCTCAACAGATTTACAAGTCCTTTTCCAAGTCCACCCTCGGTTTTTCTCTGGTGAAGGGAGCGCTTAGTTGACATTTGTGCCTTCCCACACGCTTTTCCATTCCATGCGAAGACACCTCCTCCGTGATTTTCGCTGTTCTCTTGCAATTCCATTCACTTTTTCCTTTATCCTGACGTCGCGGGTGCCAGTCTTAGGCGCTCAATTGCCCTCAGGATGTCGCGGAACAACTCGCGCGGAACCGCCACCTCCGCCATCTGGAAGACTATCTTCCGGGAATGGCGCACGACCTTCGCCCCGATCTTGATCAAGTTCTCCCGCAACGTCGTCAATGTCCAGTGGCGCACCGCCTGCGGCAATACCGCCTGCCGCAGAAAGTTGCCAAATTGTAGGCCAGCACAAACAGTTGTAGCCGCACTTTTTTCTCTGTAGGGCTGGGAGTTTCAAGAATTGCTTCAGAGCAACCCATCGCGAAAGCAAGTATTTGAATATATTTCCATCCTTCCTCACCATCTGAATATGCTCATACGATTGCTTGCTCATATAGGAATATCATCTTGGAACTTCACATGACAACATTAGGTTTCAAATCGGCTTAACTACGGTTCTTGGCCACTTTCCCGGTCGCAGCGTCAGCGAGTATGCGTCGCTTCTCTTCGCGGCGGACGAATAGTGCATCACCCGATCTGGTCGCACCCAGCGCACCACTGCTAACGTCGTAAAGGGCAAAGAGGTCCATTCCAAAATCGTCAAGAAACGCAGCGATGTGGTGATAGAGTGCGCCTTGCTGCCATAACCGTCCGAAACTGACTTCACTGTAAATGACTCGGATTCGGCCGGCCCGCAAAAGTCCACAGGCACCCTTCAAAACATTCAACTCAAATCCTTCCGTATCCAGTTTAAGCAGGTCAATATGGTCTATCTGGGCCTCCTGACAATAACTGTCAATGGACCGCGCCTTAACCAGGTAGGAGCGACTTTCGGTATAGTCTCCGGCAGCCCAGTAGTAGGGAATCAGATCACTTTGCTGTAATGCACTCGATGACTGGCCTCCGACAGTTTCGTGGAAGCTGATTTCGCCGTCTGCCGCGCCCAAGGCAACGTTGTTCAATATAACTCGGCCGTCGCCAAGAGATCTTCTGCGACATTCACGGAAGAATTCTGTTACCGGCTCAAAGGCATGAATCGTCGCCGCTGGAAAGAGCGTGCGGTAACGCGCTGTTGTTTGCCCACGGTTTGCCCCAACATCAAAGATCACAGGCTGGACTCCAGGGTCTCCAATGATCCGCGCTTGCATTTCAAAAGCCGTCAAGGTAGTGCCTTCGTCGAAGGCCATGACCTTGCCTATTTGGTAGCCGTGCTGTGCAAACCATTTGCTCAATCTGGTCTTTGCCGCGCGCTTCAAGGAAAGTGGAATAAAATTCATGCGTTTGTTACTTTTTAGTTATGTTCGTCAGCATTAAACTGAAAATCAAAAATGTAGAAGTTCGTGTCCGAGTTAGTCCGAAGCGGGGCACCGTCTGAAGAAGCAGCGAAAAAAGTTGGCCTGCGCATAGGTTGGTTATTTTTATGTAACCTAGGCAAGCGAGCTAATAGATTTATATTATGATGTGATCAAATACGTCCAAGAGTTATGCGGTTGACATCCGCCGAAGCAGCCACCGCCTCTGGGCCAGCCTCACCAGCAGTATAGGGTTCATGGTATGCCGGAAGATTTCGGACGGAGTAGCCCGCACAACCGCTGAACTGGCAAAAAATGCATGGATGACAAAGACTATCCCAGTTGCTGCGAAACTCGCCGGAACCGCAACTGCTCCGCCTTCACCTATCAAAAGGGCGGCGGGAATAAAAGCTGCGACCGTGCATAAAAGTAACGTGGCGCACACGGCAACGTGGCGGTTCGAGGCGAAGGCCGGGAGTGCGGCGTTAAGCCCCAACACGGCCACGACAGCTTCTACTCCGCAGGCGAGCATCAGCACATGCCCCACATGCACCGCCGATTTTGTCCAAAGTTGAATCACGAATGGGCCGGCCAGCACCATGGCCAGCACTGTCGGCACGGCAGTCCACACGATGAAGCACAGATCCCCTTCGTAGAGAGATTGCATCCGCTTATGGTCATCTGCGGCGTAGGCCGAGGTTAGTTCAGGTTGAAGTGCAGCAAAAACAGCCTGGATGAGGTTAAGATACAGCCGGGCGAGTTGCCGGCAGACACCAAGTGCCACGACTGCAAACGGTCCCAGTTGGTGGTTCAACAGGATGGCCGAACCTTGATTAATAATCCCTCCTGTCACTGGGAACACCATGAAGGCAAGACCGGTGGCGAGCAGTTTCCTAAATTCGCTCCACGGTGCATCCGACCAGGTCATCTTCAATTCGGGCAACACCTTCCGGCCCGAGATCCAGTAACCGATGATGAGAATGCCTCTGACCAACAGGAGCGCCCAGGCCACACCAACGATCCCCGCGCCACCGCCGAGCGCGATAATGGTCGCAGCCACTTCCACCAAACGGGCATGAGCGTTCCAGCGGACAAACTGATCGAAACGACCAGCGGCCCGGAAAATTGCGGTGAACAAGCCCAACTGGAGGGAGAGCGCGGTGTAAATGCAGAGAACCAGCGAAGCAATGGAGAACTCAACGGCTCCCAAACTTTCCAAGGCCAGCCAGCGGCGCAACGGCAGGGACATTACGGCGACGGCAAACAGAACAAACCCGAGGCCCAAACCCAGCGTCTGGTATTTCCACACGGCGTTCAGCATCTGTTGCGCCTGGCGCAACTCCTTGCGCTGGTAGGCAATGGTCAACGCGTTTCCGAGGCTGTTTGAGATACCGGCGTCGAGGAAGGTGAAACACGCGGGAATCGCGTAAAGGACAAGCCACCAGCCATAGCGCTCCGCCCCCCAGAAATGGAGATAGACCGGCACCAGTAGAAACTGCCCGCCGATATACGACACATTAGAGTAAAGTGTCGCCGTAAGGTTTTTGCGAACGCCTGCCATTTCAAGCCCTGTCTGTAATTTAATAAGCCGTGCCGCTTGTAGGAGCGCTCAAGTTATCCTCCGCCCAACCGCAAATACTCCCGCATGAAACAAAAGTCGCAGGATGGGACATACTCTAAAACCCTCGCGCTCTGAATTGTAACAAAACGAGCCTAGGAAGTTACGAGCAGAAGGACGCTCGACAGATGCACCATGACGTTGAAAAATTAGGCAAACAGGTTCGCTCCTGAGTCCAGCGCCAAACGTCTTTTAGGCGTGAGCTATTTCCTGCACTGCACGGCCACCGCTCCTTCAAAACGCCCCTTGTCTTCCACATCTATAAACTTAGGATTCTCCGAATCGCCAAACGATGCCGGCCTAATGTCACGAAATCCATGTTGCTTCAACTTTGCGGTTAAAGATTTCCGGTCCCACATCCACATATGGTTGCTGTTTCCCAGCCAATCCTTGATAAACCCGGCCAGTCCTCTTGGTCGCTGTTTGCGGCCCAAGTATGAGTCCTGCATAAATTGGTGAGCCGCTGTTTCAGATGAGTTCTGGATGTAGGTGCGGGCGAGGCAATCCAAATCTGGAACAACAACTCTAAAAGTCCCACCCGTCATCAAATAACCATAAACATTCTGCAACGCCAGGTCAGCATCAGTAAGTGATAGGTGTTCCAAAATGTGGGAACAATAAATTCCTTCACAGGACTCGTGTTCTATGGGCAGTCCGCTGACAATGTCACCATATCTTACGTTTTCTGGAAAACGACTCGCGTTCTTAGAGTATAGTTTTCCAACAATGGGAATTCTTTCAAATCGCAATGTCGGGCTGGCATCAAAGTTAAGCCAGCCATTTGGCGCACAAAACCCGCATCCGAATTGAACATAAAGACCATTCATAAACAATTATCAATTTTCACGCCAGTATGATATGGCAAGACAAAGCTAATAAGCGTGCTATACTTCGGAGCAGCCACGTTGATTTCATTTTTGATTTGGTTCCAAAGTTTCATTAACAAGTCAAAAGCCGGCATACTGACACGCTGAAAAACTGAAATCAAAATAGATTGCGGACTACTGACAACCGACTACGGACGCGGCCGGGCGGGCATCCACCGGCAATTGCAATCCATCTTGGGCAGAAGCGCGGCCCGCCAGCCAATGGATGATCCGGTTGATGGCAAATTTCACGGCTTCGTCCGAACTGTGCGTCAGTGAAAACCCGGCCTTGACCAGTTTTGAGTAATCCATTCTGGATTGCGGCACGTCACCCGGCCAGCCCTGCGTGGATTCGCCATAATTAATTTTCGTTTGCCCAGAAAATCCGAGTTGAGCAATCAGTTCCTCGGCAATGAACCTTACGCTCGTCGCGCCGCCGGGTGCCAGGTTGAAAACGTCGAACTGCGACGCCTTCAATTCACCGCATTTATTTTTGCCAAACGTCAAGCCGGCCACCAGATCGCGAACATACACATAGGGTTTGGCCTGAAATCCGTTGCCCAGCACTTTTAATTCGCTGGAATTTTTCGCCAGTTGGCGGATGAAATCGAAAATGACGCCGTGCGTGGTGCGTTCGCCCACGATGTTGCCAAAGCGGAAAATAATCGCACGCAAACCAAAAGTGCTGCAAAAGGCGGAAATCAGGGCTTCCGAGCCGACCTTGCCCGCACCATAAAGGCTGGTGGGCAGCGCCGGGCCAAGCAATTCATGCGTCACCGTCGTGCCTACGTCGCCATAAACCGTTCCCGAACTGGAAAACACGATGCGCGGGACACCGTTGCGCCGCATGGCTTCAAGGACGTTGTAAGTAACGATGGTTTCCTGTTCAAGATCGAGCCGGGTGTTGTCAATTCCCCACCGTGCGTCTGGATTGGCGGCGAGATGAAACACTTGATCCACGTTTTGAAAGTGCGGCAGGATTTTTTCCAAATCCAACAGCTCAACCGTAACGACTTTAAGCTTGGGATTGTTTTCATGCTGCGCGAGGTGCTCGCGGCGTCCGGAAGAAAAATTGTCCAAGACCCTGACCTCCGTGACGTTGGCATCAGCCAGCAGGGCATCAACCAAATGGGAACCGATAAAACCGGCCCCGCCAGTGACCAGACAAGTGAATGATGGCATTGTTTTCATATAAACTACTTTTTGTTTAGAATTTGAGCCGATGCAAGTTAATTATTTTTTTAAACACTTTGTGTTTCGGTTTAGCGTCGTGGGTTTAGCCGGAAGCGCAGATACTGCGCCTCCCGGTGATAATCTAAATTCAAAAGCTGAAAACTGAAATGCTGACATTCTGAAAACAGAAAACTCAAACACCGCTAATGTTATCCGCTCGTTGACGAAGGTTTCGGCGACAATAGCGGATTTTCCGCAATGCCTGCCGCCCACGGTTTCCCGATCAACGCCTCATCCAACGTGGCCAGCTTCATCCCGTGCCGTTTCGCCAGGGTCACGAGGTGCGCATCGGTGGTGTCTTTGTAGCTGGTCAATTTCGGTAGCGACGCTGCAGCCACATCATCGGTCACAAACCGGTATCCCGCGAGTGCTCGCAACGTGGCGAGCGACTTTCGGGCGTCGTCAAAAGACGCCTGATAGGCTGTCGTCATGCTGATGCGGACAAAACCGGATTCAGTGATTGGAGAGGTGGCCCACTCGCCGGTTTGTAACAGCCAAGCAAGCAAGGCCGGATGGTCCGCGTGATTTTTCCAAGCGCAGCCAAGCAGCACATTCACGTCAAGCAGCCAACCACTCACGGGAAGTCTTCAAGCATTTGCTTGACCAGTTCGGTGGTCATGGGTGGCGCTCCTGTTGGCGCTTCCAACAGCAAGGTGCCGTTTGGCCCCGCCACAAGTCTCGCCCCACGCGCGAACGGGGTAATCGGACGCAACTGGGCAGTAAGGAAGCGGACCAGCGCCTCTTTCTCTGCCGGCGGCAGCACCTCGGCGGCGGCTTCAATTTCAAGCAGTGTGCTCATGGGCAAACTTTATCACTAACAAGTTTTCACGGCAAATACGAAAGCAGAAAACAGAAAGCACCAATTCAAACGCTGGCCCGATGAAATATGGAGCAAGATTTCATGGGCTAAAAAAGCTGAAAGGCTGCCCGGTGAAACTTAAAGTCAAACGCTGACATTCTGAAATTCTGAAATTCTGAAATCAATCAAAAGCGGAAACGCTGAAACATCAAATCAAAAGCTGCCTGATGAAATATGAAAACGCCATTTCACGGGCCAAGGAAACTATAAAATCAAATGCTGAAATTTTGAAAGTAGAAAGCTGAAATCAAAGACAGAGATCGGAAATCAGAAGTCGAAGGTCAGAGACCCCATTTCCACTTTCTACTTTCGTTTTTCATTTCTGTTTTTCTGCCTCTGTCCTGTGCCCCGGATGATTCGTCCGGCGCGGAGGAGCGGTCGTTCTGCGGGCAGGACAAGTCGTCCGGCCACGCGGATTGATCGTCCGGCCGGGCCGGACGACTTGTCCGGCAGCGAGGAATGGTCGTCCCGCGGGGCGGACGACTCGTCCTCGTCTCAGGACTGGTCAGTCCGACGGCCTTGTGGCATTGTTTTATTCAAAAAACCGGCTATTGCTGGGGAGACGTTGGGAATTAAGGCTTGTAAGACAGTTGTTTGCAGAAAGCCAGCTTGTGAATAACTTGTGAACAACTTGTTAAAATTGTGAACATTTTATTTTTGACACCCCCACAGGTTGGGGTATATTAACAGCATTAATTCAGAGATGAATTAAGTTTGGGGCTGGTAATTGTTCGCGCCGCCTTTCTCCAGGGCTGGGGTTGGTGATTAAAAGATTTTTCAAAACCAGTTGTTTTGAAGAGGAAGGAGGTGAAGGCGAGAATAATGCCAACAACAAGTCCTAAAAAAGTGGCTGTAAAGCTGCAAACAGTTGTGAATGCCTGGGAAACGCTTCGTCCGTCGAAGTCGTTTGCCGGCATGACACTGGAGCAGTTCAAGGCCCAGGTGCAGCCGTCGCTGGCGTCGCGGGATCAATTAGTGATCGTGCGCAGCCAAGCCACGGATCATCT
>Ga0075520_1000548_pt1 | contig 16731 bp, 13 predicted proteins | sample NGEPerB_FD_75100 | JGI IMG/M metagenome (GOLD analysis project Ga0075520, IMG submission 75100) | Arctic peat soil microbial communities from the Barrow Environmental Observatory site, Barrow, Alaska, USA - NGEE PermafrostAB12-B | ecosystem: Environmental > Terrestrial > Soil > Wetlands > Peat ... | reverse complement strand
GGGCGCGCGCACACGGCGACTCTACGCCGAACGGGCGACCTATGGTTTCTCCTCGGCGGAGTTGTAGGGGTGCAATGGGAATTGCCGGGGGTCTGTGGCGCGTGGAAACCAGGGTCATACCCTAGGTTTTCGTCTGAATCCCGCCCCGTAGACGGGCATCCTGTCCGGACCGCGATTTAGGTTCGAGTAATCGGCCTTTTCCTAGAAGGCGTCCCCGGAGTAATGGCTCAGCGCGCGAGCCTCCGGGACCAGACCTCACTCGCCGTCGAAAAGCGGCGCTCGAACCGCACCGTCTACATCCTCAGGAGAGGATCACGAGCGGCTTGAGCGGTCAGCCCGATTCCCCGAGTGGATGGCTCAGAGCGCGGTGGTCCGGGACTACCGGGTGCTGGAGACTGGACGGTGCCGGGCGAACCGGCTCGTCTTAACCGTCACGGGATGAAGAGATTCCCTCGTCGGAGAGGGCCCACCGGGTTCGAGATAAGCTTCAAGTAAGAAAACGGAACAGATCGAGGTGGCGCTCTCCACAGGCACCCGGCTCGGCCCCTACGAGATCCTCGCGCAGATCGGCGCGGGCGGGATGGGGGAGGTCTACCGGGCGAGGGACACGCGGCTGGAGCGGACGGTGGCCATCAAGGTGCTGCCCGAGCGCTTCACGATGGACCTCGAGAGGCGCCAGCGTTTCGAACGCGAAGCCTGGGCGATCTCCCAGCTCTCGCACCCCAACATCTGCGCCCTCTACGACGTGGGCTCGCAGGAGGGGACCGAGTACCTGGTGATGGAACTCCTCGAAGGGGAGACGCTGTCGGAGCGTCTTGGGAGGGGCCGGCTCCCACTCGAACAACTCGTCGTCATTGGGACCCAGATCTGTTCCGCCCTGGAAGCGGCCCACCAGAAGGGGATCGTTCACCGGGACCTAAAACCCGGGAACATCATGCTGACGAAGGCCGGTGTGAAGCTGCTGGATTTCGGCCTGGCGAAGGCCATCGCACCCACGCTTCAGGCCGCGGAGCTGACGAAGGCGCCGACGGCAGCGGCAGGTCCCGTGACACAGAGCGGGATCGTCGTTGGAACGCTTCACTACATGTCCCCCGAGCAGCTGGAAGGGAAGCAGGCGGACGAGAGGACGGATCTCTTCGCGCTCGGGACCGTCCTCTACGAGATGGCGACGGGAAGGAAGGCGTTCTCCGGGACGAGCCAGGCGTCGCTCATCTCAGCGATTCTGACTTCCGAGCCGCCACCCGTCTCCTCCCTGCAGCCGATGAGCCCACCGGCGCTCGACCGTCTGATTCGAACTTCTCTCGCCAAGGATCCGGGCGAACGGTGGCAGGCGGCCCACGACGTCGGCCTGCAGCTTCGTGCCATCTCCGAAGGCGTGGTGACTCCTGTCCCGCCAGAGGCGACTCCCCGCCTCCTTCGGATTCGATTTCTTCCATGGCTGATTGCGGGTGTTGCCGTCGCCATCGCCGTCGCGGTAGCAGGTCTTTCGCTCGCTCGCCGGCCGCGGGGGCAACCACCGCAGACGATGCGCTTTTCGGTGCCGCCTCCGGCAAACGCCACCTTCTCGTACTTCGTGGAGGTTTCTTTTCTCGCCGTCTCGCCCGATGGGTTGCAGCTCGCGTACGTTGCATCGGATCCGCAGGGCGGGCAGCGCATCTTCCTCCGGCCGCTGTCCGGGCTCGAGGCCCGGCCGATTTCGGGGACCGAGGACGCCAATTCGCTCGTCTTTTCGCCCGACGGCCGGTCGATCGCCTTTTTCGCGCGGGGGAAGTTAAAGCGCGTCGAGCTTTCGGGAGGCGCGGCTGTCTCGATCTGCGACGTCTCCCCGGGTCCGCACTTGTCGGGGACCTGGGGCCGCGGAGGCGACATCCTCTTTAGCAGCGTCTCGAGGCAGGCGATTTACCGCGTTCCCGCGGTGGGCGGTGCACCGACCGAGGTGATCCGGCCCGACCTCTCGCGCGGCGAGGCGCGGATCGCCTGGCCTTGGTTCCTCCCGGACGGCCAGCGATTCCTCTACCTTCTTCGTCATTTCGATGGTCACAGCGACTTGATGCTGGCGGAGCCTGGGAAGAAGCCGCGCCCCGTCATGGCTATGCAATCAGCCGTGCAGTACGTCGATCCCGGCTATCTCGTCTTTGCGAGGGACGGAGCGCTCCTAGCGCAGCGCTTCGACCCGGAGAGCGGCCGCGTCATGGGCGAGCCCTTCTCGATTGCCGAACACGTACGGTACTTCCTCTCGACGGGTTCCGCCTCCTTCGCTGCGTCGCGCAGCGGCACGCTCGCCTACCAGTCCCAGGAGGACGTGATGCGGCTGGTCTGGCTCGACCGAACCGGTCGAGAGGTCGGAACGGTCGGTCCGCCCGGGCACTACTTGAGCGTCTCGATCGCTCCCGACGGCCGCCGGATTCTCTTCGATCGGGCGCGGCCGGGGATCGGGACGTACGACATATGGTCTTTCGACCTCGAGCGGGGGACGGAGACGCCCGTTACTTCAGAACCGGACACCGAGGTCTATGCTGTCTGGTTACCTGGCGAAAAGAGCGTCGCTTATTCGGCCCTCAGGGCGTCGTCGCACGCGCCGCAGCTCTTTCGAAGGGACCTCACCACGGGGAAGGAGCAAGAGCTTCTTCCGGGTGGGGGGTTCCAGATCGCGCAGGACGTCTCGCCGGACGGCAAGTCTCTCGTCTACATAGAGGGGAGCGAGCACGGCTGGGACGACGTCTGGGTGCTCCCACTGTCCGGCGGCGGAAAGCCGGTAGCTGTCCTGCGGGCGCCGTTCTCCAAGCACGACGTGCGCTTCTCACCCGACGGCCGCTACCTCGCGATGATCACCAGCGAGTCCGGCCAACCGGAGGTTTACGTGACGGCCTATCCCGGGCCGGGGGAGAGGGTCCGTGTCTCCACTGGAGGAGCCCAGAGTCTACGCTGGAGCCGCGACGGCCGGGAGCTTCTCTATCTCTCGGCCGACCAACGCATGATGTCAGTGCCCGTAAAGACTTCCCCTTCGCTCGTGCTCGGAGCTCCAACTGCGCTTTTCGCGGTCAACGGGAAGGGATGGGCAGACTTTGATATATCGCCGGACGGCAATCGGTTTCTCGCCATCGTCCCGAAGGTCGTCGCCGACGAGCTTCCGCTCAACGTCGTCGTCAACTGGACATCCGAGGTCGGCAAGTGACCCTCACCGGGCGGCACGCCCCCCGTGTCGGAAAATTGCAGGGGTGGGTTGGGGCGCAATGGGAATTGCCGGAGGCCTGTGGCGCGTAAAGACCAGGGTCGCGCCCGCGGTTTCTTTCTCAATCCCGCCCCGCAGGCCGGAATTCCGTCCGAGCGGCGATCTAGGTTCGAGTTTTCGGCCTTTTCCAGGAAGGTGTCCCCGGGCGGATGGCTCAGAGCGCGGTGGTCCGGGACTACCGGGCGCTCGAGACAGGTCGCTCAGAGGCCGCGATATGCCGAGCCTCGTAGCCTGACGCGCGTCACGGTCACTACGCGAACCGCATCGTCGATCTCGAAGAGGATCCGGTAGTCGCCCACTCGAATCCGGAAAAGTCCGTTGTGACCGGCCAGCGCCTTCACGCCGTGGGGTCTGGGGTCCTGCTCAAGGCCGTTCAAATGAGGATCGAGCCGCCTTCGGACAGGAAATGGAAGCCGGAGAAATTCGCGTTGAGCTGACGAGACGAATTCGAGCCGGTAAGCCACGCCATTACAGACCGGCGCGCTTGCGGACCTCGGCCCAGGGGATCCGCTTCTCCTTCGGGTTGGCGAGCCGGGCGACGGAGACGCTCACGTCGTAGCGGTCCTCCAGCTCCTCGAGGAGCTTCAGGTCCGCGATCGATACCACCGCGGCGACGGGCTTCTTTCCGCGGCGCACGATTACTCGCTCTCCCTGGCGGGCGCGGTCGAGTGCGGATTCGCTCACTGAGGCAGGGGGCTTGCCGGCAGCGGCGCGACTCATGACGCCCACTATTCTACGACTCCTTCGTAGTTCCGCCCTTCGCTTGGCGGCTACAGCCGGGCTTTCTGTCGCGACGGCAGTAGCTCCCTCAGCCCCTCATCGCCGCCACGGCCTCGGCGATCCGCCCCCCGATGGCGAGGGAGGCCGTCGCGGCCGGCGAGGGCGCGTTCAGGACGTGGACGATCCGCCCGTGCGTCGCGAGAACGAAGTCGTCTTCCAGCGAGCCGTCGCGGCGCAGCGCCTGCGCGCGCACGCCGGCGCCGCCGGGCGCGAGGTCTTCGGCGCGGATGTCGGGCATGAGCTTCTGCAAGGCCTCGACGAACGCGCGCTTGCTGAAGGAGCGGTGCAGCTCGCCGAGCGCCATGCCCCCGTGCTTCGCCGCGAGGCGCCAGACGCCGGGGTACGTGGCCTCCTCCCACATGTCGCGGAGGTTGAAGGACGTCTTCGTGTAGCCCTCGCGCGCGAGCGCGGGCACCGCGTTCGGGCCGGCCTCCGCCCCGCCGCCAACGAGGCGCGTGAAGTGGACGCCGAGAAACGGGAAACGCGGGTCGGGCACCGGATAGAGGAGGCCTTTCACGAGGCCCTCGCGGCCGGGGGCGAGCCGGTAGTACTCGCCTCGGAACGGCACGATCCGGATGCCGGCGTCGACGCCGTCGAGGCGCGCGATGCGGTCGGCGTGGAGGCCGCCGCAGCTCACGGCGTGCTTCGCGGAGACTTCCTGCCCGCCCGCGACGAGGTTCACCTCCGAGGCCGACGAAGCGAGGGCCGTCACGCGCGCGTTCATGCGCACGTCGGCACCCTTCCGCGCGAGGAGGGCGGCGAGCGTCCGCGCGACGAGGCCGAAGTCCGTGATGCCGGTGGGCGGCACGTGGAGCGCCCTCACGCCCGCCGCGTGCGGCTCGATCTTCCGGAACTCGGCGGGCTCCATCTCCCGGAGGCCCCCGACGCCGTTCTCGCGGCCGCGGCGCGCGAGCTCGGCGAGGCGCGGAATTTCCTCCTCCGACGTCGCGACGACGAGCTTGCCGCAGATTTCGTGCGGGACCTCGTGGGCGCGGCAGAACTCGACGAGCAGGCGCCCGCCCTCGACGCATGTCTTCGCCTTCGCCGACCCGGGCTTGTAGTAGAGACCTGAGTGGATGACCCCGCTGTTGTGGCCGGTCTGGTGGGCCCCGGCCTCGCCCTCCTTCTCGAGAAGGACGACGGAGAGCCGGGGGTCCTTCTCGAGCAGGCGCCACGCCGTCGCAAGGCCCACGATCCCTCCGCCCACGACGGCAACGTCGTACGTCTTCACCTTCTCGTCACGTCAGGAGCCCGCGCTCGTGGAACGACACGATGCACCCGCGGCCGATCACGAGATGGTCTTTCACCTCGATGCCGATCTCGCGCCCGGCCGCGACGAAACGCTTCGTCGTCGCGACGTCTTCGGGCGACGGCTCGGGGTCGCCCGAAGGGTGGTTGTGGTACAGGATCACGCCAGCCGCGCCCGCGAGGATCGCCTGGCGGAAGAGCGGAGCTGGCGCGACGGAGGCGTGGGTCAGCGTGCCACGGAAGAGCGGAGCGTCCCTCACGAGGCGGTTCTTCGAGTCCAGAAGGAGGCCGCCCATGACTTCCTGCGTCTCGCCCGCCAGCTTCTGTACGAGGTACCGGCCCACGGAGGCGGGGTCGGCGAGAAGATTTTTCTTTGAAAGTGAATCGTGCGAGAGTCGCCGCCCGATCTCGAGGACCGCCTCGATGCGGGCGGCCTTCGCGGGACCGACTCCGGACGCGAGCCGCGCGAGGTCGCGTGCCCCGCGCGCGAAGAGACCCGGAAAACCGCCATCCTTCAGAAGCTCCCGGGCGGTCTCGAGCACGGGCCTCGCGGCGGTACCCGTGCCGAGAAGGATCGCGAGAAGCTCCTCGTCGTCGAGAGCCTCGGGACCCTTCGCGAGCAGCTTCTCCCTCGGCCTCTCCGACGCGGGTGTGTCGGCGAGGCGGCCCTTCGAGGGGCCCGCGCGCCGCCGGGAACGCGGCCCGTTCACGGAATCTTCCTCACGAGCGCCGCGGCGATCGCGGGCAGGACCTCCGCGGCGCGCGCGCGAAAGACGCCCGCGGCGAGCGGCGCGAGCGGCGTCTCCTCGGGGTTGATCTCGAAGACGTACGCGCCGCCCCGCGCGGCGAGGAGCGCGAGGGACGAGGCGGGAGCCACGACCGAGGACGTGCCGACGACGAAAAAGACCGCGCATTCCTCGGCCGCGCGCGAGGCCGCGCTCCACGTGACGGGAGACAGGGCCTCGCCGAACCAGACGACGTCCGGCCGAAGCAGCACGCCACAGGCGCCACAGCGCGGGAGCGGCGGGATCGGGCTCTCGGGCGCGGGGAAACGGCGGTCGCACGCGGTGCAGCGCGCGGCGAGCAGCGTGCCGTGAAGCTCGAGGATGTTCCGGCTCCCGGCCGCGGCGTGCAGGCCGTCCACGTTCTGGGTCACGATCGTCATGCGCGGCAGGAGCCGCTCCATGCGGGCGAGAGCGAGGTGCCCTTCGTTCGGCTTGGCGGCGCGCAGCTTCTCGAGGCGCCACGCATAGAAGCGCCACACCTTCTCGGGATCGCGCGCGAAAGCCTCGGGCGTCGCGAGGTCCTCTGGGCGGTTCCCCTCCCACATGCCCCCCGGCCCCCGGAAAGTGGGAAGGCCGCTCTCCGCCGAGATGCCCGCTCCCGTCAGCACGACGAGCGGACGCCCGGCCAGGAGCTCGGGCAGGAGGTCGAGGAGCGGCGTGAGGTCGAACTCCCTCACGGCGTCGCCCGCCCGACGAGAAGGCGGTCGAGAGAGAGCGCGCGGAAGTCCTCCGGGACGGCGACGAGGGCCTCGTCACCCCTGGCCCCCGGGCGCATGGCGAGATTCCTCACGCGGCGCGTGACGGTGGAATGCGCGGTCAGAGGCTTCGGAGGCGGCTCGGTGCCCGACGAAATGCCGGGCGCCTCGGTGCTCGACGTCGAGGTGACGGAGATCTCGACGAAGACGGGCAGGCCCGTCACCTTCGCGAGCTCGGCGTCCAGAGCCTCGCGGGCCGCACCCCGGGCCGGGAGGAGACGAAGGAGCGCGTCGAGCGGAGATTGCGCCTCGGTGATCTCGACCGACTCGACGATGCCGGTCGCCTCCGTCTTCACGCGCGTGATCCGGCCCGGCGACGAGAGGACGACGGTCCACGCGGCCTCCAGCCGGAAGCGTGACGTCGGGCGGTCCTGGAACGGGCGCCCAGCGCCGTCTTTTCGGAGGACGACCGATACATCCCGCACCGCCGGCGCGGCGGAACCCGGATCGGACGGCCGCCCCAAAAAGAGATCGGCGAAGTCCGAAGGCGTGGCGCGCGCGGCTGCCTTCGCTTCCCGATCGAGCAGCATGAGTCCGTCCCGGCCCGTCACGACGGAGGTTGCCGAGGAGCGTGGGAAAGTCCCGTGGGTGAGATCCCAGCGCGCGTCTCCGCCTCGTGTCACGACCGTTCCGCCGACGGAGACGCTTCGTTCGCCGGCCGGCGTGACGCTGCGCGTGGATTCGGCGAGCTCGTACGTGACGAGCAAGGGCAGACGGTCGGCAGCCGCCAGGGCCTCCGCGAGGGGCGCCCCGAGGAGAGAGGCGGCGAGAAAGGCGAGGCCGGCCGGCATCTCGGGGATGATCTCACGCCCGGCGCGGTGGACGGGGCTTCCGGCGGCGGCGAGAATGGGCGCCATGGAGCCGATCAGCGGAGTCACCACGCGCTCCGAGCGCGACGGAATCCTGAGAAGGGTCAAGCTCGTGGGTGAGCCGGAAGCGATGGCCTGGGTGGCCCGGACGCTGTCGGCCGGGGGCCTCCTCGTCGAGCGGCACGACGAGAAGGAGATCACCGAACCGGACTTCTTCTCGCACTGGCCGCTCGTCTGGGTGACGAGACCCGAGGCCTTCGGACACGGCTTCGTCCGGGTGCAGCCGGCGATCCTCGACATCGCACCCCACCCGCCGCTCTGCCTCGTGGTGGTGCCGCCCGGCGCCGAGATCACGGATCAGCTCGTGCGGCGCATTCCGCTCGAGTCCTTCGAGCTCGTGCGCGAACGCGACGAAGGGCCGCTCCTGGCGATGCGGCTCGAACGGCTTATCCGTCTCCAGCGCCGCCGCTCGCAGGAGCACGAAGACGCCTTCAAGGAGCGGCTCCGCACGGAGGCGAAGCGCAACGACATTCTCGCGTCCATCGCCCTCGCGTCGCGCGACTCGCTCGATCTCGAGGAGGTCCTCGGCGCGGCCACGTCGCTCCTCGGGACGCGCTTTGCCGCGAATTCGGTCGAGATCTGGTTCCTGAACGAGGACGCTTCGTCGTGCACGGTCTTCATGGACTGGCGGCAGGGCGACGCGAATTCGTCCCTCGTCGGGTACGAGCGCCCGCTGCCCGACAGCGAGCCCTTCCGAGCGCTCGTGGCCTCCCGCGAGCCCTACGTCGTCGCCGACCGGGCGGAGCTGGACCCGACGTCGCTCGCCTTCAGCGCGCTCGAGGCGCTTGGCGCGAAGAGCCTCGTGGGCATCCCGATTCATCGCGAGGGAGAGCTGATCGGCGTTCTGGGGATGTCGTGGCCCGAGCCACGCGCGTTCCCGCCCGACGAGATCGTCTTCTTCGGGCGGGTGGCCGACCAGCTCGCCCTCGCGATTCGCGCCGCGCGCCTCTATGGCAACCTGCAGAACCAGCTCGAGGCCCTGGCCCTCGAGCAGCGCCGCCGCGAGCTCGCGGACCGCGACCGGAGCCGCCTCACGGCGATGCTCGTGCACGACATGAAGAACCCGCTCTCGGCGCTCACCGCCGCGCTCGAGCTCACCCGCGACAAGGAGCGGCGGACGGGCGACGTGCGTCTCGCGAAGATGCTCGACGGATCGCTCGCGTCGGCGCGCGGCCTGCAGGGGCTCATCGAAGACGCCCTTCTCGTCTATCGCGCGGCGGACGCGCCCGAGACCGAGAAGCGCCCGACGGCGCCGACCGAGGCGCTCTCTCTCCCGCTCGAAGAGGCGCGCTGGCTCGCGGTCGCGCGGCGCGTCACCGTAGAGGCCGACGTGCCGAAGGACCTCCCGCGCGTGCCTCTCGACCCCGCGATGTTCCGGAGGGCCGCCGCGAACCTGTTCGGCAACGCGGTGAAATTCAGCCCGCCCGGAGGAACCGTGCGCGTGAAGGCGGAGATCGTGTCCGAGGACGGCCGGCCCTTCCTGCGCGTTTCCGTGACGGATGAGGGGCCGGGCTTTCCCGCCGCCGAAAAGTCCCGGATCGCGACGCCTTACCTGAGGTTCCAGGGAAGCGAGGCCGTGCCCGGAACCGGCCTCGGCCTCACGGTCGTCCAGAAGGTCCTCCAGGCCCACCGGGGCCGCCTGGACGTCGCGAACAACGAGGGCGGCCCCGGCTCGACGTTCACGCTCTGGATTCCTGCGTGACTCAGTCGGACTCGCGGCGCGGCGGCGCCTGCTCGAAGCCGACGCGCCCGGTGACGATCTCGGCCTTGAAGTAGCTCTCGCCGCGGATCTTTGCGCCCGCCATGCGGCGCAGCATCGCGATCTGGCCTGTGTGCGTGAGCGCGTCCGCGACCGGCCCGGCGAACACCTTCGTCGCGGGATTCGCGAGCGGCCGGCCCGCCTGAAGCCGCGCGTCGAAGCGCTCGAGCGCGGCGAAGAACCGGGCGACCTCCTCGTCCCACGAGAGCGGCGCGGCGTCCTTCCAGACGGCTTCCCCGTCCGCCATCGTGAGCGCCCAGTCGAAGAGGTCGCCCATGTGGCTGAGGATCTGGACCGGCGTGCGCCCGCCTTGGCCCGTATGGAAGTCGCCGAAGCTCTCCGGCGCCCCGCGCACGGCCTTACCCGCGCGGTACGCGAGGGTCGCCACCGTGTAGCGAAGCATCGGGAGGTCTGGATCGGGGGCGCTCACGCGCTCACCTTCAGGACGATCTTGCCGAACGACTCTCCCGACGCCATTCGCTCGTAGGCCTTACGTACGTCGCCGAGCGGAAAAACGGTGTCGACGACGGGCTCGAGGCGGCCGGCCTCCACCGCCGCCAGCATCGCGGCGAATTCCGCGTCCGTGCCCATCGTGGACCCGAGGATCGAGAGCTGCTTCCAGAAGATGACGTTGATGTTCTCGGCGGGAGCGGGGCCGGAAGTGGCGCCGCAGGTCACGATGCGCCCCTTCTTCGCGGCCGCCGTGAGCGAGTGCCGCCACGTGGCCGCCCCCACCGAGTCCACGACGACGTCCACGCCGCGTTTCCCCGTCATCTCGCGAACCGCCTTGCCGACGTCCGTCGTCGTGTAGTCGATCGCCTCGTCCGCCCCGAGCTCCTTCGCGCGTGCGCGCTTGGCGGCCGACGACGACGTCACGATCACGCGCGAGACGCCGCAGAGCTTTGCGATCTGGAGCGCGAACGTGGAGACGCCGCCCCCGATCCCGTGGATGAGAACGGTCTCGCCGGGCCGGAGCGCGGCGCGCGTCACGAGCATGCGCCACGCCGTGAGCCCCACGAGCGGAAACGCCGCGGCTTTCTCGGCGGAGAGGCCGGCCGGCGCGGAGTACACGTTCGACGCGGGGACGGCGATCTTCTCCGCGAACGTGCCGGGGACGTGCTCGCCGAGGATCCGGAAGCTCACGCAAAGGCTGCGCTCGCCGGCAAGGCAGAATTCGCATATCCCGCACGAGAGGCCGGGTTGGAGGACGACGCGTGTACCGGGCGCGGGGCCCTTCACGCCTGCTCCGAGCGCCTCGACAACTCCCGTCCCGTCGGCGCCCGGCACGTGCGGAAACGCCACGGGGACGCCGGGAATCCCGTCCCTCACGAAGAGGTCGAGCCGGTTGAGCGCGGCCGCCTCGACCCGCACGAGCACTTCGCCGGGACCCGGCGCGGGGTCGGGGCGTTCCCCGACGGTCAGAACGTCGTTGCCACCGTGCGCCGTGAAGAAGACTGCTTTCATGGGCGCCTCCGAGCGGCCGATATTAGCCGACCGCCGCGTCGTTCATAATGCGGGATTCGGGCGCTCCTCGCGCTCGGAGAAAAGGAGCCGCATGAGGGCCTGGGAAATCCGACAAAAAAGAGCGCAGAAGAGGGCGCGCGAGCTCGCGCGCAAGGACAAGAACAAGCACGCGAAAGAGACGTCCACCTTCCGGCTCGTCGTGGCCGGACGCGAAGGAGACGCCTCCGTCGTGGAGACGGTCATCGTGAAGAACCCGGACGAGTCCGTCGCCGAGGCGACGTTCGACGAGATCGAGCTCGGGATCACGCTGATCGTGGAAGGCGAACGCGGCCTCATTCAACGCGTCGTCGTCGAAGAAAAGGTGGAAGTCACCGAGCCGGAGCTGGTCCGCGAGGTACGCGTCCGGGTCCTCTGATCGTTCAGCCGTCGAGGCGCGCGACGACGGCGTCGCCCGCCTCCGCCGTCGAGAGCCTTCCTCCCAGGTCCCGCGTCGTTTCCCCCGCCGCGAGGCACGTCGCGACCGCGCGCTCGACGCGCCCGGCGAGATCCGCCCGCCCGACGTGGGCGAAGAGCATCCCGAGACTCCGGATCGACCCCAAGGGATTCGCGATTCCCCGGCCCGCGAGGTCCGGCGCCGAGCCGTGCACCGGCTCGAAAACGGAGACCCGGCCCGGGTTCACGTTTCCCGAAGGCGCGAGCCCGAGCCCCCCCTGCAGCGCCGCCCCGAGATCCGAGAGAACGTCGCCGAAGAGATTGTTCGTGACGACGACGTCGAGCGCGCCGGGAGAGACCACCATCTCGTGGGCGAGCGCGTCCGCGAACATGTGGCGCGCCTCGCACGAGGGAAACGAAGCGGCCACCTCCAGAAAGACGCGGTTCCAGAGGCCGCCGCCGCGCTTCTGGACGTTGTGCTTGTCGGCCATGAGGACGCGCGGGGGCCGCCCGAGGCGCCGGGGCTTTTCGAACGTCTCCGCAAAGGCGAAGGCCGCCCGGCAGATCCGCTCGACGCCGCGGCGCGTCGTCACGTCCTCCTCGACGGCCTCTTCCTCCGGAGTTCCCTCTCCCGCCACGCGGCCGCGGCCCGAGTAGGGCCCTTCGGTGTTCTCGCGGAAGACGACGAAATCCATGTCCGATGCGCGCGCGTTTCGGAGGGGGACGACGGAGTCGTGAAGGGCGCGCACGGGGCGGACGTTCGCGAAGAGGTCGAGCCGGCGACGCATCCCGAGCAAGATCTCGTCGGCGTGCCGCCCGTCCGGGACCCGCGGGTCGCCGAACGCCCCGGCAAGAACGGCGTCGAAGTCGCGCGCGAGCATGTCGAAGGCGCCCGCGGGAATCGTTTCCCCCGTCGCGAGGAAATGGTCGGCGCCCCAGGGAAAACGAGTCTCCGCGCCTCCGCACGCGTGAAGCACCTTCAGCGCCTCCCGCGTCGTCTCGACGCCGATCCCGTCGCCGGGCACGACCGCGATCCGCATCGGGCGCCTCGCCCTACGCTTCGAGCGCGAGAAGCGCAGCGAGCAGCTCGCCGCCGTCCGGGTAGCGGTCCGGCCGGTGGCGCGCGAGCGACTTCATGAGAATGGCGATCTCTTCTTCCTTCAGAAACGGCGCGTAGGGGCGTGGATCGTCGGGGTCGCGCTCGAGGCGGGCCACGAGGACGTCGTCGCCCACGTAAGGCCACCGCCCCGTGGCGAGCGTGTAGAAGGCGGCGCCAAGCGAGTAGACGTCGGAGGCGGGGCTCGGCATTTCCCCGCGCAGGACTTCCGGCGGGAAGAAGGCCGGACTGCCGATCAGCTTCGACGTGCCTCCCGCATCGGCCTGGGGGAGCGCGAGGCCGAAATCGAGGATCCGGAGCGTCCCGTGCTCGTCGAGGATGAGATTCGCGGGCTTGAGGTCCCGGTGCAGGATGCCCTTCGCGTGGGCGGCGGCGATGCCGCGCGCGGCCTGCACGAACCAGCTCCGCCAGTTCTTCTGCACCCGCTCGGTTTCCTTCCTGATGAGCTTCTGCAGGTTCGGCCCTTCGAGATACTCCATCGCGAGGTACAGGCTTCCGAAGCCCTCACCGTAGTCATAGAGCGCGACGATGTTCGGATGCTTGAGCGCCGCGATGGCCCGAGCCTCGCGCTTGAAGTAGCGCATCGCCGTCTCGTCGCCGCGAAGCTGCCACGGCAGGATCTTGAGCGCGACGTGACGGCCGAGCTTCTTGTCGAGCGCCTTGTGCACGACGCCCATGCCGCCCCGGCCGAGCTCGGAGAGGATCTCGTAGCGCGACTCGGGCGTCTCGGGCAGGCCGAAACCCGCCGTCGGCTTCGCCGGCGGAGGCGCCGCGGGGGACGCGATCCGGAGGCGCGGAGGCTGCACGGGCGGCGGCGCGGTCGGCCGCGCGAAGGAGGCATAGGGCCCGGACTTGTGCACGGCCGGCGTCCGAATGAGCGCGGCGGGCATGGCGTCGTCCAGCCCCACGTCCGCGAACGGCACCGAATGCACCGCCGCGCCCTCGAGCACCGAAGGATCGAACGCCGCGATCCGCCCGAGCTCCACGCCTTCTCCGGAATCCCCGGACGCGCGGAGGGCCTCGAGCAGCGTCAGGTGGAGCGGAAGATTCTCGGAGTCGACCTTTCCGCGGCCGATCAGTTCGCGCAGGACGTGCACGGCATCCTTGTTCTCGCCTGCCGCCATGTGGGCGCGCGCGAGCTGGCGAAACACCTCGGCGAGACCCGGTTCGCTGCGCGGCACTCCGGTGAGATATTCCCACGCCTGCTCGCGGTGCCCGCCGAGGAGCGCGCACCGCGCGGCCTCGAGGCCGCGCCCCGTGCGCAGGAAGAGCTGCGCCGCGTCGTCGAGCCTGCCGCCGGCTTGAAGCGCCGCCGCCGCGGCGGGGAGGCGGCCGGCGTCGCAAAACAGAGCCGCCGCCTTGTCGTAGTCCTTGAGCTCGCTGTAGAGAACGGCCGCCTTCTCGACCTGGCCCGAGGCCGTGAAGGCCTCCGCCGCCGCGGCGCGATTCCCCCCTCGCTGGTACAAGGGCGCGGCCTTCTCGAGCCGGCCCGCTTCCTTCCATGCGTCGGCCGCGCGGACGAAGTCTCCGGCTTTCTCGAAGAGGCCCGCCGCGCGCAGCGCCTGTCCGGCCCGTCGCCATGCTTCCGCGGCGGACACGAGGTCTCCCCGGCCTTCGGCCTCGCGCGCCAGGAACTCATGGGCGCCCTTCTCGTCGCCGGCCCGGGCCGCCGTGAGAGCCGCCTTCGTCAGGGCGCCGCTTTTTTCGAACGACTGGATGGCCTCGGCCGGGCGGCCGCTCTCCACGAATAGCTCGCCCGCAAGCAGGTGCTCCTGCGCGTTCCGGTACGCTTCGGCCGCTTCCCCCGGCCTTCCGGCGTTGCGATAGGCGTCCGCGGCCCTCTTCCAGAGCGCCGCCTTCACCGGCCCTGGGGGGGTCCCCTCGGCGAGATGCCGGCAGGCCTCGGCGAGAGACCCATGATCCCCGAGCGCCTCGGAGATCTCCGCGAGCCGGTCCCAGCGCATGGCCGTCCGCGCGAAGAGAAGCGCCTTCTTGCCGTATTCACCCGCGACCGCCGTCTCGCCGGCGGCGTCCCAGGCGCGCGAGGTCTCCCACGCGTAACCGTCGCCTGCCTTCTCGTAGAGGCGCGCCGCCTCGTGGTGTCTCCCATCGCGCTGCTCGAGGGCGGCCAGCCGCGGCCACGCCCGCGCCTTCTTGAACATCCGGCGCGCGCGCCTCGTGTCGCCCACTTTCAAGTACGCGTCCCCGGCCCGGGCCCAGTCCTTGACGGACTGGAAGCCCAGAGCGGCGGAGACCTCGGGATGCGTCGGCTGCCCGAGGCGGATCGCGAAGAGGCAGACGAGGAGTCCCACGACGTCGATCGCGAAGCGCAGCGTCGCCGTGCGCCCGAGGAGCTGGAAGAACGGCGAGGCGCCGAGATCGCGCGACGCGGCATGGAGGACAGGCTGGTGCGCGAGGAGCGCGAGGACGTCGAGGATCTGATCGAGGTGGGCTGCCACGAGGATGCCGGCCCCCACCATGACGACGAGAAGCGAGGAGCGCAGCCACTCGCCGATCGCGATGCCGCGCAGGTTCAGCGCCTTCACCATGAGCCGGCCCAGGATCAGCACGACGATCACGGAGCCGACGTACGGCGCGAAGTAGAAGCGATCTTCCACCAGGCGGCGGGCGAGGTCGCTCGTGTCTGTGTGGGAACGCGCCCAGTCCACCGCGCGCACGAGCCCGAACTGGGCGGCGATCGCGAGAATCAGCGTCGGAAGGTCGTCTTTCCAGTTTCGGGACGCCACGGGTCGACGATTATGAGCGATCCCTCGCGCGGCGCGCCGCTGCGGGCTAGCGGCGGGCGCGGTACAGTCCGATCCCGATGCGCCCTATCGCCCCGATCCACCTCGCCGCGGCTCTCGTCTTCACTCTCGCCGCGACCCTTCCCGCCCGCGCCCAGTCGTATTCCGACCCGGGCACGGGCTACGGCGCGGAGGCGGGATACGCGAGCGGGCGCGACGCGGAGTCGGGCAGCGCAACCGGCGGCGTCCACGCGCGCCTGCGCCTCACCGGCGGCCTCGGCCTCGAGGTGTCCGCCGGATACCGACGCGACACGTTCGCCGTCGACGGCGCGAGCGTCCTCACGGTCGATCAGATCCCGGTCGAGGCGTCCTTCCTCGTGTTCTTCCTCCACAGCGGGCGGGTACAGCCCTACGTCCTCGCCGGCGCCGGATATACGTGGGCGAAGCCGAAGGGCGACGGACCGAACGCGGCCACGTCTTACCCGGCCGAGAACCTCTTCGCGCTCCACGCCGGAGCGGGTGTGGACGTGAGGACGAGCTTCCGGACGTCCGTCTTCCTCGACGGACGCTACGTCTTTCTCGACGTCGAAGCGGTCAAGATGCTTCCCCTCCAGCCGAAGGCCGACCACATCCGCATCGCGGCGGGCTTCAACGTCTACTTCTAGGCCCCGTCCGGCCCGAGGCCGGTCACGAGCCTGCCGAACGCCTCCGGGTCGACGTTTCCGCCCGACAACACGATTCCGACCCGCTTGCCCGCGAGACCCGCCACCCGTCCCGACAGGACGCCCGCGAAACCGGCTGTCGCGCCAGGCTCGACGACGAGCTTCATCGCCGTGAACAGGAGCGACATCGCGCGCCGCAGTTCGAGGTCGCTCACGGTGACGACGCCCTCGACGAGAGCGGAGACGAGCGCGAACGTGTGGACGCCCGGTTTCGTCGTCTGAAGACAGTCCGCGATCGTCTCGGGGACGGGGATACCGACGGGATGTCCCGCGGCGAGCGAGCGCACGAAGTCGTCGCCCGCCGCGGGCTCGACTCCGAAAACGCGCGCCGCGGGCCGAAGCGCCGCAACCACCACCGCCACGCCCGAGAGAAGCCCCCCGCCGCCCAGCGGCGTGAGGACGGCGTCGAGGTCCGGCACGTCCTCGAGGAGCTCGAGCCCGACCGTGCCCTGCCCCGCGATGACCGCGACGTCGTCGAACGGCGGCACGAGGACGCGGCCGTCCCTCTCGACGATCTCCTGCGCGATCCTCTCGCGGCTCTCTTCGGCGCGGTCATAGAGGCGCACCTCCGCGCCGTAGCCGCGCGTCGCCGCGAGCTTGAGGGCCGGCGCGTCGTGCGGCATGACGATGACCGCCGGGAGGCCGAGCTCGCGCGCCGCGAGCGCGACGGCCTGCGCGTGGTTGCCGGACGAGAACGCCACGACGCCGCGCTTTCTCTCGGGCGGGGTCAGAAGCGTCAGCCGCGAGAAGGCGCCGCGCGCCTTGAAGGCGCCCACGCGCTGGAACGTCTCGCACTTGAAGAAGAGGCGCGCGCCGGCGCGCGC
>Ga0075520_1000547_pt1 | contig 16738 bp, 13 predicted proteins | sample NGEPerB_FD_75100 | JGI IMG/M metagenome (GOLD analysis project Ga0075520, IMG submission 75100) | Arctic peat soil microbial communities from the Barrow Environmental Observatory site, Barrow, Alaska, USA - NGEE PermafrostAB12-B | ecosystem: Environmental > Terrestrial > Soil > Wetlands > Peat ... | reverse complement strand
CGGTTACCGTGAGTCGGTGGACGCCGCGCCCTCCCCACGCCGGCCGGCGGCGCCGGCTGCGCCCACCGACCGGTGAACGTGGTCGACGTCGTCCTCGTCGTGGTCGCCCTGTTGGCCGCGTTTCACGGCGCCCGGGTGGGCGCAGTGGTGCAGGTGTGCGCGATCTGCGGATTCCTCGGCGGCCTCACCCTGGGCGCCCTGTTGGCCTCGGTGACCGTGCACTGGGCCTCCACGCCGGCCACCAGGACCGCCGTGGCCCTGACGACCATGGTCGGGGTGGCCTTCGTCCTGGGCATGATCGGACGACTGCTCGGCGAACGGATCACCGTGCGGGTGCACCCCGGGTTCGTCCGGTCGGTGGATGCGGTGCTGGGCACGGTGGTGGCCGTGGCCGCCGCCCTGGTGACCTTCTGGCTCCTGGCCAGCACCCTGGTCAACAGCTCGTCGGTGGCCGTCGACACCGCCATCCTCCAGTCGCGGGTCATCAACGGCCTCGACCGGGTGCTCCCCGCGCCGCCCTCGGTGTTCTCGCAGGCACAGGGGTTCCTGACCGCTGAAGGATTCCCCCCGGTGTTCGCCGCACTGGCGCCGGCCTCGGCCCGGCCGGTCCCCCTCCCACCGGACAGCGTCCTGCGTGCGGCCGTGCAGGCGGTGTCGCCGTCCACCGTGAAGATCGAGGGCTATGGGTGCGGCGTCATCCAGGAGGGGTCGGGCTTCGTGGTGGCGCCCGGGCTGGTGGTGACCAACGCCCATGTGGTCGCCGGCATCCCCGATCCGCTGGTCCAGTCGGGCAGTACCGTGTCCGCCACCCAGGTGGTCCTGTTCGACCCGTCGTTCGACCTCGCCGTGCTGCGGGTGCCCGGACTCAGGGCCAGGGCGCTGCCGCTGGATCCCACCACGGTCGGGCGCGGCGCGCAGGCCGCGGTGCTCGGCTATCCCGAGGGGGGTCCGCTGACAGTCGACGCCGCGGGGGTCATGGCACTGTTCGAGGCCCAGGGCCGCGACATCTACGGCCGGGCGCTGACGGTGAGGAACGTGTACGAGATCGACGCCGTGGTACGGCCGGGCAACTCGGGCGGCCCCTTGGTGCTTCCCGACGGCCAGGTGGTCGGCGTCGTGTTCTCCCGATCGACCGTGGACGCCAACGTGGGCTACGCCCTGACGTCGCCCGACGTGCTGGCCCGGGTGACCAGTGCCGAGCGCGCCACCCAGCGCGTCTCGACCGGGGCGTGCACCTCGTCGTGACCCGCGGGACCCCGTCGGTGTCCCGGCGACGGGGCACGGTCCGTCGGCGGGCGGCGCCGACTAGACAGTGGGCATGGCGCTCCCCATCGAGGACTACGGGATCATCGGCGACCTCCACACCGTCGCCCTGGTCGGACGCAACGGCTCGATCGACTGGCTCTGCCTGCCCCGCTTCGACTCGGGGGCATGCTTCGCCAAGCTGCTCGGCACCGACGACAACGGGTACTGGCGCCTGGCTCCGAAGGGGGCCGAACGGGCCACCCACCGGCACTACCGGGGCGACACCCTGGTGCTCGAGTCCGAGTTCGTCACCGACGAGGGGACGGTGCGGGTGGTGGACTGCATGCCCATCCGCCAGGTCCATCCCGAGGTGGTGCGCCTGGTCGAGGGGGTCCGCGGCAAGGTCACCATGGAGATGGAGCTGACCATCCGCTTCGGGTACGGGCAGGTGGTCCCGTGGGTCCGACGTACCGACGGAACCCTGATCGCGGTGGCCGGGCCGGACGCACTGTCGCTGTGGACCACGGTCGACACCCACGGCAGCGACCTGTCGACGGTCGCCGAGTTCACCGTGTCCGAGGGCCAGTCGGTGCCGTTCTCCCTGTCGTGGTACCCGGCCAACGAGGCCCCGCCCCGCCCCGTCGACGCCGTCTATGCGATCGAGGACACCGAACGGTGGTGGCAGGAATGGGTGGCCCAGTGCACCTATGAGGGCGACTACCGCGACGCGGTGGTGCGCTCACTCATCACCCTGAAGGCCCTGACCTACGAGCCGACGGGCGGCATCGTGGCCGCGGCCACCACGTCGCTGCCCGAGGACGTCGGGGGCAGTCGGAACTGGGACTACCGGTACTGCTGGTTGCGCGACGCCACCCTGACGCTCGAGTCGCTCATGCGGGGCGGCTTCTACGAGGAGGCCATGGCCTGGCGGACCTGGCTGCTGCGGGCCACGGCCGGCGATCCGTCGCAGCTGCAGATCATGTACGGCGCCGCCGGTGAGCGGCGCCTCGACGAGTGGGAGGTGGACTGGCTCCCCGGCTACGAGGGGTCGAGCCCGGTGCGCATCGGGAACGCGGCCGCCGGCCAATTCCAGCTCGATGTGTACGGCGAGGTGATGTCTGCCCTCTACGAGTCGGTCCAGCCGACCGACCCCGAGGGCGACGCGTCCTGGGACCTGCAGCGGTCACTGCTCGAATTCCTGGAGACCGGGTGGCGGGAGCCGGACGACGGCATCTGGGAGGTCCGGGGGCCACGTCGCCACTTCACCCACTCCAAGGTCATGGCCTGGGTGGCATTCGACCGGGCCATCCGCACGGTCGAGGACTATGGCGCCGGCGGACCGGTGGACCGGTGGCGCGGGATCCGCCAGGAGATCCACGACCAGGTGTGCGACCAGGGGTTCAACGCCACCAAGGGCTCGTTCACCCAGTACTACGGATCGGACGGCCTGGACGCCAGCCTGCTGATGATCCCACTGGTCGGATTCCTACCCGCCACCGACCCCCGGGTGCGCGGGACGATCGAGGCCATCGAGCGGGAATTGCTCGAGGGTGACTTCGTCCTGCGCTACCAGACCGGGGAGTCCGGCGAGGTGGACGGGCTGACCGGTCGGGAAGGGGCGTTCCTGGCGTGCTCGTTCTGGCTGGCCGACTGCCTGGCCCTCCTCGGCCGGGACAACGACGCCCGCAAGCTCCTCGAGCGACTGCTCGACCTGCGCAACGACCTCGGACTGCTGGCCGAGGAGTACGACCCTGTGGCCGGTCGACTGGTGGGCAACTTCCCCCAGGCGTTCAGCCACGTGTCGCTGGTGAACTCGGCGGCCAAGGTCACCGGTCACGAGAGGCCCAGTTCGGACCACGTGTACCTGGGTCTCGCCCGACAGGCGATGACCAACGCCCGGCCGACCGGCATGGCCCGACGGCACATGACCGGGTCCTCGGCCGGATCAGTGCTCCGTGACCTGATCGAGCGGTCGGACTCGGCAGTGCCGTCGCGCGGCGGCCTCACCACCCGGACACGTCCCACCAGGAAGCGTTCGGCCCAGCGGGAGGTGCCGCGCAAGACGGCGGAGTCGACCACCCGGGCCTCGGTCGAGGACACCGAGGCCGAAGCCCCGCCGCCGCCCACCCAGGCGGCGGCCAAGAAGGGTGCGGCGGCCAAGAAGGCGTCGGCCACCAAGAAGCTCACCGCCAGGACCGCCTCGACGTCGAAGAATGCGCCGGCCGAGAAGCTGCCGCCCACGGAGGCGCCGCCCACGGAGGCGACGGCCAAGAAGACGACGGCCAAGAAGGCAACGGCCAAGAAGGCAACGGCCAAGAAGGCAACGGCCAAGAAGACGACGGCCAAGAAGACGACGGCCAAGAAGGTGCCGGCCACGAGGGCGGCGGCCAAGAAGGCGCCGGCAGCGAGCCGCACCCGGTGAGGTGGGCACGGTGAGCGGCACCCATCACCACGGACCCGGCACTCACCCGCACGGTGGTATCGACGAGGAGGTCGTGTCGCCTCCTCCCGGCACCCGCATCGCCGAGGGGGTCGTGGAGCTCGACACGCTCCTCGGCGGATGGGAACGTGTGACCGCCGGCTATCTCATTGAGGGTGACGCCCCGGTGCTGATCGAGACCGGCAGCCAGAGCTCGGTGCCGGCGCTGCTGGCCCAGCTCGACCGCCTCGGTCTGGGTCCGAATGACCTGGCCGGAGTGGTCGTGACCCACATCCACCTCGACCACGCAGGCGGCGTGGGCGATGTGGCGCGGGCGTTCCCGAAGGCCACGGTCTACGTCCACCCGAAGGGCGCACGGCACCTGGCCGACCCGACCAGGCTCGTCGACTCGGCCGCCCGCGTGTACGGCGACCTGCTCGACTCGCTCTACGGCAGGCTCGACCCCACCCCCGCGGAGCGCATCCACGTGTTGGAGGACGGCGAGGAGATCACGGTGGGGGCCACGCGGGTCCTGACCGCCGTCGACTCGCCCGGCCACGCCAAGCACCATCTCGGACTCCACGACAATTGGAGCGGCACGATGTTCGTGGGCGACGCGGTGGGGGTGAAGCTCCCCGACGGGGGCGTGCTGCGACCCTCGACCCCGCCGCCCGACTTCGACCTCGACCTCGCCCTGCAGTCCCTGGGGCGGTTCGCCGAGCGGCGACCGACCGGGCTGGCCCTCGCCCACTACGGCCTCCTGGCCGACCCACTCGACGTGCTCGACGAGGCCGACGGCACGCTGCGACGCTGGGCCTCGGTGGCCGAGGCCGCCTTCCGGTCGGGCGGCGACATCGCCGCCGCCCTGGCCGACACCTTTGCTTCCGATCTCGAGGGTGTGGCCGACGAGCACCGGGAGAAGCTCGAGGTCATGAACGGCGTCCACTCCAACGCGGCGGGCCTGCAGCGCTGGCTGACCCAGCGGGCACCGACCGGAGGCGGTCCATCGGACGGCTGACGCTGACGACCGACGCCTGCCGGAGCCCACGTCGGCCCGGACCCGACCGGGGCGTCGGTCCCTCGACCGACCACGTGCGCCCCCCCGGACTCGAACCCAGGAACCTGCAGATTAAGAATCTGCTGCTCTACCGTTGAGCTAGGGGCGCAGGCGAAGCATACGGGTGGTCGGCGGCAGGGGCAATGCCCCGGTTCGATGGCGCACTCCCGGTCGACCGGTGGTCGGGCCTCCAGCCAGGGGACCGGGCGTAAGATGCGGGCCGGGTCCGGTCGAACGGGTCTGCTGGCCCAGATCGCCGAGGAGAGGCAGTGAGTGTGACGACCGAATCCGACGCGGACGGTGCGGCGGACGCGTCGGGTGACGATGTCGCTGCGGCGAGCAGGGCGGAGCAGCTGAGCGCGGAGCGTCGCAAGAAGCGCGAGGTGCTCGCCGACCGGGGCATCGACCCCTACCCGGTGCGCTTCGACCGGACGGCCATGGCGGCTGAACTCCACGAGCGCCATGCGGGCCTCGAGCCCGATACCCGGACCGGAGAGGTCGTGCGGCTGGCCGGCCGGATGACGGCGTTGCGTGGCCAGGGGAAGCTGTCCTTCGCCACGCTGCAGGACGTATCCGGCGGCATCCAGCTGCTGATGCAGTCCTCGGTTCTGTCCGCCGACGCCGCCGCGGTCCTGGCCCAACTCGATCTGGGCGACTGGATCGGTGCCGGGGGCGAGGTGATCACCAGCCGGCGGGGTGAGTTGTCGATCGATGTGACCGAGCTGCACCTGTTGTCCAAGGCGCTGCGCCCGCTGCCGGACAAGTGGCACGGTCTGAACGCCACCGAGACCCGCTACCGCCAGCGGGAGATCGACCTGCTGGCGAATCCCGAGAGCCGGCGCGTCTTCGACATCCGTTTCCGGACCATCGCCGCCATGCGTGCGCTCCTGGCGGCCGACGGGTTCGTCGAGGTCGACACACCGATCCTGCAGCCACAGGCCGGAGGGGCCCTCGCACGGCCCTTCCTCACCCACGCCAACGCACTCGACATCGATCTGAGCCTGCGCATCGCCCCCGAGCTGTACCTCAAGCGCTTGGTCGTGGGCGGGTACGAGCGGGTGTTCGAGATCGCCCGCAACTTCCGCAACGAGGGCATCGACACCCGCCACAGCCCCGAATTCACCGCACTCGAGGCCTACCGGGCCTTCGGCGACGTGACCGACGCCATGGACCTGAGCGAGCGACTGGTGGTCGAGGCGGCCGAGCGGGCCACCGGGCGGATGACGTACACCGTGGGTGGTCGGCCCATCGACCTGACGCCGCCGTGGCCGCGCCGCGACCTGCTCGACTGGCTGGAGGAGATCGTGGGGCGCCGACTGCACCCGACCGACCCCGTCGAGGACGTCCGGGCGGTGTGCGACGACCACGGGGTCGACCACCTTCCCGAGTGGGGCTCGGGCAAGCTCATCTTCGAGCTGTACGACACCGTCCTGCTCCCGCTGACCACCGACCCGGTGTTCGTCACCGGGTTCCCGGTGGAGGTCTCCCCCCTGGCGCGCCACACCCGGGACGACCCGACCATGGCCGACCGGTTCGAGCTGTGCATCGATGCCAAGGAGTTCGCCAACGGCTACAGCGAGCTGAACGTCCCCGAGGAGCAGCAGGAGCGGTTCGGGCGGGAGGCGGTGGCCGTGGCCCACGGCGACCTCGAGGCCCATCCCGCGGACCAGGCGTTCGTGCGCGCACTCGAGTACGGGCTGCCACCCACGGCCGGTCTGGGCATCGGCGTCGACCGCCTGGTGATGCTCCTGGCCGAGGTCGAGGCCATCCGGGATGTCATCCTCTTCCCGATGCTGCGGCCCGAGGCCACCGCCTGACCACGACCGAGGGGTCCGACCGCGGCTCGTCCGGTTCCACCGTCCCGGTCGGTCGGGTGTCCGGGTAGAACGACGGGTACGGGCGGTCCGGATAGCGCGCCCGGGTACGTGTGGAGGGATCGGATGACGGACACGCAGGAGCGCACTTCCGCGCCGACCGAGTCGGGCGGCGATTCCCAACCGGCCGCGCAGAGCTTCCTGGCCCGGGTCGCCGCCTGGTGCCATGACCACCGCTGGTGGGTGCTCGCTATCTGGATCATCGGCCTGGTCGGGGTCAACGTCTGCGCCCAGGCGGCAGGTAGTGACTTCTCCAACAACCTCTCGGGCGGCACCCAGTCGGCCCAGCAGATCCTGGACACGCAGTTCCCGGCGCTGTCCGGCAGTCCGGCCCAGGTGGTGATCTCCACTCGGACGCCCTTCACCGACCCGGCCAACCGGGCCCGGACCGAGCAGCTGGTCGCCGCCCTCACCCCGCTGGCCCACGTCGCCTCGGTCACGAGTCCGTTCGCCTCACAGGGTGCGTCGCAGATCTCGAAGGATGGGCACATCGGGTACGTCCGGGTCAACTTCGACCGGTCGGCGGGCACCCTCCCCACCGCGGCCATCCAGAAGGTGATCGACACGGCACAGGCCTCGGCCGCCTCCGGCTACCAGGTGGCACTGGGCGGCCAGGCCATCGGCCTGGTGGCGGGGGCCAAGCCGGGACCGAGCGAGGGCATCGGCATCCTGGCGGCCATCGTCATCATGCTGCTGGCGTTCGGCTCGGTGGTGGCCATGGGCCTCCCGATCATCACCGCGCTGTTCGGCATCGCCGTGGCCTTCGCCGTGCTCGACCTGCTGTCCCACGTCGTCACCACGCCGATCTTCGCGCCCGAGATCATGGCCATGATCGGACTGGGTGTGGGCATCGACTACGCCCTCTTCGTGGTGACCCGGTACCGACAGGGACTGGCCGAGGGCCGTGACCCCCGCGAGGCGGTGGCGGTGTCGCTGGCCACGTCGGGCCGGGCCGTCGTCTTCGCCGGCTGCACGGTCATCCTGTCGCTGCTGGGGCTCTTCATCCTGCAGCTGCCCTTCATGCGGGGTCTGGCCATCGGCGCCATCGCCGCCGTGGTCCTGGTCATGCTGGCGGCCACCACGCTGCTGCCCGCCATGATCGGCTTCGCCGGTCGGGCCATCGACAAGCTCGCCATCAAGCGGCTCCTCCAGAGCGGGGCGGAGCCGTCCGAGCGGGGCTTCTGGTTCCGCTGGAGCCGGACCGTGCAGCGCCACCCGGTGGTCGCCGGGCTGGCCGCCGTCCTGGTCCTGGTCTGCCTGGCCCTGCCGATGTTCTCGATGCGCCAGGCGTTCACCGACGCCGGGAACGATCCGCCGTCCACCACCACCCGCCAGGCCTTCGACGCCCTGGCCACCGGTTTCGGGCCGGGCTTCAACGGTCCCCTCGTCGTCGCCGCGCAGGTGCCGGCCGGCCAGCAGGCGACGGTCCAGCGCCTGGATTCCGCAGTTCGTTCCACTCCCGGCATCGCCTTCGCGTCTCCCGCCCAGCTCGACCCCGCCGGGACGGCGGCGGTGATCGTCGCCTACCCGACGACCGACCCGCAGGCGGCGCAGACCCAGGCGTTGGTGCACCGCCTACGGGACGAGGTGATCCCGTCCTCGACCGCCGGCACCGGGGTGACCGCCTACGTCGGCGGCGAGACCGCCGGTTCGGTGGACGCCGCCACCTACCTGTCGGCCCGGCTCCCCTGGGTGATCGGGACCGTGCTGCTGCTCTCGTTCCTGTTGCTGATGGCCGTCTTCCGGTCCCTGGCCATCCCGCTCAAGGCGGTCATCGTCAACCTCCTGTCCGTGGCTGCGTCCTACGGCGTGATCGTGGCCGTGTTCCAGTGGGGCTGGCTGGGTGGATTCTTCGGCATCGGGGCGACCGGCCCCATCGATCCGTGGATCCCGCTGATGATGTTCACCATCCTCTTCGGACTGTCCATGGACTACGAGGTGTTCCTGCTCTCGCGGATCGGTGAGGAGTGGCGGCGGTCCGGGGACAACTCGATGGCGGTGGCCGACGGACTGGCCAAGACCGCCCGGGTGATCACCGCGGCAGCGGCCATCATGATCTGCGTGTTCGGTTCGTTCGTCTTCGGCGACCCGCTCCACGTGCTGAAGGTGTTCGGACTCGGACTCGCCTCGGCCATCCTGATCGACGCCACCCTGGTGCGCATGGTGCTGGTGCCGTCGATCATGGAGCTGCTGGGTCTGGCCAACTGGTGGATGCCGCGCTGGCTGGACCGGGCGGTGCCCACCCTGGGCGCCGAGGTCGACGTCGAGCCGACGACGACGCGGGTCGGGGCGCCGGTGGACGCACCTGGCGCCTGAGCGACCAGCGGCGGTCCATCGGGCACCACCGGGCCGACGTGGCGGAAGGGGGGGGATTCGAACCCCCGGAGGCTTTCACCTCACACGCTTTCGAGGCGTGCGCATTAGTCCGCTCTGCCACCCTTCCGCCGGCGAGTGTAACGGAGCCGTGGGGCGGTGCCGGACGTGAGCACGGCAGGCCCCCGGGTCGGTGGAGCCGTCCGCGGCGCGGTCCGACACCGACGACCCGGCGCCGGCCCTGTGGGCGCCAGGATGCCGGACGCCCGTGGGACCGGGGAGCGGTGAGACACCGATACAGACAAATCTCACCTCTGGTTCGTGACTCCAATGTCACCGACCCCGGGTGTGACCGACGGGAACAGCGCACCGCCGGCTGAGGGCCGATCCTCCAGTACCGGGCCTTCGACGAAGCTCACATCGCCCGGGGCGCCGAATAGTCGACGCGATGGCCCGGCCGCGCAGTATGGTCGGTCATTCACACGAAACGCCCGGGCTGATGGGGGAGTGATACACCAGCTTCGGGCGCCACAGCTTGGGGGGAAGATGACACGTACGTCCCGGAAGACGCGCTTGGCGGCACTCGGTGCCGTCCTCGTGCTGGCGACCACGGCGATGGCCTGTAGTTCGACCAACTCGGCGTCGACGACCACGACCGCCGCCAGCTCGGGAGGCTCCGGTGGTTCGTCGGGTTCGAAGATCCCGGCGAGCGCCTTCAGCGACCACACCGGACTCACCTCGGACTCGGTGACCGTGGGCAACGTCTCGACACTGTCCCTCGGCGGCCTGTTCAAGGGTGCCGTCGTCGGTGACCAGGCGTACGCCGACTACATCAACTCGACCGGCGGGGTGAACGGTCGAAGGATCAAGGTCGACAGCGCCGACGACCAGTTCACCGGGGCCGCCAACAAGCAGGCCACCCAGGCGGCGGTCACCAACGACTTCGCCCTGGTGGGCAGCTTCTCGCTGGAGGACAGCTACGGGGGTGCCGTCCTGGCCGCCAATCCGGGGATGCCCGACATCGCCAACGTGCTGGACACCACCACGGGCTCGCTGCCCAACGTGTACAGCACGGTGCCGCTCAACGGCGGCTGGCAGGAGGGTCCGCTCCAGTACTTCAAGAAGAAGTTCCCGAGTGACGTGCAGGCCGTCGGGGCCATGGTCGCCGACCTGCCCTCGGCTCAGACCGACTGGAACGGCGAGAAGTACGTGATGCAGAAGGTGGGCTACAAGATCGCCTACACCGCCAACTACGGGGTGGCCCAGACCGACTTCACCTCCAACGTGATCGCCATGAAGAACGCGGGCGTCAAGATCCTGTTCGTCGACTCGATGGCGGAGACGTACGCCGCGGCGTTGCTCAAGAACCTGGTCCAGCAGAACTTCCACCCGGTCATCGTGCTCGGCGCGGCCACCTACACCCCGAAGCTGGTGCCGGACTCGGGCGGCCCGTCAGCCGTCAACGGCTCCTACTTCGAGATGGCCACCACGCTCTACCAGGGCCAGGACGCCGCCCAGGTCCCGTCGGTGGCCACCCTCCTGCACTGGGTCAACGTCGCCTCCCCGGGCTTCGCCCCCGACCTGTACACCCTCTACGGGTGGTTGTCGATGCAGCTCTTCGCCCAGACGCTCAAGGCCGCGGGCTCGAACCCGAGCCGGGGGGCACTGCTCACCCAGCTGTCGAAGGTCACGTCGTTCGACGGTGACCACATCATCGGCCCGAACGACCCGGCGGCCAAGACGGTCGGCAATTGCTACATCGTCGGCCAGGTCGCGAGCGGGGACTTCCAGCGGCTCGACGATCCGCCGGTGAGCAGCAGCACCCACGGCTTCCGCTGCGACTACTCCTACGTCACCCCACCTGCCGGCTGAGTGACCCGGGGGCGTCGGCTGCGGCCGGCGCCCCCGGACCTCGGTCGGCCACCTGTGATCCTACGCCGTCGGCCGCAGCCGTCAGGGAGGCCGACGGCGTCGATCCGGGCCGTCCGACCGGCACCGTCAGACGCCGGCGGTGCTCACTCCGTAGCGCTCGGTGTACCCGCTGAATTCGTCGGCCAGCCCCTCGTAGGTCCAGCCGAAGTCGGCGGGGTCGTAGCGGTGCCGGCCGAACGCCTCCTGGGGGCGCTGTTCCAGGAACGCCTCCATGCGGCGGGCATGCAGGTCGCTGACCTGCTGACCGAACGAGTCGTACAGCGAGCGCACCGCCTCGACCGGCTCGGTCATGAGGGACTCGTAGTGCAGGTGCCTGCACCAGCCCGGGTCGGCCCGCTCGTCGAACGCGGTGGCCGAGCCGATGGCGAAGCCGACCTTGCGCTTCCACTCGTCGGCGGCAGGCCGGGGGTCGGCGCGCGACGTCAGCGGCCGCTGTCCGGCGTTGGCCAGGCTGGCCAGGGATGTCACCACCGGCCCGGGATCCCGGTGGGTCCACACGATCCTGGCGTCCGGGTAGGCCGTGTAGAGGGCGTCCAGGTCCCACAGGTGGTTGGGCGTCTTGAGCACCCATCGCTCGGTGGGCTGGCACGACTGGAGGGCCTGGAGGGCCCGGCGGTGCTGGGCGTAGGCGGGGGCCATGTCGGCCTGCTCCAGCCATCGGGCGTAGGTGGGGACGTGGGCCTGGAGCTCGAGGGCCAGGGTCCGGACGTCGTACATGAACAAGGTGACGCATTCCTGGGCCAGGGTGGAGCCGAAGGGGTGCATGACCCGCAGCGGCGGGTTGAGCTTCATCAGGCCGTCGAGCTCCTTGGCGGTGCGAGCGATCCGCGGGTCCGACCCGGCCTCCTCGAGGGTCGCCGGCGGGATCAGATGGGCCGCCTCCCACTGCAGCAGCGCACGGTTCATCGGGTCGAGGCCGAGCAGGTTGGACAGGAGGCTGGTGCCCGTTCGGGGCAGCCCGACGATGATCCACGGACTGTCGATCCGCTCGTGGGCGGCCCGGGGGTGCTCGAGGGTCCACCGGTGCAGGTCGATCCGGTTGGCCAGAGACGCCTGCAGCATCTTGGTGATGAGGATCCCCCCGAACGTGGTGAGCTCGGCCTCGGTGCGGCACGCCTCCAGGAAGATGTCGAGCGGCTCGGCGAACGAGTCGCTGCCGAAGTCGTCGGACCCGGCGATCTTGACCGCCCCGGCCATCACGGACTCCGGGGTGAGGGCCGGGCGGTGCAGTCCCAGTCGTCCGAGGCGCGAGCCGACCGCATTCAGGGCGCGCAGCGGGGGGCTGGTCAGCTCCGAGTCGCGCCACGTGTAGGCGTTCTCACCCATCACGCACCTCCGGCCGGTGCCACCTCGACGACCGTCCGTCCGAGGGAGCGTCGGGCGCGGTGCTCGTCGAGGGCTGCGCCGGCGTCCTCCATGGAAACCCGACGCCCGATGGTGGGCCGGATGGCCCCCTCCGCCACCAGTCGCAGCAGGTCGGTGTGGACCTCGATCGCCACGTCGCGTCCGTAGGGATTGAAGCCGAAACGTCGCATCCCCGGGTCCACCGACTCGGCCCAGGCCAACATGACGCCGACGATGTCGATGTTCCCGATGCAGGCCATGCGCAGCGGTCGACCGGTCATCCCGTTGGCGTCGTCGTCGGCAAAGCCCACCGCCAGGTACCGACCGCCGCGCGCCGTGCAGCGCCAGGACCGCTCGACGAAGTCGCCCCCGCTCAGGTCGTAGACGACGTCGGCCCCCTCGTCGTCGGTGGCGGCGAGTACGGCGTCAACGAAGTCCTCCGCCGTGTGGTCGATCACCAGGTCGGCCCCGAGCGCCGTACAGAGCGCGCCCTTCTCCGGTCCGCCGCACACGGCGATGACCCGGGCACCCGCGGCCTTGCCCAACTGGATGCCGGCTGTTCCCAGCCCGCTGGCCGCCGAGTGGACCACCAGGGTCTCGCCGGCCTGCAGCCGTCCCCGTCGGAACAGGGCCAGGTGGGAGGCGTGGAACGTCATGAGGAAGGCGGTCGCCTCGGCGTCGTCGAAGCCCTCGGGGGCGTCGAACACGGCGACGGCATCGGCCAGCGCATAGTCGGCGATCCCACCGAGCGCAGTGGTGGTGATCGCCACCACACGTCGCCCGAGCCACGACTCGGTACCGGCGCCGACTTCCGCCACGACGCCGCACACATCCATGCCCAGGGTGTACGGCGGCGGCGTGGGAACCGACACCAGATTGCCGAGGCACCGGTCGATGTCGTTGAAGTTGAGCGATGCTGCCCCCACCTTCACCAGCACCTGTCCGGGCCCGGGCACCGGCCGCTCGACGGTACGAACGGCGAGCACCTCACCGGGCGGACCGTTCCGGGTCACCTGGAGCGCGTGCATGTCGGCCATGTCCCTCCCCCTTCGTCACCGCCCACGCCGGTACCGGACGGAGCCGGACCCTCCCCCCGGAGCAGGGGCGTGAGACACTGTGACCTTAGTGTCTCAGGGGACGTCGGGCACGGGGTGCACCAGTGCGGCGAACGCCGGGAGGAACCAGGCGGTCAGCTGACGCCGGATCTGCTGGGGCGTGCGACCACCGTCACCGGGTACCGCGGCGAACGACAGCAGGATGCGCAGGATCCAGTCGACCAGGTCGGCCACATCGTCCTCGGACAGCGTCCCCGCCTCCAGGGCGGGCTCCAGCAGCGGCCGGACGCCTGCGTCGCCGATCCGGCGCAGCGCCTCCTCCTGGAACGCCTGTCCTGCGGCCCAGGCGGCCGAGTCCCCGCCGAAGACCGCGGCGTGCACCGGCCGGCTGCGGATCTGGCCGATGCTGAACATCATCCCCTCGATGACCTGCTCGGCCGGGTCCTCCACCCCGGCGAGGTGGGCGCGTGCCTCGGCCGCCATCTCCTCGGACTCCCGGTTGAGCACGGCCAGGAAGATCGCCTCGTGGCTGCCGACGCGCCGGTAGAGGGTGGCCCGGCTGACACCGACCGCCCGGGCGATGTCGGCCGCGGTGGTCTTGGCCACCCCGAGCCGCAGGTAGCACTCGGCGGCGGCGTCGAGCACCGCCTCGGGGCCGCTGTCGGGCGGATCCGTGGGTGTCACGTCACCGTCTTCCTGCGAGCATCGAAGAAGTCGGTGAGGAGCGCGGCGGACTCGTCCGCCCGCACCCCGGCCGTCACCGGGAGCTCGTGGTTGAGCCGCGGATCGGCACAGAGGTTGTAGAGGGAGCCGCAGGCACCGGCCTTCGGGTCGGCCGCGCCGAAGACGAGCCGACCCGCGCGTGCAGCGACCAGGGCGCCCGCGCACATGGGACACGGCTCCAAGGTGACGACAAGAGTGACCTCGGACAGCCTCCACGTCCCGAGCACCACCGCGGCGTCGGCCAGCGCGAGGATCTCGGCGTGCGCCGTGGGGTCGCCTCGCTGCTCGCGCTCGTTGTGCCGGGCGGCAACCACCATGCCGTCCACCAGGGCGACGGCGCCGACCGGCACGTCCCCCAGTGCCGCAGCGGCAGCCGCCTCGGCCAGGGCCAGCACCATGGCGTCGTCGACGGTCAGTGGTCCCGTCCCGCCGTCCACGGATGCCGGCACGGCGCACGTTCCCATGGGCGGATGCTAACGAACACGGAGCGACCACCGACCCGGACGGTGTGTCCGGCGTTGGCCGGCATCGACCGCCGGCTCGGAGTGCTGTGGCCCCCGCTGCCCCACATCCTGCGCCCCGGCGTCTACTGGAGCCGAGCGCAGCCCACGCTGCATAGGTGTCCAGAAAGTGGGCACAGTGATCGTCGGAGGCGCCCGGCAGACGGCCGGGGTGCCGCGAGACGAAGGAGGCCCGACGACGATGGGCGAGTTCCTGACGGACATCACCACGCTGCGGCGCCAGGCGCGCGAGCACATGGACCGGGGTTCGATCACCGATGCGTACGGGGCCGACCGTGAGCGGGTGGTGGCGGTGCTCAACGAGGCCCTCGCCACCGAGCTGGTGTGCATCCTGCGGTACAAGCGCCACTACTTCACCGCACAGGGGATCAACGCCGCAGCTGCGGCCGCCGAGTTCCTGCAGCACGCCACCGAGGAGACGGGCCACGCGGACATGATCGCCGCCCGCATCACCCAGCTGCGGGGGGAGCCCGACTTCGACCCCGACACCCTCACCGGCCGGAGCCATGCCGAGTACGACTCGTCGGCCGAGCTCGAGGCGATGATCCGCGAGGATCTGGTGGCGGAGCGGGTGGCCATCGCCTCCTACAGCGAGATGATCTCGTGGTTGGGCGACGGGGACCCGACCACCCGTCGCATGCTCGAGGAGATCCTGGCGGTCGAGGAGGAGCACGCCGAGGACATGCTGACCCTCCTCGAGGGGCTCGACGTCACGGTGTGAACCGGGCCTGAGGCAGTGGTACGAGGCGCAACTCGGGTGATTCCGATCGTGACCAGCAGTTCACGATCCCAGTAGTCCCGTAGGATCTACCTGATGGCGGATGCACGTGAGCAGTTCCTCTCGGATGTGAAGGCCTACATCGTGGCCGGGGACCGCCTCGTCGCGGCCGTGGCGCACTACAACGAGATGAACCGCGAAGCGCTCGCCGATCTCGAGTCGGGCATGTCCATGAGCGAGTCCTTCGCCCGACGCGATTCCGCCAGTTGGAGCCGCAACCTGGCGTCCGTACTCGACGAGTTCGAGACGTGCCGTCGTGCGACACGCGAGTCAGCGGCGGCCGGGCTCATGGAGGAAGGACGCACTGTCACCGATGTCGGGCGGGCCTTCGGGGTCTCCCACCAGCTGGCCAGTAGATTCGCCCGGGGCATCCACACCCCGACCGACGGTGACGCCGACAGGGCTTCTGCGGACTAGTTCCGGAGGTCGGCTGCAGCGGTCGCCGGCACCGGATGCCATACGTATTGCGCAACACGTATGGCGTTATGCTGGTCCGGCCGGGCCCGTCGAGCAGGAGGTCCCGCCACCCGATGCTCCGGGTCCGGCAGTTCGCCTCCGGTCGGTGTCCGCGGCCGCTAGGGTCGCGCCGATCGCCGTGGGCCGTCAGGCGGGCCAGTTGTCGTCCACGGCCGGGCGGAAGGCATCGCGCACCCGATCGGTCAGCGCCGCCACCGTGTCGAACACCAGATTGCCCGGCGGGGTGTGGGGTGCGTTCGGGTGGGGGTGGGTCGGCGCCCGGTCCCGGGCCCGCTCGTACCGTCGGGCCATCTGCTCACGGTCGGCCGCCGGCGTACCGTCGGCCAGGAGGGGGAACAGCTCCGCCTCCTCCGTGTCGGCATGGGCGAGGACTGCGGCCCGGAGCTTCGCGAACGACGCGACGAAATCGTCGCTCATGGTGTCGATGGTCTCCATGAAGCGGAGGAGCTCTTGCGCCTCGGCCTGCTCGGCGATGCGGGCGTCGACGATGGCAGCGGCGTCGGGGCCGCGTTCCCGCACCGCCGGATAGATCGTCTCCTCCTCGGCCATCTCGTGCTGGACGAGCGTCGTGGTCAGGCCGCGGAACAGTCGCTCGCGCTGCTCGATCGTCAGTGAGCCGTCGAAGCGGGCGAGGAGCTCGGCCGCGGTCCGGTGGTCTTCGATGAGGAGATCGACGATGTCGACCTGTCGGTCCTGGGTCGTGGTCACGGATGCCTCCCGGCGGTGGCGGTCGACCAGGCGCGTACCCGCCTCGTCGACGGGCAAACCGGAGCGGGGCCGTCCGCTCCGTGGCGGCTCGAGTGCACCTCGAGAATGCGTCGGTGGCCGAACCAGGCGGCCCAACGACAGATCGCGATGCTGTCCCCGCACCCCCAAATGCGGGGAGGGATCGTGCATCGTCCGCCGTCAGGGGTCATTCGGTGCCGCGTTGGTTCTCGCCGCAGGAATGGGTAGGTACAGAGGTCACTGACGCGGGAGGAGGAACGTGCCCCCACAACGG